>Ga0302326_10008578_pt1 | contig 22517 bp, 16 predicted proteins | sample Palsa_T0_3_FD_202264 | JGI IMG/M metagenome (GOLD analysis project Ga0302326, IMG submission 202264) | Peat permafrost microbial communities from Stordalen Mire near Abisko, Sweden - Palsa_T0_3 | ecosystem: Environmental > Terrestrial > Soil > Palsa > Peat permafrost | place: Sweden: Abisko... | reverse complement strand
TAGAGCCGGTGAAATTCCGCCCAGCTCGCACTGTCGTCCCACGAGCGCACACGATTGAGCAGACTGGCGCGCGTGCGCAGTGACAGGGATGTCTCTGGCTTTGATGGGACCATGGCTCGCAGGAACGACCTGCAAGGTGACCGAGCTTTCAGAATATCCCCGGGGAGTGAACACTTAATCGCGATTTTTGAAAGATCCGCTGCGGGCAAGCTGGCGAAAGCTCCGGATGGTCGTGCAACAGGTTGACGATCGCGCCATCCACGAATGCGTAGCAAATACGCAGCGAGCGCCTTGAAAAATGGGAAACCGTCTTAACACGCGCCGGGAATGAGCCAACGCCGGGAAAAAATAGGCACCTCGCGCTAACGCAGAACAGCGATCAGCCGCCCCCGGCTTGGCACGTCGAGCTTCTCATAAATCGAACGCAACTGCTTCTTTACGGTAAGAACGCTCTTGCCCAAGCGAGTGGCTATCTCCTCGTTGCCGCAGCCGGTTCCGACCAGCTGCGCCACCTCGCGTTCGCGCAGGCTCAGCCGCGCCAACTGATTTAGAATCGCCGCGCTGCCGGAACCGCTGGCGTTGCCAGGCTCGGCGTTGTGCTCGAGGCGCACCAGAAAGATCGGCATACTCAACGGCGCGGCGTCAAGCTGGAGCAGGGTGACTGACGCGCTGAGGCCTGCGACCGTCGGATGGGGCACGTTCGCTCCGGCAGGGGTGATCAGCTGGCAAAGGCGGTGGTGCTGGGGATTCCAGCGCGCCTTGAAGCTCTCGCAGAAATTGAACACGGCCCTTGGCAGGCTGAAGTCGTCGAAGTGCTTCTCGGTTCGTGAGCGCAAGAGACCGAAATTCCAAAGCGCGCAGGATTCGACGGCGGAGCGGTTCCGATAGGTCACCCGCAGGTCCCAGTCGAGGAGGACGGTTGCGATCGGGAGGTTGCCGAGGAGTCGCTCAAGAGAGAGCCGCACCGCCCGCTCGCGGTGCAGCTCGAGGATTCGGCGCAGCACCGCGTCGAAATGGGGATGAAGCCGCGACAGGTACTCGATCTCGGCTTCGGTGAAATCCCGCTGCTCGCCCGTACGATGCAGCCCTATCATCCCCTGGAACGTCCCGCCGTGCCAGAAGTTGAAGCATGCGAAATGGCGGTCGTCGTGCGGCTTCATGAAACGGCGGAAGAACTCCGTGGCAGCGAGCTCGCGGTCCGGCAGTACGTCGCTCATGCGAACGAGCAATGTGCCCGGATTCTCCCCGAGGTAGGCACCGATCGGGCTCAGCTCCTGGAAGAGCTTGAACTCCTCCTCTGAGGCGAACGGGGCCTTCTCCCGGAAGACAGTCGACGGCATTACGGCAAAGGGGCGCAGGCAAAGGCAGATGAAATGAAGCGGCAGCGCCTCGTGGAGCACCCGCTTTGTCATTTTCCAAAACTCCTTCATCTCTTTCACGGAGTGCAGATCGAGCAGGGCGCGGTCGAGGTCGACTGAAGTCCTCCCGAGCAGGGGATGCGCGGAGGCTCGTCTGGTTGATGTCCGTCCCGACCAAGCCACGCGCGTCGTATTCATCGCGGATACCGAGGATAGCCGCGGCCGGGGCCGTCGTCTATGGCAATGACGTGGCGCGACGCAAAATACTCCCAACGGAGTACTTGCACCCTAAGCTCCATCCCGGGCGAAGGTTGAAATGGAATGCTCCGGAGGGGGGATGGCGCGCGGGAGCGGAAGCATATAGGCTGTCGGGGCGGAGCCGATTTCCGGCGCACGCTCAAAACAAAGGCCAAGCCCATGGATCGAAAAAAGATTTACGCCGACATCGAGGAGGTCTTCGGCGGCGTCCCAATGATGTTTAAGGTCGTGCCGGACTCCTCGCTCGAGCTGGAGTGGCAGCTCTTCAAGCGCGTGCAATTCGACGAGGGCCCGGTGCCGAACAAGTACCGGGAACTCATCGGCCTTGCAGTTTCCGCATTCTCAAAGTGCCAGTACTGCCTGTTCTACCACACCGAGGTCGCCAAGTTGATGGGAGCCACCCAGGCCGAGATCGAGGACGCGATTCACTATGCAAAGTCGAGCGCTGGCTGGAGCACCTACATCAGCGGTCAGCAGCTCGACCTCGACCAATTCAAGCGTGAGGTGCTCGCCGCCTGCGATCACGCCAGGACCCAACAGAAGGCGGCAAAGTAGCCGGGCCCAGCCCGAAACAAGAAAGGAACCAAATGAGCAGAAAATATATCGACTGCCGTCAGTATCCCGGGGACATCAAGTGCAGCCTCGCCTTCGCCGCCGACAGCGAGGACGAGCTTCTGGAAGCCGCCGTGCAGCACGCCGTCGCCGTGCACGGATGCGAGGACAACGCGGAGCTAAGACAGGATCTCAAGTCGATGTTCAAGGACGGGACGCCGCCTGCGGTGGTGGCGAGCGTCGCTTCGGCATCAGCGTGAGCCGAAATACCATCGAGCTGAGGGCTTAAAGACTGCCCCTGGAAGGGCGACCAAGAGCGGCATGGAGTCGAGTCCCGCCCATCCCGCCACCTTCTTCTCCGAGGAACGAGGACGGAGGCGAAGTTGCTGGTGATGCCGCAACCGAGGCACAATGTCGGTTCATTCCTGGGCTGTTCGCCGCGTGAAGCACCTCGACCCGGAGTTGCCTCCCACGTGCGATGTTTCCGGCAAACATGAGCGTGTTCCCAGAGTACACCAGGTTTCTCGACGCTGAAGAGGCGACACTTTCGGGCTCCGCCTAAGGCGGGATTCGCATCCTAGTTTGGTCTGGCCTGAGGCTGAGGCCTTCGTAGGCGCTTCCAAGATTTCGGCGGGGGTGCAACATTCGGCGCAGGAGCGAATAAGCGCCGCGATCCGCGCGCGTCTGCAACGTTTGCCAATCGTCGCTGTGGCGGCGCGGCCAATCTTATGACTTTTGTTGCCACACCCCACCAACCCCCAAGCCGGAAGGATTGCAAATTTTGCCTGTCTTTTCCGACGGCCCTCCGCCGCTCACCCCGCCAATTAGATCTCCCCAACGACGTTTTTGATCATGAATTCCACGTCTCCGCTCTCCCTGCTTCGTTCGCGCCTTCGCTTCGGGGCGCTGATACTTTCCGGCCTTTTCTCCTGTGCCTTCGCCGCCACCGTCCGCGCGCAATCCCCCGTGATCCAGATCAACGCCGGCGGCGGCGCCGTGTCACCCTTTGTGGCCGACGAGGATTTCAGCGCCGGCAACGAGTTCAGCAGCACGGCAACTATCAACACGACCGGCGTGACAAATGCGGCGCCCGCGGCCGTGTACCAGAGCGTGCGCTGGAACGCCTCCTTCAATTACACGCTTCCCGGCCTGACCGCGGGCGCGAGCTATGTCGTTCGCCTGCATTTCGTCGAACTCACGTTCACCGCCTCTGGCCAGCGTGTGTTCAACGTCGCGATCAACGGCACGGCCGTCCTGTCGAACTTCGACATCTACGCCCAAGTGGGGGAGAACCACGCGCTGGAGGAGCAGTTCAACGCCACGGCCAACAGTTCCGGCCAGATCGTCGTCGCGTTCACGCAAGGCTCGGCCGACAACCCCAGCATCGCCGGCATCGAGGTCTGGACGCCGCCCAGTGGAACCGCCCCCGCCACGCCGACGGGTGTGACCGCCACCCCCGGAACGAACAAGGTGTCGCTGAACTGGACCGCAAGCTCTGGCGCCACGAGCTACAACGTGTACCGCAGCACCAGCTCCGGCGGCGAGGGCACCACCGCCTACGCCTCGGGCATCACGACCACCAGCTACACGGATACGAACGTCACCGTCGGCACGACCTATTACTACAAGGTTGCCGCGGTGAACAGCGCCGGCACGTCTAGCCAGTCCACCGAGGTGAGCGCCGCGCCGACGTCGACACCCACGCCGACCCCCACGCCGACCCCCACTCCGACGCCGACTCCGACGGCCACTCCGACGCCGACCCCCACGCCGACGCCCTCGCCGACGCCAACTCCCACACCAACTCCCACGCCGACGCCCACGCCGACGCCCACGCCGACGCCCACGCCGACCGGCAGCGGATCGCCGCCCAATACGGCGGTCCTGCAGATCGATGCCGGCGGCGGGGCGGTGTCTCCCTTCGTGGCCGATGAGGATTACAGCGCCGGCAACGAGTTCAGCAGCACGGCGACCATCAACACGACCGGCGTGACCAATGCGGCGCCCGCGGCCGTTTACCAGAGCGTGCGTTGGAACGCCTCTTTCAATTACACGCTTCCCGGCCTGACAGCGGGCGCGAGCTATGTCGTTCGCCTGCATTTTGTTGAACTCTCGTTTACCGCGGCCGGCGATCGCATCTTCAACGTCGCGATTAACGGCACGAGCGTCCTGTCGAACTTCGACATCTATGCCCATGTGGGAGAGAACGCTGCGCTGGTGGAGCAGTTCGTCGTCACGGCCACCAGCTCCGGCCAGATAGTCGTCGCCTTCACTCAGGGCACGGCCGACAACCCCAGCATCGCCGGAATCGAAGTTTGGACTCCGGCGGCAATCGCCGCCGCTCCCACCAACCTGGCCGCCACCGGCGGCAATGGCCAAGTGAGTCTGACCTGGAACGGCAGCACGGGCGCGACCAGCTACAACGTCTATCGCGGGACGAGCTCGGGCGGTGAAGGCGCTACGGCGATCGCGACCGGCGTCACCGGCACCACCTACACGGATTCCACCGTCAGCAATGGCACCACCTACTACTACAAGGTGGCGGCGGTGAACACGGGCGGCACCTCGGGCCTGTCCAACGAAGCCTCGGCGCTCCCCAAGGTCGTCCCGCCCAATGCGCCGGCGAGCCCGACAGCCTCGGCCGGCTTCGGCACAGTCTCGCTCTCCTGGGGCGCCAGTCAGGGGGCGACCAGCTATAACGTCTACCGCAGCACCACGTCGGGGGGCGAAGGCTCCACGGCCTATGCGACAGGCATCACGAGCACCACGTACACCGACAGCAATGTGACCGCGGGCACGACCTACTACTACGAGGTTGTCGCGGTGGATTCCGCCGGCAATTCTCCTGCGTCCGCCGAGGTCAGCGCCACTCCGCTCTCGGCCACCGGCCAGGGCGCGTCGTTCCCCTATACCCGGTACCGGGCGGCGGACTCGACGGTCGCCACCTACGGCGGCGGAGCGACGCTGGTGACCGACCCGACCTTCAACGAGCAGAACCTGGCAGCGCAGGCCTCGAGCCAGGCTTATGTGCAATTGTCGAGCTCGGGCTCCTATGTGCAGTGGACCGCGGCCCAGAGCAACCAGGCGGGCGTGACCATGCGTTTCACTCTCCCTGATGCCACCAATGGTTACGGCCAGAACGGCACGGTGGCCTGCTACGTCAACGGCACCCTCGTGCAGACGATCAACCTGACGTCGTACTATGCCTGGCAATACTTCGAGGCCTCCGGTGATCCCAGCGACACGCCGGAGTCGGGCAGTAATGTGTCGCCCGCCTTTGCCTTCGACGAAGTACACTGGATGCTCGCCACCCCTCTGAAGTCCGGTGACGTCATCCGCATCCAGAGCACGGGCGGCCCCGTGGTCGGAGTCGACTTCATCGAAATTGAAGCGGTTCCCGCTGCCATCGCGCAGCCCACCGGCTCGGTTTCGGTCGCCTCCTACGGCGCGGTGGCGTACAGCAACAACTCCGCCGCGTATAGCGAAATCGCCGGGTTCGAGTCCGCCGGAGGTTATGGTAGCACCACAACGGCCCCCGGGGTGACCGATTCCACGGCCGCTTTCAACTCCGCCATCACGGCGGCACTGGCCTCTTCCAGCAAGACGCTGTATATCCCGGCCGGTACCTACTACATCTCGTCCAAGTTGGCGATCGGCACCTCCAGCAATGGGGTCTCACAGCTGACGGTCACGGGCGCCGGCATCTGGTATACCAACATCCAGTTCACCAATCCCAACGTCAGCGGCGGCGGCTTCTCGATCATGTGCGCGCCGACCGGGAGCATGAACTTCAGCAACATGTACCTGAACTCGATGCTCAGGTCGCGCTACGACGAGAACGCCATCTACAAGTGTTTCGAGGACGACTTCGGGGCGAATTCCAACTTCCATGACCTGTGGGAGGAGCACTTCGAGTGCGGGTACTGGGTGGCTGACTACGCCCACAACCCCTGCCAGGTGGCCAACGGCTTGACCATCCAGAACAATCGTATCCGCAACAACCTGGCGGATGGCGTCAACTTCTGTAACGGCACGTACAACTCGACGGTGACGAACTGCAATATCCGCAACGGTGGCGACGACGGGCTGGCGGTCTGGCCCAACAACTTCAACGGCGCCCCGATGGCGTACAACGACACGTTCACCCACAACACCATCGAGTTCGAGTGGCGCTCCTCCGGCCTCGCCCTGTACGGCGGCTCCGGTCACCAGGTGACTTACAACGTGGTCGAGGACCTGTTCATGTCTGCCGGCTTCCGCGTTACCACCAACTTCTCCGGTTATCAGTTCCAGAACAACACGGGCATAACCGTCAGCAACGACACGTTCATCTGTTGCGGCACCGGCTATGATGCCTGGGGCGGCGAACTGGGCGCAATCGACATTGAAGCCAGCGACACCTCGGTCCAGAACTTCACGTTCAGCAGCATCCAGGTCATCGATGCCCTGCACGACGGCTACGCCTTCGGCTTCTCCGGCGGAATCGGGCCGGGCATGCAGTACACCAACTGCGTGGCGGACGGAACCGGGTTGGACGGCATCACGGCGAGCAAATACACCCAGGCGCATCTCGGCGCGGGCATCGAGACCTACAGTGCGGGCGCGGCGACGTTCACCAACTTCACGTTCAGCAACTGCGCTGGGGGTGAAATCTTCAACCAGGGCGGCTTCGTGCTGACGCTCGTCCCGTAAGGCTTCAGCCAAAGCCGGCGGTCCGGCTGCGGTCAACAGGGGCGGACGTGCAAATGTCCGCCCCTCTTGCTGGGCTGGTCTCGGAAGATGGACGTCCGGCCTCTCAAGGACGACTGGCGTGGAGAAAGCCGAAGTCGACCACCGGCGTGTCAGGGTACGGCGGGGCCAACGACAACGGGAGCCGGCTCCCATCGGTAAAGCTCAAAACCGCAGTTGACGATCATGGGCCGCAGATGCAGCCGGAGCTGGCGCTCGCGATACATTTTCATTGTGGATCGACCTAGCCTGTCCACGAGCGAACCCGGTCCGGTATTCCTGTTCAAGAGGTCACTGAAGATGATATTGATATAGAAACGATCGCGCCATAGGTGGGGAAGCGCCTGCAGGGCGATGTCGGTGGCATCGAATCTTTCGCGTGGCGTGGCAAGGATGACCCGCCACTCCCCGCCGGCGACCGTACCCCCGTCCGCAAACATCTTCCAGCCGGGCGTGACCATAAGCTTGTTCTCCCATGGCATCGTGTCGAAATGCGTGAGGCGGGTGGATTCCAGAGCCAGCGCGAGGGCGAATAGGCAGATCACCGTGTTTTCGAGCCAGGCGGCTTTGGGCGCGATGTTTCGGCGTGGCGCAGACGACCCTTTTTCGCCGGGTGACGGGGGCTTTGAGGCGGCCCGAGGAAGGGTAGGCGTCCGGGGCGGCAAGATCATCAGCAACGAGGCTATGCCAATGAGCGGAAACAAATTCACATTCATCAAGATGGCATATCCGACATGCATCGTCCCCAAAATGAGCACCGACCAGAACCGACACCGCCTGAAAAAGAAGCCGAACGGAACAACCAGCCTCTGAAGCAGGGTGACGTAACACAGGATCAAGGAGATCCAGTAGGGAACGTGCGCTCCCCGGGCAAAGTCATGAAAGGAGCTGTCGATCGCCAGGTTTTGAAGGGCAGTCCCGGTCGTCCATGGGATCCACCCAAAGACAAGCTTGTTAACACCGGCGAAGAAATAGACGAGGAACTGAAGCCAGACCACGAGCCACGCGAATGCGCTGGCTAGCGTCGGATTGTCCCGCCACCGGGCCAGACTCAGGCCAGCTTCAGATTTTTCCCACGCGTCTGCCGGGCTTACCAGAGCGACCAGGCCGTAAGTGACGAAGACAAGGTTCACCCACACGTCGACCGTGGATGAAAAGACACCCACGAGGATGTTCAGGGATATCATGCTGAAGCTGATCCAGCATCCCACGGCGAATTGGATCCATTTGTGGCGCCCCCAGAGAAACAAGCCTGCGGCCACGGGTGAGCCCAATGTGAATCCCCAAACCATTGCCCGTCCGCTTAGGAACGTGGCTATCCCGCGCAATGTAACGTCCAGCTGCGGATTGCCCGACAAGACGATGTTCCGGGGATCGGGGAGCAACAATGCCAGCTGATTCCAGATGGCGACATGGATCCTGAAAAAATCCGAAACATACCAAATGTAAGCCAGGCTGAACCCGATCTTGGCTAAGGTGTAACACCTATATGACGTCGGGTATCGAAACATGGCCTACGTACTGGGCAAATCATGTATGTCGGGCGGAACGGGTCAAGCCGACCGCCGGTCGCGTGTGGCCGCGCAAGCGGGAATTGAATGGGGCTTGGGGCGTGATCCCCGTAGGCCTTTCCTCTACGCCGCGGATAGCGCGCTCATCTAAAATCTTTCAAAATCTCATAGGATCGAAGCCGAGCCGCGTGATCGAAAATCGCGGCGGCCACGATCAACTCATCCGCGCCCGTTTCCGCGACGAAATCCCTGAGGCCTTTGTGGACCGTCGTTTCGGAGCCGACCAAGGAGCGGGCCAGCCTGTTTGAAGTCCATGCGCGTTCGTCTGGCGACCAGAAGGTGTCGATGTCGTCGATGGGAGGGGGCAGCTGACCGCGGGCATTCCGGTAGATGTTTGTGACTGCCTGTTGGGCTGAAGTGAACAGGCGGCGGGCTTCGGGGTCGCTATCCGCGGCGAACACATTGACGCCTGCCATCGCATAGGGCTCCTTCAAGCTTTCCGAGGGCCGAAATTGATCTCGGTAAACCTCGAAGGCGGGAAGCAGGTTCTCGGGTGCGAAATGTGAGGCAAAGGCAAAGGGAAGGCCCAGCGTCGCGGCCAGTTCCGCGCCGAACAGGCTCGAGCCCAGGATCCACAGGGGAACGCGCGAATTGGATCCCGGCACCGCCCGGATGGGAATTTCGGGGCGCGGGGGACCGAGCAAAGCCTGCAATTCCAGCACGTCCTGGGGGAATGTGTCGGCGCTGTTGGCGTCGCGGCGGAGCGCTCGCCGAGTCACGGGGTCGGTACCGGGCGCACGCCCCAAGCCGAGGTCGATCCGGCCCGGGTAGAGCGCCTCCAAGGTGCCAAACTGCTCTGCGATCACCAAAGGCGAATGATTGGGCAGCATGATACCTCCTGCGCCTACGCGAATGCTCCTGGTGCCTCCGGCCACGTGCGCGACTACCACTGCGGTCGCTGCGCTGGCAATGCCCGCCATGTTGTGGTGCTCGGCAAGCCAGAAGCGCCGATAGCCCCACTTCTCGGCATGGCGCGCCAGATCCAGGGAATTGTGGAGGGCGACCGAGGGCGTTGAGCCCTGCACGATGGGTGCGAGGTCGAGGACGGAGAGCGTGAACGCCATCCGCCACCATATCCGGCGCGATGCACAAGACAAGGGGGAGGCGACGCCCTGGGCCAATCCAGCCTATGGCCCCCTTACGAGCTCAGCGATATTGCTGCGAATCTGTGCCGCCTGCGGGCCATGCCTCGGTTCCATTGGCGTGGGCTCTAGACAGGTGGCGGAGGGCCATACGCCATGCTGAACGGTTTCTTGTCTCCGGTCCCGACAGACTGACCATTAACTAATTTCCCGTTTTGTGGCGCATTGGCTCCGAGGCGGTGGAACGGTTCGAGTCTCGCTTTGGATCCCCGCGGACTCGATTATGCTCGCAGATTTGCCGATTTGGCTGAATGCCCTAAGCTTCCATCTAGCGAGCCTCCCCGCGGCCATTTTGGCCAGGTGGCGAAGCACGCATTCAATCCTGTTTCCCTTTCTCAACTCGAAAGAGTCGAGGATCAGGAGCCCCACCATCATAGACCAAATCCAAGAAAAGATTGCCCTGGCCAGTCGACTCCGCGACGTAAACCCCCAGGAGGCATTGGATGTCGTCGGAATTGTTCGCGCGATATTGCAGGCCCCCCGGGCGCTCGGGGACGACGATTCAGTCATGCTGGGGCTGGCCGAATGCGCCCTCAATGCGGCATGGGCGAACGTCCGCCTCGGCAGATTTGGCGCGGCATGTCCCGAGGCCGAGGAGGGTCTGCGCCTCTTCCGGAAGCTGGACAAGCTGCACGGTGCCGCAGGTTGCCTTCTCGTGCTGGGCATAGCCAAGGGCGAAAGCGGCGAGAATGATACTGCCCTGAAGCTGTGTCTTGAGGCGGAGGCGCTTTTCCTGAAGATTGGCGACCAGGCCGGTCGCGCGAGGGCGATAAACGCCAGCGGCACCTCCTATCGGCGCATGGGCGACCCCGGGCGGGCGATCGAGGCCTACGGCACCAGCATGGCCGTTTCCCGGGACAACAAGGACAGCCAAGGCGAGGCCCGGGCGCTCTGCAATATTGGGTACGTTTATCTCTACGAGAGGAAATATGAACAGGCGACAGAGTATGCCAAGCGGGCCCTCGCGATGGAGCGAAGCCTCGGCAATCTTGCGGGCGAGCTTTCCAATTGCTGCAACCTGATCCAGGCGCTGGTCGCCGTCGGTCGCCCGCAGGAGGCAATAGACTTCATGGCAAGCTACGACCTTGAGAGGCTCTCCAGGAGCGGACTCTTCTCCTTCCTCGAGCTCAGCCAGAGCCTGTCCACGGCCTACATTGAGACGGGGCGCACCGCCGACGCCGACGTCCTGCTCAAAATGGGAATTGAGCGGGCCCGCCGCGACGGAAATCTGCGCGAGCTGGGGCCGCTCCTTTGCACATTTGCGCGGCTGCACCGGACCGCCCCATTGAAGGCCGGCTCAACTCGGGCGGGGGAGTTGGCTGCTGCCCGCTCGGCCCTCGAGGAGGCGCTTACTCACGGACACTCGCGGGACTGGGATGTCGTCCAGGGTATCCAAGAGGAGTTTTGCGCCCTCTGCCGCGAGGAAGGCAACTGGAACGAGGCTTTCGAGCACCTCGAGGTCGCGCACCAGATCGCGTTCAAGCTCAGCTCAGCCTCGGCGGATGAGCGCCTCGCACGCCAGCGGAGCGAACAGGAGGCCGCGGACCAAAGGGTGCGCGCGGAAGCCGAGGCGCGCCAGCACGAGATCGAGCGGAAGCTACTCCAGACGCAGAAGACGGAGAGCCTGGGGGTGCTGGCGGGCGGCATGGTGCATCACTTCAACAACCTTCTGACCTCCATCCTGTGCAATTCCGAATTGGCGGAGCAGGACGCAGACATGGTGCCGGGTGCCCTCGCCGAGATCAAGGTGTCGGGGCTCCGCGCCGCGGACCTTTGCCAGCAAATAATGATGTACACCGGCAGGTCCGATCATCGCATGGCGGCCGTCGACCTCTCCGTCCTCGCTCATGAGTCGATCAAGCTCCTGCGTGTCACGCGGGTGGCGGATTGCAAGATTGCCTGCGAATTCCCGCCCGAACCGCTCTTAGTCTGGGGCGACAGGGCGGAGCTCCAGCAGATCATGTTGAATCTCCTGATCAACTCCACCGAGGCGCGAGCCACGGCTGTCCTGTTCAATGCTGCAGTCGGGGCCGTCGGGCCAGGCGCACAGGCACGGGGTGAGGCGCTGGATCCCGGCCAGTACGTTGAGCTGAGCATTACCGACAACGGCGAAGGGATGACACCCGAGGTGCTCGCTCGGATTTTCGAGCCCTTCTTTAGCACGAGATTCACCGGGCGGGGCCTCGGCCTGCCGGCGGTGATGGGGCTTGTTCAGGCGCACAAGGGCGCGATGGCGGTCGAGAGTACGCCAGGGTCCGGCACAACCGTTCGGATTCGTCTGCCCGTGGCGGCGGTCCAGGCCGTGGTACCGTCAAAGCCGATGGCAGAAGCGCCCGCAAGGAACTCCCGCGTAGTGCTCATTGCCGAGGATGAGGAGATGGTTCGAAAGGTGATGGTCAAGTGCATGGCCCGGCTTGGATGGAAGACGCTCGAGGCCGCGGACGGGGAGGAGGCAGTCCGCGTGCACGGGGACCATTCTGGGCAGATTGACCTGCTGCTCAGCGACTATCTCATGCCAAAGCTGAACGGCCTCGAGGCTGCGCGGCGGATCCGCACAAGGGATCCCAAGCTGCCCGTGATACTAATGAGCGGTTTCACAAATGAGGCGACAGTCGAGGGTTTCCGGACGGAAGGGTTTGAGCTTTTTCTAAAAAAGCCATTCCAGATCAAGGAGTTAATTGAGTTGCTGAAGGTGGCATGAATGCCCGCGGAGCAGCACGAAGCGGGCTATTTAACCAAGTCTCGCAAAGTGGCTTTGAATTGCCGAAGGCGCGGCCCAAACCATGGGCTAACCCGCAAAGTGCGGCCTAGGGAAAAAGAAGATCGCTTGGACTAACGTCGTACTTGCCCGAGCCGTCGGCCTGAAGAAGGAACGGGGTTCCGCGTCCGGGGACGTACCTCAACGCCGCCGCCTGGGAGTCCAGAAGCAGCCGCGCGTCCTTTAGCTTGTCGGTATAATGGGGAAAGAGGGTGCCGAGGCGGCTTCGCAGTTCCTTGGAGTCGCTGGTGACAAGGGGACTGAACAGCACTCCAAGTTGCTTGAAAACTGCGTTGAACTGCTCCTGGGGCGTTCCAGGTTGGGAAAGGATGGCCGCCAGGAGGGCCGACGTGTCCGCCAGGTTCTCGGGGCTGGAAAACAGGAGCACCTTGGGACCCTTGAATGAGCCGAAATGGGGTTGGGCGACAGTTCGCGCAAGGAGGTCGAGACAATGCGGGCATTGAAAGCTGACCACCAGAATGGGCGACTGCTCGACGTCGATGTCACCAAGCCAGCTGAAGGCCACACCGTCCACGTTCGCCTGCAGGGAAATCATCGTGGAGACGGATGCGGACACGGGCTTTCCGGTCTTGGCGGCGTTGGTCGCCTTGGGGATCATGGGTAAAGCCGACGAATAGCCCGGGGCGTCCCAGGATTGGACGCGTGCTTCCGCGAGCTCCTTGACGCTGAGGAAAACGGGCAATGCGAGCGCGAGAATCAAGGAAGGCAGCCACGGGTGCGCCCTTCCTCGCAGGGGCAGGAAAATGGCCACCAATACGGCTGCGGCCGCATGGAGGGTGCAGAACGGACAGAATCCCTTGAGGACAAAGAATTGGATGCCCATGAGCACAAGTCCGCCCACGGCCAGGAACAGAGCGGAGCCTAGCTGCACATAGCCCTCCCAAGCCCGGGTCACCGGATAGGCGAGGGCCACCCATAATGGAATGGCCATCAGCGGCAGCGGAATGCCGTAGATGGAGCCATAGCGGCTGTTGATGATGCTCCAGCAACCCGTCAGGGGGCAGGGTATATTGAGGAGCTTCAGCGCAGCCAGGTAGACGCAGGCGAGCATGCCGATGCCCGCAAGAACAGTGGTGACGTAAGAGGAGCGCGGGGGCGGGGTCGACACGGCGTTACTCAATTATGCCTTTCAAGGGGATGACAAGACAACCCCAGCGACTGGGACATCGAATAGCCTTTAGGCGGGCATGGCATCCGACTTTGCTAGTCTGGGCCGTTCGCGCTGTTTGGGGAGCCTTAAGATGGCCTGAATATCGGTTGCATGCATCCGTTCGGATGCCGGCAATGCGCCGCGACTTTGTTTCCTCCAACCAATCTCCGCGTCATCAGAGGGGGCGCTCCCGCTTTCCTGAGCCTTCTATCCATTGAGTGATCGCGGTTTAGCCTTCCGGGCTTTGGGTGTGGTACGTTTGACGCTTTGGGCTAAGCTAAGAGTCGGCCCCGGCAATGGGGCTCGATCCAGGTCCAGTGAGAATATCCATGCCCCACTTTAAAGGATGCACCGCATTCGGCGCGCCCCGGCTCCTGCTTGTCCTTGGCCTTGTCTGGAGTGTCTCCACCAACCCCTTGAGAGCCGAGGACACGGTGGCGATCTCGTCAAAGGTGAGCAACGGCTACGCCCGAAAGAGGCTCCCGGACGGCTCGTTCAAGGTTGAGACGTATGCATTCGGGAAGGGCGACGACTGGGACTCGGTCCGCGTGGACCCATCGGCCGACAAGCTAGACTTCATGACCGTGGCGCGGACCGTTGCCGTGCCGCTGGCGGAGCGGAACTTCCTGCCGACCCGCGACCAAAAGACCACGGACCTGTTGATCATGGTATATTGGGGGACAACGCGGGCCCCGGAGCGCGCCAGCGACACCAACAGCACACGGCTGGTCCACGATGCCGACAGGGAGCAGGACCAGGCCCAGATGATGCTGAATCACGCTGCATCGCCGAGCGACTTCAAGGTGGCAAAGGAAATGGCCGCGGCCGCGGCGGCCGACATGCGCGATGCCGTCGAGGGTCTCGAGTCCGAGCAGCAGACGCGGGAAAACAAGGACGTGAAGATTGTGACGCTCCTCGGCTACGATTCCTGGTGGCTCGCGACCGAGTCGGCCTCGGGAGGCGGCGAGCGAGCGTTCCGCAAGGAGGACATGCTCAACGAGGTCGAGGAGGACCGGTACTTCGTCGTGCTGATGGCCTACGACTTCCAGTCGATGATGAAGAAGAAATCCAAGCTCGTCTGGGAGGTGCACATGAGCGTGCGCGAGCACTCGAACGAGTTCGACAAGCGGCTCCCCTCAATGGCCGAGGACGCCTCGCGGTTTTTTGGCACGGACAGCGGCGGCCTGAACCACGTCGTCCTCCCCGAGGGCAAGGTGGACGTCGGGCCGCTCAGGTCCCTCGGCGAAGTCCCGGGAAAATAGGGACCGGGGAGCGGTCCAAGGACCTAGGCCGAGGCCGCCCGTTTCAGCGCCCTGATGTCCAGCTTCACCATCTTCATCGTGGCCGCCATCGCGCGACCCGCTTTCGCCGCATCCTTCCCTGAGAGATATTGAAGGAGGATGTCGGGCACGATCTGCCACGAGAGCCCGAACTTGTCCACGAGCCAGCCGCACTGGACCTCTTTCCCGCCAGACGACAGCCGCCTCCAGTAGTAGTCTACCTCGGCCTGGGTTTTGCAGTGGACGACAAAGGAAATGGCGTGGGAGAACGTGAATTCGGGGCCCCCGTTGAATGCCGTGAACTCCCGGCCCTGAAGCTGGAACTTGACCAGCATGACGGAGCCGGGCTTTCCGCCTGAGCCCTTGGAGTGGCGTGTGGTCTCGAGGATCTTGGAGCCCTTGAAGACGGACGTGTAAAATTTTGCCGCCTGCTCAGCCTGTTTGTCGAACCACAGGAACGGGGTGATCTTGGGCATGGCCGGCGAGGGGGGGTTTCGAATTGGGTCAATGGCCCCTGCGGGGAGGGGGATACGACTCAAGTCCAATGCCCAATCGTCAAGAATTCAAGAGCGGCGCGGCGACGGTTGTCCCAGAGGCGATGGGCCGCGCCGAATGGAGGCGACCGTCTGCAAAAGCCGGTTGTGTTATCGCGCGGCGCGGGCTAGATTCCGGGCGCGCAAGGAGCCTCGGGAAACCCACAATCCAACATGAGTGCGAAACATTCGTTCCTGGTCAGGTCGGGCCTCGCGGCCCTCGGCGTCATGGCGATCAGCTGCGTCACCCAGACGGCATTCGCCGACCAGGGCATCACGTCGGTGTTCTCAAGGACCAGCGACGACTACGTGCGGGCGACGCTTGCCGACGGCTCGACGGAGCCGGAGTCCTACGCCTTCGGCAAGGGCGGCTATTCCGGAAGCGGGATGGCGGACAACACCATCGACAACCTCGGGTTCATGGACGTCGCGCACACGCTCGCGGCGCCGCTCGCCAACCAGAATTTCATCCCGGCCACGGACCCGCACACGACGAAGCTGCTGATCATGGTGTACTGGGGCGCGACCGACGGCCCGATGGACTTTCCACAGCTCAGCCTGGCGGTCGGACCCGGCTACGAACAATACGCGATCACCGGTGAATTGTGGGACATGAGCATCAATCGCAATGCGGCGCTCCTTGGCTACTCCGGGGACCTTTCCATGACCGGGCTCAAGGGGAAGCGCATCTCCGACGACCTCAACTACGAGCTCTCGACCAGCCGCTACTACGTGGTGCTGATGGCCTACGACTTCCAGCTCATGTGGAGGGAAAAGAAGCACAAGCTTCTCTGGGAATCGCGCTTCAGCGTGCGCGAGCAGGGCAATGACTTCACGCGGGCGCTGCCGGCGATGGCGCAATATGCGTCGGAGTTCTTCGGCAGGGACAGCCATGGCCTGCTCAGGACCCACGTGCCGGACGGACGCATCTACATTGGCGACCCGACGGTGGTCGGGTACCTGTCTGGCGTGAGATAGCAGGGCTTAGGCGGATATGGGTCCGCCCGCCTTTATCGCGGCGAGGGCGGCGCGGTACTGGGGCTCGAACTCCGCCCTGGCGGAGACGCTCATTCCGAGGTCGCGCATGATGCCGTCCTGGATGCCGTAGATCCAGCTGTGCACCGTGATGGGCTGGCCCCGCTCCCAGGCCTCGAGGATGATCGTCGTCTGGCACACGTTGCTCACCTGCTCGATGACGTTGAGCTCGCACAGGACGTTGGACCTGGCGGACTCGCCCTCGACGGCGTGGACGCAGGCCGTGTGCTTCTCCGAGACGTCCTGCACGTGCCTGAGCCAGTTGTCGGCAAGGCCGATCCGGTCGCACCTCAGCGCGGCCCTCACGCCGCTGCACCCGTAGTGCCCGCAGACGATGATGTGCCTGACCTTCAGGACATCGACCGCGAACTGCATCACGGAGAGGCAGTTCAGGTCCGTGTGCACGACGACGTTCGCGATGTTGCGGTGGACGAAGAGCTCGCCCGGGAGCAGGTTCACGATCTCGTTCGCAGGCACGCGGCTGTCCGAGCATCCTATCCAGAGGTATTGCGGGGACTGCTGCCTCGAAAGTTTGAGGAAGAACTCCGGGTCCCTGGCCCGGATGTCGTTGGCCCATGCGCGGTTCTGGGCAAAGAGGTGGTCAAGCTGTCCCATGGGCCCCCGATGGTTCAAGAGTCCGGGGCCTTGTCGATTGCAAACCGGGCCGCGGGGCCTTTCCGTGCCAATTCGCGTGCGTTTCCGCGCACAATGTGTAGGTTCCGCGTACCCCCAAGCCCCCTGATTATGAACAAGATCTCCATTGTCGCTGCCTGCTTTGCCCTGCTCTCATGCGCCGTCGCGAGCGCCCAGCAGGCAGCCTCGCCCGCACCCGCCGCCAGGACTTTCTGGAAGGATGGCCAATTTCACACGATCGCCCCTGACCCGAGGGCCGAGCTCCTGCCGAGGATATCCGTAAAGGGAAACCACTTCGTCGACCCGTCGGGAGAGGTCGTGCTTTTCCGCGGCCTTTCGATCGCCGATCCCGACCGCCTCGTCACGGCGGGCCGCTGGAACAAGGACCTCTTCGTCGCGGTGAAGGACATGGGGGCCAACCTCGTCCGGATTCCCGTCCATCCCGCCGCGTGGAGGAGCCGGACAAAGGACGGCTACCTCAAGCTGCTCGACCAGGCGGTCGAATGGTGCTCGGACCTCGGGATCCACGTGATCATCGACTGGCACTCGATCGGCAACCTCCAGAGCGGGATGTTCCAGCAGCCTTCCTACGACACGAGCAAGGAGGAGACGTTCGACTTCTGGCGCACGATCGCGATGCACTTCCACGGCCACCACACGGTCGCCTTCTACGAGCTCTTCAATGAGCCCACGCACTTTGGCGGAATGCTGGGCACGATGAGCTGGACCGAGTGGAGGGACCTCAACGAGGAGATGATCGGGATTATCCGGTATTGGGACAGGGGCGCCATCCCGCTGGTCGCCGGCTTTGACTGGGCCTATGACCTGACGGCGCTGCGCTACGACCCGATCAGGGCCGATGGCATCGGCTACGTGACGCACCCGTACCCCAACAAGAGGGGCCAGCCGTGGGAGCCACGCTGGGAGGAGGACTTCGCCTTCGCCGCGGACAAGTACCCCATGATCGCGACCGAGATCGGCTTCGACCTCAAGCCGGGCGACGTTGTCGACGACAACGCCTACGGCAACCGCATCACCCGTTTCCTCGAGCAGCGCGGCATCAGCTGGATGGCCTGGGTCTTCGACCCGGACTGGGGGCCCCGCATGCTCACGAGCTTCGACGGGTTCCAGCTCTCGGGCTGCGGCGCCTTCTTCAAGGAGGCGATGCACCGGCCGCCGGCGCAGCCGCCCTCCAAGTCGGACAGGTGACCGGCTGGCGAAGCAGGCAGTGTGCGCCCTGCGATGCCAAATCTACTTCGGCAGCCGGTCGTAGCCAGTTTCCAAGAGAGGGCTGCAGTCTTGATTAAATGCCTCTAGCTACCGAGGATCCTGCGCTTCTCGCGCTGGAATTCCTCGTCAGTCACGATCCCGCGCTCCTTGAGAACACTGAGCTTCTCCAGGAGATCGTAGGGATTCCGATTCACCCCGTCTGTCGAAGGGGCCGGGGAAGGCTGAACGGGCGCCGCGTTGGCCTCGATCTGCTCCAGCACCGCGATCCGAAAGCGCATCGGGTCCGCGATGCCCGCATAGGGGACCCGGTCGCCGCCCGAGCCCTCGACGACCAGGGTGCCGTACCTGAAGACCCGTCCGAGGAGGCCCTGGTCCACCGTGATGCCCTCGACCTGCCGGAGCATCGTCTCGGTGGTGCGCCTGCGCATGAGTCCCGTCTTCACGACGACCCGCTTGTTCGTGACCGCGTATTCCGCGTAGCTGCGCCTGTAGAACCCCCAGATGAGGAGGATGAGCGCGGCGGCCAGGAGCACCGCCGGCACAGGCAGCGAATTCGCGGCCTGGCGGCTCGAGTTGTAGATCGCCCCGTAGAGGACGGCGGCCAGGAGGCCGACGACAAGGGCGGGCATGTAGACGATGCCGCTGAGCCGGGTCTCCATCGCCACCGTCTCGCCCGACATGAGGTTGTTCGTGATGTAGCTCATTGAGGATTCTTGGGACGACCGCCTGTTATGCAGGCTGTCGCAGCAATGGACCCAACCTCCCCGGGATTGTTCGCTGCGAACGGCCCCGGCTGTTTCCGTCAGCCGTGGTGGGCGGTGAGCGCCGAGCGGTACATCCACTGGGCGTCAGTCACGACGTCCCAGTAGACATTGTACCGGTCATAGCTGATCTCCCAGAAGGGGAGCAGCGTCACGTCGCCCGGGCGGCCGGAGCCGTCCGTGTGGAACTCGAGCGGCTCACCCTCGGTGCGGACGATGGTCTCCTCGATCGGGGCGTCGCCCTTGACAAGGACGGGCACGTCGACCGCCGCCGCCTTGATGTTTGCCGTCTGGTCGCCGGAGTAGGGGATGGTGTCCGTCTGCGGGGCCGGCCCAAGGTCGGCGGCGAGGACGGCCGGGCCATAGAGAAAGGCGACCTTGTCCGGGGCGCCGGGAACCGCCTCGGTGCGCACCGCCATCGGGATGGCGACCCGCAGGCGGTCACCCTTGCTCCACACGCGCGCCACCTCCGCATAGGTCCCTGGGGCACCCGGGGCGAGGCGCTTTCCGTTGAGCTCGAGTGTGACCGGGCCGGCTGCCCATGCCGGGCACCGGATCCGCAGGGCGAGCGGCGACGCGCCCGCCTCCATCACCGTCAGCACCGTGTGGCCGCTCTCCGGGTACGTCGTCTGCTGGCGCAGGACGAGTCCCTTCTCCCTCCAGGTCACCTCGGACGGGATAAAGAGGTTCACATAGAGGCTGTCGCCGCCGTGGAAATAGATGGCCTCCCCGTACTTCGTGTGGTTCTCCATGCCGGTCCCGACGCAGCACCAGAACGAGTGGTCGGGGGTGCTGTACGTCTTGAAGAGGCCGGGCTTGAGCGACATGAAGTACGTGAACATCCCGAGCTTCGGGTCCTGGGACGCCAGGATGTCGTTATAGAGGGCGCGCTCGTAGAAGTCGGCGTACTCGACCTTGGGCTCCCAGCGCAGAAGGTGCTCGGTCAGCTTGAGCATGTTGTACGTGTTGCAGGTCTCGGCGGCGTCGGCCGAGAGGTGCTCGGCCGTCGTCTCCTCCGGGAAGAAATGCTCGTTCTCGCTGTTGCCGCCGATGACGTACGAGTGGTGGTGCACGACGAGGTTCCAGAAGTTGAGCGAGATGGCGCGCGCGTCGGTGTCGCCCGTCGCCTCGTAGGTGCGGGCCTCGCCGATGACCTTCGGGATCTGGGTGTTCGCATGGCGCCCAACGAGCCTGTCCTCGCCCGCGAGCAGGGGGTCCATGACCGACTTGTGGTAGAACCGGCGGGACGTCTCAAAGTAGCGAGTGTTGCCCGTCAGCGTGTAGAGCTCGACGAGGACGTCCATCATGCCGCCCTGCTCGACCTGGAGCATCGCCTGCAGCTGCGCCGGGGTGAGGCCTGCGGTGATGGAGTCCGTCCAGTCCGCGAGCTTCAGGGCGACGTCCCGCGCCTGCAGGTTGCCGCCGAGGATCCACGCGTCCTTGAGCCCGTTCAGGACCTTGTGCTCCGTGTACCACGGCACCCAGGCGCCGCCGACGAACGTGCCCTCGCTCGCGGGGTTGACGATGCCGTTCTTGAAGTTGCGCAGGGTTTGCAGCTCGATCGGCGGCAGGGCGCCGATGTACCCGTCGCCGTAAAGCACCTGGCATCGGGCCATCTCCGAGATGATGTAGTCTATCCGCCTGCGGAAGCGCGGGTCACCCGTCGCCGCGTACTGCTGCGAGAGCGCCGTCAGGTAGTGCCCGAGCGTGTGCCCGGCTATGCCGAAATATTCCCAGCCGCCGTAGATCTCACCCTTGGGTGGGAGCCCTGCGTACTTGAGGGTGTTGTGCAGCAGGCGGTCGGGCTCGATCGTCAGGAGGTAATTGGCGTTCAGGTCCATCGCCCGCTTGAACGGGCTGTCGAGCAGGCGCACGTCGGCGAGCGAGAAGGGGGCCGCCGCGGGGGCCGGCGGCGCCTGCGCCGACGCAGGCGGGGCGAGGGACGCCATGATTAGCCCGCATGCAAGTCGCGTTCTCATGGGCTTATGATGGGGAATGAAGCGTTGACCGGGGCAGACGGCGAGTACTTCTTGGACTCTCCCGAATCCCACGCGGCCCGCCCCGGCCGGGAAGTGCTCAGACCCCCCTCACTATGGAAACGAAAACCGTCACGCGTCGCGAATTCATCAAGTCGGCCTCCGTCGTCTCCGCTGCCACCCTCGCGTTCCCCTACGTGATGCGGGCGCAGGGCGGCGTCTCTCCGAACAGCAAGCTCAACATAGCCTGCGTCGGCGTGGGGGGGCGCGGCGCCAACGCGGTTCAGGGCCTCGTGAGCGAGAACCTCGTCGCCTTCTGCGACGTCGACGACGCGAAGGCCGCCGCGACGTTCAAGGCCCACCCTGAGATGGGCCCGGACCGGTGTTTCAAGGACTTCAGGCGGATGTTCGACAATATGGGCAGCCAGATCGACGCCGTCACGGTCTCGACGCCGGACCATATGCATTTCCCGATCGCGATGGCGGCCCTCTCCCTGGGCAAGCACGTTTTCGTCGAGAAGCCGCTCACGCACACAATCTCCGAGGCCCGCATGCTCGCCAGGACGGCCCGCGAGAAGAAGGTGGCCACGCAGATGGGCAACCAGGGCCACGCCGGCGACGGCTGCCGCACGCTCAAGGAATGGGTCGACGCAGGGGTCCTTGGCGACGTCACCGAGGTCCACAGCTGGACGGACCGACCCATCTGGCCCCAGGGCGTCAATGCGCCCGACCACTCGAAGATGATGCCGGTCATCCCCTCGACGCTCGCCTGGGACCTGTGGCTCGGCGTCGCCGCCGAGCGCGAGTACGACCCGGCCTATCTCCCGTTCACGTGGCGCGGCTATTGGGACTTCGGCACCGGCGCCCTGGGGGACATGGGCTGCCATATCCTGGACGGTGCCTTCTACGCCCTGAACCTGGGCTCGCCCACGCACGTCGAGGCGGTGAGCGCGAAGCTCACCGAGATCAGCCCGCCCAAGGCGTCGGTCGTGGCCTACCGCTTTCCCGCCCGCGGCTCAATGCCCCCGGTCAAGCTCACGTGGTACGACGGCGGCCTGACGCCGACGCTTCCCGACTCGCTCGAGCCCGGCCGCCTGCTCGACACGAACGGCACGCTTATCATAGGAACCAAGGCCACCGTCCTCGCCGACACCTATTACGACCACGTCACGATCATCCCCGACGCCAAGATGAAGGAGCTGACGCCCTCGCTCCCGGGCAAGACGATCCCGCGCGTCGACTGCACGCACTTCATGGAGTGGGTCCGCGCCTGCAAGGGCGGCGTCCCTGCCGGCTCGAACTTCGACTACGCGTCGGGGCTTGCCGAGGTTGCGCTCCTGAGCAACCTCGCCATCCGCGCGCGCCGGCCCATCGAGTGGGACGGCGCCTCGATGGCGGTCACGAACTACCCCGACGCGAACCGTTTCGTGACGAAGACCTACCGCCCGGGCTTCGGCGTCTGACGCCTACCGCAGCTTGACGGTTGCGGGGTCCCCGTCGCCGGCGATGTTCGTCGCGACGATGGTGATCG
>Ga0302326_10008575_pt1 | contig 22523 bp, 17 predicted proteins | sample Palsa_T0_3_FD_202264 | JGI IMG/M metagenome (GOLD analysis project Ga0302326, IMG submission 202264) | Peat permafrost microbial communities from Stordalen Mire near Abisko, Sweden - Palsa_T0_3 | ecosystem: Environmental > Terrestrial > Soil > Palsa > Peat permafrost | place: Sweden: Abisko... | reverse complement strand
CGGAGACGCAGGTGGCGCGCAAGGCAAACGACCTGCTGGAATTGTTCGCGCTGGGGTCTTACCGGCACGCGCCGATTGCGACGTACTCGAAGGGGATGAAGCAGCGGGTGCTGATTTCGGCGGCGCTGCTGCACGATCCCGATGTGCTGGTGCTGGACGAGCCACTCTCGGGGATCGACGTGACGTCGGCGCAATTGTTCCAGCATTTGTTGGAGGAGTTGGCGGGGCGAGGGAAGACGATCCTTTATATCTCGCATGTGCTGGAAGTGGTGGAGAAGGTGTGCGGGCAGGTGGTGATCATTTATAGAGGGAAGATTCGGGCGTGCGATTCGGTGGAGAAGCTGCGGGACCTGATGAATCTGCCGTCGCTGGTGGAAATTTTCGCGCAGTTGGCTGAGGATCGGGATCTGGCGCAGGTGGCGCGGGATATTGTGGGGGTGATGCGGGGATGAATTTTCGGTCGAATGGGCGTTCACTTAGGGCGAGCTGACTATATGGCGTGAGACCGGGCTTATGATTGACTTGATTCGAGCCGGCCGGCAAACTCGGCGTCCCAATTCCCGCTGAACTCGCCCGCAAGCAGCACGGTGGGTGACAGGATCAATAGAAAGGCCTTCCGCGTTATCGGCCCAGTCTATCATTTTCGGAAAGCGCGCACGGCGCGAAATTTGATATTAATGGCCTCCACCAGGGCGCCGCCGGGGTGGCGATGATAAGGCTCCTGTGCGTTGGCTGGCGCCCTGGCCTTAGTAGTGGGCTTGCGGCACTGGCGGATATAACGCTCTACAGAATAAGCTAACCGCCTTGAGCAAGACCAGCGCTCGAGCCAGACCAAGGCTGCGGACCTATGATAAGCTTGTTCGACGAGAACTCCGTCGATCTCCCGATCCTGAATCACTTAATCCTGTTGCCGTTCTCTGTGGGAGCTGTCTCCCGCCGGGAACACGGAGGCTGCATTGAAACCACTCAAGCGAAAACTCACACTCGCCGTGTTGGCGGCGCTTTCCATCGTTCTGTTACTTCACTTCACGGCCGGCACGAGCCCGGCACAGTCCAATGATTCGGCTGACGCGGCGCTCATCGCAAAGGCCAAGGCGATACATGCGCGTGTGCTCAAGCTCGACACGCACAACGATATCGAGCCTTCCAACTTCACGCCCGATTGCAATTACAAAATGCGGCTCGCCACTCAGGTGAATCTGCCGAAGATGGTGGAAGGGGGCATGGACGTCTCGTTCATGATCGTCTACGTGGGCCAGGGTCCGCTCACACCCGAAGGGTACGACAACGCCTACAAGCAGGCGATCGCCAAGTTCGACGCCATCCATCGCTTCACCGAGCAGATCGCGCCGGATCAGATGGGGCTCGCGCTTTCGCCCGCCGATGTGCTCTCGCTGCACAAGCAGAACAAGCGCATCGCCGTCATCGGCATCGAGAACGGATATCCCATCGGCACCGACATCAAGCGCGTGAAGGAATTCTACGATCGCGGCGGACGCTACATGTCGCTGGCGCACAACGGCAACAGCCAACTCGCCGACTCCAACACCGGCGAGGTCCAAGGCTACCTCTATGACAACGGCCTCTCGCCGCTCGGAAAAGAAGTCATCGACGAGATGAATCGCCTGGGCATGATGGTGGACCTTTCGCATCCTTCCAAGGGCGCCAACCTGGAGGCCATCCGGCTTTCCAAGGCTCCGGTGATCGCATCGCATTCAGGAGTGCGCGCGCTGGCCGACGTGAGCCGCAACATGGATGACGAGCAGTTGCTGGCCCTCAAGAAGAACGGCGGCGTGATTCAGGTGGTCGGGTTCGCGTCTTACATCAAGACCGATTCCAAGCAACGCACCGAGGCGCTCGCCAAGCTGCGCGAAGAGTTCGGCCTGACTGGGCCGGGCGGACGCGGGGGCGCGGGCGGCGGACGCGGCGGCGCCGGCGGTTTCGGGCCCGATGCCCAAGCTAGTCCCCGGCCGTGCCCCGTGGAAGGCTCCGAAGCTGCCACTGCGGGACGCCGAGGTGGCATGGGTGGCGGACGGGGACGCGGCGGCGCCGCTCTGGACGCGCTCTCTCCTGAAAAGCGCGCCGATTATGACAAGCAACTAGCCGAGATCGACGCCCAATTTCCGCCCGCCGGCCGCGCCAATGTGAAAGACTTCGTGAACCACATCGATTATGCCGTCAAGCTCATCGGCGTCGATCACGTGGGGATCTCTTCGGATTTCGATGGTGGCGGCGGAATAGACGGATGGAACAGCGCGGCAGAAGCGTTCAACGTCACACTGGAACTGGTGCGGCGCGGCTATAACGAGGAGCAGATCGGAAAGCTTTGGAGTGGAAACCTGCTGCGTGTGTGGGGAGAAGTGGAGAAGGTCGCGCAGAAAATGCATAAGACGGGCTGATTCGCCGTGCGGAGCGAGGTCCGCTATCGGGTAACTTTCCGATCTCGTCTCCCTGAGCGGGTCAGGTCCTCGCAGCCCGCGGAAAAGGATTATCCAGAAGCAAAATCGCTTCGTACTTCCGCTCCACTGCCTGCTGCAAGTGAATCAGTGCCGCACCCACTCCGTCAGCGCCGATCATGTAGCCGGTCTCCGCAGTGGCGACATCCGGCTTGATCCTCGTCGAGGCCTGATACCAGCAATATCCTTTGTCATCGAGACCGGTGACGCGGCTCAGCAACTGATCGGCATTTCTGCGGGCAAACGCCAGGTAGTAAGCTTTGCCGGTGGCGGCCCACAGTCCGAGGAAGAAGTCCGTGACGCCGGCCAAACCGCAGCATTGGCACATAACGTACCAGAAGCCGGACGTAAGCTTCTCGGGAATCCCGCTTTCGTACATTACCTGAACGCCGCTTCGCTAAGCGGAACAGTTCCGAGCCAGGCGTTGGGGCGGTGTAGGTGAAGGCCAAGTGAGCGGGCTCACCGCACCCGTTCAAGCAGTTCGATCACACCCAGGAGCGCGCCCCAGTGGTAGTAGCCATCGCTGCTGCGCACATCGTTGCCAGCGCCGGTGTTGGCGTTGTAATTCTCGTAAATGGCGCGATCGCTCTGCCAAGACTTCATGAGCAGGCGGGCCGAACGCTGCGCCAGGTCCTCTCGCGCATCTTTCAAATCGTAATTCCGCATTCCGAGGTAAACCAGGAAGTTCATCGGTCCCCAGATGCGTCCGCGCCAGTATTCCTGATCGGCGTATCCGGGGACGTTGCGGGCGATGGCGGGAATCACCCATTCGCCGTGGAACTCGCTTGGGTTGAAGTAGTGCTCCTGAATCATGCGGCGCGCCTGCTCCGGTGTGGGAACTTTGGCGATCAGCGGATAGAAATTGGTGGGTGAAAGCCGTGACGAGAACTCACCGGTGTCGGTGCGGCGGTTCAGGTACATGCCCGACTTATCATCCCAGAGCGTCGCCAGCGCGGCGGCGTACTTATCTCCGCGCGCGTGGAGTTCGCGCTTGTCGTCCTCACGGCCGAGGATGCCGGCCATCTCTTCCAACGCGCGGCAATCCGCGACATACAGTCCGTTGAGCCCCACGTCGGAGATCTCCAGCAGGTTGGTCTTCGGATTGAAGGGCACGCCGTCGTACATCGGCGAGTTGTCGAGGCCCGATTCGAAGAGCGCGGCCTGGAAGTTGTGCACCGTGCCGTCGACTAACTGCGGCACGTCGTCGGAGCCCCAACTGAGCAGACCGGCATGGTCGCGCGCCGTGGGCCACCAGCGATTCCAGCGGAGCAGTTCCTCGTAGAGTTCGGCCAGGAACCAACGCTCGGGATATCGCTTGTAGATCTCCATGGCGATGAGGCTGCCCACCGGCGGCTGCGAGCGGTCGTCGGTGCGGATGTCGTAAGCCGACGCGGCATTCGGTATAAAGCCCCGCTTGGTGATGCTCTTGGTAATCTCCACGGCATTAGCGAAGGCCAGGTCGCGGTTGTAGAGGCTGTACATGAACGATGCGAAGTAGGTGTCCCAGTCGAAGAGAACGTAGCCACCCCAGTTCGCACTCCACCCGCGGCTTACGGGTGAGATGGCGCGGCCATTCTCCGGATCGTAGGTCAGGTTCCAGCCGAGAATGGTCTGCATGGCCGTGAAGACCTCGCGGGCGTCGCCGTGGGCGTCGAGCTTGCTCTGCTGGGCTTGGCGATGCGCGGTGACGATGGCCGCAATCTGGTCGAGGGACTTCGGGGCCCCGGTATATACGGCGATGCGGCCTTCCAGCGAGAGAGCCATATATGGGGCATTGAGCGTGAGGAAAGGGTCGGTCACCTGTGTGCCCGTCGTGCGCACGGTAAACGACCGGCCGGGGCCGCCAGGTATCGCATCGAGCACATCTCCCTGACGGACCACCTTGCCGGGACGGTTCCAGTAGTATCCCGTTTCGACGATGAGGTGTGCGGCCCGCAGCGTGGCGCGCTGGGTGACAGTGACCACGATGTACTCTTCGCCATCCTGCTCGGCGCTCTCCACGCGCATCGCGTTCTTCGCGTTCGGGCCGCTGTTGGCGGGGTACTCCATGGTGAGATCGGTGTAGCTGCCGTCGTCGGAGTGCATACCCAGGCGGACCTTTTCAGCACGTCCGGCGGTCTGGTTGGCCTGGAAGAAGGAGTTCTGGTAAGTGCGGCCCATCCCGGCGGTCTTCACTCCGAGCGTGAGGGCGAAGCCGTCGGGGAGATGGACATGCGCCATTACGCTATTGGCGCTCCAGGTATTCCAACCGCGGCACAGGTGTTGCTGGAGGGAGCGATACTCGGCGGTTCGCACGACGCGGGAGTCGTATTGCGCCGCAGCGGGGAGGGTGCTTAAGGCGGCAATGAGGAATAGGTGGATCCAATGAAAACGCACCTTCTCATCCTAAACGCTTTGGGCAAGCTAAAGCATGCCCCACGTCAGTGTTCGCGGAGGGCGATCATTGGAAGCTGATCTTTCTGGCGGTTACGATTGGTATCGCGTCGGGAGCGTGCTGGCGTAGGGAGCGGTTCACTTTCTCAGTTCGGGATGTTCCGACATGCTCAGGATGTTGCCGTCGGGATCTTTGAACCATGCGATTTTGGCGCCGGTGGGCGCGGTCCACACGCCCAGTTCATCCTGCTTCATGGGCGGATAGCGCTCAAAGCGGACTCCCGCTTCGCTGAGTTCTTGCACGGCTGACGCAATATCGGGGACGTTCCAACCGAGGACCGTGCCGTGGGCCAATGGGAGTTCCTTCGCCATCCCGAGGCGGAGCATGATGCCGTGGGCGTTAAACACCAGGGCGAAAGGAGGCTCCTCGGAGAGCAGCGTGAGCCCGAGCGTGTCGCGGTAGAATTCCTTGGCGCGTTCCACATTCACGATGGAGACGAAACCGACTATATCGTATTTGGCCAGCTTGGAAGGTTGAGACATACGGCTATCATGAGGCCATTCTTCGTGTGTCGCAATATCGTTGTTGCGCCTAAAATGTCGCGAATGCGACACAATGGCTCTGGCGGGGCAGACCGCTTCCTTCACAGTCGCGACTCGGAAAAACACCGTGGGCCCTAACGAGCCACGGCCGTCCGGGTTGCGCCACAATAGAGTCGATGCTATCCAGACGAACGTTGCTTGCCGGCTTTGGCGCGGCAGCCCTGCCCCTGCGGGCCAAAGTGGGCCAGGTGGAAATCGGGGTCTGCGGACCGATTGACGATTTCGAGAAGGCGGAACAGTTCGGGTTCGATTACTACGAGCCCGGAGTGGCCGCAGTTGCCGCGCTCAGCGACTCGGCCTTCGCCGATTTCGCCAAGCGTGTTTCCAAATCGCGGCTGCGCTGCGAATGTCTCAATAGCTTCATCCGCACGCTGGTGGTGGTGGGGCCGTCGGTGGACCGCGAAGCGCTTACGGTCTATGTGAATTCGGCGTTGGATCGCTGCCGGACGCTCGGCGCGACGGTCGTGGTGTGGGGCAGCGCCGGGTCGCGTAATGTGCCGGAGGGCTTTCCGCGCGAGCGCGCGTGGGAGCAAATGGTGTCGTTTCTGCGGATGGCCGGACCGATGGCGCGTGCCCGAAACATCGTGCTGGCCATCGAGCCCCTGCGAAAACAGGAGAGCAACATCATCAACACCGGCGCGGAGGCGTTCCGGCTGGTGCGCGAAGTGGGCGATCCCAATGTGAAGATGATCATCGACTATTACCATCTGGCCGAGGAGCACGAAGATCCGGAGATTCTGGAGACGGCGCGCGACGCTATCGTGCATCTGCATTTCGCCAATCCCGCCGGGCGCGTCTGGCCGAAGGACCCGGCGGAAGATCCAGGATATGCGGCGTTCTTCGCCATGGTGAAAAAGATTGGGTTTCGCGGCGGACTTTCCATTGAAGGGCGCGGCAAATTCGAAACGGACGCCGCCGGGAGCCTGGAGTTTTTCCGCAAGGAACTGGGGTGAAAGAGGGACTGCTAGGCCGCGTGCGATCGGTCAGGACTGAGTCGTCGTTATGGGACTCGGCGGCGGAGACCTGGCAGGCGCCGCAGCGGGTGTCACTGGAGGAATACCGCGAGGACGGCAAGATGAGCGTGAGCGAACAGAGCTGGAACGGGCAGGTCTCGCGATCCACGTATCGGTACGATGAGGTGGGCCACCTGACAGAAACTGAGTTTTGGAACGGCGAGGAACGCGCGGGGAGCCAGGTCCACGAATACAATGAGAGCGGCCGCCTGATGCGCCAGGTGGGTTGTGGCCACGATGGCGCGCGGGTGATCGAGGAGCGCAGCTATGCGCCGGACGGGAGCCACGTGCGCGTTCACCAGCTTCCGGAAGGCGTGATAGACTTTTACTGCCCTGTCGATGGGGCGGATTATTATTTCTCCGCCCCCGGTGCGCGCGAAATGATCACGGCCTATGACAGTCAGTGCCGCGTTTCTGAAATGCGCGTTCGAGATGCGAAAGGGGAAGTGCTGCGGCGCTTCGTGCTCACTCGCGACGGGCAGGGCCTATTGGTGAGGGACGAATTGCTTCTCGGCGATCAGCCATTGGATCCCGATCCGCCGGAGTTCGGGCCTGGAACTGTGCTGATGGCGAACGAGTACAGGTACGATGAGCGGGGGCGCCGGATCGCCACGCTGCGGCGGCTCTTCAGTTCGAAGGCGGAGCGCGAAGAGTACAGCTATGACGATCGCGGCAACCGGACGGAAGTGGCGGCGGAAGGAACATTGGGGAATGGTGTGGCAAGATTCACACGCTTCGCCTATAAATACGATGCGCAAGGCAACTGGATCGAGAGGTTGGCGTCGCATCGACAGGAACCAAACCCGGACTTCACGCCTTCCTCGCTCGATCGCCGCGAGATCGTTTACTATCCCTAATCCTCCCGACGCAATCCGCTGATAGGTCATCAGGACGAATTGTGATTCTGAGACGGATGACGATTGCGGAAATTGATCGGCCGTTCCTTGCCGATGCTGTTCGTTGGCGCGGTATTGCCTGACGAGCCAAATCATCGGGCAGGTTCACGACCTGGATTGACGAATTCCGGCGCGCTCAAAACGAGATCAAGCGGGGGCCCGCACGATCGGCTGCTCACCATTTCTATACCGCCACTATCGCAGCTCTCATGAAGCGGGCCTGGTGAGCAAGGCCTCGATCTTCGCGTCCAGGTCTCGCGCGACCTTCAACGCTTCCGAATTTCCGTAAGGTGCGAGGAAGCTAGCCATGCGATCGTACGACAAGTGGACGCCGTCCTGACGTTCATCAATCAGCACCGTGACTGGCGCGTACGAAGCGGCATCTGGAACGTGTTTCGCCATCTCCCTCATGATGAGGGGATTGCCGATGACCAGCCGAAGGCTCTGTGCTGCGTTCGCTCCCGGCGCCTTCCGCAAGATCGTTCCGTGGTCGAAACGGACAAACTCCATCAAGCCCGCTGGCCCGATGGAGTCGTTAACGACGCCCTCCAATTCCACCAGCGTTCCTGCGGACGCAGCCTTTTGCCAAAAAACGCTCATCTCGGGGTGCCCGATTTCCCGTTCCATCCGGGCGAGGATCGTCTCGAAGGATTCGGCGGATGTGACGCTCCACCGCTCGAGGTTCACCGGCCTTGTTTCAATCGTTGCCATACCTCAGCATGCCAACCTTTCAGCGGCTCTTTCGTTCGACAGTCTACCGACGCAACCACGGCGATCTCGTCGAGCACGAAGTCGGCCTCCGAATCTTTGCCGCCCATTTTACTTGATTCTGGGCAAGCCGGAAGTTATCGGTTCGTCCGTCGGCTTAGTACCGGGAAACGCGCCAGGATTCTGGTAGTTCACATCGACGAAAAGTCGCCCTCATCCCGCCCCATCTCAGAATCCGAAAACGAACCCATTGCCGCGCCTGTCTTCCCAGCGGAAGCCGCCACGTCATGCCCCATGCATCGGCGGACCCGGCAACCGCATCCGGAGCAGAGTGGGCGCGGCCGAAGTTCTCCCAGAGGAGGCCCACACGCATTGACCCCGGCGGTGCAATCGGCGACACTCAGTTCTTGAGGTTCCAAGATGGAAACTCACATGAGGCATCGTATGCACGTTCCCTTCACCGCTATCGTTATGAGCATCGCCGCCGTGTTGCCGGCCTTCGCTGCCGACCGCATCAAGACCGCCAACGGCATCGTCGAATCCGCCGCCCTACCCAAAGACGGAGTGCGCAGCTTCAAGGGCATCCCCTTCGCTCAGCCGCCGGTCGGCGACCTGCGTTGGCGAGAGCCCCAGCCCATCAAGAACTGGACCGGCACGCGCAGCGCCGATCAGTTCGGCCCGCGCTGCATGCAGCGGACCGGACCCGGCGCCGACTATTGGTTCCGCAGCAACGGCATGAGTGAGGATTGCCTCTACCTCAACGTCTGGACCTCTGCCAAGTCGGGCAACGAAAAACTGCCGGTTCTCGTTTACATCTTCGGTGGCGGCTTCCAGAACGGCGACGGTTCGGAGCCGCGCTATGACGGCGAGAGCATGGCCCGCCATGGAATGGTTGCGGTCTCCATCAACTATCGAACTAACGTTTTCGGGTTCTTCGTTCATCCCGAGTTGACGAAGGAGTCGCCCCACCACGCCGCCGGCAACTACGGTCTGCTGGACCAGGTGGCCGCTCTCCAGTGGGTGCAAAGGAACATCGCGGCCTTCGGAGGCGACCCCAGGCACGTCACCGTCGCCGGCGAGTCGGCCGGTTCCATCTCCGTCAGCGCTCTGATGGCCTCGCCGCTTTCCAAGCACCTGATGGCCGCAGCTATCGGCGAAAGTGGCGCCGCAATCTCCAGCCTCCCTCCGCAACCTCTAGCCGACGCCGAACAGAATGGCGTCAAGTTCGCTACCGCCGCCGGCGCGAGCACCCTCGCCGCCCTTCGCGCCATGACCGCGGAGCAGATTCAGGAAGCCGCCGCCAAAGCGCAGGGTGTCCGCTTCAGCACCTCCATGGACGGTTATTTCCTTTCCAAATCCCTGGCCGAGATCTTCGAAGCGGGCGAGCAGGCCAAGATCCCTCTACTCGAAGGCTCGAACACCCAGGAGCAGGGTGCACGCTCCGTGCTGGGCACGGGCGATCCCACGCCGGAAACTCTCGCCAACGCGATCAGAAGATTCTACGGCGATAAGGCCGACCCCGTGCTGAAGGCGTACACCGCCGGCACTGGCGATGAGGTTTTCGAAGCCGCCACGCACCTGGCCAGCGCCCGCTTCATCTCCTACGGCACCTGGAAATGGGCCGAACTCCAGATGAAGACCAGCGGCAAACCGGTCTATCGTTACTTATACGCCCGTCCCCGTCCGGCGTATCTCGGTATGCCAGGTGAGTCGCTGCCCGTCGCGCTGCCTCCGGCCGCCAGCGGAGCAGACCAACCCGCGCCCCCTCGTGGCGCCGCGCATTCCGCCGAGATCCAATACGCCATGGGCAACCTCGATCTCGACAAGCGCTACACCTGGGAGCCCGCCGACTACGAAGTATCCAAGACCATCCAGGCCTACTTCGTGAACTTCATCAAGACGTTCAACCCGAACGGCTCCGGTCTGCCGGAATGGCCGGCCTACCGTACCGATGACCATTACCAGCGCATGCGCATCGACGTGAAATCGCAAGCCGAACCCGAAGGCGATCGCGAGCGGTATCTCGCGCTCGAAGCTGCGACTTCGCGATAGTCGCTCGCTGCGATGAGATCGTCTGCAGCCATGAGTGGGTCTCCAACTTCTCTGCAGGGAATCCGCGTGCTCGATTTCTCGCACGCGCTGGCCGGGCCGTCTTGCACGCTGCTGCTGTCCGATTTCGGCGCCAGCGTTTACAAGTTGGAGAGCCCTTCGGGCGGAGACATGGGGCGCGGATGGGGACCACCCTTCGCCGGCGATCAGTTCTCTTTCTTCCTGGGCCTCAACCGCGGCAAGTACGGCAGTTCGATCGACCTGAGAAACGGAATGATCTCGGCTATATCGTCGAACTACATGTCGTATCTCGGCTCGAACCGTGTGCCGGGTCCCCTCGGCAGCGCCTTTCCGATAGTGGTGCCTTATCGCGTGTACGAAGCGAGGGACTCCTTTCGGTTCACAAGATCAGCCAGGCTTAGCGGGGTATTCCTGAGATGCAAGACTCGATTTTTCGGGGCTTGGCCGGGTATGCGGAGATGTCGACGGCGCCCTTGGGGCCGGTTCGACGGTCCAGTGATCTCGGCCGGTAGATATACGCCCGAGGCCCGTGGCTGAGAAGGCGCTATTTCACTAGGGTGGCGGAGCGGCTGGCGAAGTCGAGGAGCCAGTTCGGGAAGATGCCTAGGAAGAGCGTGCCGGCGGCGGGCAGGAGGAGCGCCAGGCGCATGCTCGGGGTGAGGGGCTTCACGCTGGATGCGGCCTCGCCCGGTTCATGCATGTACATCATCACTAAGATGCGCAGGTAGTAGTAGGCTCCGACGGCGCTGTTCAGCAATCCGAGGACGGATAGCCAGACCAGGTGCGATTCCAGGGCGGCTTTGAAGATATAGAATTTGCCGAAGAAGCCGGCGGTCAGCGGCACGCCGATCAGGGAGAGCAGGTAGATGGTGAAGAGCGCGGCGGTGAGGGGCTGTTTCTTTCCCAGTCCGGCGAGGTCTTCGAGATTCTGGAATTTCTCGCCCTTGCCCGAGATGTGGCTGATGACCGAGAAGGCCCCGGCATTCATGAAGGCGTAGCCGGCGAGGTAGAACATGGCGGCGGCCGTGCCGATTTCCGAACGGGCGGTGAGTGCGACAAGAACGTAGCCAGCGTGAGCGATGGAGCTGTATGCCAGCAGGCGTTTGACGTTAGTCTGCAAGAGCGCGGCGAAGTTACCGATAGTCATCGACGCGAGCGCTGCCAACCATACCAGCGGCTCCCACCCGGTGCCGATGGGGCCGAACGCGGTAAGGAAAATGCGCAGAAAAACCGCGAATGCGGCGGCTTTCGGACCGGTCGAGAGGAATGCCGAGACCGGCGATGGCGCGCCCTGGTAAACATCCGGCGCCCAGATCTGGAAGGGCGCGGCCGACACTTTGAAGCCTAGTCCGACGAACATCAGTGCGGCGGCGAGCCCGAGGAAAATCACCGGGGCCTGGTCCTGCCCCGAGATGGCGTCGCGGACGCCGGTCAGGTTCACCGTGCCGGTGACGCCGTAGACGATCGCCACTCCATATAGGAAGAACGCCGTAGCGAACGAGCCCAGCAGGAAGTATTTCAGTGCCGCTTCGTTGGAGCGTTTATCGTCGCGGAGGTAGCCGGCGAGGATGTAGCTCGCGATGGACGAAATTTCGAGGCCGATGAAGACGATGATGAGGTCGTTGGCGGCGGCCATCAGGCATTGGCCGGCGATGGAGAAGAGCAGCAGCGCGTGATACTCGCTGGTCTCCGCGTCCTGGCGGGCCAGAAAGCTGAAGGATGGCAGGACGGTCAGAATGCCGACCGACATCACTACCACACGGAAGAAGGTGGCGAAGCCGTCGACTACGAGCATGCCGCCGAAGGCTGGGCCGGGGTTGCCGAAGGCGTAAATCGCGGCGGCGATTCCAGCGATCAGCGCGGCGATGGCGAAATTGCCAAAGAATTTCGAATCGCGCTTATTGATCAGCGGATCGAGCACCATAATCGCGGTGCCCATCACGGTCAAGATGATCTCCGGCAGAAAGCGTATGAGATCGGTGGCACTCACGAGGCTAGCGGCCATTGCGCGCCTCCAGCACCACAGGTTGGCCCTTCTTTATTTCTACTCGGATGGGGACATTGAGGCGCGTCTGATCGAGGACGCGCGCGGTGGTCTTGCTCACCGGCTGCAGGAAGCTCTGCGAATAAACGCCCATCCACACCATCATCAAAATCAGAGGAACGATAGCGGCCCACTCGCGCAGTTTCATGTCGGGCACGTGGTGGCGCACTTCTTCCGAGGTTTCGCCGTAGAAGACGCGCTGATACAACCAGAGCATATAGCAAGCGGCGAAGATCGAACCTAGGGCGGCCCACACGGTCCAGCTGAAATTCGCCATAGTGGTGCCCTGGAGCACCAGGAATTCGCCGACGAAATTGTTCAAGACGGGCAGGCCGATGCTGGCGAGCGTGGTGATGAGAAATGCCGTCGAGAGCCACGGCGCGACACTCGCGACACCGCCATAATCGGCGATCTCAAGCGAGTGGCGGCGCTCATAGAGAAAACCCACCAGCAGGAACAGCGCGCCGGTCGAGATGCCGTGATTGAGCATCTGGTAGACCGCTCCATCGAACCCTATTTGCGTGAAGGAGAAAATTCCCAGGACGACGAAGCCCAGGTGGCTCACAGACGAGTAGGCCACCAGCTTTTTCATGTTGGGCTGCACCATCGCCACCAGCGCGCCGTACAGAATTCCGATGATGGCGAGGATCGCGATCCAGGAGGCGCATTGATGCGCCGCCACGGGGAAGAGCGGCAGGCAGAAGTGCAGAATACCGTAGGTGCCCATCTTCAGCATGACGGACGCCAGCATGATCGATCCGGCGGTGGGCGCCTCCACGTGCGCATCTGGCAGCCAGGTGTGCAGCGGGAAGAGCGGCACCTTGACGGCAAAGGCGATGAAGAAAGCCAGGAACAGGAGGATCTGCTCCTGCGAAGTGAACATGAGCTGACCGCTGGCCAGCTTGTCGAGGAGCACGGGATAGCTGAACGTGCCGGTCTTGTTGTAGAGGTAGATGATCGCCACCAGCATCAGCATGGAGGCGGCCATGGTGTAGAGGAAGAATTTGACGGCGGCGTAGATGCGCCGGTCGTGGCCCCAGATGCCAATCAGGAAGTACATGGGCACGAGGGAGACTTCCCAGAATACGTAGAAGAGGAAGAGATCCTGCGCCATGAAAACGCCCACCAGGCCGAATTCCAGGAGCAGCAGGAAGCCGAAGAATTCCTTGACGCGATCCTCGACGGAACGCCAAGAGACCAGCATGCAGATCGGCGTGAGGAACGTGGAGAGCAGGATCAGCCAGAGACTGATGCCGTCGACGCCGATGTGGAAATGGATTTCGGGCGTCGAGATCCAGGGCATGTCGATGGTGAACTGCTCGCCGGCAACGCCGCGGTCGAACCAGAGAAGCAGGCCCAGGGAGGCGACTAAGGTGATGAGCGCCAGCGCCATGCCGAAATTGCGGCTGACTTGCGGGGCGGATCGCGGAATGAACATCGCGATGAGGAAGCCGGCCAGCGGGAGTAAGAGGACGACGGTCAGGAGGTTCATTGCAGGCCTCCCCAGAAGTTGGTGGTGGCGATGGCTAGGGCCACGATCGCCAGCACCGAGCCGAAGAGCACCCATGTGGCGTAGCTACGGACGTTGCCCGATTGCAGGCGGCGCAAGACTCCACCGGCCTTTTGCGCGACGGTACCCACGCCGTTGACCGTGCCATCGATCAGGCCCGCGTCGGCGCCTTTCCAGAGGACCCAACGGGATCCGCCGACCAGGGGATTCACGATGGTGGCATCGTAGACTTCATCGACCCAATATTTGTTGTAAAGCGTGGTGTAGATCAGCTTGAGGCTGGAAGCGAGCGAATCGGCCATGGCGGGCTTGGCGACGTACATCAGCCAGGCGAAGAAAATACCGATCAGTCCCGATGCCACCGAGAAGATCATCAGCGTCGAGTTCTCGGGGATTTCGGGCACACCTGCGAAGAAGTTGCGCAGGAACTCAGGGATGTTGATGAATCCGCCACCGAGAGAGAGCAAGCCCAGAATGGCCAGCGGAACCCACATTACGGGTGGCGATTCGTGGGGATGCTCGTGGCCGCGATAGGTGCCGAAGAAAGCAAGGAACATCGCGCGGAAGACGTAGAACGCGGTCATTCCCGCGGTTACCACGCCGAGCCAGTACATCCACGGAGCGTGATTGTAGGCGGCGAGAAGGATGGCGTCTTTACTGAAGAATCCGGAGAACGGCGGCACGCCGGCGATGGCGACGGCGGCGCACATCATGGTCCAGAAGGTGTAAGGAATCTTTTTACGCAGGCCGCCCATATTGCGCAGGTCCTGTTCGCCGGAGAGCGCGTGGATTACGCTGCCCGCGCCGAGGAAGAGCAGCGCTTTGAAGAAGGCGTGCGTCATCAGGTGCCAGATGCCGGCGGAAAACGCGCCGCTGCCGACGCCGACGAACATGTATCCGAGCTGCGAAACCGTGGAATACGCGAAGACCTTCTTGATGTCGTTCTGGACCAGGCCGATGGAGGCCGCGAAGAATGCGGTCGCTATGCCGACGATGGCGATGGCGTCCATGGCGGCGGGAGCGTGGATGTAAATCGGCCAGGAACGCGAGGTCATATAAACGCCGGCCGTGACCATGGTGGCGGCGTGGATGAGTGCCGAGACGGGGGTCGGTCCAGCCATGGCGTCGGGCAACCAGACATAGAGAGGAAGCTGCGCCGATTTGCCGCAGGCGCCGACCAGGAGCAGGAGTCCGATGGTGGTCAGCAAACCGGTGGACGCGCTGGGCGCCTGATGGAACACGCTGCCGAAATCGAGCGAACCGAAATTGGCGAAGATAAGGAACATCGCCAGGGAGAAACCGAAGTCGCCGATGCGGTTGACGATGAATGCCTTGTTGCCGGCGTTGGTGGCGAACTTCTTATCGAAGTAGAAGCCGATCAGCAGGTAGCTGCACAATCCGACGCCTTCCCACCCCACGAAGAGCAGCAGGTAATTCGCCGCCAGCACCAGCACCAGCATGAAGAACATGAACAGGTTCATGTAGGCGAAGAAGCGATAGTAGCCGCCTTCGTGCGCCATGTAGCCGATGGCGTAGATGTGGATCAGCGAGCCGATGCCGGTGACCACCAGCAGCATGATGGCAGTGAGGCGGTCGACCGCGAAATCGCAGCCGATGTTCAGATTGCCGCTTTGGATCCACGTAAAGTAGTGCTCGATATGGGCCGTTTCCAGGGAGCCGAGGCCGAGCAGCGTCTTCAGCACCCAGGCAAAGGCGAGCACCACGCTGCCGATGGCGATGCTGTTGATAATGGCTTTGGAAAAGCGGCGACCGAAGAGGCCGTTGATCACGAACCCCGCGAACGGGAGGATTGGGATGAGCCAGAGTAGCATTAGTTCTTCATCGACTCGATGTCATCGATGTTCAAGGTCTGCCGGTTCTTGAAGATCGTCAGGATGATCGCGAGGCCAACGGCTGCCTCGGCGGCGGCTACCACCATTACGAAAAATGCGAAGAGGTGGCCGTTGATCGATTTGTTCTGGTATGAGAAAGTTACGAAGCTCAGATTCACGGCGTTGAGCATCAGTTCGATGGACATGAAGATGGTGATGATGCTGCGGCGGAAGAGAAAGCCGGCCACGCCCAGCGCGAACAGGATGGCGCTGAGGGTGAGGAACCAGGACATGGGAACTTGGGACATCATGGACGGGGCTCCTTTGGACAAGCTAAAGCATGTCCCACGTCGGTGCGGTTCATTTAGTCCATCTCCTTCCGCGCCAGAACGATGGCGCCTAGGATGGCAATCAGAATGAGGATCGAGGTGACTTCGAAGGGCAGCAGGTACGCGCCGAAGAGGGCGCGACCGATTTCCCGGACGCCGCCTCCGGTGAATCCGCCGAAGTGCACCATAGTGGAACTGGGAAACAGGCGCTGTACGAAGTACGCCATAATTCCCAGGAAAGCCACCAGCAGGGGGACGCCGAGGAGTTGCACGGCGAGCGAGCGGCCTTCCTTCGTCTCCGCGCCCGCGTTCAACAGCATGATGACGAAGACGAAGAGCACCATGATGGCACCCGCATAGACGATCACCTGTGCGGCCGCGAGAAACTCGGCCCCCAGCAGCAGGTAGAGCACAGCCAGCGAGCCCATCACACCGACGAGCGAGATCGCGCTTGAAATAGGATGCGTTTGCACCACCACATTAATGGCGCAGACCACCGCGATGATGGCAAAGACAGAAAAGAGAATTACGTCCATTTCAGGGTCTCAATGCAACCAGAAAGCCGGTTACCAGCAGATTGAGCATGGCGACCGGGAACAGGAACTTCCACGTGAAGCTCATTAGTTGGTCGTAGCGGAAGCGCGGCAGCGTGCCGCGGATCCAGATAAACGCGAACAGGATGGCGCCCACTTTGGCGCAGAACCAGAACAACGGCAGCAGCCAGGCTTGCACGATGGGCAGCAGGAAAACAGCCGCGATAATCAGGAAAATCACGCCGAACACCGGGAAGGTGATTTTATCCATCTTGAGATGCGCCTGCGCGCCGTGAAAGAGCGAGATCACGCCGGCAGCGGCGAAGATCAGAACAGGCACGTAGCTCGAACCGTATTCGGCCGGCCAGGGCGCGATCCAGCCGCCCAGAAACAGCAGCGTCGCCATGCAGCTTACGGTGATCATGTTGGCGTATTCGGCCATGAAGAACGACGCGAATTTCATGCTGCTGTATTCGGTATGGAAGCCGGCCACGAGCTCATTTTCCGCCTCAGGCAGATCGAACGGCACGCGATTGGTCTCAGCGAAGGCGGCGATGATAAAGATGATGAAGCTGAAGATCTGCGGGAACGGCCCGTGCAGGATGTTCCAATGCCAGATGCCGCCGCTCTGAGTGTTTACCAATTGGCGCAGGTCGAGCGTGTTGGAGATCAGCAGCGGTGAGGCGATGGCGAGCGAGAGTGGCAGCTCATAGCTGACCATCTGCGCGGAGCTGCGCAGTCCCCCCAGGAGCGAGTACTTATTGTTCGATGACCAACCGGCCAGCGCGATGCCGTAGACGCCCATCGAGGAGACCGCCAGGATGAACAGAATGCCGATGTTCAGGTTGGCGAGCTGCATGTTGGTTTCGCGGCCGGCGATGGAGATGGTGGGCCCGAAGGGAATCACCGATATCGAAAGCAGCGCGAAAGTGATGGCCAGAAACGGCGCCAGGATGTAGAGCGGCTTATTGACGTGCGGCGGAATCAGGTCCTCTTTGGTGATCAGCTTGATGACGTCGGCCAGGGGCTGGAGCAAGCCGTGCGGACCCACACGATAGGGGCCGGGCCGCACCTGAATGTGCGCGATGACTTTGCGCTCCACCCATTGCAGGTAGGCGAGCACGGTCATGAGCACCGCGAACACGACAACGACCTTGACTACGGTGATGAGATAGAAGAACTGATCGTTGGTTAGATCGCCCATTTAACGGTCCGCCCGATTCTCAACCACGGAATGTAGCACCTTGGAATATCGTCCGAGAGTCCCCGATGCGAATAAGCCGTTATGGTCGGAACGGACCAGGGCGGGCAGATTCTCGACGGAAATTCGCCCGTTCACCGGCATCGTCTGTGCCGCTCCACCGGTGGCCAGGGTCGCTGTGGACACCTTGTACCCGTGGACAGTCTTCACAATCTGATCTGTTATCGTATCAGGGTACCAGGGCCCGAGAATGCCCCCCGCGTTCATTTCGCGGGCGATGAAACCCATAATTTCGAGGTCGGGCTTGGCGCCCATTGTGTTAATGGCGAGCTTCAGGCGCTGGACTTCGCCGGTGACGTTGGTGATGGTTCCATTCTTCTCGTACGCGCAGGCGGCCGGCAGGACGACGTCGGCCTGGCTGGCGGTCTCGGTAAGGAACATGTCCTGGACGACGAGGAAACCGCTCCCTCGCGGTCGCGGCTCTGTAAGGGTTGGTCGCGGCTCTTTCCCTTTATACGGGTTGGCGCCGACCACCCACAGGACGTCGAGGTTGCCTTTCACCATTTCATCGACGTGGAGGCCCGGTTGGTTGGAGGGCTTGTAGCCCGGGAGCAACTCGGGCACGAGACCCATGTCGATAGCGCCACGGGAATTGGAATAATCGACCAGCGGTACGTAGGAGACCGGAATTCCGAGCGACGCGCCGAAGCCTACCAGGTGCCGGATGTCTTCGCCGCGATAGGAATCGTCGAACAGTACCACTAGTTCGCTTTCTTTTTGCAGCTTTTCGCGCAGCGATTCGTAATCACGGCCACGCACCGAAGCTGCGCAGTACTTGTCTTCGCGGACAGGCTTGTCGGTGACGACATAGACGCGCGCCTGATGATGGCGGAAGTTGGCGCGAATCTGATAGGAGAGGAGCGGATGCTCCAAGGCGAGATCGGCGCCGAGAATGAGGAATGCCTTACGCTCGTAGAGGTCCGCCACGGTGGCGAGCTTGCCTTGCCCGGACTCGCTGAGGGCGTCCAGCAGGGTTACGACGTCCCCCGTGCGGTGATGGTCGATATTGTTGGTGCCTAGAACCTTGCGGGCGAATTTCTGCAGGTAGAAATTCTCTTCGTTGGTGGTGTGATTCGAGCCGATGACACCGAACGTGCCTTTGTCAGCGATGGTCTGCTGGAACTTCTTGGCGACGATCGTAAGCGCTTCGCTCCAGGAGACTTCTTCCAGCTTGCCGTTCTTGCGAACCAAGGGCGCTTGCAGGCGGTCGGGATGATCGTAGAAGTCGAAGGCGTACCGGCCCTTGATGCAGAGGAATTCGCCGTTGATGCCGGAGTGGTCGCGATTGTTGCCGCGGATGATCTTGTTATTACGTGTGCCGAGGGTGGTCTTGCAACCATCGCTGCAGTGTGTGCAGATGGTGCCCACGTGGGTCATTTCCCAGGGGCGCGTGTGGTACCGATAGGCCCCGCTGGTGAGCGCACCGACCGGACAGATATCGATGCAGGCGCCACACTCGTCGCATTCCAGGTGGTCGCCCATGTTGGGGGCGATCTCGGTCGTGACGCCACGCTGGATCACGCCGAGCGCCGCCACTCCCATGCCTTCGTTGCAGACACGCACGCAGCGGAAGCAAAGAATGCAGCGCGGGGCATCGAAGAAGACCACCGGGGAGAACTGCTTTTCGGGCGTGTGGACTTTAGTCTCCGTGTAGCGGCTTTCGCCCGCGCCGTAGCGGAACACCATGTCCTGCAGTTCGCACTCGCCGCCCTTGTCGCAGACAGGGCAATCGAGGGGGTGGTTGGTGAGGAGGAATTCGAGCGTGTACTTGCGGGCGGTGGCGACTTGCGGAGTATCGGTGCGGACCACCATGCCTTCGGCCACGGGAAGCGTGCAAGCCGTCATCAGCTTGGGCATCTTCTCCACTTCCACCAGGCACATACGGCAGGCGGCCGCGAGGGTCAAGCCTTCGTAGTAGCAGAACGCCGGAATCTCGATGCCCGCGGCTTTCGCTGCGTCGATTACCAGGGTCCCGGGCGCCGCAGTTATCGCCTTACCATCAATTGTCAGTTTTACCGGATCTGCCATTTACAATCTCACTATTTCCAATACCGATGTAGCGCGGGGACTACGGCCTGCACCCATACCGCTCCCCTTGGTCGCGGCTCGGAAACGCCATGTTCCGATACTGAGCCGCGACCAGAGGGAGCGGTCACGGACACGCCGAAAGTCTGAGGCGGCCTCAACAGTTCGGAGATTCTTCTCCGCGCGACGGGTCGAGATGAGTCTCGACCCTGCAGACTGAAGTCTGCGCCACGTCATGCGGTCACCATTTCGTGCTCGTAAGGGCACGGTTTGCCGTTCAGATGATCTTCGAATTCCCCGCGGAATTTCTCCACGATGGAGAGAGTGGGCATAGCGGCGGCGTCGCCCAGCGGGCAAAAGGTGCGCCCCAGCATATTGCGCGAGATGTCGCCGATCAAGTTGATATCGGCGCGCGTTCCCTCGCCGTGGTGGAAGCGCTCCAGAATTTTCTTCAGCCAGGTGGTGCCTTCGCGGCACGGGATGCACCAGCCGCAGCTTTCATGAGCGTAAAACTTCATGATGCGCAGAGCGGCTTTCACCATACAGGTATGGTCGTCCATGATGATCACGCCGCCCGACCCGAGCATGGACTTGCGCGAACCCATGGAATCGTAATCCATGGTGGCGCCTTCCACTTCAGCAGCCGTCAGCACGGGGCACGACGATCCGCCGGGGATGAACGCCTTGAGTTTGTGGCCCATGCGAATGCCGCCGCCCACTTCCTCGATCATCTGCTTCACGGGGAAGCCGAGCTTCAGTTCGTAGACGCCAGGCTTATTGATATGGCCGGTGAGGCAGGTCATTTTAGTGCCGCCAGCCTTGGGAATGCCCAGCGCCGCAAAGGCCGCGCCGCCATCGCGGATGATCGCCGGCACGGCGCAGTACGTCTCCACGTTGTTCAACACTGTGGGACATTGAAAAGCGCCCGCCACCGCGGGAAACGGAGGGCGAATGCGCGGAATGCCGCGCTTGCCTTCGAGCGATTCGAGCAGCGCCGATTCCTCTCCGCACTCGTACGCGCCTGCTCCCGTGTGGGTGTAAAGTTCGAAATCGAAACCCGTGCCTTGAATGTTCTTGCCGAGGAAACCCTTCTCGTACGCCTCGGCGATCGCTTTATCCAGAATCTCGATGAGGTAACGATACTCGCCGCGAACGTAAATGTACCCGGCGTGAGCGTCCACCGCGAGCCCGGCGATCAGCACACCCTCGATCAACTGGTGCGGATCGTTCTCGATAAGAACACGATCTTTACAGGTCCCCGGTTCGCTCTCGTCGGCGTTGACCACGATGTACTTCGGCTTGGCCGAAGTGCGCGGTACGAAACTCCACTTCATCCCCGTAGGGAAGCCGGCGCCGCCGCGTCCGCGCAGGTTGGAGATTTTCATCTCCTCGATGATCTTCTCGGGCGTCATGCCGGCGGCTTTCCGGAAAGCCTCGTAGCCCTGATTGGCGAGATAAGTATCGATGGACGCCGAGTTGGGTAATCCGAAGAGGCGCGAAAGCACCCGGGTCTCGAGCGGGCTGGGTTCGTTATACAGCATGCGCTATCTATTTTCTTCCTGGATCGCCCGGCGATCCGTTCTTCCTTGAACCGCCCGGCGATCCGTTCCTTGCACCTCCCGGCGATCCGTCCTTCAGTCCGTCCAACAACTGGTCCAACTTTTCGGGCGTCACAAAGTGATGAAAATCGTAATTCACCTGGATGGCCGGGGCCCATGAGCAGGCTCCCATGCATTCCACTTCTTCGAGCGAAAACGTCCCGTCGGGCGTGACGCCCTTGTGGCTGACGCCGAGCTTCTTGCAGGCGTGCTCGTAGAGCTTGTCGCCATCGTTCAGCAGGCAGCTGATATTGGTGCAGACTTGCACGTGATACTTGCCCAGCGGCTTGCGATGCAGCATCGAGTAGTAGGACATCACCTCGTTGACCACCAACGTTGTCACGCCTATACGCTTCGCCACTTCATCAATCAACTCGTCGGAGACGCAGCCCACCTCATCCTGCGCGTACATCAGCATCGGTATCAACGCCGAGCGCTGCCGTCCTGGAGGATAACTCTTCAGGAGCTTTTCGAACCTGGCTTCCAGTTCTGGTGAAAAAGTCATCGATCCGTATCGCCCAAAACAAAATCCTCGCTTCCGATGGAAGCGATCACATCCGCGATCAAAGAGCCCGCAATCAGCGTCGGCGTGCATTGCAAATTGCCGAAACTCGGGGTCCGCATGTGGACCCGGTAAGGACGCGTGGTGCCGTCGCTGACCAGGTAATACGCTAACTCGCCGCGCGGCGATTCGATCACCTGGTAGACCTCGCCTTCAGGCACCCGGAAACCCTCGGTCACGATCTTGAAATGGTAGATGAGTGCCTCCATCTGGGTCTTCATCTTTTCGCGGTCGGGCAGCACCACGTGCGGAGCATCGGCCTTCCAGGGCCCCGCGGGCATACCTTCGAGCGCCTGCTTCACGATACGAGCGCTCTGCCGCATCTCTTCCACGCGCACCTGGTAGCGCGCGAAGACGTCGTTTTCGGTCTTCGTGGGCACTTCGAAATCGAACTTCTCGTAGCTCGAATACGGCTCGTCTTTACGGGCGTCGATTTTGAGACCGGCGGCGCGCAGCATGGGGCCGGTAACGCCGAGATCGAGCATATCTTCCAGGGAAATGAACCCGACGCCCTTGGTGCGCCCCGTCCAGATGCGGTTATTAGTGAGCAGGTTTTCGTATTCGTCCACCTTGCTCGGAAAGCCGTCGATGAACTTTTTCACGCGCTGGTTCCAGCCGCGGGGCGGCTCGAGGGCCAGCCCGCCGATGCGGAAATAACTGGTCATCATGCGCTGGCCGGAGAACATTTCGAAGATGCGGAGAATGTCCTC
>Ga0302326_10008574_pt1 | contig 22528 bp, 17 predicted proteins | sample Palsa_T0_3_FD_202264 | JGI IMG/M metagenome (GOLD analysis project Ga0302326, IMG submission 202264) | Peat permafrost microbial communities from Stordalen Mire near Abisko, Sweden - Palsa_T0_3 | ecosystem: Environmental > Terrestrial > Soil > Palsa > Peat permafrost | place: Sweden: Abisko... | reverse complement strand
CCTTGACGTGCCGCCGTCGGACGCCATCTCGTCGCTCGGGACGCGATCAGAGCTCGAGCGCGCGCTCAAGCTCGCAACCTATCTGAAACCCGCCAAGGCGGCGGCGCGCGAGCTGGCAGGCGAGGAGCGCGACGCGCTCGCGATGGCCGGCGTGATTCGCGCGCGCTACGGAAATCGCGCGGTCGTGATAACCGACGGCGATCGCGGATGCGCAATTTCGGCGCGCGATACCGCCCTGCGCATCCCCGCCTATCGCGTACGGCAGGTCGATACCACCGGCGCTGGCGACGCGTTTCTGGGCGCGATGATGGCGGGCATCCGATGGGGCCTCAAATGGGAGCAGATCGGCCGGCTCGCCAATGCGGCGGGCGCGGTATGCGTCGGCAGGTTCGGAGCGTTTCCGTCGGGATTCGAGTTGCGCGATCGGATCGTCTCGCTTTACGGAGAAAAGCTGCCGGTCGGCGGTGTACCTCGGGACGCCAGCCGGCGCGCCAGCTCACGCCCGCGCCTCGAACCAATGACCGAGGTCAAGCGTTTTCTCGACGGGTCATTTACCGAGCTCGGCCGTCTGCGGCGCAAACTCGATTCGCGAGAAATCGCCCGCGCCGTCGAAGCTATCGCGATGGCCGAGGCGCGCGGCGGCCGCGTCCACGTGACCGGAGTCGGCAAGCCGGAGCACGTCGCCCGCTACGCCGCGAGCCTGTTTTCCTCGGTCGGCACGCCGGCAACTTTCCTGCACGCGACGGAAACGCTGCACGGCAGTCTAGGCCAGGTCGATCGTGACGATGTGGTGATCGCGATCTCCAACAGCGGTAACACCGGCGAGATGCTGGCGACGGCTAGCGCGATCAAGGAGCACGGCGCCCGGCTGATAGCGCTGACCCGCAATCGCACTTCCGAGCTGGCGCATATCGCCGACGTAGTGATCCAGGTGCCGATCAAAGAGGACGGCGGGCTGCTGGGCCTGGCGCCACGAATCAGCGTGCTCGGGCAGATTTACGTGCTCGCCGCCATCTCGGTCGCCCTCGAAGTCAACCGGGGGCTGACGCTCGAGGAATACAGCCGATGGCATCGTGCCGGCGCGCTTGGCGAGACCGCGCGCCAACTCGCCGCCCGAGCCGACGGGCGGCGCAAGCTCAAGGTTGTCCGCGGCGCCGGCGACCGCCGGAGATAAAGCGGCCGCCAGTTCAGCTCATCTCAGGCGCCCAACTCGCGCCGGACGATCGCCGTTCCTTCAACCATTGCTTTAAGTTTGCCGTAGGCCACGTCGCGGCTCAGATATTTCATGCCGCAGTCGGGCGCGATCACCATCCGCTCGGGCGGCACGAACTCGAGCGCCGCGCGAATCCGGGTAGCCACGATCGCCGGGGTCTCGACGGTCTGATCCTTCAGGTCGAGGACTCCGAGCATCACCTTCTTCGTACGCAGAAGTTTCAACTGCGACAGATCGACCTTGGGCTGCGCGGCTTCGATCGATACCTGCCCGATCGACGAGTCCTCCAGTTCCTCAAGGAACGAATAACTGCCCGGCTTGGGCCGCGTGACGACGTGCGCGTAACCCATGCACAGGTGGATAGCCGTCGTTCCGGAAATTCCTTCGAGCGCCCGGTTGAGCGACTTGATTCCGTATTGGCGAGCCTCGTCGGGACGCGCCTGCATATATGGATCGTCAATCTGGACGATGTCGGCGCCGGCCGCGAAAAGATCCTTGATTTCCTCGTTAACCGCCTCGGCGTAAGCCATCGCGAGGTCTTCATCGTTCTTGTAGTAAGAGTTTTGGGCCTGCTGGGTCATCGTGAACGGTCCGGGCAGCGTGATGCGGATTTTTCGATCGGTATGCGCACGCAGAAAGGCCAGATCGCGCACCTCGACCGGCGAGACGCGGCGGATCGCTCCGTTGACCAGTGGCACCTCGGTCGGCCGTCCGACGCGATCCATGTTGGTGCCGATCTTTTCCTGATCGACGCCGCCGAGCGCGTTGGCCAGGCGGTTCGAGTAGCTCTCGCGCCGCATTTCGCCGTCCGAAATGATATCGAGTCCGACCCGCTCCATATCGTGAATCGCGACGATCGTGGCGTCGTCCTGCGCCTGCTCGAGGAACGGCTCCGGGATCCGCCAGAAGTCGCGCGCGCGAATTCGCTTGGGCAGGGTGCCGAGGAGCTTCTCACGATCGATTAGCCAGTCGGGCTGCGGGTAGCTCCCCACTACGGTGGTCGGCAGAATTTTTGGATCGCTCATAATGTTTCCCCCAGGGCCGGAAAGTTGGCGTCACGGCCGGTTCAGATTATCTGTTCTTGCGCGAGTGCATCTAACTCGCGTTCATCGATGCCAAGCAGTTCACGGTAGACTCTCTCATTGTCGTATCCGATTGGCGGCGCGCCGCGCACAATCCGTCCCGGCGTGCGCGAGAACTTCGGCACGATACCGATTCCCTTCACCGGCCCGGCCGCGATGTCCTCCCATTCGACGTGCATTTCGCGCGCCTGGTAGTGCGGATGGGCGGCCATTTCGGCAGCGCTTAAAATCGTTGAACTGGGAATCTTGCGCGCGGCGAATACAGCGATCGCTTCCGACGTGGTGCGGGCGGCGGTCCAGTTGCGCAGCCGCCGATCGAGTTCTAGGCCGTCGGGCGAATTCACCGCGGTGCGCGCGCGCTGCCATCGCTGGTCGGCCGGATCGAGATCGATCAGGCGTAGCAAAGCGTCGTAAGGCGGGCCCGCCAGCACCGCGATCACGATCCAGCCGTCTTTGCATTTGAAGGTGTCGCCGGGCTGGAACTCGGCCGCCTTATTGCCCGATCGTTCGACTACAGCGCCACGGCGGAAATAGTCGATCATCGTACTGCCGAGCATTCGATGGAGGGATTCGTATTGCGCGACGTCGATCGATTGGCCGCGACCGGTGGCGCGCGCGCTGATCACACCCGCCAGGGACGACCACAGCGCGAACAGCGCCGTAATGTAGTCGCCAAGCCACGGCGCGGCGCGCGTCGGCGGCATCGGATCGGGAAAGCCGGTCATATGCATCAGGCCGCCGAAGGCCTGGCCGATCGAATCATACGAAGGCAGGCCGCTATAGGCCGGATCGCCGGTCTGACCGAAGCCCGAAATGTGCGTGATCACGAGGCGCGGATTCATCGCCAGCACGGTCTGATCGTCGAGTCCCCATTTTTCGTAGGTGCCCGCCTTGGAATTCTCCATCCATAGTTCGGCGCGCGCAGCGAGTTTCAGAAACAGATCGCGCCCGCGCGGCTTGCTCATGTCGAGCGTGATCGCAAAGACGTTGCGCCGCTCCTGCGCCCAGACGGCGCTGACCGGCGGATGGCCGTCGCGTCCTTCCAGCATCGGACCGAAATGACGCCATCCTCGATCGCCGATTCCGGGCCGCTCGACCTGGATAACCTCGGCGCCCATCTCGGCCGCCAAAGACGCGGCGAACGGCTCGGCGATAAGCGTGCCGGTCGAAAGGATGCGGACACCGTTCAGCGGACCGAACGGTTCAGCAATAAGTTCGTCTTCGTCGGCAGCCATCGGACCCCCTGTCAGGAACGAAATAATGCGCCGCACAGTGGCCGTTGAGCAACAACTTGGACCAACAATTGGACCAAGAACCCGGACCAACGGCTCGCACCCGCCGGGCGTCGTTATTATGTTAAAATCGGGTTGTTATGATCACGCGAATCAGTTCGGCGCGCCAATTCAGCCATTTTGGGCAATTTGGCCATTTGGGCGATTTTGAGAGGTTCAAATGAATCCCACGGTCGACAGGCGCGATCTGATGTACAAGGCCGGGGCCGGCCTGCTCGGCGGCGCGATCGGATGGGTGCCGGTCGAACTGTCATCGCGCGGCCATTCGCTGACGCAGGCGATGACGGCGACCGATATGTCATTCGAGTATGCCTCGATGGCAATCCTGTCGGGCATGGTCGGCGGGCTGATTCTGGCCGTCGACGACAAAACGCTCGAGCTAACGCCCAGGGTCAAGCGCAACTTCATCCGCGGATTCGTCGCCTGTTTCGCACTTTCGCTTCCTGCCAACTATTTCTCCAATGTCGCCTTCAGCACGATTCTCCAGGCCGGCGGATGGAGCACCGTTAGCCAGGGTTCAATCGGCTATCTGTTCGCGGGACGAGTAATTTCATGGGCGCTGATGGGGCTGATGCTCGGCGCCGGCGTGGGGATCGCCAGCCTTTCCGCACGGAACATCATCAAGGGTGCGCTCGGCGGATGGGTCGGCGGCTTCGTCGGTGGCATGCTCTTCGATCCGCTCAGTTACATTACCGGCGGCGGTCTGCTTTCGCGGCTGTTCGGCACCTGCGCAACAGGACTTGCGATCGGGCTCTTTATCGGGCTCGTGCAGGAGATGACGAAGAACGCGTGGCTGGTGGTCGAATCGGGACGGCTGCGCGGACGCCAGTTCAGGCTCGATCGGCCGACGCTGACCGTCGGGCGAGCCGAGGAAAACGTCATCGGACTGTTCGGCGATCCGGACGTGCAGCCGCGCCACGCGGTAATCAGCCGGACCGGTTCGACCTGGCAGATTCGCAACCTGGCGGTGGCCAGCGGCACGCGGATAAACGGGCGGATTATCGAAACCGCGCCGCTCAACGAAAACGACGCGATCACGATCGGCAACTACATGCTCCGCTTCCATGCGCGCGGCGGATCGCCGGCAATTTCGTCGGCGCGGCCGAATTCATCCGCCCAGCCAATTCGGCGGGATAGTTCACCGCCCGAGCCGATTCTCAGCGTCGGCCCAACGTCCATTTCGGGGCAGCCATGTCTCGTCGACGCCGAGGGCCAGCGCCATCAGCTCAAATATGGCGCGCCGACTACGCTCGGCCGCGCGCTCGACAACGACATCGTTGTGGCCGATCCGTCGGTCTCACGCCATCACGCACAACTGACCGTCGCGAACGGCGGGGCGGAATTGCGTGACCTCGGCAGCCAGAACGGCACCTTCATCGGCGATCAGCGGATAAGCGAAGGACACATCGCCGACGGCGACCCGATCGGCCTGGGCGATGCGCGGTTCACCTTCCGTGGCTGACCGACCGCTGGACGGGGCGCACTATTGCTCGCAATGCGGAGAGCCGGTGGTGGTCGCCCGCGCGCACTTCTGCAAGCAATGTGGCGCGCGTCTGATCGGTCCCGCGGTTCTCGCCCGCGATCTGTCGTGGCGCCCGCTGATCGCGGCGGCTCTCAGCGTGATTCCGGGGCTCGGCCACGTCTACAAAGGACGGCCATGGGCGGGCGCGCTGTGGTTTATCGGCGTCCTGGTCGCCTATCATCTGAACCAGTTTCTTGGCTTCCCGCTGCATTTTGTATGCGCCGGCAACGCCGCGCTGTCGGGTGCCCTGCGTGAAGATGCAGTCTTTGTCAGGCTCGGCCGGCGCAATCGCGTGGCTCCGCGCCGCGCGCCCAGATAACCGCGGAAAGAGTCCAATTTCAGTCGTAGATAGGCGTATGCTGATCCGGCCCCGATGATAGACCCGAACACCATAGTTGGTGGCCGCTATAAGGTCGTCAAACCGCTGGGCGGCGGCGGCATGAAGCTCGTTTATCTCGCCGAAGATCAGCGCCTCGCGTCGCGTCTATGCGCGCTGGCCGAAATGATCGACACGTTCACCAACGCCGATACGCAGGTTCAGGCAGCGGCCGCCTTCAGGCGCGAGGCCGAGATGCTCGCGCAGCTCAGCAACGAGCACATTCCCCGCGTTTACGATTACTTCAGCTACCAGAACCGCCATTACCTCGTGATGGAGTTCATCGACGGCCTTACCCTCGAGCAGGAACTCAGGGCCGCCGGCGGTCGGCTCGATCCGGCGCGGGTCGTCGATATCGCGCTGCAGGTGCTCGAGACGCTGATCTATCTGCACGGGCTGGAGCCGCCCGTTATCTATCGCGATCTGAAGCCGTCGAACGTCATGCTTGCCGCCGACGGTCGCGCCAAGCTCATCGACTTCGGCATCGCGCGCCATTTTCAGCCACTGAGCAACGCGACGATGATTGGCACGCAAGGTTACGCTCCGCCCGAGCAGTATCGCGGCAAGGTCGAACAGCGATCCGACCTCTACGCGCTCGGCGCCACGATGCATCACTGCCTGTCGGGACGCGATCCATCGTCCGAGCCGCCGTTCAGCTTTCCGCCGCTGAGAAAACTGTGCCCCGACCTCGACGCTCCGCTGGCGGAGCTGGTCGATCACGCGCTTGCCTATGATACGGAACGGCGAATCCCGAGCGCCGGCGAGTTTTACAATCAGCTTGCGGAGATCAAGACCGCGCTCGGTTCCGGAGCAGTCACCCCGCCTAAGCCGGCGCCGCCACCACTGAAACTGGCCGCCGTGCCGCGTCCAGCGCCGCAACTCAAACTGCCACTCGGCACACCGGTCGCGACGCCACCGCCGCGCCAGCCGCGGCAAAACGCTCCGGGCCAGGCGCATCAGATGCCCACGATCGTGCTGGGCACCGGCGAGATTCTGTGTCCGAAGTGCCGGCAGCGGATTCCGGCCGATTCCCGTTTCTGCTCATTTTGCGCGGCGGATCTGATGCACTTCCGGACGCCGGGGCGGGCGGTCGCGGATTCCGACGCGATGACCCGGGTGATTCACGACTCCGGGCAATCGACGGAAGGCGAAGGCGTCTGGGCCGACGCGAGCGTGCTGCGGGCCAGACGCGTCGCGCGCGGACGCAGAGCGCTTCTCATTCCAGTAATCGTCCTGATCGCACTGTTTACCGCCGGCTTCATCGCGATGCGCATCTATTCGTACCTCGTCCAGTCGGGCCAGGATGCGGTCGGCACTGGCGAAGCGTCACCCAGTGGCGATGCGGCCCCCGGAGGCGAAGCGGGGCCCGGCAGCGACGGCGGACCGGTATCTGACAATGTGCGGCTGGCCGCGCTTCGACACGCGCTCAATAGCGAGGGTTACGCCAAAGTTCACTTCAAAATGGATGGCGACACTATTGTTCTATGGGGAACCGTCCCGACTATCGCCGATCGCCTGATGGTGCAGTCGACCGTCTTCACTTTCGGCAACATCTATTCGATCGAAGATCACATCAAGACCGAGGACGGTCTCGCCGGACCCTGACCGACCGGGGACAATTCAGGGATGCGGCGCGGGCGGCGGATCGCTGATCGACATGCCTTCGAGCTCGCGCGCAAGGCTGCGCAATCCGGACGGACGACCCGCGACGACGAGCAGATCTCCGGGCTTGAGCGCGCGGTCGGCCGAGATCGGCGAGAAGCCGCCGTCGGGGTCGTCGGCCGCGCGAACCGCGAGGACGCTGACCGAATGGCGCGCGCGCGGGTCGAGCTCGCGCAGCGTTTTGCCCGCGGCTCCCGGTGGCACATTGAGGCGGGACACTCTGTAGCCGGTCGCCCAGAAGATATTGTTGTCACGCGTTGCCAGCGACGACATTGAAACGTTGACGCGGTTGAAGGTCTGGGCGATCGCGCGCCGCGAGACCAGACCAAGCAGATTGCGGCTGTCCTTCGGATCGATCACCGGTAATTCCTCGAGCGCTTCGTACTCCATCAACTGCGTCGCCTCGTCGAGGCTGTTGTCGGGAGTGACGGTCGGATGGTTATGCCAGGCGAGGTCATACGCGTTGACCAAGGGACTCAATTCGCTGCCGCCCGCGAGAACCGACAGCAGATGCCGCGTGACGATCATTCCTTTCAGCCGCCCTTCGCTGTCGACTACCGGCAGGGTGGTCTGGGCGGTCTCGCCGGCCGTCCGAAGGACATCGGCAAGGGAGCTGTTCTCGTGCACCAGGTTGATATCGCGCGTCATCACGGCGCTGACCGGAATCTGGCTGAGCAGCAGCCGCTCCTTGCCGATTTCGAGGCTCTTGCCGGCTCGCGCCAACGCGTAGGTATCGATCGATTCAGGCTCGATCGCACGCGCCACCACCAACGCGGCGACGCTGGCGATCATGGCGGGCAGTGCGATCTGGTAGTCCTGCGTCATCTCGAAGAGCAGAAACAGCGCGGTCAGCGGCGCATGTGTCGCTCCGCTCAGGAACGCGCCCAAGCCGACCAGAGCGTATGACCCGCGCGGGCCGGTCAGCCCGGGAACCATATGGCTTAGCGCACGCTGGCTGGCGCCGCCGGCCATCGTGCCGATAAAGAAGATCGGCCCGAACACGCCGCCGGGAGCACCGCAGGCGAGCGACACGCTGCTGGTGAAAATCTTGGCTATCGCGAGTACCGCCATCCGGTTGAGATGAAAGCTGCCCATCAGGGCCTGGTTGATAACCGGATATCCGTCCGAGAGATTCTCCGGAAAAGGAATCGCTACCACGCCGACGATCGCGAGTCCGATTCCGAGCTTCACCCACGCGGGTAGCTTCAGATTGCGAAAAAATTGACACGTCTTGTGGAAAAAGCGGATATAACCGGCGCTCAGCAACCCCAGCGCGGCACCCATCATGCAATAGCTGACCATTTCCCAGTAGCTGCGCAAAACAAACACCGCCGGCGTGAAGACACCCGCATTGCCAAGGATTGCCCGCTCGGTTACCACCGCGCTCATCGTTGCTACGATCAGGAGCGAAAGATTCGCCGTCTCGATCTGATTCAGGAGAACGATCTCCTGCGCGAACATCAGGCCGCCGATCGGCGCGTTGAAGGTCGTCGCGATGCCAGCGCCGGCGCCAGCCGCGACCAGTACTTTGGCCCGCTCGGTGGAAAGTCGCATCACCTGCGCGATCACCGAGCCGATCGCGCCGCCAATCTGCGCGATCGGTCCTTCGCGTCCGACCGACGCACCTGCGCCCAGTGAGAGCGACGCGCCGAGTGACTTGACGATTATCCAATTGCCCTTTATCCGCGCGTTGCCCAGGTTGACCATCTCGAGAAAGTTCGGGAACCCGTAGCCCATCACTTCGCCCGGAAAAAACCAGTCGAGAATCAGAATTCCCACGCCGCCCGAGAGCAAGACGATCGGAATCAGCAGATCGTACGGCCAGAACGGCCGGATCCCGAGGAACTTCCACTCGTATCCCTGAAACACTTGCGTGAAGAGGTTGATCAACGCGCGGAAACCGAGGTTGCCGAGCGCCGCCAGCACGCCGATGGCGGCCGCCAGCAGGATCAACTCGAGATATTCGAACTGATCCGAACGCAGCTTGAGGAGCGCATGCGGCCGAAACCGCTTCTTGACTGCGCCGTCGGGTTGGTCAGCCACGTCTCAGACCTTCAGGAAGCCGCCAATTGCCCGCATAAAATCATCGAGCCGATCATGATGGACCCAGTGCCCGGCCCCATGCAGCACGGTCGATTCGGCCGCTCGGAAGGCGGCCTGGCGTCCGTCGGTTTCGGGTTGGCCGGCCCAGGGGGATTCATCACCGCGGATAAGCAGGCAGGGGCTGGCGATTCGGCCCCATATTGCGCTGGCCTCCGCGAGGTTGAACAGATACGGCGAATGCGCGCGCACGTAGTTGTCGAACTTCCACGAAAACGTGCCGTTCTCGTTGCGGCGCACGCCGTGAATCGTCAGATGGCGCGCCTGATCGACGGTCAGGCGGGGGTTCTCCTGACGCATCCGTTCCAACGCCGCATCGATCGTCGGATACTCGCGCACGCGCCGTCGCGAGAGCAGCTTCATCTCTTCGATCCAGCCGTGCATCCGCTCGTGAGGTGGCGCGTGCGAGAGCATCGCGGGTGGCGGACCGAGACCTTCGATCGCGACGACCGAGTTTACGCGGTCCGGAAACACTCCCGAGTACTGCAGTACGATCGCCCCGCCGAGCGAGTGGCCGATAAGAGCCACCGGGCCGTCGGAGACGGCGTCGATAAGCTGCGCCACATCGAGCACGTAGTCGATCATCGAATAGCTGCCGCCGATCGCCCAGTCCGAATCGCCATGACCACGCAGGTCCGGCGCGATGATATGGAAGCGGTCGCGCAACTCGAGCGCGACCCAATCCCAGTTGCGGCAATGGTCGCGGCCGCCATGCACTAGCACCGCCAGCGGCCGATCGTGGCTGCCCCAGTCGACATAATGGAGCTTCAGCCGCTGCGAATAGAAGTAATGCGACGTCGGCCCGATAATTTGGGCTGCCATGCCGATTGTTCCTCCAGCGTCTCCCCCGGCCAGTCTTCTTCGTTCGCACCCGCGCGCGCACCGATGCGGCAGGCGTGTTCCCCGTCAGATATTCGAGCTTGCTATACGGTCAAGCCTCGGCGGCGAGAACCTCGTCGAAGGCCGAACGCAGCGTAGTCGCGATAATATCGATCTCTTCATCGCCGATTATGAACGGCGGCGTGACCATCACGGCGTCGCCGCGGCCGTCACCGGCCATCCCGGTCGAGGGATACACGAACAGGCCCCGCTTGAGCGCCGCTTCGATTACTCTGAGCGTTATCCGCGACGATCGTTCGAAAGGTGTCCTGGTCGCCCGATCGCGAACGAACTCGATTCCCCAGAACATGCCGGCGCCGCGGATATCACCGACCAGCGGATGGCCAAAAAGATCCTCTTTTAGCCGCGCACCGAGCCTCGCGCCCATTTCGGCGGCGCGTTCGACCAGGCGTTCGCGCTCCATTATTTCGAGCACCCGATCGGAGATCGCGCAGGCCAGCGGATGCGAGCTATAGGTGAAAAACATGAAGTCGGCCTTGGCGGCTTCGCATTCGGCAACCCGCGTCTCGTCGACGGCGATCATTCCCATCGGCATGTAGCCGCCGGTCAATCCCTTGCCGCCGACCAGGACATCGGGCGCGATATTCCAGTGGTCGACGCCGAAGCGGCGGCCGGTGCGGCCGAAGCCGGTCATGACTTCGTCGGCTATCAGCAAAACGTCGTAGCGGCGGCAAATCTCGACGATCCGCGGCCAATACTCTGGCACCGGCGGCGCGGCCGCCCCGGCGGACCCCATCATCGGCTCGGCCAGGAAGGCGGCGATCGTATCGGGACCCTGGCGGACGATTTCGCGTTCGAGCGCGGTGGCGCATTCGACGTCGCAGCTCGGGTAAGTCTTGCCGAAGGGGCATCGATAGCAGAAGCTCGCGTCGATTTTCGGCCAGTCGATCAGGATGTGCTCGTAGTCGGTGCGGCGCAGGTTGTCGCCGACCGACAGCGCCGCGATCGTGTTGCCGTGATAGGAGCGGCGGCGCGAGATGATCTTGCGCTTCCCGCGCTTTCCATGGACGCGGCCGTGATACATGACCGCGAACTTGATCGCGGTTTCGATCGCCTCGGAGCCACCGCTGGTGAAAAAAAAGCGGTCCAGTCCCGGTGGCGTCCATCGCTTCAGCCGATCGGACAGCCGCGATCGCTCGGGCGTATCCCAGATCGGTACGACGTAGTTGACGCGGGCTGTGACCTCGGCGGCGAGCTCGGCGATTTCCTTGCGGCCCTGCCCGATATGGACGACCACCGCGCCGGCGCCGGCGTCGAGAATTTTGCGGCCGTCGGCAGTGTAGAGATACGCCCCCTCGGCGCGCTCGACCATCAATTGTTCGAGCGGACCGGGCATGAAGAACGGCTGCGGCATCGATGATTTCGCGGTCAAGATAACCAGGCGTCGCGAGCCCCGACTACTTAACCGCGCCCTCCTCGCGCAATTTTCCGATCCGCGCCGAATCGTATCCCAGCGCGGTCAATATCTCCTCGCTATGCTGGCCGAGCTGCGGCGCCAGCGAGCGGATTGCGCCCGGCGTGCGCGAGAGCTTCACGGCGACGCCGACCTGGCGCACACGCTGACCGTCAGGCGAATCGATTTCGACGATCATGTCGCGCGCCTTTACCTGCGGATCGCCGGCGACCTCGTCGAGCGTGAGCATGCGGCCGACGCATACGTCCTTTGCCCCGAGCTGCGCGAACCATTCGTCGCGCGTGCGGGTCGCAAAGGTCGTTTCCAGAAAGTTCCGGATGTCGTCACGCTTGTCGGGATTGAACTCATGCTCGATCAGATCTTCGCGCCCGAGTTCGCGGCACAGGTTGGCGAAAAACCACGGCTCCAGCGCGGCGACCGTCAACTGCAGGCCATCGGAGGTGCGATAAACATTATAATTCGGCACGCCGCCGTCGAGCATCGTGCGGCCCGGCTTCGGGATTTTGTTGTTCGCAAAAAAGGTGGAGAAGGTTTGCGCGAGCAGGCCGATCGTGCCGTCGAGCATCGCGATATCGACGTACTGGCCGCGCCCGGTACTGTTGCGCGCCATCAGCGCCGCGAGGATTCCGACCGCGCCTTGCAAGCCGCCACCGGCATAGTCGGCAATCAGGTTGTGCGGAATAGTAGGCAGCGAATCGGGACGCCCCAGGATCGAAAGCGCGCCTGCCGTGCCGATATAGTTCAGATCGTGGCCGACGTAATCGCGATAGGGACCGCTCTGGCCGTAGCCAGTGATCGCGCAATAGATCAACCGCGGATTGAGCGGCTCCAGCGTTTCGTAATCAATACCGAGGCGGCGGGCGACGCCGGGGCGGTACTCCTCGACGACGACGTCGGCTTGCCGCGCCATCTTCAAAAAGATTTCCTTGCCGGCTTCGCTCTTGAGATTGATTCCGATCGATTTCTTGTTGCGATTGAGTGCGTTATGCGGCGCGGACGTGAAATCCGAGCCGGGGGTTTTTACGCCCGCCGCACCCGCCTGCTTCGCACGACGGCCGCCCGGCGGTCCCGGCTCTTCGACCTTGATAACTTCGGCGCCGAGGTCGCCGAGTATCATCGTGCAATACGGCCCGGGTGCGAGCCGGGTCAGATCGAGTATGCGAATTCCTTCGAGCGGTGCGGGCATCCTGTCCTTCTCCCCCTTTTCCCTTTGTGCCCAATTTTCCCGGTCGGCATTCCGATCCTAGAGATGAACCAGCGCCAAGTCTATCCAGATGGATATAATCCAGCCTGATAAAATTCGCCGCGTCAGACCAGTGCGGCGCGAATCCGTGCCAGCCGATCGGCGAGATTTTTAAGCCCCGTTGCCATGTGGACGCCGTACCAATGGAGGTCCCGCCCGTCTATCAGCACTACCCGGCGCCCAAGTCCCGCGGGCAGTACCCGCTTGAGTTCGCGCACGTCGCCCTCATCGAAGGAATAGGGTTCGTCGGGCAGCAGCACGACGTCGGGATTCCGATCGAGCGCGGCGTCGAGTGTGACTCGCGGGTAGCGTTCGCCAGCCGAGCCGAAGACATTGTTGAAGCCGAGCATCCGCAACACGTCGTGGGCGTAGGTATCGGCGTTGAAGGTCATCCAGGGATTTTTCCAGATCGGACAGAAAACGCGCAGGCGAAGCCTGCTCCACATGCCGAGCGTCGCCTCGATTCCGCTCACGGCGAGAACGATCTCGCGCGTCAATGCGACCGCGGCCGGCTCGCGGCCGAGCACAGCGCCCAGCCGCAGGATCGAATCGACCGCGTTGCTGATGGTCTTCGGATAAGTCGTGAAGACGGGGGTACCGGACTCGCGCAGGCGCTCGATATCTTCGCGGCGGTTTTCTTCCGCGTTGGCGATTACCAGTTCGGGCGCCAGCGCGCGGATGGCGTCGAGGTCGGGATTCTTGGTGCCGCCCACCTTGGCGCGCGAGGCGACCGCCGCCGCGGGCTCGACGCAAAAGCGCGTCACGCCGACGATTTCATTATCGAGGCCGAGGGCGAACAACGTTTCGGTCCAGCTCGGCACCAGCGAGACGACGCGCCGCGGAGGACTGTCCAGAATAAGCCGCTGGCCGAGATCGTCAGTTACCTGGATAGCTGCGGCCATCGCGGATTAGTTCACCTTCCGGCGCAGGAGATCGTCGAGCGCATGACGATCACTGTTGGTGAGATTTTCGTCGGCGCCGCCAGACTTGGATCGGCCCGACGCTGGCGCGGATGATACTGGTGCCGATGCCGACGATGATGATTCCGACGGCACGGCGGCCGCACCGGACGAGCTATCGGCTATGCGTGCCGGCGGTGATGCGGCTTGCGATTGCGGGGCTTCTTCTTTCGCGGCTGAGCCAACCTGACCTGCCGGACTTGTCTGTCCAATCGGGGCGACTGGCGGCACGTTATCGTATGGATGTGGCATCATGCGACGGGTGAGAAAACCCGCGACCAGCAGGGCCAAACCGATCAGGAAGATAAACTTCTTTCCGAGGCCACTTTTTTTTCGCTTGCGCTTGCGTCGTGCCATCGCCCGGTCCCCAAATAATGCCGCCACACCACCGGCCGCCCGATAGCGGCGGCCTTTCCTACCGGGGTTCGCGCCATGCGAACCATCGGTCGATCCGATACTAGCGGATACTAGCGCACCGAAAGGCCAAGCAGAACCGCCGCGGCCCATCGCGTGATCAGGCGGCGGGCCGGCACCTCGTCGGTGTCACGGACGCCATTATACCAGTCCACGCCAATCGACATCGCCTTGCGGCTGAGCATCGCGAGCCGAAAGTACATCCGATGGTGCGGCCCGTAGAAACGCCGCGCCGCATAGGCCAGCCGCCGGAGCTTGCGGCCGACGGCGCCTTCGTGAAGAAGGCGATCGTATTCGGCAATTGACGACGGATTACCGGTGAGGAATTTGTCCGCTGCTATCGCGGCGAGGCGGCCGTGCTCGAAGGCGTAGGAAATGCCCTCGCCCATCAGCGGATCGACTCCGGCGGCGTCGCCCGCCAGCATCACGCCGGCCGAGGCGAACGAGCGATCGCCCGCATACCAGTTGATCGGGAAGGCTTTGTAAAATCGCGGCGCGGACGGCAGGTCGAGATCCGGGAAAGCGCGCCTGACGTTATCGATTAGTGATGGCCGCGACGACTCGCGACCATATACCGCGCTGGCGTATTGATCGTAAATACCGACGTTCAGATGAGGCCGGCCGTCGATCAAGCATGGAAATGACCAGCTATAGCCGCGGACTCCGCCGGGCACGCAGCCGAAATCGAAGCGGTAGATTTTTTCGCGGAACTCGACCGAATCTTCAGGATTAACTGGGAGATCCGTCATGATCGCGCGGCCGATAGATGAGGATCTATCCGCCGAGGGAAAGAGCGTCCGGCGAATCCGGCTGCCGGAGCCGTCGGCACCGATCAGGATCGGCGCTTCGAAATCGCCGCGCTCGGTCCGCACGCGATTGGTTGCGCCGTCGCGATCGAAGTTAACGTCGAGCACGCGGCAATCTTCGATAATCCGCAGGCCGGCCCGGCGCGCTGCGTCGGCCAGGCATGAATCGAACTGATCGCGCCTGATGATCGTGCAAAGCACCTCGCCGCGTGGGAGATCGATCGACCCGAGCTCGGTCCGCGCGCTGCCGCCGGTCACGACGATCGACGGTATCGGCAGTCCGATACCAAGCTCGTCGAGAGCTGCGATAGTTTTCGGGATCAGGCCGCCAGCGCAGGTCTTAGGACGCGGATGACGCGACTTTTCGAAGGCGACGATGCGACCGGCCAGATCGGGACGCCGCGCGAGCAGGTAGAGCGCCGAGGCGAGTCCGGCCGGTCCCGCGCCGGCAATTATGACCTCGTAGCGTTCGGCCGCGGCCGCCATCATGTGATACTCGCCCGCGCGAAACCGTCGGCGATTACTGATGTAACGCACGCGGCGGCGCGGACATCTGATGACGTCCGCACCGCCGCGCGTTGTTGCGTATATCGAGCCGTCGCCGTTATCAGCTTTCCGGCTTGATTACCGTGTAGAGCGTGGTGTCGCCCCGCTGGACCAACAGCAGCGCGGAGCCCTTCGTGTTCTTGGACTGCTTGGCCTGATCGAGGAAGTCGTCCACCGATTTGATCTTCTGATGGTTGACTTCGAGCACGAGGTCGCCAGGCTGTAGTCCGGCGTCGGCCGCCGGGCTGTCTGGAGTCACGCCGCGAACCACCACGCCCTTGTCGCCCTTGATATTGAGCTGCTGTGCGATATCGGGCGTCAGCGCCTGCACCTGCAGACCCCAGTTGTTGTTGTCGTCATCGGTCTTGGCGCTGGCGAGTTTGATCTCTTTCAACTCGGCGACCTTGACGTCGACGGTTTGATCCTTGCCGTCGCGCAGCACTTCAACCGGCACCGTTTTGCCGATTTCGGTTTGCGCCACCATCTCGGGCAGATGATGCTCATCGGGAACGTCATCACCGTTGAACTTCAGGATGATATCGCCGCGCTTGATACCGGCTTTCGCCGCCGGTCCGTCGTCAACCACACTGGCGACGAGCGCACCCGTCGGCTTGGCCAGCCCGAAGGACTGCGCGAGATCAGGCGTGACCTGCTGGATTTCCACGCCGAGCCATCCGCGCACCACGTGGCCGTGTTCCTTCAACTGATCGACGATGCTCTTGGCGAGATCGATAGGAATCGCAAAACCGATACCCGCGCTGGTGCCCGTACTGCTGTAGATGGCCGTATTGATGCCGATAACCTTGCCCTGCGTGTCGAACAGCGGGCCGCCGGAATTGCCGGGGTTAATCGACGCGTCGGTCTGGATGAAGTTGTCATAGTTGCCGCCGAGCGCGCGTCCCTTGGCGCTGACGATGCCGGCGGTAACGGTCAGGCTGAAGCCGAAAGGATTGCCAATCGCGATTACCCAGTCACCCACGTCGGATTTGTCCGAATTGCCGAGCGCCGCATAGGGCAACGAATCCTGCGGATCGATTTTGATCAGCGCCAGGTCGGTCTTGGCATCCTTGCCGATAACGCGGGCCTTGAACTCGCGGCCGTCCATCAGTGTGACGCGAATCTCTTCGGCGTCGCCGACCACGTGATTGTTGGTCAGGATGTATCCGTCCGACGAGATGATTACGCCGGAACCCAGGCCGTGCTGCTTGAAATTGTGTGGCATCTGGCCGAAAAAGTGGCGGAATTGCTGGAAAGGATCGCCGCCGCCCGGGCCGCCGCCAAAGGGACCCATGCCGCCGCCACCCTGATCACCAGGACCGCCGGGGCCGCCGCCCTGGTCACCAGGACCGCCGGGACCACCAGGACCGCCGCCGCCCTGATCGCCGCCGCCACCTTGATCACCCTGATCGCCACCCTGATCACCGCCCTGATCGCCGGGTCCGAACATGCTGGAGGTGTTGACCTCCTGGACGACCGCGACGTTTACCACCGTCGGCATGACGCGCTTAACCAGCGGGGCAAACGATGGCATCGTGACGGCGGCGCTGACCGGTTCCGATTGGTTCGCAGCGGCAGGCGCCGAGTCGGCCGCCGGAGCGGGAGCCGCGCTTGCGAGCGTCGCCGGCTTGCCGGTCGATTGCGCGGCGGGAGAGCCGGGATCCTGCGAGCTCCAGAACGGAAACGCGCCCGCCCGCGCGAACGCGATTGCAATACCCAGCAAAACGCCGCCCGAAACGGCGACGACCTTCTTAAACATTCATGCCTCCTGGAACCAGCCCCGGATTTGTATTCAATGCAAAGGTCGCTCCATCACGACCCCATATGTTATCCGACGAATAATTATGCGCCGAAATTCAGGCGGAAGTAATGAAACTCACTTTTTCGGCCGGTGGCGCTCGTCCGGCATCCCGTCATAAGAGATCAAATAAACCAGAAAATGTCCTACAAAACCACCGTCATCGGCGGATCGCTGTCCTGATCGGACGGCACGGGCCGATTGGTCCCGGCATCGTGACCGCAATATGAGCCGTTCGACCCGCTACGGGGCGCTTGTGACGGCGCTGACGTTAATACGCGCGAAACTTTGCCAGCTCGGCTTGCCTCGCCGGATCGGCCGGGTTTACGATCGATACATGTACGTGGCCTTGATTTCGTTTTTCGCGGGTATCATCGTCTGGACGGCGCTGGAATATGCGGTTCACGGATGGCTCGCCCACGTGATGACGACCTTCGTGAGCCCAATCCACGACGCGCACCATCGCAACCCGGCAGCGGTATTCGCGATCGGCACGTGGCCACCGGCGATCGCAATCTGGATCTCCTGCATTGTGCGGTTCGGCGTCAGCCCAGGCACGCTGATTCTCACCGGAATTATGGCCGGTTTTCTCGCTTACGAAGTAGTTCATTACCGATTCCACTTCATCCGGCCGGCATCGCGAATCGAGTCTTACCTGCGCGTTCGTCACCTTTATCACCATCAGCGCAATCCTGGCGTCGCCTTCGGCGTCACGACACCGCTGTGGGACTGCATCTTCGCAACCGATGCCAATACGCCGGCGTCCGATTTCGCCGCACTGCGTCGATGCCCGCCGCTGTCGGGGCCGAGCAACCTGGGCGCTGTCGCATCGCGCGTTGTTGCCGCGGCCTCTCGTAATCGCCTCGCCAGAACGTCTCGATAAAGCTCACACACAGGTCGTTTTGGCGGCATTCCGCCTGGGTAGTGGATCGGACCGCACTTGTGCGGAGCGATCACATTTTGTTAATCTAAGTGTCAAATTGACGCAAAGTGGAGAGGGCCGAAGCAAAGGTCCCCCCGCAACGAGGATCGCGCCGGCCCGGAGCGGCGAGAGAGAGCGGCACGAGAGCTATGGAAAACCTGGAAAACATCAACAGTACTGGAACCGCTAACGGTGACGATGCGCGCGACCTTTACGAGCGCCTGAGCGCGCTCGATCAGCCCGGATACGATCTTCAGACCTGCGAGGTATTTGCCGGCCAGATCGACGAGATCCGCCGGCTTAAGGTCGAGCGCCGAGCAGTCGTGCTGGCGCATAATTACCAGCGTCCCGAAATCTTCGAAGTTGCCGATTTCGTTGGCGATTCGTTTGAACTCGCGCGCAAGGCCCGCGAGGTCGATCACGCCGATATCATCGTGTTCTGCGGCGTCCATTTCATGGCCGAGACCGCCAAGGTGCTCAACCCCGGCAAGACCGTTCTGATACCCGATCTCAAGGCCGGATGCTCGCTGGCAGACGCCGTCACCGCCGAGGCGCTGGCCGATCGCAAGGCCGAGCTAATCCCACTCTACCCCGACTTGAAGGTGGTCTCCTACGTCAATTGCACCGCCGATGTTAAGGCACTGTCCGATGCGTGCTGCACGTCGTCCAATGCGGTCCGAATCGTCGAGGCGATCGACTCCGAGCACATCCTGTTCGTCCCCGACCAGAACCTCGCGAGCTACGTGCAGTCGCAGACTCATAAGACGATCATCGCATGGGACGGCAACTGCTATGTCCATCAGCAGATAACGCCTGAAGAGGTCGCGCGGGTAAAGCGCTCGATTCCCGGAATCGTCGTGCTGGCCCATCCTGAATGCCGCCAGGACGTGATTGCGCTAGCCGACGCTGCGCTGTCGACCAGCGCGATGATTCGCTACGCGCAGGAAAGCCCGGCGACGAAGTTTCTGATCGTCACCGAATGCGGCCTGTCTGACCGACTTCTCATGGAAATGCCGGAAAAGCACTTCTACAAAGCGTGCAAGCTCTGCCACTACATGAAGATGATTACGCTCGAAGGCACGCTCGCGTCGCTGCGCCATCTGCGTTACGAGGTCGTCCTGCCCGACGACGTTCGCGACGGCGCACGGCGGGCACTCGAGCGGATGCTCGAACTCGGCGCCTGATTCACAACCCGTTCAGCTCCTTTATCTTCTTCATTCATCTGGGGCGATAGCCGGATTCCCTCCGATCCGGACATACTAGCGCTCAAGATGGGAACCACGCCGACCCGCGTCGTCTCACAATCGGGGACCGGGCTTCGCCAGAACAGTCCGGCGGGCGGCCGCGCAATCCGTATCGCGCGGCCAAAGGTCGCCGTCGATACGGTCCTGTTCGCGGTCGAATCGGGCCGGTTGCGATGCTACCTGGTGCAGCTCAAGCGCGGGGCGCTCGAGGGTAAGTGGGCTTTCCCTGGCGGCCTGGTGAGATTCGGCGAGCTACTCGATGAAGCCGCGCGTCGTGAGCTGTTGGCCTCGACCGGCGTGAATGACCCGTACCTGGAACAGCTTTTCAGCTTCGGCGATCCTTCGCGCGATCCCCGCGCCCACGTGGTATCGGTCGCATATATGGCGCTGATCGACGATCCACGGCTCGCAGTGACCCATTCTAGCAAGTATGGCGCCGGCGGGTGGTTCGAGGTATCCAGCCTGCCGGGGCTCGCGTATGATCATGAGTTGGTGGCGCGTTACGCCCTCGGCCGCCTGAAATCCAAGCTGGAATACACCAATGTCGCCTGCCGGCTGTTGCCCGCCGTGTTCAGTTTCGCCGAACTCGAAGAGCTTTATTCGTTGATCCTCGATCGCCATATCGATCGGCGCAATTTCCGCCGGCGGATCCTGGGGATGGGCCTGCTCGAGCGCACGTCGGCACAGCGGCGCGGATCCCATCGACCGGCCGCGCTCTATCGCTTCCTCACCCGCGATCCACAGACCGTGGAGATGCTATAGTCCTGAGCAGGCGCAACTGATGAGCAGGACGAGAATTATCGGCTCAGTCGCCGTGGTGATTGCCGCGGTCGTTATATTGATGGGCATCGGATGGTGGCACGCGGACGGATCACTGTCGTCGTCGGGCACGAGCCCGATGCAGGTGACGCTCGATCCCGCCCTTTTCACCGGCGATGTCCACGACGCCTACCTGGCCGCCCGGAATCATCCGGACGTCTTCGTGCAGCTTCATTGCTATTGCGGATGCGATCGCGAGCTGGGCCATCGCAACCTGCTCGACTGCTTCCGGACCCGTCACGGCGCACAATGCGAGATCTGCCTGGGCGAGGCGAACATGGCGGGTCGGATGGCGGCCCAGGGCACGTCGATCGATGAAATGATCAACGCCATACGGGCTCGTTTCGCTCGCGGAGGCTGAGTTTTGGGCGGTCTGGTTTCGGCTTATATCCAGCACTTTTCGTACGTCGGGCTGTTTCTCGTACTGATTCTGTGCGGGTTCGGCTTGCCGTTCCCGGAGGATTTCGCGCTGTTGGCCGGCGGCTTCATGATCCATCGCGGGATCACCAGCTATCCGCTGACCTTGGCCGTCTCGCTGGTCGGCGTGGTCACCGGCGACAACTCGCTGTTCCTGATCGGGCGTCGTTTCGGATCGAATCTGCTCACCTACCTGGGAGTCGAGCGTCCGCATTCCCGCCGGCGGATCGAACGGATGCGCGAGTTTATGCGGCGTCACGGCGCAAAAACGATCTTCTACGCGCGATTCTTCGCGGGCTTGCGCGCACTGGTTTATCTATCGGCGGGTTCGCTCGGCGTTAGTCCGGGAAAATTCTTCGTCTATGACCTGCTCGGGGCGCTTATATCGGTACCGTTGGTGGTATCGCTGGGTTACCTGTTCGGCGAACAAATCGACACCTTCGCGCGTTGGCTTGGCGGCCTGGAGCGGATGATCCTTATCGTGGTGCTGCTTTCCGCCGGCTTCTATCTCGGACGACTGATGCTTTATGGGCGCCGGCCGGGCGCCGCCGAAACCGGACCGCTGTGATCAGGCCCGGCGGCGCGACGGATTGTCAGCCGGCCGCGGGAGACAAGTCATGAACATCAGATTTCCGGCGCTCAGCCTGAAGGCCAAGCTGATGGCTCTGATGGTCGCGTTGCTCGCCCTGACGCTCGGCGCCCAAGTGCTGGTCACGCTCGGCACACAGCGCGAAGTGGTCCGCTCGACCCAGGAAAAAGTCAAAGAACTCGCCCGCGCCATCCAGATCAGCATGCAGGAGCTTACCTCCGTAAGCCCGACCAATCCGGACCGTCTCGCCAATTACGTCAAGCAGCTCCACACCAAGGGACTGCGGGTCTCGATAGCGTCGAGTGAGAAGCTGATCATCAACAGCTCCGACCCCCATCTGATTGGCGCCCCGCTCGACTCTCATGAGCAACCCGCCGCCGAAGATCATCATGAAGGGCTGCTGAGGGTGCCGCCTTCACTGCTCGGACCCAACGCGTCCGACATGACGGTCTACCTGATCCCGGTCGAGGTGGGCGACAACCTGCTTGGCTATGTGGAGGTGGCGGCCAATTTTGCCGACTTTGCGCAGCCCCTGCGGCAAAATCGTAACCATCTGCTGACGTTCGCGCTGGTGATCTTCGCCTTCGGGCTAATCTTTGCCTACGTGCTGGCCGAGCGTTACGTCGAGCCGATCCATACGGTGGCGGCGGCCGCGCAGAATATCGCGGCGCGCGGCCTCGAGCCGGTTCCGACGACCCGCCGGCGCGACGAAATCGGGCTGCTCACCCGCAGTTTCAACGAGATGGTTTCGCAGTTGCGCCGCGCCCACGATCGCGAGCTTGAACTCAACCGCCTCGAACGCTTTGCCGCGCTGGGCCAGTTGGCCGGCGGACTGGCGCATGAAATCAAAAACCCGCTCAACTTTATCTCGCTGGCAATCGATCAGCTACGCGCCCGTTACGCGGCCCAATTGACGCAGGACCGCGACCATTTTCTCCATCAGCTCGGCATGATGAAGGACGAGATTCGCCGGCTGGTCGAGCTGATCCAGAGCTTTCTGCATTACGGCAAGCCGATCGAAATCCATCCCGCGCCGACCGATGTGCGCAAGCTCGTGCACGGCGTGCTCGAACTGTCGGAGTCGAAAGTGCACAGCCAGAGTATCCAGGTCGTCGAGAGCGGCACAGACGTCGCGGCGCTGCTCAACGTCGATGCGGAAAAGCTGCGGACCTGTTTTATCAACGTGGTCGCCAATGCGGTGCAGGCGATGCCC
>Ga0302326_10008573_pt1 | contig 22530 bp, 16 predicted proteins | sample Palsa_T0_3_FD_202264 | JGI IMG/M metagenome (GOLD analysis project Ga0302326, IMG submission 202264) | Peat permafrost microbial communities from Stordalen Mire near Abisko, Sweden - Palsa_T0_3 | ecosystem: Environmental > Terrestrial > Soil > Palsa > Peat permafrost | place: Sweden: Abisko... | reverse complement strand
AGGACACAAACGCCGCCTTTCAATTGCAGGACTTCGGCACGTCCCGCTGGCGGCTCAGGGAAAACCTACACTAATTCGCCGTGAATTTATACCCCCGATGGCATGGACTTGGTGGATTGAAGATTAGGCGACAACGGCACCCCGGCGGCGCGCGGCTGCCTCACAGCCCGAACACGAACACCATTGTGGCATTGCCGAGTTGGCGCAGTTCCGGGCTCCGCGAAATCCGCACGCGCGCATTGCGGAACTGCCCCGGCGCCGCGCCGGCGCAGCACAGGCCGGAGGCGATGGCGATGTATTGCTTGCCGCCCACCGCATAGGTCATGGGCGGGGCGTTGAAGCCGGTGCCCACATTGATGCGCCACAGCTCTTCGAGGGTTTCATCGTCGAAGGCGAGGATGGTGCCGTCGATCAGCGCCGTGACCACGATGCCGCCCGCGGTCGTCAGCGCACCGGCATAGTTCGGATAAGGCAGCTCGATGCGTTTCTTCAATTCGCCGGTGCCTGGATCGAGCATGACGAGCGAACTGGTGATGCGGCCATTTTCGCCGGTGACGCCGCCCCAGAAATTGCCCTTCACGTGCATGCTGTGATCCGTGGTGATCGTGGCGCAGCCTTCGTGCTGGGGAATATAGAGGAGACTCGTGCGGCGGCTGTAAGACGCCGGCCAGTAGTTGCTGCCGCCGGAGATCGGCGGGCAGAGGCTGCGCGAGGCGCGGTCCTGGTGCATGTCGGCGGGCTCGGCGTAGACTTGCAGGTCCTTGCCGGCATCGTATTCGAGCGGCTTGCCGGTCTTCGGGTCGATGCCCTTGGTCCACGTCACCTGCTTGACGCTCTGCGTGGCCCGCAAGAACTGGCCGTTGATGCGGTCGAAAACATACTGGAAGCCGTTGCGGCCGGCATGGGAGAGGATCTTGCGATCCACGCCGTTCACCTTGGTGTCGATGATGATGTGGGTGCCGGTCTCGTCGTAGTCGCGGCTGTCGTTCGGCGTGTACTGGTGGTACCACCTGATCTTGCCGGTGGCGGCGTCGAAGGCGAGCGCGCTCGACGTGTAGAGATTGTCGCCGGGCCGGTAGGTCGGATCGTAGGCCGGGGCCGGATTTCCGGAGCCCCAATAGGTGAGATTGGCGGCGGGATCGTAGGAGCCGGTGACGTAGAAGGAACCGCCGCCGGTCTGCCAGGCGTTGTTGCCGCCCTTCCAGGTCTCGCTGCCGGGCTCGCCGGGCGCCGGTACCGAGTGGGTCTTCCACTGGAGCTTGCCGGTCCTGGCATCGAGCGCGACAACCCAGGGCCGGATTCCGCGATCGCCGCCGGAGCCGCCGACCACGATCTGGTCCTTCAGCGCCAGCGGCGCGGCAGTGAGTTCGAGGTCGGGCTGATCGAGCAGGTTGGTTTCCCACACCACCTTGCCGGTGTCCTTGTCGGCCGCGATGACGCGAGCCTCGAAGCCGGTGGTCGAGATCACCAGATTGTTCCACAGCGCGACGCCGCGATTGCGGTCCTGCCGCTCCTGCTTGGGATTCATCTGCCAGACGATGGTCCCCGACGTGCCGGACCGCACGTCGATCTTTGACACGATGCCCCAGCTGTCGACCACGTACATGAAGCCGTCCTCGACCAGCGGCGTCATCTCGAGATATTCGTCCTTGGAGGTGCCGCCGAGCGCGATCGCGAAGGCGAGCTTGAGGCTCTTGACGTTCGACCGGTTGATGGAATCCAGCGCCGAGAAGCGCTGCGCGCCGAAATCATGATGGTTCATGAGCCAGTTTTGCGGCTCGGGATCGAGCAGACGCTCATAGGTGACATCGGCAGCACGCAACGGCGATGCGCCGACCAGCAGCGCGAACGCACACGCCGACAGCGCACCCGCGGCATTCATCATCGCGCCGTTCCCAGATGCAAAATCCATTGTCGCCTCTCACCGAAAGCATGAGAAATTCGCGGGCCGGAGCACTGCGAAACCGATCACGCCGGGAGGCGAGGGGTTTCACGTGCGCCCGGCCGATCCTACGCCCAAAGGTCAGGAAATTGAAACCAAAGGAAAGACGGGGCGATTTATCCCGTCCCGGCATCGCCCGAGGGCGTTTCGTCCGCCGCCACTGAATTTTAAAATGCGTCGCCCCGCTGATTTACACTTGACGGCCGCTTGGCTATTTTATCGCAGCTCCGGACAGGCAGTGTCCCGAGGATCGGACTGGCGACCTCGGGCATTCAGCGGTTCGACTCGCGAGCGTATGGGGCCAATTCCAATGGGAGGACACGATATGAGACACAAACTCAAGATGTTGCTGGCGACATCGGCCGTGTTAGCCGGGCCGGCGGCCGCGCAGGATGCCGGCAGCCTGCTGCAAGCCGCCGACAAAGCGATCGGCGCGAGCGCCGTGAATTCCGTCGTTTATACCGGCACCGGCACCCTTCGCTATCCGGGACAGAGTTTCGACCCGAACGGCGACTGGCCGCGGGTGCCCTTGACCGCCTACAGCGCGACGATCGACTACGGCAGCAAGTCCTCGAAGGAGGAATGGGCGGTCGATCTGAGCAAAAAGGAAGCGCGTGGCGGCGGCCTCCCCGTGCCGCGCTCCACGGACTTTTCCAGCGGCAACTACGCCTGGAACCTGAACGCGCAAGGCCAGCCCAATCCGCAACCGGGCGCCGCCGAACTGCGGCAGTTCATGATCACGGTCAGCCCGTACGGCTTCATCAAGGCGGCCCTGGCGTCGGGCAACGCGACGCTCGAAGACCGGTATTTCAACCGGCTGGACCAGACCGTGAAGGTCATCGGGTTCACCACCGGCAAGTATCGGGTGACGGGCGAGTTCGACAAAGACAACCTGCTCGATCGGGTGGTCACGTGGTTCCCGAATCCGGTGATGGGGGACATGCAGATCGAGATCCGTTACACCGACTGGAAGGACGTGGGCGGCGGCGCGAAGTTCCCGTTTCATATTCACGCCCACCAGGGCGACCATCCCCTGAACACGGGCGGCCGCAACTGGTTCGACGTGCGGGTCAGCGATGCCAAGGTCAACGTCCCGAATGCCGGCGTAGCGGTTCCCGACAACGTGCGCGGTGCGCCGGCCCCGCAAGTCCGCGTCGCGTCGCAGAAGCTCGCGGACGGCGTATGGTTCATCGGCGGCGGCTCGCACAACAGCCTGGCCGTCGAGTTCAAGGATTACGTCACCGTGATCGAGGGTCCGTTGGATGACGCGCGTTCGAACGCCGTGATCGCCGAAACCCATAAGCTGATCCCGAACAAGCCGATCCGCTATCTCGTCAACACCCACCATCACTGGGATCATCTCGGCGGCATCCGCGCCTTTGCGGCTGAAGGCGCGACGATCATCACCGACGATCGGAACAGGGACTTTTATCGCAACGAGGTCCTGGCTCCGCAGCCGCGGACCTTGAGCCCCGATCGGCTGTCGCAGTTCCCGTTTGCCCCCACGGGTCCCGGGACCCTTGCGTTGCAGACATTCACGGACCGCTACACGATCGGCGATGGGACGCGAACCATCGAGCTCTATCACGTCGAAGGTCTCAATCACGCCGACGACATGCTGGTTGCGTATCTCCCGCAGTCGAAGGTTCTCGTCAACGCCGACCTGTATTCGCCGCCGCCGCAGGGCGGCAATCTCCAGAACGTCGGCGAAAACGCCGTCGTGCTGTTCAACAACGTCAAGCGGCTGAAACTCGACGTTGCGCAGCATGTGCCGATCCACGGCAACCCCGGGCCGGAGGCCGATTTCGAGCGGATCGTCGGGCCGGTAGCCGCGAAGGCTCCGAGGACGGGTGACGGGGGCTAGACATCCCGCGCGAGTGACATGATCCGGGTCCGGGCCTCCGCCGCAGGTTGCGGCTAGAGCAGGTCCCCCTCACGAGGAATCGTCGTGGCCGGGCTCGTCCCGGCCATCTCGATTATTGAGGCACGGGCGCAAAGCATACTGGACTAGGCTTGCGGCCTGATTCGTCCATCACAGCTGCATTCGATCAGCTTGAGACATTCGAGATATCCGAAATAGAGGCTGGCCAGTCCGGCCAAGGCGACCGCAACGACGCTGGTCATTGTCGCCGACCCGAAAGCCACCAGCCCGGCGGCGAATGCCGCAATCAAGAAAGCGACGACGAGCCACGAGGTCAGAGCCCGAAAGCTCGCGCTTGCCGCTTGGCGCAAGCATAGTGCCTCGTGCCATGAGAAGGTGTCGCGATCGCGGTCTAAGGTCAGGTTGCCCTGCTGCTTGGCGGCATATTCCATGGAACGCTCCCCTTTGAAAATGGCATCCGTTCCCTTTGGTACCCCGAGGCTCGTTCCAGGTTCATCACGGCGAGACGTTGCAGCCGGCCGGCACCCGGCCGGGCGCTCCTGCCGCTATCCCGGCTCGCGCGCGCCTTGATTTGAACCGGGCGGCGGGCGGCTTCGACCAACGAGCGGTGGTGGAGCGGCAACTCGATCGGAACCCAGGATCCGCAGCCCGCTCCACGCACCGGACAAAGCCGCTTCGCTGGCGCGACGGCTGTTTGGTGGCGGAAGCGGACATGTCGAGCGCACACACCCATTCGCAAGCACGAGCCACGGCGCAGGGCATCTGGCCCAAGCTCGCCGCGCTGCATAATTCGGGAAATCCGCTCGGATTGCTGCTGCAGATCGCGCGCCATCACGACGGTTGCATACCGCTTCAGATCCAGTCGCAGCGCGTGTTCCTGCTCACCGAAGTCGAGCATTTCAAGCATGTGTTGCAGACCAACAGCCAGAACTACGGCAAGTATCTCGATGGCATGAAGCCGATCTTCGGCGCCTCGATGATCACCATGGATGGCGCGCTGTGGCAGAAGATGCGCGCCGTGCAGCAGCCGGCTTTCCATCCCGACATGATGAGCGACTACGTTCCCCATTTTCTCGCCGCCATCGGCAAGCGATCGAAAAAATGGGCGGAGCTTTCTCATTCGAGCCAACCGGTCGACATTTGCGAGGAGACCTGGGCGCTGGCGGCCGACATGACCTGCAAGGCGCTGTTCGACCGCGACACCCCGTTCAATCCCTATTTCGTATTCAAGGCCGTCAAGGCATTCACCGATGTGACCAATCACGAAGCCGCCCGCGTGCAAGGCGCGGATGACGGCTCTGGTGACGGGCACGACGGAGAGGTGGCGCGCGCGACCGCCACTTGGGCCTCTCTGCCGGAGGTGATTCTCGGCGCCGATGCGTTCCAGGGCCGCGAGCGGACCTTGCTGAGATTCATCGAGGCGGCGGCGGCCGATCCTGCGGTTCCCGCGTTCGATCGCCACCAGGTGCTCGACGAGATCAAGCAATACATCTGGGCCGGGACCGAGACGACCGCCCTGATGCTCGCCTGGGCGCTCTATCTCACCGCCGCCCACGGGGATGTCGCCGAGAAAATCCGGCGCGAGGCGGACGACATTTACGGCGATCGCGAGCCGAACCTCGCCGACTATTCCAAGCTCGCCTACACGCGAAACGTCATCCAGGAGACGATGCGGATGTATCCGCCGATCTGGTCGCTGGCGCGCAAGGCAGAAGCCGCCGACATCATCGGCGGCCACGAGATCGAGCCGGGCGACACCATCGTGATGTGCACCTATATGGCGCACCACGATCCCCGCTATTGGGATCACCCCGAGCATTTCGACCCCGACCGATTCACCGCCGAGCGGGCCAAGGCGCGGGCTCCCTACAGCTATCTGCCATTCGGCGGTGGCAAGCGGGCCTGCATCGGCTCGACCATGAGCCAGATCGAGACGGTCCTGGCGCTGTCGCTCTTCCTGCGCGATTTCGAGCTGGAATATGCCCGCGACGAGGCTCCGCGGATAAGCCTGACGGTGACCCTGTCGCCGAAGGACGGGTTGCCGCTCCGGATCAGGCGGCGCGCGCGGACCACTTGCGCTCCGTCGCCGCGGCTGGCCGCCTGATCACGCCTGTGCGTGAGTTGGCCGGACGCCGGCCATCGCCCCTAGAAGACGGCCCGGGCCGCCGTGTGACTTAGCTCACGAAACACGCGCCCTGATTTGAACCCAGCGGTGCGCCGCCTTTACCAATCAACATTGGTGGAGCGGCAACAGCAGCGGATCCCAGGTCCGCAGCCTGCTTCAAGCACCGGGCGCGGCGACGACGCGGCGCGAGCGCTCAGCCGGAGACCGGAATATGAACATGGCATTCGCGGTCAAGACCTTGGCCTCCATCGCCGCCCTCGTGGTGGCGACATGGCACGCCAAGCCGGTCGAGCCCACGTTCCAGGGCTGGGTCGAAGCCAACTACGTCTTTGTCGGCGCCGACGAAGTCGGGCGCGTCGAGAATCTTTTCGTCAGCGAGGGCGATGTCGTCACCTCCGCCGCTCCGCTGTTCACGGTCGATGCCGATCTGCAGAAGGCGATCGTCATGCAGGACGAGGCGACCCTCGCCAACTGCCAGCAGTCATTCGCCCGCGCCCAGGAACTGTTCAGGACCGGGACGGGGACGAAGAAGGATTTCGACAATGCACGCGCTGCGCTGTCCGAAGCCGAGGCAAGGCTGAGTTCGGCGCGCACGCGGTTTGCGCGCCGCAACGTGTCCGCGCCCGCAAGCGGTTCCATCCAACAGGTGTACTTCCGGCCCGGTGAAGTCGTGCCGGTGGGACGGCCGGTGGTGTCGCTGCTGCCGCCCGGCAACGTGAAGGTGCGCTTCTTCGTGCCGCAGGCGAAGCTGCCCCAGATCAAGACCGGAGACACCGTCCACGTACGCTGCGACGGCTGCGCGCCGGACCTCACCGCGCGGATCAGCTTCATCTCCAACAAGGCCGAATACACGCCGCCGCGCATCTACAGTCTCGAGGAACGCTCCAAGCTGGTGTTCCTGGTCGAAGCACGGCCGGAGCACCCCGATCTGATGCGGGTCGGCCAGCCGGTTCGCGTCGCCACTTCCGATCAGGAGATGGCGCCGTGACATCCGGAGCGGAAATCGCCATCGACGTCGAAGGCCTTTGCAAGTCGTTCGACGGGCGCCAAGTGGTGCGCGACCTGTCCTTGCAGGTGAAGCGCGGCACCATCTACGGCTTCCTCGGCCCCAACGGCTCCGGCAAGACCACGACCATCCGCATGCTGTGCGGGCTGCTGACCCCGGATGCGGGCCGCGGCAGCTGCCTCGGTTTCGACATCGGCGCAGGCACCGACGAGATCAAGCGCAGGGTCGGCTACATGACCCAGCGCTTCAGTCTCTATCACGACCTGTCGGTGCGCGAGAATCTGGAATTCGTCGCGCGCATCTACGGACTGGCCGAACCGGCGGCGGCGGCGAAAGCGACGATCGCGCGGCTCGGGCTCGGCGCCTGCAGCGAGCAGCTCGCGGGCTCGCTGTCGGGTGGCTGGAAGCAGCGCCTTTCGCTCGGCGCCTGCACGCTGCCGGGGCCGCAACTCCTGCTGCTCGACGAGCCGACCGCCGGTGTCGATCCGAACGCCCGCCGTGAGTTCTGGAACGAGATCCACGCGCTCGCCGATGGCGGCCTGACCGTGCTGGTTTCGACCCATTACATGGACGAAGCCGAACGCTGTCACGAGATCGCCTATATCGCGAACGGCACGCTGCTTGCCCAGGGGACGGTCGAGGCCGTCGTTCGCCGCTCGACGCTCGCGACCTTCACCGTGACCGGCGAGGGGCTTTCCGAGCTTTCAGCCGCCCTCGCGGCCGCGCCCGGCGTCGGCATGGTGGCGCCGTTCGGGGCGAGCCTTCACGTCTCGGGGCGGGACCCCGAAGCGCTGGAGACCGCGATAGGGCCGTTCCGGCGCGATCCCAAGCTGACGTGGACGCGTTCGTCGCCGTCGCTCGAGGACGTCTTCATCGAACTGATGAACGGCGAACGGGGCCGCCTGCAATGAGCACGCTTTGCACCGGGCCGCGGGCGTTGTGGCAGCGTATCGGCGCCATGATCATCAAGGAGTTTCTGCAACTGCGGCGCGACCGCATCACCTTCGCGACCATGATCGCGATCCCGCTGGTGCAGCTCACGCTGTTCGGATACGCGATCAACACCAACCCGAAGCACCTGCCGACCGCCGTCCTGATGCAGGAAACCAGCGACGTCGGCCGCTCCATTCTCGCCGCGTTGCAGAACACCAGATATTTCAAGATCACCCATCAGGTCGACGACGTCGACGCGCTCGACCGCCTGCTGGCATCGGGCGAGATCCTGTTCGCGATCGAGATTCCGGCCGGCTTCGAGCGCAGCTTGCGGCGCGGCGACCACCCCTCGCTCCTGGTTGCCGCCGATGCGACGGATCCGGTCGCCGTCGCGTCCGCCTTCAGCACGTTACGCGATGTGGTCGAGACGGCGCTGCAGAACGAGCATGCAATCCCGGAAGTGACGCTGGCTTCGTTCGAGATCAGCGAGCATCGCCGCTACAACCCGGCAGGGTCGACCCAGCTCAATATCGTGCCGGGGCTGCTCGGAACCATATTGACCATGACGATGCTGGTCTTCACCGGGCTTTCGCTGACCCGCGAGGTCGAGCAGGGCACGATGGAAAGCCTGCTCGCCATGCCGATCTCGCCGCTCGAGATCATGCTCGGCAAGATCGCGCCTTACGTCCTCGTCGGCTTCATGCAGGGGACCTTGGTGCTGAGCGCGGCGGTCGTGCTGTTCGCCGTCCCGGTCACCGGCAGCCTCGCTTTGCTGGCGATCCTCACCACGCTGTTCATCACGACCAACCTGTCGATCGGTTACACCTTCTCGACCTTCGCGAAGAGCCAGCTGCAATCGGTCCAGATGGTCATGATGTTCTTTCTTCCGAACATCCTGCTGTCCGGCTTCATGTTTCCCTTCGCCGGCATGCCGACCTGGGCGCAGTGGATCAGCCAGGGCCTGCCCCTGACCCATTACCTGCGAATCGTGCGCGCCATCATGCTCAAGGGTTCGACCCTGGCCGACTTGCACGTGGAGGCTTTGTGGCTCGCCGCGCTGATGCTGCTGGCGATGACGATCGCAGTCACCCGCTTCCGCCGAACCCTGGATTGATGTCATGCCCCTGCCGAGCTCAGCCAATCCCACCATGCCATACGCACTCTCCGCGGGCGGCACGCTGGCCGCAAGCCGCCGCGCCCCGGCCCATGACGGCGCCGGGCTCGACTGGCTGGAGCAGGCGTTCCGCAACATGCTGGTGCGTCACCGGAACAACCTGTCGCGAGGGGAGACGCTCGCACGACGTCTGTTGTCGTTCGCGGAATTCGACGAACTCGTGGCGAAGGTCGAGACCGGGGCGCATTCGGGCCGGGTGGCGGCGCTCGCCGAGGCGCTTGACGTCCGATTCACGTTCAACGGTCTTCAAAACCTCGAGATGGTCGGTGACCGCCCCGTCGTCCTGTTCGGAAACCACCCGACCGGCGGCGGCAACGTCCTGGGAATGTCGCTTCTGCTCGAAAATCGGTTTCCCGACCACCGGATCCTGGGAAATCGCCACTTCAAGTCGATGACGTCATTGTCGGAGAAGATGATTCCCGTCGATCCGTTTTGCAGCACGGCGGCGCTGAACCTCGAAGCGCTTCTCAAGTTGCGACGCGAGTTCGGAACGCAGTACCAGGCGTTGGGCGTGTTCCCCGCCGGCATCTCTTCCAAATTGCAGATGAGCGGCACGATTTCCGACCGCCGCTGGTCCGACGCTTTCATCCGCATCGCGCGCCATCACAATGCGCTGCTGGTGCCGGTCTGGTTTTCCGGACGAAACCGGTTGCGCTACTACATTGCGGCGCTGATCCGAAGGGAACTCGGTTTCCTGGCCTTGCCCGCGGAATTCCTGAGGCTTCGGGGCAAGACGATGACGGTCAACATCGGCACGCCGATCTCGCCCGATACGCTGCGCGCGATCCCGGAGCGGCGTGCACAGATGAGCTTTCTGCGCGCCGCTGTCTACGAGCTCGGGCGCGAGCGCGCGGTGCCCTCGATCGGCGGGAGCGAGAGTCCGGCCCGATCCTGCACGATCGGCAGGACGATCGAGCCGCCATGTGGCCGTGATGCGATTCCGGTCGGGAAGAAGTTCGTTGCGAGGGTCGTCGACAGCGCCGCCGCTATGCGCATCGAAGAGATCGCCGTCACCGCACCGGTCGACGGCTTCGACGACGCGACCCATCATGTGATCGTGATGCCGCGCGACGGCGTTGCGCCCTGCGCCCACTGGCAGGTGCTCGACTGGCGGCAGTTCTCCAACGATGAACTCGACCGGCTGTCGCCGCTGCGAAGGGCGTTCCGGCTGCCCAGCGACGTGGCCGGCGGCAATCGCAACTGGCTGGAGATCGTGAGCTTCGGCGGCGGCAAGGAGTTGAGCCATTTCGCGGCCATGCGGCAGGCCATGACGGCGTTGCGCCGGGACGGCGCTCTCTCGAAGACGGCAACCGACCTGGTCGGGCTGGTGATGCCGCGGGAGACCAATTTCGCGCTCGCCAGCCTCCAATTTGCGATTATGCAAAAAATATCCGGCGATTCGGAATTGCTGCGGGCGGAAGCCAACGCCGCCGTCATCGGAGCGGTGCAGCATCATGACTGGCGGCCGCAACGCGATGTCGGCGGAGCTGATCGAGCGGCCCGCCGCAACCAGATGCAGGTGGTCGATCCCTTGCTCAGGCACCTCGCCGGTATCGGCGTCAGGTTCGGTGCGGAGGGGCTCAGCGCCGGCCCCACGCCGCGGCCCTGCATTCTCGGCAGGCTGGATTTGACGGCAAAGCGCTTCGAAGAAAGGCACGTCCGATGACGCAGCAAGGTTTCATGGCACTGCCGACAACGATCGCAAACCCGATCCAGCGCCTGACGTCGGGCAGAAGGCGTCAATCGGGTATCGGGACGCGAGCGCCGGCCTCGCCGATGCCGCTGGCCAAACAGCCGGACTGGACGCCGCGGATGTGGCAGGGGTGCGATTTCTTCGCCTGGCTCACGCTGCTGTTTCGCAATCGCTTCGCGGTCCACCCGCGCCAATTGTACATCGCGGTCATCGTTACCTTCGTCAGTGTCATCAACATGCTTCTGCGGATCCTGCAAGACGCGATGTTCTCCCGCGCCGTCCGCAACACCAGGATCGAACAGCCGCCGATCTTCCTGCTCGGTCATTGGCGGACCGGTACGACGCTGTTGCACGAGCTGATGATCTGCGACCAGCGGTTCGGCTACCCGACCACATACGCGTGCATGGAGCCGAACCACTTCCTGCTGACGGAGCGGCTGTTTTCGCGCTGGCTGTCGTTCCTGATGCCTGCCAGCCGGCCGATGGACAATATGAGAGGAGGTTTCGACCGCCCGCAAGAAGACGAGTTCGCGATGTGCATGCTCGGCGTCGGCTCGCCGTATTCGACGATTGCGTTTCCCAATCGCCGGTCCGATGAGCAGGACTACCTCGATCTCGAGGCCGTGCCGCCCGCGGGCCTGCGCCGATGGAAGCAGGCGTTTGACGGGTTTCTACGAAAGCTCACCTACCAGACCGGAAAACGGCTCGTCCTGAAGTCGCCACCGCACACCGCCCGCATCAAGACCCTCAAGGAGATGTTTCCCGGCGCAATCTTCATCCACATCGTCCGCGATCCCTACGTCGTGTTTCCCTCCACCGTCAACCTGTGGCGCACCCTCTACCGGACCCATGGGCTGCAGACACCGACCTGTGACGGATTGGAAGAGACGGTGCTGAGCACATTCGTTCGTCTTCACGAGAAACTGGAACAGGGCAAGAAGCTGCTCGGCCCCGAACAATTTTATGAATTGCGCTACGAGGACCTGGTCCGGGATCCCGTCGGCGAGATGGGCAGGCTCTACGCCCATTTCGGGTTCGCCGGCTTCGACACGTATCAGCCGCGATTGCAGGAATATCTTGCGAACATCAAGGGCTACGAGACGAACAAGTATCGGCTCAGCGAAGCGCAGCGGGCGCTGGTAAACCGTCGTTGGGGCGACGTCATCCAACGGTACGGCTACGCCTGATCGTCTTCATGCAGTCCATGTCGCCGCTCAGGCGCGGTGGAATAGCAGCGCTCTCACCTCGATGCTTTCGCGTGGCGGCGCGTCCGGCGGTGCGGTGGGATCCGTGAAGGCGGTGTGCGGCGCGAACCGGGCCCGGCCGTCGGTCTTGGAGCTCCTCCGCCTCGTCGGCCAGAAGATCGCGGACACGCTGTGTTGGTATCGGAACGGCAGCGATCCGCGCCTCACTCGGAGGGCGCCGCGCCGCCAAACGCCCCAGCGGCGGGTTTGGGCGATGCCTCCGCAGCGGCAACTTCGTTGCCGGCACTTACTTTTATCGCTGTGACGCTGCCCGACGGCGCGGCCGGATGCGCAAACATGGCGACCAGCGCGACGATACCGAACGCCGCCATGCACATCGCGAAGTTGAAGATCGACGCTCGGGTCCGGGACGCATGTTGCTCCATCCGCTCTGTCGACGTTCAAAAGCATAGCGACGCGATCTCCGCCCTGGAAGGGCCGAAGCTTCGTGTTGCGAAGTTCGCACGCTACATGCTTCGAGCGGCGGAAAACACAGGTCACTTTTTCTTCCGCCGACACTTTCCCCGATGCTGTTATTCCCTTCGTGCGCCGACAAGAGCGTTGCGTCAGATGTGATACATCAGTGCCGACCTGCGCCCGCCATCGAGGGCGAGCATGTCTGCGATGGTCAGCCGGTCCAGGATGTCGGCCACGGCGTCGCGGACCTTCACCATGGTGAGGCGCACCGCGCACGTTTTCACGTCGTCGCAATCCCGGCACGGCTGATAGGCGGTGCGGCTGGCGCAGGCGATGGGAGCGAGTGGGCCGTCGAGCGTGCGGATCACGTGGCCGACCTTGATCTCGCCCGGCGCGCGGGCGAGCATGTAGCCGCCGCCAGGGCCTTTCTTGCTGTGTATGACGCCGGCATTGCGCAGATCACCGAGGATGGCGTCGAGAAATTTCTTCGGAATGCTGTTGGCCCCGGCGATGTCGACCGATTGCGCCGTTTCGCCCTTCGGGAGCGACGACAGGTGAACCAGGGCTTTGAGGCCATATTTTCCTTTTGCAGTGAGCATCTTGTCTGTGTCGGAGCTGGTTGATGGAGATTGGGCGGACGGAACGCGCGATCAGATTATCTATAAATAATATCAATTATACAGTATTTCTAGCACCTTTAGCGAATGAAACGCAGAGAGTTCCTCGGCTTTCACTCATCGCCGCTGCGGCCGGCATTCCGCGCATGTCGGCGGCGCAGTCGCCGCGCGGCGGCGAGTTGCCAGGCAGACCGAAGCCGCGGCGCCCGCTGGTCCTCGCCCGTTACTTCGGCTTTTTGCTTCGCCTCCACTGCCTCCACTGCCGTGATTGCTCGGCGGTGATGTAGAGCAGCGGGATGATGAATATTCCGAACAGGGACGCCGCGATCATGCCGCCGAAAACCGGGGTGCCGACGGCGTGCCGCGTGACCGCCCCGGCGCCGCCGGCGATGACGAGGGGCAGCAATCCGAGGATGAAGGCGAAACTGGTCATGATCACCGGGCGGAACCGCAGGCCCGCCGCTTCGACGGCGGCGGTCTTTACGTCCTTGCCGAGGTGCCTCTGCTCCACCGCGAACGCGACGATCAGGATGCCGTTCTTTGCCGCGAGCGCGATCAGCACGACGATGCCGATCTGGGCGTAGACGTCGAAACTCAGTCCGACCAAGACCAGCGCGACGATCGAGCCCAGCACGGCGACGCTGACCGACAGCAGGGCGGGAATCGGAATGTTCCAGCTCTCGTAGAGCGCCACGAGAAACAGATAGGCGAACAGGACGGCCAATCCGAGCACGATGGCGGTCTGTCCTCCGGCCGCCTTTTCCTGGAGCGCGGTGCCGGTCCATTCGTAGCTGTAGCCCGCCGGCAAGGTTGCCGCGGAGACGCGCTCCATCGCCGCCAGCGCCACGCCGGAACTGTAACCCGGCTTCGGCGCGCCGTTCACGATCGCCGCGCGGTACCCGTTGTAGCGGACCACCATCTGCGGTCCCTGCACGAGTTTGGCCTGGGCCAGCGCGCCGATCGGGACCATCGCTCCCTGGGCATTGCGCACATAGATCCGGTCGATGTCGTCGGGCCGGTCGCGGAACGCCGTGTCGGCCTGGATGTTGACCTGCCAGGTGCGGCCGAACACGTTGAAGTCGTTGACGTAGTAGCTACCCAGCGTCGCTTGCAGGGCATTGAAGATGTCGGTGATCTTGATGCCCAGCACCTGCGCCTTGTCGCGGTCGATATCGAGATAGATCTGCGGCGTATCGGCAGCGTAGGTGCTGTAGACGCCGGCCAACTCGGGCTGCTGATTGGCGGCCACGGTGAGCCCGCGCAGCACTGCCGCCAACTCGGTCGGCGGTTGGCCCTGCAGCGCTTCGAGCACGTATTGGAAGCCGCCGGTGCTGCCGAGGCCGAGGATGGGAGGCAGGTTGAACGGGAACGCGATGGCACCCTTGATCGCCGCGAGTTGCGGTCGCAGGCGCGTAATGATGGCGGTGGCACCCTGCGCCGGGTCGGTGCGCTCGGCATAGGGCTTGAGACGGATGACGAAGAAGGCCTGGTTCGAGGAGGCGATGTAGTCGATGAAATTGAGCCCCACCACCGACAAGATGCCCTCGACGCCGGGAATCGGCCTGACGATGTCTTCGACCTGCTTGACGATCTCCTCGGTGCGGTTGATCGAGGCGCCTTCGGGAAGGCGCATGGCGGTGAAGATCGCGCCCTGATCTTCTTCCGGCAGGAAGCTCTGCGGCAGCCGGTTGAACAGCAGCACCGATGCCGCCACCACCCCGGCCACCACGACGACGCCGATGAAGGCTACACGAACGAGCCGGCGTACCACCGCCACATAGCCGTCCCGGACCCGGTCGATGGCGCCCAGGACGTAGCGCATCGGGCCGCGGGTGGTCTGGCCGCGTTTCAACAGCACCGCGCACAGCGCAGGACTTAGCGTCAGCGCGTTGAGTGCCGAGATGAGCATGGAAACCGAGACCGCGACGGCGAATTGCCGAAACAGCTGCCCGCTGATGCCTGGGATGAACGCGACCGGAACGAATACGGACAACAGGACCAGCGTGATGGCCAGGATCGGGCCGGTGATCTCGGCCATGGCTTTCTTGCAGGCGTCCGGAATGGACAGCTCGGGCTCTTCCTCGATCACCCGTTCGATGTTCTCCACCACGACGATGGCATCGTCGACGACGATGCCGATGGCGAGGACGAGCGCCAGCATGGAGACCGTATTGGCCGTATAGCCGATCGCCAGCATGACGGCGAACGTGCCGATGATCGACACCGGCACGGCGACCAGCGGGATCAGCGTCGTGCGGATCTTGCCGAGAAACAGGAACACGACCAGGGCGACCAGGATGATGGCCTCCACCAGCGTGTGGATGACCTCGTCGATCGTCGCCGTGACGAACACCGTGGTGTCGAAGAACACCGCGTAGGTGAGGTCGCTGGGAAACCGGGTCGCCAGCACGTTCATGGCATCCCGCACCCGGCGGGTCACGTCGACGGCATTGGAACCGGGAGACTGGTAGATGCCGATCGCGGCGGTGGGGGCGCCGTCGAAGCGGCTGTGGCGATCCTGCGATTTCGCGCCGGTCTCGACACGGGCGATATCCTTGATCCGGACGACAGAACCATCCGGATTGGCGCGCAGCACGATCTGGGAGAACTCGTCCGGCGTCGTCAGCCGGCCCGTGGTCTTGATGGTGAGCTGGACCTGCTGCTCGCTGGGCACCGGCGCGGAGCCGAGCCGGCCCAGTGCCGCCTGCACGTTCTGGCTCTGAACCGCCGCGATGACGTCGTTCGGCGTCAGGTTGAATTCGGCGAGGCGTTCGGTATCGAGCCACACCCGCAGCGAATAATCGAGCGGACCGAACAGGCTGACCTGGCCGACGCCCTTGATGCGCGCCAGCGTGTCGACGATGTTGATGGTCGCGTAATTGCTCAGGTAGACGGAATCATAGGTATTCTTGGGAGAATATATATTTATGATCTGCAGCAGGGCGGCCGATTTCTTGCGGATGGTGAGCCCTGAATGCGACACTTCCGGGGGCAATAGCGCTTGGGCGAGACTGGCGCGGTTCTGCACGTTCACGGTGTCGATGTCCGGGTCGGTGCCCAGCGCAAACGTGACGTTGAGGGTGTAGCTGCCGTCGGCACCGCTGACGGACTGATAATAGAGCGCATTGTCGACGCCGTTGATCTGCTGCTCGATGGGCTGCGCCACCGTGGTCTCGATCAATTCGGCGTCGGCGCCGGGATAGTTCGTGGACAGCTGGACCTGGGGCGGCACGATATCGGGAAACTGGGCGACCGGAATGATCGCGATGGCGATGACGCCGCACAAGGTGATGACGATGGCGATGACCGAGGCGAGCCGCGGCCGGTCGATGAAAATGTCCGAAAACATCTCCGTCAGTTTCCCGACGCGGGAGTCGCCGTCACCACTTGACCGGGACGCACCTTCTGGATTCCTTCGACGATGATCAGCTCCCCCTTCTTGAGGCCTGCGGTGACGACGATGTCGGGTCCCTGCTCGGGGCCGGTCGTCACCCGCCGCAACTCGACCTTCTTGGCGTCATCGACGACCAGCACGTAATGGCCGGCCTGATCGATCTGGACGGCGGACTGCGGAACCACCAGTTGCTGTTTGGGCGCGCCGCGCTCGACGGTGACGCCGACGAACCCGCCGGGCACCAGGAGCCCCTGCGGGTTCGGAAACTGCGCCCGCACCGCCACCGTGTCGGTCGTGGTGCCGACCTGGATGTCGAGGAAATTGCTGAGGCCGGGTAATGGATACATGCTTCCGTCCGGCAATTTGATACGAACGACGACATGACCGTTCTTGTCGCCCTCGGCGGTGATCCGGTGTTTGTACTCGAGTACGTCGCGTTCGCTCGCCTGAAAGATCACGTAGATGGGGTCCTGGCTGACGATCGTCGCGAGGCTGCCGGAGGACGGCCCGACCAGGTTGCCCACGGTGAAATTCGCGAGCCCGATGCGTCCGTCGATCGGCGAATGGATCTCCGTGTAATCGAAATTGATCTTGGCCTGCTCGAGGGCAGCCTGGGCCACCAACACGTCGGCGTGCGCGGTCCCTTCGTCGGCCGCGCGCTGGTCGACCGTGGCTTGCGGGATATTCTGGGAGCGGACGAGCTCCTTGCCGCGTTCCAGCTGCAGCGCCGCATTGGCCTCCGTCGCCTTGGCTTTGGCGACATTGGCCTGCTGCTGCTCGAGCGCCGCCTTGTAGGTCGCCTGTTCGATGCGGAACAGCAGATCGCCGGTCTTCACCTGCTGGCCTTCGGTGAAATAACGCTCCTCGATGAACCCCGGGACCCGGGCCACGATATCGACTTTGTTGATCGCCACGATGCGCCCGACGAAATTGGCGGTATCGGTGATCTCGCGACTCGCCACCGGGATTACCGAAACCGCCGGTGGCGGCGGCGCTGCTTGGGCGAAGGCACTGCCGCAGCAAGACAACAGGCCTAGCCCTGCAATCGCAATCGCCCGAGCCGGGCCGCCGCTCTCAAAGTGCATCGACATTTCGTCCGCTGCCCTTACCCGTGCATCGATATTTTGCCCGGCGTCGCGCGTTCAATTCCGCGAAAGGCCCTTTTCAATCGTAGTTACGTATCCGGCAAACGCAAGTGGACGTAGGTTCCGTGGAAGGCCACTTTACCCCCGTGTGAAGAGGCCTCTGAGTCATGACGCTTGCTTCAGGCTTGCCTCAGCCTTGCGTCCGCGAATGCCGCGCTCGCGAAACCATGCGCCCGACCCGATTGCCAGGAGCACCACGCTGCCGTGGAGAAACAGGCCGAGTGCAATCGCCGCGAACAGCCAGCCGAGCGAGCCGGTCAATCGAAGCGCGAGCCAGCCGCCGCCGACCGCGACCAGCATGCGCAGGAATCCCGCAGACAGAGGCCAGAACAACCGCCCGGCTCCTTGCGAGGCAAAGTACAGTGCGAGGGCGAGGCCGAAAAACCCGTAGAAGGGCCCGGCTATACGCAAGTACGTGCTTCCGGTCTCGATCACGCGCGGATCGGTGCTGAAAAGCGTCAGCCAAGCCCGCGGCCAGACGGCGGTCGCGACGCCGATAGCCTCGGTGATGGCGAAGGCGATTGCCCCACCGATGAGCGCGATGCGCAGCGCCCGCTCGCGCTGGCCGGCGCCGATATTGGTGCCGACCAGCGCCACCAGCGGCCCGCCGAGCCCGAACACCAGCGGCACCAGGAGGTATTCGAGGCGCGCGCCGGTGCCGTAGCCCGCCACCGCATCGGGGCCGGCTGCCCCGGCGACCAACGCGGTAGTGAGCGCGATGATGACGTTGGTCTGCACCGACGTCAGCGAGGCGACCGCACCCACGCCGAGGATATTGCGGAACAACGGCCAGCGCAGGCGTGCCGGGCGCAATCGGGCGAGATTGCGTCCCGACAGGACATACCAGGCGAGCACGGCGGCTCCTGCGGCATTGAACAGAACCATCGCCACCCCGCCGCCCACGATCCCGAGCGCGGGGATGGGGCCGAAGCCGAAGATCAGGCATGGCGAGAGCGGCACCAGCACGACCACGCCGATGCAGATCACGAACGCGGGCACCAGCATGTTGCCGGTTCCGCGGATCACGTTCGCGAACCCGTTCATCGCCCAGAGCAGCACGTTTCCCGCGAACACGACGTTGGAGTAGGCGAGCGCCGCCGACAGTTCGCCGCCGTTGCCGCCGAGGGCACGGTAGATCGGCGATCCCCATGCGAGCATGATCACGGAAAATGCCGCGCCGAGCCCAACCTGGATGATCAATGCGTGCAGCACCAGCGCATCCGCGTCGCCGCGCCGGCCGGCGCCGAGCGCACGCGCGATCGCCGACGAGATGCCCCCGCCCATTGCGCCGGCGGAGATCATCTGCATCAGCATCACGAACGGAAACACCAGCGCCATGCCCGCCAATGCGTCGGTGCCGAGGCGCGCGACGAAATAGGTTTCGATCAGCCCGGTCGAGGACTGCGCCACCATCACCAGCACGTTCGGCGATGCCAGGCGCAGCAGGGTAGGAACGATCGGCCCATGCAGCAGCAATCGCGTGCGCGGGCCATGCGCGACCGCTGGAACCGTTTCCTGCACGACTTTGCCGGGATCGCCCGTCATTAATTCGAGAGCGGCGACACTCATGTGGTGCCTCGCTTTCCTGCGGGATGCGTGGCCTTCGACGGTGGCCTTGGTTTTCTTGCGTAGCGCAATTGCGTTCGCGCGGGCGCTGCGGGACCGGTGAACAGCACGTGGTCTGATTCGGTGATCGGGTGTCCGGTGACGCGATCGACGAGGATCGGGTCCGCGACGGCGCCGGTTTTGGCATCGAACAGCAGCACGCTCGCGCCCTCGGGCGCAAAGTGCCGGTTTCCCCAGGCGAGCAGCGAAAGCAGGACCGGTCGGAAATCGTGCCCGCGCGCGGTCGGAATATATTCATCGCGCGGCGGGTGCTTGCTGTAGCGGCGCCGCTCCAGCATCCCCGCTTCGACCAGGGCATTGAGCCGCCGCGTCAGCATATTGGGCGCAATGCCGAGGCTGCTCCGGAATTCGTCGAAGCGTTTCAGGCCGTGAAGGGCGTCGCGCATGATAAGCATGCTCCACCATTCGCCCACCCGTTCGAGGCTGCGGGCGATCGGACACGGCATCTGGTCGAAGCTCTTGCGTTGCATTGACGGAGAGTATGACAGTCACTATCATGATGCAAGTGACTAAGCAGTCGCTCTGATAGGAGCAGCCATGCGTATTCTGGTCGTGGGCGCCGGATCGACCGGCGGATACTTCGGAGGGCGTCTTGCGCAGGCGGGCAGGGACGTGACGTTCCTCGTCCGTCCCGCGCGGGCGGAGCAGCTGCGCACCAACGGCCTGCAGATCGTCAGCCCTCACGGCGACGCCACGATCAAGCCGCAGCTCGTCACCGCGGGTAAAATCGGGAGCCCGTTCGACGCGGTGCTGCTGACGGTGAAGGCGTTCGCGCTCGACGCGGCGCTCGACGATATGATCCCGGCGGTCGGACCCGAAACGATGATCCTGCCGGTCCTCAACGGCATGAAGCACGTCGACACGCTGACCGCGCGTTTCGGCGACGGGGCGGTGGTGGGGTGCGTCTGCAAGGTGGCGACCGTCGTCGACCAGGGCCGCATCGTTCAGCTCAGCAAGCTCCAGGACCTCGCCTACGGAGAAATGGACGGCTCCGTGTCTCCCCGCATAAAGCAGCTGGATGCATTCATGCAGGACGCCGGGTTCGACGCCCGGCTGTCCACCGGCATTGCACGCGAGATGTGGGAGAAGTGGGTGCTCCTCGCTGCCCTGGGCGGCATCAATTGTCTGATGCGCGGTAGCGTCGGGGAGATCGTGGGGGCGCCGGGCGGCGTGGACTTCGTGCTTGCGTTCCTCGCGGAGGTCGTCGCCGTGGTCAATGCGGCCGGCCACCCCATGAGCGAGGAGTTCCTCGCCGGCGCAAGGGCGGTGCTGACGGCGAAGGGCTCGGCGCAGACATCATCCATGTACCGGGATTTGCAGCAAGGCAGCCCGATCGAAGCCGATCAGATCGTCGGCGACCTGCTGGCCCGTGGACGACGCGTGGGGATCGCCACGCCGCTGGTGGCCGCCGCATACGCGAATCTCGCGATCTACCAGGCGCGCGTTCGATGAAAACGGAACGCCGCGGCGCTACGCCGCGACACCGGCCTCACGCCAGCGCTGCCCTGGCTGGATGGAATCGCTTCGCCGCGAGATAGCCGACCACGATGAATATCACCATCACGACGACCTGTGCGACGATGAACGGCGGCTCGGACTGGGTCGGCGCCAGCGACTTCACAGCCGGAATCTTCATGAATGATTGAACCACCGCGACGAAGACATTCAAGTAAAGCGCCAGCGCGGCGGTCGCCACGAAGATCCGCCGCCAGGCCCCCGCCAGGTGATAGCCGTAAAGCGCGGCGATCGCGATCGCCAGCGCCACCAGCGATATGATGCCGACCACATGGGACGGTAGAAGTCCCGCGGTGGGAAACAGGAAGCCGGTCGCACTCGTCGCCACTGTCGTCACCAGGAAAACGATGTTCCAGGCATGGAGCCACTTGCCGGCCAGCATGCCGGCGAAGACGATGATGCCGCTGACGATGCCGATCAGGCTCAACGCGACGTGGACCGATGTAAACGTCGATAGCGACAGGCCCAGGATCATGGCACGCGTCCTTTCCGGATGATTCGAGATGTCTCACGTCTGCAGCGTGGCGGCGGTCGTTTGGCTTACGATGTTGCACCCGACAGGCGATCTGGCGCCAGTCCGAGCTTACACCGATTTCAGCACGGCACGGTCGATCGGCAGCTTGCGCAGGCGCTTTCCGGTCGCAGCGAATACCGCGTTGACGACGGCCGGCGCGATGCAGGCCGTCGCCGGCTCGCCCATGCCTCCCGGTGCTTCGGTGCTGTCGACGAGATGGACTTCGATCGCCGGCGCTTCGTCGATACGGAGCACTTGGTAGGTGTCGAAATTCGCCTGCATCACGCGGCCGTTCTTGAGCGTGATGTCGCCATAGAGCGCGGCGGTGATACCGAAAATCGTGCCGCCTTCCGCCTGGGCCTTCACCGTGTCCGGGTTGACTTTCCTGCCGCAGTCGACCGCGCAGACGACGCGTTCAACCCGCACCTTTCCGTCCGGGCCGACGGCGACCTCGGCAACCTGTGCCACATATGTGCCGAAGCCGAAGATGAGGGAAACGCCGCGGCCCTTTCCGGCCGCCATGGGCCGGCCCCAGCCGGCCTTTTCGGCGGCGAGATCGAGCACCGCCCTGGCCCGCGGCGCCTTGTCGAGCAGGGCACGGCGGTAGGCGACGGGATCCTGCTTGGCGGCGGCTGCGAGCTCATCGATGAAGCCTTCGACCATGAAGGCGTTGTGGGTCATCCCGACGCCGCGCCACCAGCCCGTGGTCAGGCCCGCCGGCGGTTCCTGCCGCACATAATCGATAAGCAGGTTGGCGAAATCATACGGACCGGCGGCGCCTTCCACTGCGTCGCCGTCGATGCCGTTGCGGAAGGCGGCCGGAAGCCACCGCGCGAGGATCGATGAACCGGTCACCCGATGGCTCCACGCGACCGGCTTGCCGGTCTGGTCCAGGCCGGCGGCGAGGCGATCATAATAATACGGCCGGTAGATATCGTGTTGGATGTCTTCCTCGCGGGTCCATACGATCTTCACCGGCCCGTCCACCTGCCGGGCGATCTGCACGGCCTGCGTGATGCTGTCCACGTCGAGGCGGCGGCCGAAACCGCCGCCGAGCAGGTGGTTGTGGACCCGCACTTTCTCCAGCGGCAGGCCGGTCACCTGTGCGGCGGTCGCCTGAGCGCGGGCGGCGACCTGGGTGCCGACCCAGACATCGCAGCCGTCCGGGCGGACATGCACCGTGCAGTTGATCGGCTCCATGGTGGCATGGGCGAGAAGCGGCTGCTGGTAGACCGCCTCGACGGTGCGCGCGGCACCGGCCATGGCCTTTGCAACGTCGCCCGCCTGCTTGGCGACGACACCC
>Ga0302326_10008571_pt1 | contig 22532 bp, 17 predicted proteins | sample Palsa_T0_3_FD_202264 | JGI IMG/M metagenome (GOLD analysis project Ga0302326, IMG submission 202264) | Peat permafrost microbial communities from Stordalen Mire near Abisko, Sweden - Palsa_T0_3 | ecosystem: Environmental > Terrestrial > Soil > Palsa > Peat permafrost | place: Sweden: Abisko... | reverse complement strand
CCATGTCCCAGCATCACCCGGGTCGGCGAGCGCAGCGCGCCGCGCAGCGCATCCAGCGTAAGCTCACGTCCTTGCAGCGCGACACGCACCTTGCGGGCCGCACGCGCCATCAACGCACCCCATCGACACCGCCCAGCATTGGCAGCGTCAGCTTGTGCTCGCGCGCGCAGGCAATCGCGAGCGGATAGCCGGCATCAGCGTGACGCATGACGCCGGTCGCCGGATCGTTCCACAGCACGCGCTCGATGCGGCGCGCCGCCGCGGGCGTGCCGTCGCACACGATGACCACGCCGGCGTGCTGCGAGTAGCCCATTCCAACGCCGCCACCGTGATGAAACGACACCCAGGTAGCGCCACTGGCGGTGTTGAGCAATGCGTTGAGCAGCGGCCAGTCCGAAACCGCGTCCGAACCGTCACGCATGGCTTCGGTTTCACGATGCGGACTTGCCACCGAACCTGAATCCAGGTGATCGCGGCCGATCACGATCGGCGCCGCCAGCTCGCCGGATGCGACCATGTCATTGAACGCCAATCCGAGCCGGTGCCGGTCGCCCAATCCCACCCAGCAGATGCGCGCGGGCAAGCCCTGAAATTTAATGCGCTGCGCCGCCATGTCGAGCCACTGGTGCAAGTGGCGGTCGTTGGGCAGCAGCTGTTTGACCTTGGCGTCAGTGCGCTCGATATCGCGTGGGTCACCCGACAGCGCCGCCCAGCGAAACGGGCCGACGCCGCGGCAGAACAGCGGCCGGATGTACTCGGGCACGAAGCCCGGAATCTCGAAAGCGTCCTTGACGCCCATCTCGAACGCGACCTGACGTATGTTGTTCCCGTAATCAAACACCGGCAGCCCCATGCGCTTGAATGCCAGCATGCTCTGCACGTGCGGCACCATGGATTCACGCGCCGCGCTGGCGACGCGCTGCGGATCGGTACGCCGCAGCTCCTCCCACTGCTCCACCGTCCAGCCCATCGGCAGATAGCCGTTGACCGGATCGTGCGCCGAGGTCTGATCGGTGACTGCATCGGGCCGCACATCGCGCCGCACCAGCTCCGGCAGAACCTGCGCCGCGTTCGCGCACAATGCGACCGACACCGGCTGCCGGCTGCGCTTGGACGCGTGGATGATCGCGAGCGCCTCCTCGAGACTGTGCGCGCGCCGGTCGAGGTAACCGGTCGACAGCCGCTTCTCGATGCGCGATTCCTGGCATTCGATCGCCAGCATCGACGCGCCCGCCATGGTCGCCGCCAGCGGCTGCGCGCCTCCCATGCCGCCCAGGCCGGCCGTCAGTATCCAGCGTCCACGCAGATCACCGTCGAAATGCTGGCGTCCGAGCTCGACGAAAGTCTCGTAGGTCCCCTGGACGATGCCCTGGCTGCCGATATAGATCCACGAACCCGCCGTCATCTGGCCGTACATCATCAGCCCTTTGCGATCGAGTTCGTTGAAGTGCTCCCAGCTGGCCCAGTGCGGCACCAGGTTGGAGTTGGCCAACAGCACACGCGGCGCATCCTCATGCGTCCTGAACACTCCCACCGGCTTACCCGACTGGATCAGCAGCGTCTGATCGCGCTCGAGGACTTTGAGCGCGGCGACGATCGCCTCGTAGCACTCCCAGTTGCGGGCCGCCTTGCCGATGCCGCCGTACACCACCAGGTCGTCGGGCCGTTCGGCAACTTCCGGATCGAGGTTGTTCATCAGCATGCGCAGCGGCGCCTCGGTCAGCCAGGAGCGCGCCGATAGCCGGGTACCGCGCGCTGCGCGGATCACCCTGCCCCGCGCGCCGTTCTGGAAGTCATTCGGCATGATGGTTCACCTGGCAATGGCGTCATTCAATGCGCTGCGCAGCGGCAGCTTCAGTCGCTCGAGCGCGCTGCGGTAGCGGGCATCGATCTCCGCTTCCTTCTCGTGCCGGCCATCGCGGATCACCCAGCGCCCGCCGACCATGACCTGGCGCGCGAGCGGTGCCGCCGAGCCGAACACCAGCGCACTCAGAAAGTATTCGGGCGGCAATTGCCCCCAGTCACCCTCATTCGAATCAAACGTAACAAAATCCGCGCGTCCCAGCTCGCTCACTGCCGGCCCTTCGCGTCCCAGAGCCGACCAGCCGCCCTGCAGCACTGCCCGATAGAGTCGATCGGCTACCGCCGGCTCTGTGCTTGAGGCCAGGACATTGCGGCGCCCACGCAGCAGGCGCAACGCCCATTCCAGCTGGCGCAGTTCCGCCCACGCATTGCAACCGATATTGCTGTCCGAGCCAATAGCCAGCCGCCCGCCGACATCAAGATAATGAGCCGCATCGGCGCAGCCATCTCCCAGGTCAGCCTCGGTGGTCGGACACAGCACCAGCGTCGCGCCGCTGGACGCGATCTGATCCAGCTCCTCAGCCGTCGTATGCGTGCCATGCACCAGCGCCCACTGCGGGCCCAGAAAGCCGCGCTCGGCCAGTAATGCCACCGGCGTGCTGCCGTAATGATCGCGGCACGCGGCCACCTCGGCCGGCTGCTCGGCCACGTGGATATGAGTGACCGCGCAGCCTCCTGCCGCCGCCAGTTGCGAGCTGACGTCGGCGATCGTCTGCATATCCACCGCGCGCAGGCTGTGGAATGCGGCGCCCAGCGCCGTCTCCCCGTCACTCGGATAGCGCCGCCGCAGCTCGCCGAAGTCCTGCATGAACTGCTCAGTCGAGCGGATGAACGGCGCCTGCGCCGCTGTCGGCGCGGCGCGGCCGAAATTGCTGTGCTGATACAGGGTCGGCAACAGCGTGAGCCGGATGCCGACACGCGCCGCGGCGCGCGCAATTGCCACATCGGCATCGAGTGGCGCGTTCGCACCGCGCCTGAGCCGGTGAAGGTAGAGAAACTCCGCTACGCCGGTGTAGCCGCCGCGCAGCAGGTCGAGATAGCAGCGCGCGGCAATTGCCTCCAGATCGTCGTAACCGATCTTCGCAGCGGCGGTATACATCGCCTCGCGCCAGCTCCAGAAATCGTCGCCCACGGTACGTGCGCGCTGCGTCCACGCCGGCAACATGCGCTGGAACGCGTGGCAGTGCCCATCGGCGAGGCCCGGCAGAGTGAGTCCGGGAACATAGGCCGACGAGCGGCGCGCCGACGATTGCTCGGCCGCGGATTGTTCCGCGGCCGAAGGGCCGGTCAGCGTGCGCGCGATCCTGCCCAGATCATCGATCTCCACCGCGACATCGGACCGCCAGACGCCGTCGATCCACAGATTGGCAAAGGTAAGTAACTGCATCGGGACTGGCGCCAGCGGCTCGGGTACGCGATTCTAGCGGCGTCCGCCTCCAAACACCCATTGTGTGCCCATGCAGATACTGGTCTCCTCACCTTCCGCTGCGGCTGCCGCCGCCAGCCGGCCGCCGGTGCTGCTGTTCGTGCGCGCGCGGCTGCTCACCATGAGTGCCGGCAGCACTGGCGGCGGCGTCGACGGCCACGACAGCATCGCGGCGGCCGAAGGCCGCATCGCTGCCATCGGCAGCGAAGCCGAACTTCGGCGGCGCTTTCCCGAGGCGCAGGTGCTCGATCTGCACGGCCGCCTCGTGACCCCCGGATTGATCGACTGTCATACCCATATCGTGCATGGCGGCGACCGCTCGGCGGAGATGGAGCGCCGGCTGGCCGGTGAGAGCTACGAGAGCATTGCCCGCGCCGGTGGCGGGATCCTGAGCACCGCGGCCGCCACATCGCGCCTGAACGAGAGCGAACTGGCGGCCACCGCGCTGCCGCGAGTCGATGCGCTGCTGGCTGACGGCGTGACGACGCTCGAGATCAAATCCGGCTATGGGATCGAACTCGAGGTGGAACTGCGCTCGCTGCGGGCGGCGCGCCAGGTCGGCGCACTGCGGCCGGTATCGGTCAGCACCACTTATCTGGCCGCCCACGTGGTGCCGCCGGAGTTTCCGGGCGGCAGCGACGGCTACGTCGAGCGCGTCTGTACGCAGTACCTGCCGGCGGTAGCCGCCAGCGGCCTGGCGGATGCGGTGGACGCATACTGCGAGAACATCGCGTTCTCGGTCGATCAGGTGGCGCGGGTGTTCGACTGCGCGCGCGGCTTGGGGCTGGCGGTGAAACTGCATGCCGATCAGCTCTCCAACATGCACGCAGCCGCGCTTGCCGCGCGCTACCGGGCGCTGTCCGCCGATCATCTGGAATTCACCGACGACGCGGGAGTGGCGGCACTTGCCGCCGCCGGTACCGTCGCCGTGCTGCTGCCCGGCGCGTTCCATTTTCTGCGCCAGCAGCAGGCACCGCCGGTGCGCGCTCTGCGCCGGGCCGGGGTTCACATGGCGATTGCGTCCGACTGCAATCCGGGCACCTCGCCGCTGTCCTCGTTACTGACGGCGATGAATCTGGCGGCGGTGGAGTTCGGCCTGAGCACCTACGAATGCCTGGCGGCAGTTACGCGTGAGGCGGCGCGCGCGCTCGGAGTGCTGGCGGATCGCGGCAGCCTCGAGGTTGGCAAGAGCTGCGATCTTGCCATCTGGAACGTGGACCAGCCCGCCGCGCTGGTATACTCGCTGGGAAGCCGGCCGCTGCACGAGAGAGTCTGGCAGGGCCAGCGCGTAGCGGGGGCTGGCGCGCCGCTCGCCGTGCCGCCGGCGGCCTAGGCCACGGCCCAGGTATGCCACGGCCGAAGGCCTGTCCCACGTCTACTCGCCGGCCGCCCCTGCCCTACAATGCGCCCATCGGTACGCGCCACTAGGAGAATTCTGATGAATCTGCACCACGTACCTGCACCGTGCCGCGCCGCACTGTACACGGCTCTCATGTCATTGCTCGCACATACCAGCGCCGCGGGCGCTGGAGAACCCGTGACGCCCGCATCTCAGGTGCAGTTTGGCGGGCAGTGTGTGGAAGGGCTGGCGGAAGGCCATCATGCGATGACCGACTGTACGACCACCTGGACCGACAAGGCCGGTAAAACCTATTGTTTCAGTAGTGAGGCCGCCAAGAAATCGTTCCTGGAGCATCCGGATGACAATCTCAAGCGCGCGCAGGATTTCATCGCCGCCAGCAGCGTCGAATCTACCGAAAAGGGCATGGACAATTTCACCGGTAGCGATGCGGAACAACTGGTAAAGACCACCGTAGGCGCCACGCTCAAGGCCAACAATGGGATTTTTCCCTTCGACGATCCGCTCAACGGCGAGCAGCTCAAGCTGAGCTTCGATGGCATCGACTTCACCCGGACCATTGACGGTTACGGATACTTTCCTGACGTGAAATTTCATGACTCGGCTAACCCTGAAAAGAACTACCTGATCGATTTCTGGGTGGTGCCGGTGAACGGGCAGCTGCAGATTCAGGAGACCCGAATCTACAAGGCGCCACTGCTGGTCGATGGCAAGTGGACCAAGTGGGCACGCGAGCCGGTTCCGTGGTGGTGGATACCCGCTTCCGAGCATCCCGGTAAGGTTGCAAACAAGCGCGGCTGGGAAGTGATGTCGGCAGTTGAACAGAACGCGACCGACGTAAGTTCGAAGAATAACGGCGTATTCAAGCTCAAGGATGACAAGACCGGCAAAGAGCTGACTCTGGAGTTTATCGATACCCACCAGCCGGTCAGGCAGCTCGACGATAACGGTCACTATTTTGCCTGTACCGACTTTCGCGTGGTTGGCACCAAGGATCAGATCTACGACATCGACTTTTGGGTCACCGACAAGGACGGCAAGATGAGCGTCGACCAGGTGAAAGTGCACAAAGTGCCCGAGCTCAAAGATGGCCAGTGGATGCAGGTGCCGCGTTACGAGTGGAAGGATCTTGGCAGTTCTCACGTCGTGCCCTGAGGACGGCAAGCTCGAACACGCGGCGCTGTGCTTGCGGAAAGCTTCCGGCCGCCTGGCCGGTGTGTTCCTGTCGCTGGCGGTAATGATCCTGGGGTGCTGCTCGCCGAGCATCTCATCGGCGCAGGCAATCCAGCGCATCACCGTCGCCGGGCAGAAGGAAATGCTCACCGACCCCGGAACCGACGTCGTGGGCGCCGCCGATGCCGATGTGACCATAGTCGAATTCCTCGACTATAACTGCCCCTATTGCAAGCGCTTCGCCCCTACTCTGCAATCATTGCTTGCCGAGGATCACAAGATCGCGATCGTGTACAAGGACTGGCCGATCCTGGGTGATGTTTCGGTGTATGCGGCAAGATCGGCGCTGGCTGCCCGCTGGCAGGGCAAGTACCTTGCCGCTCACGACGCGTTATTGAATGGGTCTCGCTTGACCCAGAACACTCAGGTCGACCTGGCCCTGAGGCACGCGGGCATTGACCTCAGCGCGCTCAAGATGGATCAGACACGTCATGCCAAGGACATTGACGCACTGCTGGCGCGCAATGATGCGGAAGCACACGCACTGCACATTCGAGGTACACCAGGCATTGTCATCGGCCTTGAGCTGCTGCCGGGGATCGTCGATCTGAACGGCCTGAAGCAATTGGTGGCAGATTCCAGGCACGACCTGAAGAGCAATTGACGAGCAGCTCATCAACTCATCCCGGCACGCCGCAGGCCCGCAACAGCACCTGGTGGCTCGGCATTGGGCTGACCGGCGCCTTGGCTTTCGCCGGCACCTGGGCCGCGCAGCTGCACGGCATCCAGCGCCTGGGTCTGAGCGCTCTCACCGTGACCATTGCCTTCGGCATCCTCGCCGGCAATACCGTGTTTCCGCGTGTGGCCACGCGCACTGCGTCCGGCGTCGATTTCTCCAAGAGCACGCTGCTGCGCGCCGGCATCGTTCTTTATGGATTCCGGATTTCCTTTCAGCAGATCGCCGAGGTTGGCTGGACTGGCGCCCTGATCGATGCGTTGATGATCACCCTGACGTTCCTGATCGCGGTGCAACTGGGCACGCGCCTGTTCCGGCTCGATCGGCAGACCGCCATGCTGATCGGCGCCGGCAGCGCAATCTGCGGTGCCGCCGCGGTGATGGCCACTGAACCGGTGGTGCGCGGCCAGCCGCACAAGGTCTCGGTCGCGGTGGCTACGGTGGTGTTATTTGGCACCGTGGCGATGTTCATCTACCCGCCGCTCTATTCGCACCTGGGGCTGTCGCAACACGCATTTGGCATCTTCGCCGGATCCACCATTCACGAGGTAGCACAGGTCATCGTCGCCGGCAGGAGCGTGAGCGACGAGGCCGCGGGCATGGCAGTGATCGAGAAGATGCTGCGGGTGATGATGCTGGCACCGTTTCTGCTGCTGCTGTCAGCCGCTATGCCGGCGCGGGCTTCCGCCAGCCGCACCCGCGTGATGATCCCATGGTTTGCGCTGCTGTTCATCGGCGCCAGCGCGATCAACTCGCTGCGTGTATTGCCGACCGAAGTCGTCAACTGGCTGGATCAGCTGGACATGCTGCTGCTTGCCATGGCCATGGCGGCATTGGGCCTGCGCACCCATGTCGGGGAGATCCGACGCGCCGGGCTCAGGCCGCTGTTGCTGGCCGCAACGCTGTTTGTCTTCCTGGTACTGGGAGGCTACGCCGTCAATCGAATCGTCACCCACTGGCTGGGCTAGCGGCCAATAGTCGTCACGCCACCCATGTAGGAGCGCAGCACCGGCGGCACCTCGACGCTGCCGTCCTCGTTCTGGTAGTTCTCCAGCACCGCCACCAGCGCGCGACCCACGGCCACACCCGAGCCGTTGAGCGTGTGCACCGGCTCGGGCTTGCCGCCGTCCGGGTTGCGCCAGCGCGCCTGCATGCGCCGCGCCTGGTACGCCTCGAAGTTGCTGCAGGAAGAGATCTCGCGATATTTGTTCTGCGACGGCAGCCACACTTCCAGATCGTAGGTCTTGGCGCTGCCAAAGCCGGTGTCGGCGGCGCTCAACACCATCACGCGATAGGGCAGTTCCAGGCGTCGCAGCACCGCCTCGGCGTGCCCGCGCAATGTCTCGAGCGCAGCGTATGAATCCTGCGGCCGCACGATCTGCACCAGCTCGACTTTCTCGAATTGATGCTGGCGGATCATGCCGCGCGTATCGCGGCCGGCGGCGCCCGCCTCGGAGCGAAAACACGGTGTGTGTGCCACGAATTTCAGCGGCAGCGCGTCGGCCGCGACGATCTGGTCGCGTACCAGATTGGTCAGCGGCACTTCCGCCGTCGGGATCAGATACAGATCGTGCTCGCCGCGCAGCGCGAACAGATCCTGTTCGAATTTCGGCAACTGCCCGGTGCCGACCAGCGCCTGGCTCGACACCAGGTAGGGCACATAGATCTCGGTATAGCCGTGTTCACGCGTGTGCAGATCGAGCATGAACTGCGCCAGCGCGCGCTGCAGCCGCGCCAGTGCGCCGCGAATCACCACGAAGCGGGCGCCCGAGATGCGACCGGCGGCTTCGAAATCCAGCAGGCCGAGCGATGCGCCGATGTCGACGTGATCGCGCGGCTGGAAGCCGAACTGGCGCGGCTCCCCGTGGCGCGCGACCTCGACGTTGGCGCTCTCGTCGCTGCCGTCCGGCACCGATGCGTGCAGCAGGTTCGGCAGCTCGAGCTGCCAGCGCGTAAGCTGCGCCTGCACCGCCTCCAGTTGCTGCTCGGCGCTCGACAGCCCCGCGGTCAGCGCCTCGCCCTGCTGCAGCAGCGGCGCGATATCCTCGCCGCGGCCGCGCGCCTGGCCGACCGCTTTGGCCTGGTTGTTGCGCGCCGCGCGCAGCCGGTCGGTCTCGATCTGCCAGTGGCGGCGCTGCTGTTCCAGTCCTTGCCAGGCCGTTAAATCGAATTGGTAGCCGCGCCGCGCCAGCTGACGCGCCACCTGCTCGGGGGCCGAGCGCAGCAGCTTCGGGTCGATCATGATTTGCCTTCGTCGGCCTTGGGGTGGCGCAGACGCTCCATTGCTTCGCCGATGCGCTGCTCGAGACCGCGCGTGGTCGGAAGATAATAGCGGCGGTCCGGCATATCGTCCGGCAGATAGCGCTCACCGGCGGCAAACGCCTGCGGTTCATCGTGCGCGTAGCGATAGCCGCTGCCGTGGCCCAGCTCCTTCATCAGCCGCGTCGGCGCATTGCGCAGTCGCAGCGGCACATCGAGTGAGCCATAGCGCTCCACATCCTCGCGCGCCGCGCCGAATGCGGTGTAGACCGCGTTGCTCTTGGCGGCGACCGCGAGGTACACCACCGCCTCGGCCAGCGCCAGCTCGCCTTCCGGACTGCCCAGGCGCTCGTAAATCTGCCAGGCGTCGAGCGTGAGCTGCAGCGCGCGCGGATCGGCCAGGCCGATATCCTCGGTGGCCATGCGGGTAATGCGCCGCGCCAGGTAATGCGGATCGCAACCGCCGTCGAGCATGCGCGCAAACCAGTACAGCGCTGCATCCGGGTCGCTGCCGCGCACCGCCTTGTGCAGCGCCGAAATCTGGTCGTAGAACTGATCCCCGCCCTTGTCGAACCGGCGGCGGCCGCCGCCGGCGATCTCCTGTGCCTGTGCCAGCGAGATGAGCTTGCTGGCGCCCGCGGCCGCCACCGCTGCCGCCAGCTCCAGCATGCCCAGTCCCCGGCGCGCATCCCCGTCGGCGGCATGTGCCAGCAGCAACAGCGCTTCATCCTCGATCGTGAGTTGCTGCGCTCCAAGACCACGCTCACGGTCGCTCAGTGCGGCCTGCAGCAATCCGCGCAGCTCCTCGACGCTCAGCGCCTTGAGGACATACACCCGGGCGCGCGACAGCAGCGCGCCGACGATCTCGAACGAGGGATTCTCGGTGGTTGCGCCGATGAAGGTCAGCGTACCGTCCTCGACATGCGGCAGGAATGCGTCCTGCTGCGCTTTGTTGAATCGATGCACTTCGTCCAGGAACAGCACCGTGGGGTGGCCGTCGGCGGCGGTCTGCTGCGCCAGTGCCACCGCGTCGCGGATATCCTTGATGCCGGCCTGCACCGCCGACAGCGCGATGAACCGCGCGCTGGAACGATCGGCGATCAGGCGTGCCAGCGTGGTCTTGCCGGTGCCCGGCGGACCCCAGAGAATCAGTGAGTGCGGCTGGCCGGAGACGATCGCTTCATACAGCGGCTTGCCCGGCGCCAGCAGGTGCGTCTGGCCGACGAATTCCTCGATCCGGCGCGGCCGCATGCGATCGGCCAGCGGTCGCCAGTCCTTGTCGCTGTCGGCGAGCGCCAGCGGCTGTTGCGTCGAGTTGCGCTTGGCCATGGTATGCGCGCCTCAAGGCCTATGACTGCGGCGTACCGATCACGTCCACGCCGGCCGGCGGCTTGAACTGCAGCTCGGACGGGTCGACGCGAGCATTGCGTTCGCTGCCCTGAAAGTCGAGCTGCACGGTCTGGCCGAGCCGGTCTTTCACCACCATGCGCAGCAGCCGATCGCCGGCAAAGCCGAGCTCGGCGTGGCTGAAATCCGCCTCGGCGCTGCGCGGCTTGACGCTGACCCAGTCCAGGCCATCGTGCGCCCCGGCCGGGTTGATGTCGAAGCTGTCGTGCAGCTGCGCGGCCGTGCCCGACAGCAGCATCACCGGTGTCGCCGACAGTGCCGCGGCCACCGGTTTGACCGACACCTGCGCCAGCTCGCGATCGTAGAACCACAGATTCTTGTCGTCGGCCACCAGTAGCTGACCGCGCTCGCCGCCGGCGTCAGTGGCCGGCGGGGCCGGAACAGTCCCGGCAGCGTTGGCACCGGCCGTGCCGGCCCCGGCCGCAGGTTGCGCGCTCGGCTGATAGTCCCAGCGAAATTTTCCCGGCCGCAGCACCACCAGCGTGCCGCTGCCGGCATCGGTCTGGGTGCCGCGCGCATCGGTGACCGTCTGGCTGAAGGCGGTACGCAGGCTTTTAAGTCCGTCCAGATAGCGATCCAGGGCGGTGTTGCTGGCCCCCGATTGAGCGGCGAGCGCCGCGCCGCCGGCAAGCAGAAATACCGCCGCCCATGCGCCCCGCCACGCTCGCCATGCCCCGGGGGTGAACATCTGCTGCAACATCGGGGCCTAGCTAGGAGGCGGCGCCAGCACTTCGCGGCCGCCATTGGTTTGCAGCGGCCCGACGATGCCCGCCAGTTCCATCGCCTCGAGCATGCGTGCGGCGCGGTTGTAGCCGATCTTCAGCCGGCGCTGCACGTAGGAAATCGACGGCTTGCGCTCGCTGGTGACGATCTTGACCGCCTCATCATACAGCGCGTCCTGCTCCGGATCGTCGGCGGCACCAGCGTTGTCGTCATCCTCGCCCGAAATTCCCGGGATCGGCGTCGATGGGCCGCGCAGCACCTCTTCGATGTAGTTGGGGCGAGCCGCCTGCTTGAGCCCCTCGACCACGCGATGCACTTCCGCGTCGGAAACAAAGGCGCCGTGGATGCGGGTCGGCATCGAGGTGCCGGGGGGCAGGTACAGCATGTCGCCGTGTCCGAGCAGGGATTCGGCGCCCATCTGGTCAAGGATGGTGCGCGAGTCGACCTTGGCCGAGACCTGGAACGCGATGCGCGTGGGTATGTTGGCTTTGATCAGCCCGGTGATCACGTCCACCGACGGCCGCTGCGTGGCGAGAATCAGATGTATGCCCGAGGCACGCGCCTTCTGCGCCAGGCGCGCGATCAGCTCCTCGACTTTCTTGCCGACGATCATCATCAGATCGGCCAGCTCATCGATGATCACCACCACGAACGGCAGCGGTTCCAGGTTGGGGATCTTGCTCTGATCGATGCTCGGATCGTTGGCGGCACGCTGCAGCATCACCGGATCGCGGATCGGCTTGTTCTCGGCGATCGAATCCTTGACGCGGCGGTTGTAGCCGGCAATGTTGCGCACCCCGAGCGCCGACATCAGCTGATAGCGCCGCTCCATCTCCGCCACGCACCAGCGCAGCGCATTCGCCGCCTGCTTCATGTCGGTCACCACCGGCGACAACAGGTGCGGGATACCCTCGTACACCGACAGCTCGAGCATCTTCGGATCGATCATGATCAGCCGCACGTGCTCGGCGGTGGACTTGTACAGCAGGCTCAGCACCATGGCGTTGATGGCGACCGACTTGCCCGATCCGGTGGTGCCGGCGATCAGCAGGTGCGGCATGCGCGCCAGGTCGGCCACCATCGGCACACCACCGATGTCCTTGCCGAGCGCCAGCGTGAGCGGCGAGGCGACATCCTCGTAGGCCTTGGAGCGGATGATCTCGCCCAGCGTGACCACTTCGCGCTTCTCGTTGGGGATCTCCAGCCCCATCACCGATTTGCCGGGGATCACCTCGACCACGCGCACGCTGATGGTCGACAGCGCACGCGCCAGGTCCTTCGACAGCCCGCTGATCTGGCTCGCCTTGACGCCCGGCGCCGGCCGCATCTCGAAACGAGTGACCACCGGGCCCGGATGCACCGCCACCACGTCGACGTCGACGCCGAAGTCCTTGAGCTTGATCTCCACCAGGCGCGACATCGCCTCGAGCGCTTCGGACGAATACGACGGTTCGCGCTCGCGCGGACTGTCCAGCAGATCGAGCGGCGGCAGTTCACGCGCCGAGGGCGGATCGAACAGCGGCACCTGGCGTTCCTTTTCAACCCGCTCGCTCCTGGCCGGCACCGGCGCCGGGGCGGAGATCGCCGGTGCGATGCGCGGCGCGGCGCGGCGTTGTTCGGCCTGCAGTGCTTCCTTGCGCGTAAGCTTGGCGCTACGCCCGGCATTGACCTCGCGGCTGGTAAACCAGCGCTCGCGCACCCAGTGCACACCGGACCAGGTCCAGGCTCCGAGCCGATCCATCACGGTGAACCACGACACGCCGAAGGCGACCGCCGCACCGCCCATCCAGGCGGCCAGCAACAGCAGCGTCGCACCCAGAAGATCCAGGCCCGAGGCAAGGCTGCTGCCGGCGGCGCTGCCGACGATGCCGCCGGCGCCCTGCGGCAGGCTGCCGGGATTCCAGTGCAGCGACGCGAGCGCGCAGCTCGACACCAGCACCACCACAAAGCCGGCGCTGCGGATCGCGACATTCAGGCGCGAGTGATGCTCTTCGCCGCTGTCGGTGCGCGTCAGCCGCCACGCCGCCACCCCCAGCATCACCGGCAGCAGGTACGCCGGCCGGCCGAACAGAAACAGCAGCACGTCGGCCAGCCAGGCGCCGATCGGCCCGACGCGGTTGTGGATCGCCGCGCCCTCACCGGTGAATGAGAACCCGGGGTCGCGCGCATCGAAACTCACCAGCGCCACCAGCAGCACCAGCGCCAGCACCGCCAGCGCAATGGCTGCGCCTTCGCGCAATCCGCGCGCGACGGCGGCGGAAAAACGCAATGGTACTCGGCTCTGGGCGGTGGATTCGGCCACGAAATAACAATCCTCGCTTACGGATATGACTTGGCCTGCGGGTCCGGCTTACTTACCATGCATCATTCAACTTTGGAGTTCGGCGCGCCACGCGCGACCATGAGAGGAAATTGTACATGACTCCGCCGCTGCACCGCCGTCTGATCGTCCTCGGTTCGGGGCCGGCCGGCTATACGGCCGCGGTGTACGCGGCGCGCGCCAATCGTGCGCCGATGCTGATCAGCGGCCTCGAGCAAGGCGGTCAGCTCATGACCACCACCGACGTGGACAACTGGCCCGGCGATGTCGAAGGACTGCAGGGGCCGGCGCTGATGCAGCGCATGCTCGAGCACGCCCAGCGCTTCGCCACCGAGATCGTGGTCGATCACATCGAGCGGGCCGATCTGTCGGCGCGCCCGTTTGTGCTCGCCAGCGGCACGGCACACTACAGCTGCGATGCGCTGATCATCGCCACCGGTGCCTCGGCGCGCTACCTGGGCTTGCCCTCGGAGGAGAAATTTCGCGGCCGCGGCGTATCCGCCTGCGCCACTTGCGATGGCTTTTTCTTTCGCGGCCACCGCGTCGCGGTGGTCGGAGGCGGCAATACCGCGGTGGAGGAGACGCTGTATCTGTCGAACCTGGCCGAGCACGTGACGCTGATCCACCGGCGCGACAAGCTGCGCGCCGAAAAAATTCTGCAGGATCGGCTGCTGGAGCGCGCGCGTGCCGGCAAGGTGAGTCTGATCTGGCACCACAGCGTCGACGAGATCCTCGGTGATGAATCCGGCGTCCACGGCGTGCGCATCCGCTCCACCCAGAACGACAGCACGCGCGACATCGCCGTGAGCGGCATCTTCATCGCCATCGGCCACACGCCCAATACCGAGCTGTTTCGCGGCCAGCTCGAGATGCACGGCGGCTACCTGAGCGTGCACGGCGGCAGCGATGGCAACGCCACCGCGACCAGCCTGCCCGGCGTGTTCGCGGCCGGCGACGTCGCCGACCATGTCTACCGACAGGCGATCACCTCGGCCGGCTCGGGGTGCATGGCCGCGCTCGATGCCGATCGTTACCTCGAGCAGTTCGATCCCGGCGCGGCCTAGGGGAGCCTAAGCGCAGCGTGCAATGCCGGATAGCCAATCGCGTCAGCGAACTGCCGGCTGAGCAGTGGAACGCGCTGGCGGGCGGATATCCGTTCCTGCGTCACGAATTTCTGGCGGCGATGGAGGACAGCGGCTGTGCCAGTGCGCGCAGCGGCTGGAGCCCGCGCCATCTGCTGCTGAGCGATGCGCACGGGCTGGTTGCGGCAGCGCCGCTGTACGAGAAGACCCACTCCTGGGGCGAGTTCGTGTTCGATTTCGCCTGGGCGCGCGCCGCCGAAGAGAGCGGCATGCCCTATTACCCGAAGCTGGTGTGCGCCGTACCGTTCACGCCCGCCACCGGCCCGCGCCTGCTGTGCCGCGCGGATGCATCCGCACCGCAGCTGCGCCTGCAACTGCTGCGCGCGATGCGCGAGTGCCTGGCGGCCGCCGGGCTGTCCTCGGTGCACGCGCTGTTTCTCGACCCGGAAGCGCGCGCGGCCTGCGAGCAGGACGGCTGGCTGTTGCGGCGCGACTGCCACTTCCAGTGGCACAACCGCGGCTATCGCGACTTCGATGATTTTCTCGATGGTTTCTCGGCCGACAAGCGCAAGAAGGCGCGGCGCGAACGCCGCCGGGTGCTCGAGCAGGGCATCGAATTTCAGACCCTGCGCGGCGATGAACTCAGCGACGCCCTGATCGAGCGTGTCTACCGGCTGCACGAGATCACCTTCATCCGCCACGGCCACACGCCGTACCTGAATCGTGCGTTCTTCAGTCGCGTCGCCCGCTCGCTGGCCGACAGCTTCTTCGTCAAGCTGGCGATGCGCGATGGCGCGGCGGTGGCCGTGGCGGTGTTTTTCCACTCCTCCGATACCCTCTATGGCCGCTATTGGGGTGCCGACGCCGACTATCACAGTCTGCATTTCGAAGCCTGCTACTACCAGGGCATCGACTACTGCATCGCGCACGGTCTGACGGCCTTTGAGCCGGGTACCCAGGGAGAGCACAAGATCGCGCGCGGCTTCGAGCCGGCCCTCACCTGGTCGGCGCACTGGATCGCGGATCTGTCGTTGCGGCGCGCCATCGGCGCCTACCTGGCGCGCGAGGGCCGTGCGATCGACGCCTATGCCAGCGAGGCGGATGCGCACGCACCGTTTCGCAAAGGCGAGCCGACCGCGCCACCGCGATGATTACCTGGCTGTCGCCGGACGATCCGCCCGAGCGCTTCCCGCCGCACGAAGCGGCGCTGCGCGACCCGCCGGGGCTGCTCGCGGCCGGTGGCGATCTGAAATTCGAGCGCCTGATTGCCGCTTATGAGCGCGGTATCTTCCCCTGGTACTCGCCCGGCCAGCCGGTGCTGTGGTGGTCACCCGATCCGCGCGAGGTGCTGCTGCCGGGTGAGTTCCATCGCTCGCGCCGCTTCGCGCGCAGCCTGCGCACGCGCGGCTTCGAGTGGCAGCAGGATCGCGACTTTGCCGCCGTGGTTGCGGCCTGCGCCGCGCCGCGCGCACGCAGCCCCGGCACCTGGATCACTGCCGAGATGTCGGCCGCCTATTGCGGCCTGCATCAACGCGGACTGGCTCACAGTTATGAAATCTGGCGCGAGAATCGCCTCGTGGGCGGCGTCTACGGCGTGCGGCTGGGTCGCGTGTTCTTCGGCGAGTCGATGTTCAGCCGCGAACGCGATGCATCCAAGGCCGCCCTGGCGGGACTGGTCGCCCGCAGTGGCGCACTGGGCATCGAGCTGATCGACTGCCAGCTGCCTTCGGCCCATCTGCGCAGTCTCGGCAGTCGCGCCATGCCGCGCTGGCAATTTTTGCGCTTCCTGCAGCCCGCTTAGGCGCCGGATGCGACGCGCATTGCATTGCCCCCGTGCTTTATGCGTAAATTCGCGCCCCTTAGGTTACGCAGCGCAGCATGCCCAAAGAAGACGCCATTCAAATGGAAGGTGAGGTCGTCGAGACCCTGCCCAACACCACTTTTCGCGTGAAGCTGAAGAACGGTCATCTCGTGACCGCGCATATCTCGGGCAAAATGCGCAAGAACTACATTCGCATCCTCACCGGCGATGCGGTTACGGTCGAGATGACGCCTTACGATCTGTCGAAGGGCCGCATCGTCTATCGCGGCCGCTAGCGCGCTTGCGACTAGGCGGTCACTTCCGTCTGCGCCGACGGCGCGTACTCCAGCTTCAGCGCGCTCTCATCCGCCGCCACCGACACCCGCACCTGGCCGCCGCCGACCAGCTTGCCGAACAGCAGCTCTTCGGCCAGCGGTCGCTTGATGTGTTCCTGGATCACGCGCGCCATCGGGCGCGCGCCCATCTTCGGGTCGTAGCCCTTCTGCGCGATCCAGCGCCGCGCGGCCTCCTCGATGTTGAGCACCACGCCCTTGGGCTCGAGCTGTGCCTCGACCTCGATCAGCAGCTTGTCCACCACGCGCTCGATGGTCGCCGCATCGAGTGCGGCAAACTGGATGACCGCATCCAGGCGGTTGCGAAACTCGGGTGAGAACAGCCGCCGGATGGCTTCCATGCCATCGGTGGCGTTGTCGGCGTGGGTGAAACCGATCGACGGCCGGCTCATCTCCTGGGCGCCGGCATTGGTGGTCATGACGATGATGACATGGCGGAAATCGGCCTTGCGGCCGTTGTTGTCGGTCAGCGTGCCATGATCCATCACCTGCAGCAGCAGGTTGAATACGTCCGAGTGCGCCTTCTCGATCTCATCCAGCAGCAGTACGCAGTGGGGGTGCTTCGCGATCGCCTCGGTCAGCAACCCGCCCTGATCGAAACCGACATAGCCCGGCGGGGCACCGATCAGCCGCGACACCGTGTGGCGTTCCATGTATTCGGACATGTCGAAACGGATGAATTCGATGCCCAGGGCAATCGCCAGCTGGCGCGTCACCTCGGTCTTGCCGACCCCGGTCGGGCCGGCGAATAGCAGGCTGCCGACCGGCTTGCGCTGGTCACCGAGGCCCGAGCGCGCCATCTTGATCGCCGCCGACAGGGTCTCGATAGCCTGATTCTGCCCGAAAATCACCAGCTTGAGATTGCGCTCGAGGTTTTTCAGCAGGTCGCGGTCCGAGGCCGAGACGTTCTTGGCTGGGATACGCGCCATGCGCGCCACCACATCCTCGATCTGCGCCACATCGACCCGCGCCTCGCGCTCGCCCACCGGCTTCAGGCGCAGCCGCGCGCCGGCCTCATCCACCACGTCGATGGCCTTGTCGGGCAGGTGGCGCTCGTTAATGTGGCGATCGGCCAGCTCGGCCGCCGCCCGCAACGCCTCATCGGCGTATTCGACGCCGTGGTGCTCCTCGAATTTCGGCTTCAGACCCATGAGGATCTCGACCGTCTCGGCCACCGACGGCTCGGCGACGTCGATCTTCTGAAAGCGCCGCGCCAGCGCGTGGTCCTTCTCGAAGATACCGCGATATTCCTGGTAGGTGGTCGAGCCGATGCAGCGGATCTCGCCGTTGGCCAGCACCGGCTTGATCAGATTGGAGGCGTCCATCACACCGCCGGAAGCCGCTCCGGCACCGATGACGGTGTGGATCTCGTCGATGAACAGGATCGCACCCGGCTGCTTCTTCAGCTCATTGACCACCGATTTCAGGCGCTTCTCGAAATCACCGCGGTATTTGGTGCCGGCGATCAGCGCGCCCATGTCGAGCGCGAAGATGGTGCAGTCGGCCAGCACTTCCGGCACCCGCCCCTCGACGATCAGCCGCGCCAGCCCTTCCGCGATCGCCGTCTTGCCGACTCCGGCCTCGCCGACGTACAGCGGATTGTTCTTGCGACGCCGGCACAGGATCTCGATGGTGCGCTCGATCTCGAGCTTGCGGCCGATGAGTGGATCGATGCGTCCCTCCTGGGCCTGGGCATTGAGATTGACCGCGTATTTCTCCAGCGCGCTGCCCGATTCATTGTCGCGTTCGCCCTCCACCCCGGCGTCGTCGCGCTCCTTGTCGGCTTTCGACTCGCCGGTGCGCGACAGGCCGTGCGAGATGAAATTCACCACATCGAGACGGGTGACCTGGGCGCGCGCCAGCAGGAACACCGCGTGGCTCTGCTTCTCGCTGAAGATCGCGACCAGCACGTTGACGACCCCGACCTCCTTCTTGCCGCTCGACTGCACGTGGAATACCGCCCGTTGCAGTACCCGCTGAAAGCCCAGCGTCGGCTGCACTTCGCGCTCCTCGCTCGGCGCCAGGCGCGGCGTATTGCTCTCCACGTGCTGTTTCAGGTCGGCACTCAGGCGCTCAATATCCGCGCCGCAGCCCTCGAGTACTTCACGCACCTTGGGTGCGTCGAGGATTGCGAGCAGCAGGTGCTCAACGGTAAGGAATTCGTGGCGCGCGCCGCGCGCCTGGTGAAAGGCCTGGTTAAGGCAAAATTCGAGCTCGCTCGACAACACTGCTCCGTCTCTCCCGCAGCTGGTTCAGGCTTCCTCTAGCGTACACAGCAGCGGGTGCTGATGCTCGCGTGAGTAGCCGGTCACTTGTGACACTTTGGTCTCTGCGATTTCGTATGTAAAGACTCCACACACACCTTTGCCACGGGTATGCACCTCCAGCATCACCCGGGTAGCCATCGGCCGGTCCATGGCGAAGAACCGCTCAAGCACTTCGACCACAAACTCCATCGGCGTGTAGTCGTCGTTGAGCAGTATGACGCGGTACAGCGATGGCTGCGCCGTCTCGGGCGGAGCCTCCTCGACAATTACACCATGCTCAGGGCGATTAGATGCTCTGTGCTCCGTCACGTGAAAGTCGCCCCGTCACAAAATCGCAGCGGATCTGCAGCGCGTCTGTCACTGAAGTCTAATCCACTGTGACCCATCAAGGTATCTCCGATGCGGGCGCTTGAGGGTGTCGGCATTGGGCGACGCACGGAACTAAAAGAAATTAGCTGAAACAAACACTTGAGAGCGTCAACGGCTGCGCCGTATCATGTCACACCTAAAGCGCTCCCCGGAGCCTGTAGTTGGCCAGTGCGACAATTTGGATCGATGATCTCAAGTCTCAGGGACTGACGCGGTTATTCGTTGACCGCGGCGCGCAGCTCATTGTTTTGGTGCTGCTCCTGGCCCTGGGGCTGGACTGCGCCCTGATCCTGACCCGGGCCCTGGGCCACGGTCCCGACCTGCCGCCGCCGGCGGTGGGATCGACGCCGGTGCTGCCCCGGGTGAGCGTCAATCCGACGCTGCAGCTGACGACCATCGTCAACGCCCATCTGTTTGGCGCCGGCGCTGTAGCGGCCGGCGGTTCGGATGCACCGGCCACCACCATGCCGCTGATCCTCGCCGGCGTGATCGCCGAACCTGATCCGGGCAAAGGCGTGGCCATCATCGGCGAGAACGCGGCCGCCGGAAAACTGTATTCGGTCGGCGCGGCGATGCCCGGCGGTGTCCACCTGCACGCCGTCTACAGCGACCGGGTGCTGCTCGAGCGTAATGGCGGTCTGGAGACGCTGATGCTGCCGCGTACGCCGATGAGCGGCAAGGGAGCGGCGGCACCCATGATCGCCAGCGCGGCGGCGCATGCCGGCGGCGGGACAAACCGCGACTCGGCAACCCTGCTGGCCGGCCTGGTGCGCATTCAACCGGTGTTCAATCAGGGCAAGCTTCAGGGCTATCGGATCTTCCCGGGGGCCAATCACGGCACCAGCGCCTTCGCGCAGCTGGGGCTTCGGGCCGGGGATCTGATCGAGGCGGTCAATGGCACCCCACTGGATGATGCCGGACGGGCGATGGAGGTACTGCAAACCTTGTCCTCATCGGCCACCGCGACCGTCACCGTGTCGCGCAATGGAGCGCCGCAGGAGGTCAATCTTAATCTTGCCAACCTGAACCTGGACGCTGATTCGGGTGACAATGCGCCGGCCCCTCAGGTAACCCTCCCGGGCGGCGAGCAGGGTTCCACCCCGCCCGCAGGGGCTCCGTACCATGGGCGTCTGCCCTCGCCGCCGAATCTGAGCACTGCGCCCGGTGCCCCCGCCGGGTCTGCCGGCACTATAAACGCCGCCGCGCCCGCCACCGACACGCCGGTGGCGCCCACCGGCGGGGATCAGGCCCGATAGCACTTCCCAGTCCCTGAGCAGTCGAACGATTACAGGAATGACCACTGATGTCCCATAGACCACCGCTCGTCCGTGCAGCGCGCCTGCAGCGCCACATCGCGATCGCGATCGCCGCGTTGGCCCTGAGCGCGCTGGCCGCCGGCCAGCAGCAGGCCTCGCGGCCGGCCAACCCGCCCGGCGAGCATCCGAATACGCAGCGCATCACCCCGAACTTCAAGGACGCGGACATCACGCAGATCATCGAAGCGGTGAGCATGGCCACCGGCAAGAACTTCATCATCGATCCGCGCGTGCGTGCGCAGGTGACGATGCTGTCGTCCACTCCGATGACGCCCGACCAGTTCTACCAGGCGTTCCTGGCCATCCTGCAGGTGCACGGGTTTATCGCCGTGCCGGCCGGCGACGTCATCAAGATTATCCCCGACGCCAACATGCGCCAGTACCCGGCCAACGATCTGCCGCACAGCGTCAGCTCGACTTCGGATGAACTGGTGACGCAGGTGCTGGCGGTCAAGAACGTCGGTGCCGCGCAGCTGGTGCCGGTGCTGCGGCCGCTGATGCCGCAAAACGCCCAGCTGTCGGCCGTGACCGGCGCCAACATCCTGATCATCTCCGACCGTGCCAGTAATGTGAACCGTATGATGCGCATCATCGCGCGCATCGATGAGGTCGGGAATCCGGATGTCGATGTCATCACGCTGCATAGCGCGGTCGCCGCCGACACGGCACGCGTGCTCACTTCGCTGCTGGCGCAAACCGGCGACACCGGCGGCAGCGTCAAGATCGTCGCCGACGATCGCTCCAACAGCATCCTGCTGAGCGGGGACGACAACGTGCGTATGCGCGTCAGGGCACTGGTGACGCACCTCGATACTCCGGTGGACACCGGCAGCGAGACCCAGGTGCGATACCTGCGCTTTTCCGACGCCGAGGAGCTGGCGACGCGGCTCAAGGAGCAGATGTCGGGCACCAGCAGCGGCGGCTCGACCTCGGCCATGGCGGCGCTGCTCAATCGCCAGCCGACCACCCAACCACAGCCCAATGCCCAGGGCAACACGCCACGCCCGGACGCAGCCGCGCCGGCCGCCGGCACCAGCGGCGGATCCACCACGCTGTCGCTCGCCGGCGGCACCGCCACCATCTGGGCCGACAAGTCCAACAACGCGCTGGTCATCACCGCCGGCCAGCGCAGCATGAAGGCGCTCAATGCGGTGATCGACAAACTCGACATCCGCCAGCCGCAGGTCTACGTGGAGGCCATCATCGCCGAGGTGACGGTCGACAAGACCGCGGATCTGGGCGTGAACTGGGCGCTCGACGGCACCAACTCCAGCGTCGGCGTCGGCGGCTTCATCTCCCCAGTGGGCGGCAGTTCGATCATCGACCTGGTGCAGGGCGCCCTGGGCGCGTCGGCCGCGGCGTCGTCGACCACCACCGGGACTACTACTGGCAGCGCCGCCAGCGCTGCCACCGGACTGAACGACACCACGCTCAACGGCACCACATTCGGTATCGGCCGGCTGAAGGCTTCCGGGGTGAATTTCGCGATGATGCTGCGCGCGCTGCAGGGCGATTCACGCACCAACATCCTCGGCACCCCGTCGGTGGTCACGCGCAACAACCAGGAAGCGAAGATGGAGGTAGCCCAGGAAGTGCCGTTCCTGACCGGCCAGTACTCCACCACCAACGGCACCGGCAGCGCCTTCCAGACCATTCAGCGCGAGGAGGTCGGTACCATTCTGACGGTGACGCCGACCATCAGCGAAGGCGACACGGTGCTGCTCAAGCTTCAGGTCGAGAGCTCGAGTCTTGCCGCCTCCTCCCAGGGCGCGGTGGATCTGATCACCAACAAGCGTGCCATCACCACCAGCGTACTCATCAAGGACAGCGGCACCCTGGTGCTCGGCGGCCTGATACAGGACAGCGTGACCAACGGTGAGCAGTCGGTACCGCTGTTGGGCGCCATTCCGATCCTCGGAGAGCTGTTTCGCACCCGCAATACCGAGAAGACCAAGACCAATTTCCTGATCTTTCTGCAACCGCATATCCTGCGCAACGATGCCCAGGCCTCGGTCGAAACCGATGCCAAGTACGACTACATCCGCGATCAGCAGCGCATCCTCAACAAGGACCCACG
>Ga0302326_10008570_pt1 | contig 22534 bp, 22 predicted proteins | sample Palsa_T0_3_FD_202264 | JGI IMG/M metagenome (GOLD analysis project Ga0302326, IMG submission 202264) | Peat permafrost microbial communities from Stordalen Mire near Abisko, Sweden - Palsa_T0_3 | ecosystem: Environmental > Terrestrial > Soil > Palsa > Peat permafrost | place: Sweden: Abisko... | reverse complement strand
TGTCCTGCGGGCACGGCTCCCCCTGGCAGTGGTCACCGATGCCCAGAGCGCCTTCGCCCGAGGCGAGATGCACAAGGTGGGGATCCTCGACTACTTCGATCCGATCATCATCTCGGGCGACTACGGCTATCGAAAACCGGACAAGCGGCTCTTCGAGTTGGCGCTCGACGGGATGGGGGTGGACGCCGAATGCACCTTGTTCGTGGGCAACGACATGCACCGCGACATCTATGGCGCTCACCAGGTGGGGATGACGACGGTGATGTTCGACTCTGACCAGGGGACAAAGCAGCACCTGGACGCCCGTGCTGACTTCACCATCACCGACCACCGCCAGCTCCTCGACATCCTCCAGCTACGCTGACCGTGGCCCACCGAGCTGCCGCCCCCCCGTCCGCCCGCCTCTGATCCCACCGAGCGCTCGATTCTGCGGCGGCTGGGTGTTCTGCGGTCGCTGGAGGTGGCATAGCGCTCCCAGCAACCGGCACGACCAAGGACTGACCGCCAGACCCAAGCCAAAGCTCAACTCGGCCGACGGCTGACCGATGATCCGGTTGTGTTCCGCGCCCGCCTGAACCTGATGCTGATCGGCGTGGTGGTGATGGTCATCCTGACCGTGTTGGGGGCTCGGGCGTGCAGCGGCGCCTCGTCGCCTACCTCCGACACGAACCCGATCAACGTGGCGGGCAACGGCTTGGCCGGACTGTGCGCCAACGCCCAGTCGGTGGCCGCGGCCGGTGGCGCTGACCCGGCCGACACGCCCGACACCATCGTGTCCCCGGCCATGTTGCAACAGCTCCAGCAGACCGACCCGAAGGGGCTGAAGGCGCTGGAACAGGAGACGGGCGGGTCGTTGTCCTGTCCCACCACCACCTCGATCGGTCCCTAGCCTCGGTATTTCAAGAAGACACCATCCGCCGTACTGGACGCAATGCGGATCGGGCCCATTGCGCAGCCGCGTGGGGCGCTGTCGTGGTGTCGGTCATAGGCCTGATAGTTGGCGGACGGCGCGAGCGAGAGCGGATATGTCGTCGTCGCCGAGGCCTTGGGAGATCAACCCGTCTTCGAGGGCTGCGGTGAGTGCGGCGACGGGGAGGGAGGCGCCAAGGTTTCGGGACTCGTCGAGGGCGATCGCCAGGTCTTTGCGGTGTAGCCGGAGTCGGAACCCGAGGGGATAGAGGTCGTCGATCATGGCGGCGCTTCGGTTCTGGAGGACCCAGGAGCCGGCGGCGCCCGCGTTGAGCGCGTTCATGACGGTGGTGACGTCGAGGCCCGCCTTGAGGGCCAGGACGACGCCTTCGGCCACGCCGAGGTAGGTGCCGCAGAGGATCACTTGATTGACTGCTTTGGTCGTCTGGCCCGAGCCGATCGGCCCGATGTGGGTGACGGTGCGACCCATGGCGCCCAGGACCGGGCGGGCCCGTTCGAAGTCGGACGGTGTCCCGCCGACGAAGATCGTCAACGTCGCCGCCTTGGCGCCTTCGGAGCCTCCAGACACCGGGGCGTCGAGCATGGCGACGCCCTGCGCCGCGAGGCGCGTCGCGAAGTGCCGGGCACGGTCGGGGCTGATGGTGGAGCAATCGATGAACAGCGACCCCTGGGCGAAGCCCTCCGCCAACCCGTCGGGGCCGAACAGCATCGACTCGACTTGCGGTGAGTCGGTCACGCAGGCGACGACGATGTCGCTGCCGGCGGCCACGTCTCGTGGGGTGCCTGCCTCCACTGCTCCCAGGGCTCGAAGCTCGCCCGCGCGGCCGGGGGTGCGGTTCCATACGGTCAACGAAAAGCCGGACCGGGCCAGCTGGGCGGCCATGGCGGCGCCCATCGTGCCCAGGCCGACGAAGCCGACCCTATCGTTGGTTTCGTCGCCGGCCCTGTTCGTCGTCGCCATGACGTCTCCTTCCGCCTCGTCGCGCAACGATCATGGCTCGGCCCTGGCACGTCGCGCGCCACGAGAACCCCCCAAGCGTGGCGACCGATGTCGCGCTGACATCGGCTGTCACTCCGGCGTCTGCCCTTAAAGGCCCCCGAGGCGAGTCACGGGCCACCACCGGAGGACCGCCCGGCCAACGATGTCCCGCAGAGGAACCGGCCCGAAAAACCGTGAATCCTGTGAGTCGCCTCTATTGTCACCCATCACGAAAACGGCACCAACCGGAACCGTCAGGCTGGGCACGTTCTCGGTGTCCGTGCCGGCAACCAGATACGGCTCCTCGTCGGGCCGCCCATTCAGTTCGAGATTGCCAGCCGAGCCCTCACTCACCCGGTCGCCGCCAACGGCGACCACTCGCATGATCCGGGTAAAGTTCTGGCCGGGGAGGTGGAATACGACAAGGTCCCCACGTCCAATGTTCCGGTTTCCTGACCGCACCAGGATATGGTCGCCTGGTCTCAGGGTCGGCGCGTTGGCGGAACTCGGTATGTCGTAGCTTCGGGGATGAGGCCCGGCGACGACGAACAGAATCGAGACGATCGCGACCGCCACGACGACTATCACGATTGCGATTATCCATCGAACACGACGCCGGCGGGGTTTCGTAACTTTCTCCCTCGGCGGAAAGTACACGGGCTGAGTCTAACAACGCCCTCGACATCTCAGCAGGTCTGCCTATCACAATGATAACCGGGTGGGCGACAGGGACACGCTTGTCTGCGGCTGTTCTGGTGGACCGCGCACAGTGGCCCAAAGAGTCACCCCTAGCGGCAACAACTGGACCCGCGGGGCAAATTCTTCGATGCCCCGGGGTTGCGCTGACCACCGACCGTTATCGGTAGCCGGCCCCTTTTCCCCCTTATGCCTGTTCGACCGGGGACAAGGTGGCACTGGCCTCGGCGTACCTGGAGCGGGCTCGGGCCGCCCCGTCCAACAACGACGATTACCTGAACGACTGGCAGCGGCCGTCTAGCTGGCCCGCCATGGCGACCCCGAGGCGGCGGAAGCGGCGCTGGTGGCGGTGGCGGCGAGCTCCCGTATCGGTCCGCGGGAGTTGCGGCGCATGACGTTGTTGCGGGCCAACGCGGCGCTGCGCCGGGGCGATCCCCGTGCCGGTGCCCTGGCCGCCCAGCTCAAGGACCTGGAAAAGGTGGCCCGGAGCTGAGGCGTCCCACCCATGTCTTGCGGAAGGGTGCGTCCGTGGGGCCGGGCAGGGGACCCGGCCCCACGGCACAATCCTCGGACCCGGGGCGGGGATCAACGAGGACTCCCATTATGCGTCAGCGGCGCGAAATCCGCGCGAAATGTCTGGTGTCGGCCGACTTCGCGGCAACGATGGGGCCCATGTCGAGCTCTGCGCTGTTGGTGATGGACGTACAGGCGGGAATTGTCGAGCGGGTAGGGGAGCGTGCTGCACCCTTGCTGGCGGCGCTGGTTCAGGCGACCAATGCGGCTCGTGGCGCGGAGGTGGCTGTGATCTATGTGCGGGTGGCGTTCCGGGCCGGCGCACCCGAGATCAGCGCCCACAACCGGACGTTCTCCGCCCTGGCGGCGGCCATGGCTGAGGACGCTCCGGGCACCCAGGTCCACGAAGCCGTTGCTCCCCGGGCGGGTGACATCGTGGTGGTCAAGAAGCGGGTCAGCGCCTTCGCGGGCAGCGACCTTGACGTCGTCCTGCGCTCGCTCGAGGTGCGGTCGTTGGTGCTGACAGGTATCGCCACCAGCGGGGTCGTGCTCTCCACGTTGCGCCAGGCGGCCGATCTCGACTTCGAGCTCACCGTGCTGTCCGACGGCTGCGCAGACGGCGACGCCGAGGTGCACCGTGTCCTGATGGAGAAGGTGTTCCCCCGCCAAGCCGCGGTCATGACCACCGCCCAGTGGGTGTCACAGTTGCAAGCCTCATCGTAGGGCCGGGGGTATGTGAATAACCGGGGTGTACACACCGGTTATCGCGCCACCCCCCCGGGGCCACGGGCTGCGGCCGCGGCGTGTACCACTGGTGTGACTGACCTGGGTCCGAGCCCTGGTCGCCACCATGGCCGCCGATCGGCCTAGCCGTCATCGCCGCACTGGTGCCCACCCCGCTGGCGCACGGCGGCTTCAATATCGTCGCCCAGTAACGGGGCTGCGTCGTAATCCGACACGGCAGCAAAGGGTTGGCGGCCCGTCAAAAGGCCGCCAACCCTCTTCCGTTACAGAACCTCGTCCTCGTAGACGCGGCGCCGGGTTGGCCCGTCGACCACGGCTCGCCGAGCGCCGTGGAAGCCGCCCCAACTGCTCCAGAAGATGAGTGACAGCACGAGGCCGAGTGCACCGACGATCATGAGGATGACGCCGACGGCGTGCAGGTTGAGACCGGATGTCTGCACCTTGACCGCGAAATCGAGAATCGCGCCGACCGCGATAAGAAATATGCTGCTACCAATACCCACGATTATGCTCCCTCCGGGGATTGTCTCGTGCCCTACCCATACCCCCCCGGTATTCCGGCTAACCCTGGGCCGAAATCAGCGGCCGGTGCTTTTGGCGGCCTGATGATTGGGGAAGGTATAGCGGGTGGAGTCGTCGGCGATCCTGTGTGGGCGTTATCAGCTGGGCGAGTGCCTGGGCCAAGGTGGCATCGGTGAGGTTCGTGCCGGTCGCGACCTCCTGCTGCAGCGGGATGTCGCGGTCAAGCTGCTCCACGCCGATATGGTCGCTCAGCCCGGCATGCGTCAGCGATTCCAGGTCGAGGCTCAGGCCGCCGCCAGCTTGGTCCACCCCCATGTCGTGGCCGTGTTCGACCGCGGCGAGGAAGCAGGTGTTCCGTTCCTGGTCATGGAGCGGCTCTCCGGTCGAACCCTGGCCGACCGCATCGCCGAAGGACCCATGTCCCCGGCCGAGGTCCGCGCTGCGGGAGCCCAGATTGTCGATGCCTTAACCGCGGTCCACCGCGTCGGCTTGATGCACCGAGACATCAAGCCGGCCAACGTTCTGGCCGCTGGCCCGGGCGAGTGGAAGCTCGGCGATTTCGGGATCGCCAAGAACCTCGAGGTCGGTGCCGATCTGACGATGGCGGGCTTCGTGGTGGGCACCCCGGCATACCAGGCGCCCGAGCGGCAACACGGCGATGCCGCTACTCCCAGCGGCGAGCTGTACGCCGTGGGCGTTGTCCTCTATGAGGCGCTGCTGGGCCAGAGAGCACGGGGGCCGCTCCAGCCCCTGGATGAGGTCCGTCCTGGCCTGCCGTCGGATCTGGTGGCCGTCGTGACGCAGGCGACGGCGCACGACCCGGCGGACCGGTTTCCCTCTGCTGCCGCCATGGCCGAGGCCCTGGTGGAGCGACACGGGGCAGACGATGTTGTGGCTCGCCATCTGGTCGACACCCTGGCCATGCAGCCGGACATGCCGGGCACCGAGGTCATGCCCGTCCAGCTCCGCCCCCTTCCTCCGTTCGGTGCGAATTCCCCATTGCCGCGGCGGCCCAAGCGTTCGCTGCGGGAGCGACGCGGCGTGATCGCGGCCGCCGCGGTCGGGACGGTCGTGTTGGTGTCGGCCCTGGTGATCTCCCTCGGTAGCCACGGCGGGGCGGCCACCACGAGCACGTCAACCAGCGTCGCCGCCGTCGCGCCACGGGTTGCGACGCCCGTCGCGCCGAGGGTTGCGACTCCTGCCGTGCCTGCGCCACCAACGGCCGCACCCAGCACGATCCTCAGTGCGTCAAGTCAGACTAGAGCCCCAGGCCATCGCAAGCCTGGAAAGCGCTGACCGACGTTCGTCAGCCGTCACCGGGTGCGTCAGGTCTGGAGGCGGGCTCGCAGCTCGTTGCGCCGCAACTCGAAGTCGTCGAAGCTGATCTGGCCGTCCTCGAAGCTGGCGTGCAGCTTGGCGAACTTGTCCAAGATGGCGGCTTCCTCGGCGGGGTCGGTGGTCGCCACCACCCGCTCCTCAGACCCCTCGGTCGACCGGGAGGTTCGTCGCTCGTGTTTTGCCTTGGCGACAGCTTGCTGGGCGCGCTGGCGCTCCAGCTTTCCGAAGGTGGATCGTTGTTTGGCCAGCGGAAGCTCCTAACGGTCCGTCCGGACACGCCAACTTGTGCAAACGCCATCGCAACGATGGCGCCCGCAGGTGGTTGACCCATGCCGGTACCGGGCTTTGTAGGTTACCCCCTCAACCCCCTCAGCCGGGTGGCAGGGAGGACCGGCATCTCAGCCCGGTCCTGGTGCCGCCCCGTCGATGACCGATTCGGCCGCTGTGGCCGCGGCTGAGCCGGTGGACAGCCTGGCGGCCTCGGGCCGCGGGTCAGCGGGACACCCCGCTGACCAGGTACTGCCCGTTGGGCACCACACAACTGGGGACCGGCGACACGACACCAGCAACTGGGTGTTGATGACGCCGCGCGGCAGCGCGCTGAGCGCATGGCCGATGGAGCCGATTGGTCGGCGGTTCGGAACCTATTGTGTTCAAAAAGTGCTGATATAGCTACAAAGATTGAACACAATCATCGGAACCACACTTGCCCTCAGTCCCGAGCGCTCAGCGCGGCCAAACCGTCGCCCGCCAGGTCACCGTGCACCGCCTTGCGGCCCGTCATGGCCAGGATCAACGATGCCAGAGGGCCCGAGACCTCGGGGCCGTCGCCCCAGGTCCAGTCGCTGTCGGTGCCCCGGAGCCGAAGTCCCGCGATGCGCCGCTTGGCCCCCAGCAGCAGGTTGGACTTCTTGTAGCTGTCCGCCACCGCCACCAGGGCGGGCTCGGCCGCCCGGTAGTGCAGGCCCAGCGGCCGGCGAATGTCCTCGCCGTGCACGACGATCTCGCCCAGCATCGCCATGACCGGAGCCGGTGGGTGGTTTGTGGTGGTGGTTCGGGCCCGCAGCCGGCGGATCAGCTCCTCCGGCCCGACCGCGCTGATGCGCTTGGCCGCCCGAGTGGTGAACACGTCGAACTTGAATCCGGCGGCAATCAACTCCTTGTAGAAGTTGGGTGGGGTTTGTTCGGCCGCCGCCACCACATGGCCTGCGGCATCCTGCACCGACCAACCCTGGCACCACGAGGCGGTGGCCCACTGGTCGGCCGTGAAACCGGCCCACGCGTTGGCCATTTGCTCCCGCTCGGCATGGATGAGCGCCCACGTCTCCTTAGCCTTCATCGTCTGCCCCTCAGTCGTACCAGCTGGTGTGGCAAAGCTTTCCACTTCAGCGCAGCCGCCGTCTATACCCAAAAGTCACCGCTCGTAACATGGGCTGACAGAGTCAAGATGATGACGCTGACCTAACACCAACGGAGGCGTATAAGTGTGGTCATCATCTCGACCGGGCGAGGAATGGCGAGAGGCCTGCGTGGTAGATTGCAAATGATGTCGTCGTCCGGGACGGCGCCTGAGAATCAGGAGGAATGGTTTATGGCCGAGGTGACGCAGGGAACCGTTCTGACGTGTGCCCACGAGGGTTGTGGTTGCCAGATCGTGGTCCAGAAGGTCTGCCATTGCGAAGGCACCACGCCAGACTCCACCTACACCTGTGCCTGCGGGGCGCCCATGGTTGTCGTCGAAACGGCGGGCTGAGATACATCCAGATCGGTACACCCTTCCGCGAGGTGATTGTGAGAAGTCCCTGACCTTCTGAGGGACGAGATTTGCCCAGCCGGCGTGGTCAGCGAGTCCTGGCGCGGTCGTTAGCATCGTGCCGATGGCCCAAGGCACTGCGTCGAGGGTTCCCGGGCGGGCGGGTGCCGGGATCGAGGGCACCCAGGCCCAAGGTGGCTGGCACTGGGCGGAGTGGGCGTGCGAGCTGGTCGGCACCGCCCTCCTGTTGCTGGGCGGCCTGTCCGCCGTGTGCCTGGACTTCGCGCCCGGCAGCCCCGTGGCCTCGGTGGTGCCCGACCATTCGGCACGCCTGCTCGTCACCGGGCTGTTGTTCGCGGGAAGCGGTTCCCTGGTCGCCATCAGCCCGCTTGGCCGTCGCTCGGGAGCGCATCTCAACCCATCGGTGACCCTGGCGTTCTGGCGCCGGGGGCACATGCACCGCCACGATCTGGTTGGCTACATGGTGGCCCAGGTGGCCGGGGCCTTCGTCGGCACCGCCCTGGTGCGATGGTGGTGGGGGGCCAAGGCCCGAGCCGTCCACCTCGGTGTCACCCAGCCGGGACACGGGATCGGCGCCGTTGGCGCGGCGGGCATCGAGGCGTTCATGACCGCCCTCCTGGTGCTGGGCATCCTGCTCATGGTGTCGTCCCCCAAGACGGCGCGCTTCACGCCGTTGCTGGTATGGATCCTGGTGGCGGTGCTGGTGTGGCAAGGGGCCCCATGGACCGGGACGTCGCTCAACCCGCCCCGCAGCCTGGCCCCCGCCGTGCTGGTTCCCGACATGTCCAACCTGTGGGCCTACTTCGTCGGACCCCTGGCCGGGTCGCTGGGGGCGGTGGCCATATTCGGCCTCCTACCGGGCTTGGAGACGCAAACGGCGAAGCTGTTCCACGATCCCCGGTATCGCTCGACCATGGCGAGCACCATGCCCGTCGCCCCGCCCGCGCCCGCTCAGGTCCGGTAGATGCCCTCGATCACCTCGGCGTAGCGCTTGGCCACGATGGCCCGCTTGACCTTGAGGGTGGGGGTCAGCTCGTCGTTGTCGATTGTCAGGTCGTGGGGCAGGACCACAAAGCTGCGAATGGACTCCGCCCGGGACACCGACGAGTTGGCGTCGTCCACCGCCAGCTGCAACGTCTTGCGCAACTCCGGATTACCCACCAGGTCCGCCGCCTTCTTCCCGGGCTGCGAGTGCTCGGTCGCCCAGGTCGCGACGGCCTCGTCGTCCAGCGCCAACAGGGCGGCAATGAACGGCTGGCGATCGCCGATCACCACCGCCTGGCTGATGAGCGGATGGGCCCGCAGCCGGTCTTCCAACGGCGCGGGCGCCACATTTTTCCCCGCTGCGGTCACGATCAGTTCCTTGAGGCGGCCGGTGATGCGCAGGTATCCCTCCGCGTCCAACTCGCCCACGTCGCCGGTGCGAAAAAACCCGTCAACGAACGTGTCCTCACTCGCCGCCGGGTTGTGCCAGTAGCCCTGAAACACCTGCGGTCCCTTGGCCAGGATCTCCCCGTCGTCCGCGATGCGGATGGTGGTGCCTGCCACCGGGCGGCCCACCGTGCCCGGCTTCCACGCCTCGCTTCGGTTGGCGGTCAACGTCGGGCTGGTCTCGGTCAGGCCGTAACCCTCCAGGATCTTGACCCCGATCCCGTTGAAGAAGTGGGTCAGCCGGTCGCCCAGCGGGCCGCCCCCGCTGAAGGCGAAACGCAGGTGGCCCCCGAAGGCGGCGCGGATCTTGCCGTAGACCAGCTTGTCGAATACGGCGTGCTCGAAGCCCACGACCGGGCGCGGCTTGTGGGCGGCCCGGGCGGTGGACCAGTCGATGGCCACGTTGGCCGCCTTGGCGAAGATCGAGCCCTTGCCGTCCGCCTGGGCGTGGTGCTCGGCCCCGTTGTACACCTTCTCGAACACCCGGGGGACCGAGACCACCATGGTCGGCTGGGCCATGGGCAGCTCTTCGATCAGGTGGTTGGTATCGGTGGCGTAACACACCTTGGCCCCCCACTCGAGGCACACCAGCGAGATGATCTTGGCCAGCACGTGGGCCAAGGGAAGGAACAACAGCGTGACCTCGGCCCCCTCGCCCAACGTTCCCTTGATGGCGTCGATGCTCTGCAGCACGTTGGCCCGCAGGTTGCCATGGGTCAACATGCACCCCTTGGGCCGCCCGGTGGTGCCTGAGGTGTAGATGATGGTGGCCAGTTGGTCGACCGTGATCCCCGCGATGCGGGCGTCGAGGTCGGCGTCGGGCAGCGCCGCCCCCCGGGCGGTCAGGGCGTCGAGCGCGCCTTCGTCGATGACCAAGGCCTCCCGGCACGCCGGGGCCATGTCCGCCGCCTGCTGGTACAGGGCGGCCATGGCCGGCGTCTCCACCAGCGCCATGACGGCCTCGCTGTCGCTCAGGATCCAGCGCACCTGCTCGGCCGACGAGGTCTCATAGATGGGGACCGTCACCCCGCCCGTGGCCAAGATGGCGTAGTCGCACACCGTCCACTCCAGCCGGGTATGCGACATCAGGGCCACCCGGTCGCCCGCCGCCACGCCGCTGGCCAGCAGGCCCTTGGCGACCGCCCGTATGCGGTCGACCAGCGCAGCCGCTGTGACGTCGACGAACTTGTCGCCCGCGCGATAGGCCGCCACCGGCGTGCTCCCTGCCTCCCGGGCCCGCTTCAACACCGGCTCCAACAGATGGGCGTTGCTCGCCAACGGGGTCCACACTGATCCACTTACCTCGGCCATTGCCGGTCACCTCCACGTACGTCTACGCCACTATCCATACACGACTGGAGCGGCCGATGCGCTGCGAGCCAGGCCCGATACATCTTCGGCGTGGGGACACCCAGGATGTATCGGGCCTAGCGCGCTGCCCCGCCGGGGGCCGAAACTCATTGAGCGCGTGAGCCCGTACCCCGGATGCGCGCCCGTCGGCGGCGGGCCGGGGGGCCACCCGGCGTGATGGCGATGCGGTCCCCTTTCCCCCCCTATTAGCTTTTGCGGGTGAAAGGAGGGGTGCCATGGCAACACGCCGCTGAAGCAACGACATCTCGCCCGGTCGGGCGACCAACGACGGCCTGAGCCACGGCGCCGCGGCCGTCGGTCCATAACGCAACCTGAAAGGACCGGCAATGACGCAGTACTCCGACGCGCTTCGGCGCGTGATCGATGAGGTCGTCGCCCCGGCGGCCATCGATGTCGACAAGGCAGGGACCTTCCCCCGCGACGCCATCACGGCGCTGGGGGAGGCGGGAATCCTCGGCCTCACTGTCTCCCAGTCGGTGGGTGGGGGTGGCTTGGGGCTGCCCGAGGCGGCCGACGTGGTCCGCACCCTGGCGGGGGTGTGCGGCTCGACCGCCATGGTCGTGCTGATGCACTACGCCGCCACCATCCTGATCGAGAACCACGGGCCCGAAGACGTGCGCCAGGCCATCGGCGCTGGCCACCATCTGGCCACCGTGGCCTTTTCCGAGGCCGGCTCGCGCAGCCACTTTTGGTATCCCCAAAGCTCGGCGGTGGCCGAGGGGGACAACGTCCGACTGGACGCCCACAAGAGTTGGATCACCTCGGCGGGCGAGGCCGACAGCTATGTCTGGTCCAGCCGGCCCGTGGCGGCCGAGGGGCTGATGACGCTGTGGCTCGTCCCCGCGTCCACCGAGGGCCTCGGGCCGGCGGGCGCGTTCGACGGGCTGGGGCTGCGGGGCAATCGTTCTGCCCCGGTTGAGGGGTCGGGCGTGATCGTGCCCGCCAGCGCCATGTTGGGTGCCGATGGCGCCGGCCTTGACGTCGCTTTGGCCGAGATCCTGCCCTGGTTCCTGGTCATGAGCGCGGCGTTCAGCGTGGGGCTGATGGACGCCGTCACGGCGGAAACGGGGGCCCACCTGGTGTCCACCCGCCTTGAGCACCTCGACCAGTCGCTGGCCGAGCAACCGGTCATCCGGCTCGACCACGCCCGCATGCGGGTGGCCACCGACCAGGCGGCGGCGCTGCTGGCCGACACCCTGGCCGCGCTCGGGGCGGGCCGCCCTGACGCCATGTTGCGGGTCCTCGAGGTCAAGGCGGCGGCGGGCGAGGCGGCCATCGCCGTCACCGACCTGGCCATGAAGGTGTGCGGGGGCGCCGCCTTCCGCCGGGAACTGGGCGTGGAGCGCCGCTTCCGCGACGCCCGGGCGGCCCGGGTCATGGCGCCCACCACCGACCAGCTGCTCGACTTCATCGGCCGGGCCATCAATGGGCTGGCGCTGCTATGAGCAGGCCCTTGTTGCTCGGGGCAGTGGCGTACGACCCCAAGGTCGTCACCATCTGGGACGGCTTTCGAACCTGGCTGGGAAAAAATGGCCTTCCCTTCGACTACATCCTGTACTCCAACTACGAGCGCCAGGTGCTGGACCTGGTGGCCGGTCGGATTGACGTGGCCTGGAATTCCCCTCTGGCCTGGGTGCGCACGGCGCGCCTCGCCCCCGACACGGCGCGCGCCGTCGTCATGCGCGACACCGACCGGGACCTGTCGTCGGTGATCGTGGTGCGCAGCGACTCTGCAGTTTTCGGGATCGATGACCTGGCCGGGCTGGTCATCGGGACGGGGGCGGTCGACTCGCCCCAGGCCACCCTCATCCCGTTGGCCATGCTGCATCGGGGCGATGTGCTGGTGCAGCACTTCGAGGTCGGCGTGGGGTTGCACGGCGACCACATCGGGGGGGAGCGCGCCGCCGCCCGCGCCCTGGCCGCGGGCGAGGTCGACGCGGCATGCATGATCGACAGCAACCACCTGTTGTTCTCGTCCGAGGGGACGCTGCCCCCGGGAGGGACGCGGGTGATCGCCCGGACCGACCCGTACGACCACTGCAACATGTCGGTGTGCCGGTCTCACACCAGTTTGGTCGACGCCTTCGTGGCGTTGTTGTTGGCCATGGACTACGGCGACGCCTCGGTCCGGCCCCTGCTCGACCTGGAGGGCCTGACCAAATGGTTGCCCGGCCGGCTGTCGGGCTACGCCCAACTCGAAGCGGCGGTCGACATGTTCGGCTTCTACGACGCCAAGGGCGAGGTGACGGCCGTCGGCTACCAACCGTGACCGATTCGGTGATCGACCTCGGCGTATTGGGGCTCGATGCGGGCGGCCACCTGCTGATCGACCGGGCGCTCGCCCCGATGGCCCCGGGGCAGCGGCTCCGGGTCACCGGCCGCGACCCGCACCTGGTGGTTCACCTGGCGCCGTGGGCCCGGGCCCGGGGCCACCGGGTGGTCGATGGGGACGTCATCGTGCGAGGGGACGCGGGCGACCGGCGCTGGGCCGCAGCGGTGCGGGCCGGGGGTGTTGGGGCGGTGGTCGAACGGCCGCCCCGCTCCTGGGGCCTGGCACCGCGGGGTGCACTGGTGGAGGACGGGGGGCCGACGTTGGCCACCGCCGACCTGTCGCAGCGGGGCGAGGTGTGGACCGACCTGGCGCCCAAGTTGTACGCCCAGGCTGCGGCCGGCCAATGGGACCCCGCCACCGCCATCGACTGGTCGGCCTTGGCGTCGTCCCCGCTCCCCGACGAGATCGAGGCGGCGGTGGTCCAGGTCATGACCTACCTGATCGAGAACGAGCAGGCCGCACTCATGATCCCGAGCCGCTTTCTGGCCCGGATCCACCCTCACTTCCGCGAGGTCATCCAGTTCCTGGCCACCCAGATCGCGGACGAGGCGCGACACATCGAGGTGTTCACCCGCCGGGCCAGCCACAGCGGACAAGCGCTCGGCCTGTCCGGTGCTGGTGGCCGGGCGTCGTTGCAAACCTTGCTGGATGAGCCCGACTGGGCCACCGCCTCGTTCCTGCTATCGGTGCTGGGCGAGGGAACGTTCCTGTCCCTCCTGGCGTTCATCGAACGCTTCGCCCCCGACCCGGTCACGGCCCAGATGGCGCACCTGGTGCTGGGCGACGAGGCCCGCCACGTGGCCTTCGCGCTGGGACACCTGGGCGAGCACCTGGCTCTCGACCCCGGCTACCGGGACCGGCTGCGGGCCGCCACCGAGCGCCGCCACGACGCTTTGGCCTCCACTTCGGGGCTCACCCCGGCGGTGCACGACAGCCTGGTCGTGCTGGCCGCCGGCTCCTGGGAGCCCGATGCCATCGCCGCCGGGTGGCGTCGGGTGCACGACCTGCAGGCGGAGATGGACGACGGGCGGCGGCGGCGGCTGGTGCGACTTGGCTATTCCGATGCCGAGGCGGCGGAGCTGTCGGAGCTGCACACTCGCAACTTCATGTAGGTCAGTTCCAGGCGCGGCGGGTGCGGGGCATGCCGCTGTTGCCATCCCGGTCGGGCACCACGCCCAGCATCTGGTGGACGGCCACGCCACCGTCGTCGAAGCCAATGGAGAAGGCGGACAGGTAGAGCAACCACACCCGGACCCGGCCCTCGCCCACCAGCTCGACCGCCTCGTCCCACTGTTCGCGCAGGTTGGCTACCCAGGTGCGAGCGGTCTGGGCGTAGTGCTCGCGCAGTGACTCGACGTCGCGCACCTCGAAGCCCACCGACTCCATGGCCAGCACGACATCGCCTACGTCCATCAGCTCCCCGTCGGGGAACACGTAGCGGTGGGTGAAGCTGCGTTTGCCCAGCTTGGAGCCGCCGGGGGAGGAAATGGCGTGGTTCAGCATGCGTCCCCCGGGCGCCAGCAGGGGACGCAAGGTCGAGAAGTACGCGGCCATGCGTTGCTTGCCCACATGTTCGAACATGCCGATGGAGGAGATGGCGTCGAAGGTCTCGTCGGCCAGGTCGCGGTAGTCCTGCAACCGGATCTCGATCAGGTCGTCCACCCCTGCGGCGTGGATGCGTTGCCGGGCCAGCTCGGCCTGCTCTTTGCTGATGGTTATGCCCACCACCCGGGCGCCGTGGTGGCGAGCGGCGTGGATGGCCATGCCGCCCCAGCCGCAGCCCACGTCCAGCAGCCGTTTGCCCGGCCGTTCGTGCAGGCCAAGTTTGCGGCAGATCAGCTCGTGTTTGGCGTTCTGTGCCGTGTCCAGGCTGTCAGTCGGCTCCACGAAGCGGGCGCACGAATAGGCCATGGTCTCGCCCAAAAGGAGCTGGTAGAAGGCGTTGCCCACGTCGTAGTGGTGGCTGATGGATTGGGCGTCACGCCCTCTGGTGTGGAGCCGTCCTCGTGGCTTGGCCTCCTCGGGCGGTGCGGGCAGCGGCGGCCGGACCAGGTGCAGCCGGAACGCCGTGCGCACCACGGCCGGGAGGGCGGACAGCTGGTTGCGCAGCCTGGCCCCGGCCGGGCGCAGCGCTGCGATCATCTCGCACAGGTCGCCGTCGACGTCCAGTTCGCCTGACACGAACGCCCGTCCCAGGCCCAGTTCGCCCGGTGCCCACACGATGCGTCGGATGGCGTCGGGGGTGCGCACGTACAGGGTCCCCGGACCGTCGGTCGGGCCGGTGCCGCTGCCATCCCAGTACTCGATGCGCACCGGCACCGGGCCGAACAGGGCGTCGGTCATGGGTTTCATCAGCGCCGCCACCCCGGTTGGCGCGGTCGGTTGCTCTTGTTGCGCGGCGGGGGGCGGCACCGGCGCCACCTCGGGGGGCGCGTTGCTGTTGCCTGATTCCGCCTTCTCGGTTCTTTGGTAAGTGGTCACGCTCCACTCCCTTCATCCCGATGCCTGTTCCGAAACAATACTGTTTCGAAATGACTTCGCTCGGTTCGCCGCTTTCGCAGCGTTGCGCCGGGCATGCTCTAGCCTGGAGTGATCGGTTTCGAACCCGCAAACCGCGCCTCGTGAGCCCTGCGGGAGCGGCCACGGCCCCGGCGTCCCCCCGGCCCGGGCGTCAGCGCAGCGTCGCGTGCGACGATGCAATACTGGCGGCGACCCTGCAACTGCTGGCCGAGACGGGCTACGCCGGCTTGACGGTGGCGGCGGTGATCGAGTGCTCGGGCGTGTCGTCGGCCACGCTGTACCGGCGATGGCCGACCAAGCAACATTTGGTTGTTGCTGCCCTGGCCACCATGGTGCCCGAGCCGCCCACCACCGACACCGGCTCGTTGGCCGGGGATCTCGGGGCGTTCGTGCAGCACGTGGCGAACTCGATCTCGGTGCGTCACGAGGAGGTGACCGACGCCTTGATCGCCGAGAAGCAACTCAACCCTGAGTTGGCGGCGGTGCTACGAGAGCGTTGCCTGGCCCCCCGGCTCGACCAGCTGGGAGCGATTCTGGCCCGGGCGAAGCGGCGCGGTGAGGTGGACACCGTCCCGCCGGCAGACGTCGCGTTGAGCCTGGTCGCCGGCCCGATCTATCACCGCGCCTTCCACCTGGGCGAGCCGCTCACCGCCGCCTTCGTGGGCGCGGCCACGGCATCAGCCCTCCGCGTCCTCCAGGCGTAAGCGCCTCTCTAGGCGTGCGCGTGCGCCCAGGCGTCGTGATCGAGGTCAGGCACGCCCAGATTGTCGTCCGGTAGGCCTACCGGCCAGCCGTGGCGGCCGCGGCCGCGCCGTTGACGCTCGCCTCGCCGCTGTCCAGCGTCGCCAGGATGGCCTGGGCCAGCGCCCGGGCCGACTCGGCGCTCAACTCGACTGCCACCCGTCGAGAAGCATCGGCCCCCTCGTCACGAGGATCGGTGAAGTCGATGTTGAGGCTGTGCTCGAGCGGCGCATGGAACGGGTGGTCGAAATAGACCGTCGCCCGCGACACGCTCGACCAACCGCCCTGCCCCTTGGCACTCCCCGACACCGCCACGTTCTCGGTCACATACGTGCACATGATCTCTCCTCTCACGCCGCCAGGTACCGCTCGAACCAGCCGAACACCTTGCCCCATCCATCGACCGCCGCCTCGGGACGGTAGCTGGGCCGGTCGACGGCAAAGAAGCCGTGCCCCGCCCCAGGGTAGGTGTGGAAGTCATAGGTCTTCCCAAGGTCCTCCAGCACCTTGGCCAGCTCGCCCGTCTCCGCCGGCGCGGGCATCTTGTCCTCCTCACCGAACAGCCCGAGCAAGGGACACGCCAGCTGGTCGGCCAGGTGCACGCACGGCTCGAGCTTGAACGGCAGCCCGGGCGGCGGGGCGTTGATCACGCACGCCCCGTAGCAGTCCACCGCCGCGTCCAAGGCCAAGCTGCACGCGGCCAGGAAGCTCTGCCGGCCGCCCGAGCAGTACCCGATGCAGCCCACCTTGCCATTGGTATAGGTGAGCGAGCGCAGAAAGTCGATGGCTCCCGCCGCGTCGCCCAGGAACTGCTGGTCGGGTACTCCGCCGGCCGCCCGAGCGGCAGCCGCCGCGTCGTCGGGGCTGGCATCGGGCCCGGCCCGGTGGTACAGGTGCGGGCAGATGGCGGCGTAGCCGTTGACCGCGAAACGTCGGGTGATCTCCTTGGACCCCTCGTCCCACCCCGGGCCGTGGTGGATGACGACCACGCCGGGCATCGGGCCAGGGCCGAGGGGCCGGGCAAAGTACGCCTTGATCAACTCGCCGCCGTACCCCGAGATGCGGATCGTCTCTGCCAGCGTTCCGTCGTACACCGCGTGCCTCCTGGAGTCGTTAGCCGTGAGCCGTGAGCCGCGAGTGATACTTGCCGCTAGCGGGCGTGCGAGCAAACTATCGTGCTGTCATGACAGATTGCCGGGTCTTCACGGTGCGCCTGGACCCGATCGAGGCGCGGCGGGTCGAGTTCATTGCCCGGGTGGACGAGGTGTCGGTCAACGACGTGTTCCGCCAGGCCCTGGCCGTCTTCATCGAACACAAGCGGGCCGATGTCGAGTTCATGGCCCGGGTGGCGGCGACCCTGGCGGCCGACGCCGACATCGCCAGTGGCCTGCAGCCGGCCACAGCCGCCGTCCCAGCCCAAACCGAGGAGGCGGCAGCCCGATGACATCAACCAACACGGCCACACCCACGCCTGACAGCCCCGCCCGCAAGGACAACTACAAGTGGGTGGCACTGTCCAACACCACCGTCGGCATCATGCTGGCCACCATCGATTCGTCGATCCTGCTGATCGCCATGCCCGACATCTTCCGGGGCATCCACCTCAATCCGCTGGCCTCGTCCAACACCTTCTATCTGTTGTGGATGATCCTGGGCTACCTGATCGTGAGCAGCGTCCTGGTGGTCAGCCTGGGCCGGCTGGGCGACATCCGGGGTCGGGTCAAGATGTACAACTTGGGCTTTGTCATTTACACCGCGGCGTCGCTGCTGCTGGCGCTCGATTGGATGCACGGCACCCACGGCGCTGACTACCTGATCGGCTTCCGGGTGGTCCAAGGGGTGGGTGGCGCCTTCTTGATAGCCAATACCGCCGCCATTCTCACTGATGCCTTCCCCGCCAATCAGCGGGGTCTGGCGCTCGGGATCAGCAATGTCGCCGGTATTGCGGGGACATTTATCGGCCTGATTCTGGGCGGTGTGCTCGCCCCCATCGACTGGCGGCTGGTGTTCCTGGTCTCGGTGCCCCTGGGGCTTTTCGGCACCATATGGGCCTACAAGGTGCTGGAGGAGCGAGGCGAGCGCCACCCGGCCAAGATCGACTGGAAGGGCAACGTCACCTTCGCCGTGGGCCTGATCCTGGTGATGGTGGGCATTACCAACGGCATCCTGCCCTCGGGAGGCCATTCCATGGGGTGGACCAATCCCACCACGCTGCTGGAAATCGGTGGCGGCGTGGTGATTCTGATTGTGTTCGGGCTCATCGAGACCCGGGTCGCCGACCCCATGTTCCGCATGGCCCTGTTCAAGATCCGTGCGTTCACCGCGGGGACGCTGGCCGCATTTCTGGCCGCCTGTGCGCGAGGCGGGCTGATGTTCATGCTGATCATCTGGTTGCAGGGCATATGGCTGCCCCAGCACGGGTACGACTTCACTCAGACACCGTTATGGGCCGGCATTTATATGCTGCCCCTCACGCTGGGCATCCTCTTGGCCGGGCCGCTGTCGGGCATTCTCTCGGACCGTTATGGCGCGCGACCTTTTTCCACCGCCGGGATGATCGGCACCGGGACAATGTTCGTGCTGCTGTCGTTGCTCCCGGTCAACTTCCACTACCTGCCCTTCGCCCTGCTGCTGTTCCTGGAAGGAGCTTGCATCGGGGTATTCGCCTCGCCCAACCGGGCCGCCGTGATGAACAGCCTCCCGCCTGCCGACCGAGGCGCCGGCGGCGGGATGACGGCCACGTTCCAGAACTCGGCGCAAGTGTTGTCGATCGGGGTCTTTTTCAGCCTGATGATCATCGGCCTGGCCCGAACCCTGCCCGCCACCTTGGCGGCCGGACTGGAAGCCCATGGTGTGAGCACGGCGCAGGCCGAGAAGTTGGCCCATCTGCCTCCCGTGTCGGTGTTGTTTGCCGCCTTCCTGGGCTACAACCCGATCAAGACCCTGCTCGGCCCCAAGGTGCTGGCCAGCGTCTCGCCCGCCAACCAGGCGGCGCTGACGGGTCGGAGCTTCTTCCCCCACCTGATCTCGGCGCCGTTCAGCTCGGGTCTGCATGAGGCGTTTGCCTTCGCCGTGGCGTGTTGCGTGCTGGCCGCCGTCGCGTCGTTCCTCCGCGGCAAGCACCCCGAGGCAGTGGTCGCCACCCCGGCCACGACAGACCCAGCGGAGGACGGCGAACTCTTGGGGTTGGGCGATCCCATGACGGTGCTGACCACGTCCGAGAGCGCCTGAGTCCGCTCCCCGCCGCGGCGTAGCGGCCGCCCAAAGTTGCCGAGTGCTGAGCGCTGAGTAGGCAACCCAAGCAATTAGTCAGCCGCCGTCGGGCTCCATGAGCTCCAAGCGGTTGCCGAACGGGTCGTACACGAACACTCGCCGATACCCGGCCAGGGGATCGTCGGTCACGATCGTCACGCCGTGGCGCGACATTGCCTCCACCATCGAGGCCAAGTCGGTCACGAGCAGCGCCGGGTGGGCCTTCTTGGCCGGCCGGAAGTCCTGCTCCACGCCCAGGTGGATCTTCACCCCGCCCGTTTCGAACCAGCACCCGCCCCGGCCGGCCAGGTTCGGCGGCTTCGGCTCCTCGGCCAGCCCCAGCAGTCCGCCATAAAACGTGCGCGCTGCGTCCTCGCCGCCCGGCGGCATGGCCAGTTGCACATGGTCGATCTGCCGGATCGGCACATCAGCGATTCTCGCACCTGCCGGGCGTGGGAATACCGTACGCCGAGCACGCCGTTGCCCTGATCGAGGAGATAACCAATGGCATCACTGCGAGAATCGCTGGGAAAAGTGGGCTTGTGGGCCTCTGGCGCGGCGTTGGGCGGGCCGTCGCGGGCGGGAGAATTTGCCCGGACGGTCGAGGGCCTGGGAATCAGTGCACTGTGGTTGGGCGGCGGCAATCCCGACGACGCGGCGCTGCAGGAGCGCGCCGCGATGCTGGCTGCGACCGAACACCTCGTGGTGGCCACCGGGATCACCAATATCTGGGCCTGGCGACCTGCCGCGTTGTATCAGCGTGCCGTTGCGCTGGACCGGGATCACCCCGGGCGATTCCTGTTGGGCCTCGGGGTGAGCCACGGGCCACTGGTGCAGCAAATGGGCCGTACGTACGCCAAACCCCTGGCCGCCATGCGGGCATTCCTGGATGGTCTCGACCAAGCCGACGCCGAGGCCAGCGCGTCCGCCCCGCCCACCCGGGTGCTGGCGGCGCTTGGGCCCAAGATGCTGGAACTGGCCCGGGACCGATCAGCGGGCGCCCATCCCTATCTGGTGACGCCGGAGCACACCGCGGTGGCGCGCCGGGTGATGGGCGAGGGCCCTTTGCTGGCGCCGGAACAGGCGGTGGTGGTCAACAGTGACGCGGCCGAGGCGCGGCGTATCGCCCGCCAATACCTGTCGACATACCTGGTGCTTCCGAACTACCTGACCAACCTGGCGGAATACGGTTTTGACAACGGGGACTTTGCCGATGGCGGCAGCGACCGCCTGGTGGACGCCCTGGTCCCGTCGGGCGAAGGGGGCACCGTGGCCAAGAGGATCGCCGAGCACTTCGACGCCGGTGCCGACCACGTCTGCGTCCAGCCGCTGGGCGAGGGTCGCGCCGTGGACCTGGACGGCATGCGGGACGTGCTGGCCGCCATCGGCTAGCTACTTCGATCCCGCTCGACCTCTGCGTCTCACCGCATCGCCACGACCCGTAGTCTCGTACGGCGATGTTGAAGGCCCGGCGCAAGGAGCAGACCGAGCACCTCAAGTTCCCCGAGCCGCGCGAGGGGCTGCCCGAGGACCCCCGACCATTCATCGGTGCTCAACATCTGGTGGCCGCGGCGGCGGTGCAGGAACAGATCAGCACTCGGTGCCTGGTGGCGGTGGTCGGCCCAGTCGGTTCGGGCAAGAGCACGGTGTGCCGGCGGGCCGCCAACTCTCGCTGGGCCCGGCAGTGGTTTCTCCAGGACGAAAACGGCCAGCCCGTGCACCGCCGCTACTGGGTCGACCTCGAGGACAGCCTGCCCGGCAAGGAGACCGAAGAACGGGTGGCCCAGGCGCTGGGCCGTCGCAACTTCGCCGAGGCGTTGGCCCGCCTGGGCAACGGGCGACCCTGCCTGCTGGTCCTGGACAACGCCGACCAGGCATTCGACGACGAGGACGAAACGCTGGCCGAACTGGTCGCCTGCGTTGGCCGCGGGGCCAGCATCGTCATCACCCGGCGCAGCATCGCGGGTCTCGATGTGGGTCGGCCGTGGACCGATGTCGTCGAGGTGTCGGGGTTCGCCAGCGAGGACGAGGCGAGGCAGCTTTTCTACCATCGTGCCCCCCAGCACATCACCGATCTTCGGGTGGCCGAGATCGTGGCGGCGTGCGACCGGGTTCCGCTGGCCATCAACCTGTTGGGCTGCGCTGCCTCCGGGGCCGACCTCGAAGTCGCTCGTCTGCGCACCGCGCCCGGCCTGCAAAGCCTGAGGGGACTGGACTTCGCCGTTCCGGTCTCCTTCGCCATGCTCGACCCGGAGGATCGCTACCTCTGGGGTTCGCTCTCGTCGCTTCCGTCCGGGCTGTCCGAAGCCGACATCGGAGCGGTCTTCTCGTCCATTGCCGACGCCCGGCAACGCACCATCAACCTCTTTGCGATCGGCGTGGTCCGGCGCTGCGAGGCGGGCGTGCGCGTCCCGGCGCCCCTTCGCCTCTCGGGGGCGGCCGCCGGGATCAGCCCGAGCCAGGAAGCAGCACTGTGGGACCGCTACATACAGCGGGCGGGCGCCATCGTGGGTCCTGTCCCTGCCTCCATGGCGGAGGCGGCTGGAGGCACGGGCACGGCAAGCAGCACCGTGTCGTCGGGGTCCGCCACGCGGGCCGACAAGGGGGCGCGCCGGTCTCGGGGGCAGGTGGCCAAACCCGACACCCGGGCGGCGGCGGTGTGGTTGGCCGGGCAGGTAGCCACCCTGGGCAACCTGGCGGCGCGGCCGTTACTGCCCGACGGCAGCTTCGAGCTGGGCTGCGCCGGGTTGTTGGTGCACCGCTCGGGCGTGATGCCTGATCTTCTCGACCGCGCTCTGGCCCGGCTGGTGGAAGCCGCCATGGCCGATCCGGCGCAGCCTGACCAGGCTCGGGTGCCCTTGGTGGTGTCGGCGGCGGACCCAGGGCCCGCATCGGGAGAGGCGGCCGAGCTGTCTGCAGTCGCTGCCCCGGGCAATGCGTCGGAGTCGGAAGCCGCAGCGGGGTTGGTCGCGCCGAGCGCCGAGCATGACGAGACGGATGACGCCCCCAACGGCGAGTCGGACGCGGAGCAGGCAGGCATGGAGGGGCCGGCTGCGGCTGAGGTGCCTGAGGCGGACGAGGAGTCCGCGCCTGACGTGGGGCCTGCGGCGGACGGGCGGCCTGTGGCGGACGGGCGGCCTGTGGCGGACGGGGGGCCTGCGGCGGACGAGGAGTCCGCGCCTGACGTGGGGCCTGTGGCGGACGAGGGGCCTGCGGCGGACGAGGGGCCTGCGGCGGACGAGGAGTCCGCGCCTGACGTGGGGCCTGTGGCGGACGGGCGGCCTGCGGCGGACGGGGGGCCTGCGGCGGACGAGGAGTCCGCGCCTGACGTGGGGCCTGAGGCGGCTGAGGGGCCTGCGGCGGACGGGGAGTCGGCCGCCGGGACCGAAGT
>Ga0302326_10008569_pt1 | contig 22535 bp, 20 predicted proteins | sample Palsa_T0_3_FD_202264 | JGI IMG/M metagenome (GOLD analysis project Ga0302326, IMG submission 202264) | Peat permafrost microbial communities from Stordalen Mire near Abisko, Sweden - Palsa_T0_3 | ecosystem: Environmental > Terrestrial > Soil > Palsa > Peat permafrost | place: Sweden: Abisko... | reverse complement strand
CGCGGCTTTTAGTCAGTCTACGGTTGGGCGCCTTTAGTTTTTTCGGGTGCCCCACCAACGGGAGCGAAATCTCCGCCCTAGCCGCTGCCCGCGTCCCTGGCATCCGCTTACCTATCTCGATCGGAATCTCAGCGGCAGGAAATCCCGCTGAACCACGGCAGGCGAAGCGCTCCCGATTTTATTTCGATGGTGATGGAAGAGCCGGCCGCGCAGGTTTTGGCCGGATCGGTCCGAACATTTTCCGCAGTCCGGCCGGGCCGCCAGGAAGTAACTCGAATCTTGGTGCGGTACATGCCGGTCTCGCAACTGATCACGGTCTGATGATGTATTTCGGGCGTGGAAGTATCGAAGAGCGAGTTTGACTTCACACCGGCAGCCATCAGCCACGGGAGCAGCGCGACGATCCACAAATAGAAGCGAGGCGAATAGGAACCGTCGGGGACCGACGGTTCTTCCTTTTCCAGCCAAGCGATCAGCAAACCGACGACCACGAATGCCAGCAGTACCGCAGCGATCCATTGCGGGTCCATCCACAGCGGCGTCCAGCGCATCGGGCCCAGAAAAAGAGCGAGCGCGCCGGCGACAAAAATAGCCGAGAGAACTTTCATATTGTTCAGGCCCTCGCGTTTTCCATGCCACCGAGTAGCGGCCGAATACAGGAAATAACGCCGTCTCGCTCTCTGATTCTGCGCTGCCATCTTAGCAGAACGAGTACCCATGACGGTGTAGACGTCTGCGCGACCCACACGGTTCCGCGGTTCGCGCCACTCGCGGACGCGATCGTCACCCGCACCGCAGCGGACGGTTCTCGCGCCGAGCCCCCCTTCATTTGGAAACTAGCACCCGAACCGATAACGGAGATGTTTTGGCCGTGGATGTATACTCTCGCGAGCCGGGAAGGCAGGCGCTTTCCGCGGCGGAGGGAGCTTGCCAATGGAATTCGGGATCACCTTGAAGGGCGACGTCTCGGTCGAGCGCATTTTGGAATTGACGCGGCGGGGCGAGCAAGCGGGCTTTCAGTACGGGTGGATCTTCGATTCGCACGTGATTTGGAAGGAACCGTATCCGCTGCTGACGTTGATGGCCGCGAGCACCACTAAAATGCATCTGGGCACCTGCGTCACCAACCCTGCGGTGCGCGACGTGACCGTAACCTCCAGCCTTTTTGCAACGCTCAATCTGATTTCCCACGGACGCATGGAACTGGGAATTGGGCGCGGCGACAGTTCCCGGCGCGTACTCGGGAAAAAACCGACCACCCTCGAAAATCTGGAAGAAACCGTAACGAAATTTCGTGAGCTGACTGCCGGCCGGGAAATCGAGTATGACGGCCGTCCCGCGCGCCTGCCCTGGGCCACAGGCGGAATCCCACGAGTCTGGATCGCGGGCTACGGACCGAAAGCGTTGCATCTTGCCGGCAAAATCGGAGACGGCGTGATCTTGCAGCTCGCCGATCCCGACGTAATCGAGTGGTGCCTGGGATTCGTTCACGCAGGAGCGAAGGAGGCGGGCCGCGACCCTGCCAAGATCGAAGTGATGTCCGCGGCGGCGGTATGGGTTTCCGAGGATCTTGAACACGCACGGAAACAGGTGCGGTGGTTCCCTGCTCTAGTCTCGAATCACGTGATCGATCTGATCAACCGCTACAAGCCGGAAGAATTGCCGCCGGCGCTCACGTCGTACGTGCGCGGCCGCGGCGGCTACGATTACCTGCATCACTGCGAAGTGGGCAGTAGCAACGCGGAGTTTGTGTCCGACGAAGTGGTCGATCGCTTCTGCATACTCGGCAGCGCCGAAGAACATCGCCAAAAGTTGCAAGCGCTGGCGCGCGCTGGAGTCACCCAGTTCAATATTTATCTGATGTCCGGCGAAGAAGAGAAAACCCTGGAAGCCTACCAGCGCGACATTCTGCCGCATTTCTAGCACGAGCTAGCGTACTTGCGGTTTCTCTTGCGCCCGCGCGGCCTGAAATGTCCGCCACACTAGCCAAGCGACGACCGCCAACATTCCCGCCCAACCGCAACCTCGCACCACTGCTGCCACTTGCGTGTCGTGGTCGAGCAAACCCGTCATATTAAAAATCGCGAACCAGTCGTGTTCAACAAATTCAGGGTCACCCACCGTAAGGAGCGGCAATTCCTGTGCGCGCGCGTCGGCCATGTAGGTCGCAATGGGCAAAAACTGTTCGAAGAAACAAAATAGGCAAAACGCGGTTCCCAACACTTGCCGCCGAAAAACGAAATACAGCGCTAGCGCCGCCGGGACAAATAGTTGCAGGAAAGTCCCTCCGATTAGCATCATGGTGTGCCCGAGGAACCGGAACAGCAGGTGTCCGCCCTCATGGATGGGAATGAACACCAAATCGATCATCGGCAGCAGACCCCGCCCGCGCGCCAACTGAAAAATGAAAAGTCCGTAGAAAGCGAGCCACGCTCCGAGCCCGGCGATTGAATTTCTCTCCCACGGTTCTTCGAGCGCTTCCAGAAAGGTCAGCCGTTCGGTCAGCGCGTCGGGGAGTCTCACATTTCAATCATAGGCGACCCAAGCGACGTCCGCGGTCACCAACAGCACCAGACGTAGCCGTTGAGTAAGCCGCACCCTTACAATGCGCCTGATACCGCCTTGCAGCAAACGCGCGCGTTGGCCTAAGATGACGCCGCAGGCGGACTTTCTATCGCTGGCCGGTGATCGCTACCGCTTCGAACTCTCGTTTCCGGCTAGTTCTGATACCGGCGGTTGCTTTCGATTCCGGCGTCCGAGGTGCGGGCTATGCGTTTCGACACTGTAATTCGCAACGGAGTGGTGGTGACGGCCACGGACACTTATCCCGCCGACGTGGGGATCGCCGGAGAAAAGATCGTGGCGATCGCGGCGCAATTGCCGGTCGAGAACGCGACTAAAGTGATTGACGCCGCGGGGCGCTACGTGATGCCCGGCGGAATCGACGTGCACACCCATCTGGACATGCCCTTTGGCGGAACAAACAGCGCCGACGATTTCGAAACCGGGACGATCGCGGCGGCGTTCGGCGGGACTACTACGCTGATCGACTTCGCGATCCAGTACAAGGGCCAGACCCTGCGCCACGCGTTCGACACCTGGATGGCCAAGGCCCAAGGGAAAGCGGCGATCGATTACGCGTTCCATTGCATCATCACCGACTTGGGCAACGCGCAGCTCGAGGAAATGGGCGCGCTGGTGAACGAAGGCATTCCCACGTTTAAGTTGTTCATGGCCTATCCGGGCGTGTTCATGCTCGATGACGCGTCGATTTTTCGAGTGATGTCCGCGGCGGCGAAATACGGCGGGATGATTTGCATGCACGCCGAAAACGGCGGAGCGATCGACGTCCTGGTGCAGCGCGCGCTGGCGGAGGGCAAGACCGCTCCGAAATATCACGCGCTGACGCGGCCGACTACCGCGGAGGGCGAAGCCACTTCGCGGGCGATTGCGTTGGCGGAGATGGCCGGCGCGCCCGTCTACATCGTGCATCTCTCGTGCAACGAAGCACTGGAAAAAGTGCGCGAGGCTCGCGACCGCGGCTTGGCGGCGTACGCAGAAACGTGTCCGCAGTATTTATATCTCTCCCTCGAAAATATGGAAGTGCCGGGATTCGAGGGAGCGAAGTACGTGTTCACCCCGCCGCTGCGCGAAAAATGGCATCAGGAAAAATTGTGGAAGGGTCTGGCGCAAGATGATTTGCAAGTGGTCTCTACCGATCACTGTCCATTTTGCATGAAAGAGCAAAAGGACCTGGGCCGCGACGACTTCACCAAAATTCCCAATGGCGGCCCGGGAATCGAGCATCGCCTGAGTTTGATTTTCAGCGGAGGCGTGGCCGGCGGCCGTTTTTCCGTAAACCGCTTCGTGCAACTGGTGGCCACCGCACCGGCAAAACTTTTCGGCCTGTATCCGCGCAAAGGCACGGTAGCGGTGGGCTCGGACGCCGACTTAGTGATCTTCGATCCGAACGAGGAAGCGATCATCAGCGCTAGCACCCATCACATGCGCGTTGATTATTCAATGTTCGAAGGCCTGAGAGTAAAAGGCGTAACCAAAACCGTTTTTTCGCGCGGCCGCGAAATCGTCTCCAACGGAGAATGGACCGGCAAAACCGGAAGCGGCCAATTCGTGCGCCGGCGACAGTATTCCGGACTCTGAGGTATACTTACGCCCTATCTCCCGCCGGGCCCGCGACGGACGGACGTGTGAGGATCGATGGCTACCACTGAAGACTTCCTCGGTTTTCAGGTCGAAGCCTTGGAAATGATTGCCGCGGGGCGTCCTCTGTTGACGATCCTGGACGCCATCGCGCGCCACGCCGAATCCCAGAGCGAAGGCTTACGTTGCGCCATCGCGTTCATCGACGCCGAGCTCCGGATTCGCCCCGCCACTAAATCGAAACTACCCGCGTTGTATAACGGCGCCGTCGACGGCGTTCCGATTTATCCCTACATCGGACCTTGTGGCTTGGCTGCGTATCAGAAAACGCAGGTGATCAGCGAAGACATCGAAACGGACAATCGATGGTCGGCCAATTTTCGCGCGCTCACGCGAGATCTTGGACTGAAAGCGTGTTGGTCGATACCGGTCTGCGATTCCCGCGGTGCGGTGATCGCCACGGTGGCGCTGTTTTCCATTTATCTGGGCAAGCCCAGCGCCGAGCATCAGCAGTTGATGGAGATTTCAGCTCGGCTGACGGGCACTGCCATCGAACGGCATCTCCGGGATGAACGGCTGCGATTGTGTGCGGAAATCGTGGGCAAGTCTGCGGAAGCGATTCGCATACTCGACCCGAGCGGGAAGATCGTCGAGCAGAATGCCGCGCATCGCGAGCTGTTCGGAATTCCGGACGAACAGCTTCTGGGCAAGACGGCGGCGGCGATTTTTGGGGAAGATCAATTCGAAGGGATCGCGGAACGTATTGCCGCGGGAAAACAATTTCGGAGTGAACTCACCGCGGAGATCGACGGCGAGCGGCGCATCATCGACGTCACCGTTTGCCCGGTACTGGGCGAGAGCGGGGAAATCGCATGTTACGCGGCGCTGAACCGGGATGTTACCGAGTCCCGCAGGACGCAAGAGGAGTTACAGAAATCCCACGCCGAGTTGGAAGCCCGGGTGCAGGTGCGCACCGCGCAATTGCAACGGCTATTTGCGAGGCTGATGACCGCGCAAGACGAAGAACGAAGGCGCATCGCGCGCGACCTTCACGATAGCGCTGGTCAATATCTTGCGGCAATGCTGATGAATCTCACGGTCTTAAGCAAAAGTTCCGTGATTGCCGAGTTAGAGAAATCGCGCATTATGGATTGCCTGGAAATGGCCGAACGCTGCACTACCGAAATCCGAACTATCTCGTATTTGCTGCATCCGCCGTTGCTCGATGAAATGGGACTGCGTTCGGCGGTGGTGTCATACGTAGAAGGCTTTGCGCAGCGCAGCGGGATACGAGTGGACCTGGATATTTCCACCGGTCCGAAGCGATTGGGCGCGGATATTGAAACCGCAGTGTTCCGCGTGATTCAGCAAAGCCTGGCCAACGTTCACCGTCACTCGGGTAGCCACGTGGCGAAAATCAGTCTGAAGGAAGAACCGGAGCGAGTGACGGTAACGATCCGCGACGAAGGCGGCGGGATCACTGCTGAAAAATTGTCCGAGTATCGGTCCGGCAAGCAGCTCGTTGGAGTGGGGATCGCCGGAATGCGCGAGCGAATCAGGAATATGCAGGGACAATTCGATATTCGCTCGGGAGCAGATGGCACCACCATAGAAATCAGCCTGCCCATTTCGCAGAGCGCCGAGACGACAGGCCCTCCAAAAGAAATTCCCATCGGACGTAAAGATCAGCCAGGCCTATCCAAAGCGGCCACCGCGTAGCGCGGGGACTTCCGGCACGCCGGCAGAGGCTGATCCCGTCTGCTAGAAGCGCAGAGAGAGGCAGCTCAGCCCGCCATCCATTTTTGCGAACTCGGACATTTCTAGCGGGAGGGTTTTGAATCCTTGTCGCTGGACGCGGGATTCCAGAGCTGGGTAGCCCGCTGGGAATAGGACGTAGTCGTTTACGCGGACGCAATTAGCGGCGTAGGACTCCCCGGGCGCCGCTAGGATCACTTGGTAGCCGCGGAATTGCTCCAGGCCGGCCATTTCTTCCATCAGCACCAAGGTATTTTCCTCCAGGTAGGCGATTCCGGATTTCAGGTGGAGGATGGAATCCATTTTACGTATATCCACGATCGACGAAGTGAACCCTTGCGCAGCTAGCAATGCCGCCAGCTGCCGGGCGCCTTCCTCGTCAGTACGGTGTGAGATGCCGATGAAATAATGGGTTCCGGCTTCGCAGATATCGCCACCATCTAGCGTGCCCGGAGGCTCGATCTGCTGCAGCACCTTGTAGAACTGCGTTAGTGCTTCGCGGATCGCGGGTACTTCTCCTTCGCGGCTCTTCGCTCCCGGCCGGGTGAGGATCGCGGCGTGGGGAGTTAGGACGGCGGCGTCTTCGACGAAAGTGGAATCGGGATGCTGGCGATCGGGGGGCAGCCTGACTACGTCCAGGCCGCAGTGCTCCAGCGCGCGGCAATACGCCGCGTGCTGCTGCAGCACCTTTTCGTCGAGTGGCTTTCCCAGATCGGCGCGGGTTAACCCGGCGTCGAAATTTTCGCCCGGTATGCGGACAATGGCGTTCTTGAACACGACCTTCCTCCAGAAACAATTTCGCGGACGCGATTTCTGCGGCGCGCCTCCCTGCTATGGCGCTGTTGGGGACTGCGCGCGAGTTCTGCGCCTCCAAAGGTACGCGGGTACGCTAATCGCCAACAGGGCAAGCGCATAGAAGGCGCTGTGCGGGTCGCTCGCGGCGGCGCCCACCAAAAATAGGACCGAACCGCCCAAGACGATTGCGGTGGTCCACGGATATCCCCAAGCGCGAAACGGGCGCGGCAGTGTTGGCTCCTTGCGGCGCAGAGCGAAAACCGCCGCGTAAGCCGTGCAATAGATGGCAACGTAAAGTACCGCAGCGATGGCCACGATTTTTTCAAACGTCCCCAGGGCCACCAAAAGCAGCGCTGCGGCGGTGGACATTAGCAGCGCAGCCCTGGGCGTGCCTCCGGCGCTCACGGCGGCTGCTCTATGGGTGAAAAGGCCATCTCTGCCGATCGCATAGATGATGCGCGGAGTTCCCAGAAGCAGGCAGTTCATCAGGCTCAACAATGTGATCAGCGACAATGCGGTGACGAATTTGCCGCTGCCCGCGGCAAAGATGATTTGCGCAGCGTCGGCCGCGGGAAGCTTGGAAGCGGCCAGTGCCGGAACTCCCAGCGCGCTCAGGAAAGCTAAATTCAAAGTGAGGTAAAGCACGATCACTATCACTACGCCGCCGATGAGCGCGCGCGGCAAATTTCTCGCGGGGTTCTTGTCTTCTTCAGTGAAGTAGATTGCTTCGTACCAGCCGTCGTACGCGACGATCACCGAGCGCAGCGCGAGCACAAAGACGCCCAGCATGGAAATCAGCGGAAGGCGCATCGGGGCTACGGCCGTTGCGGAAATAGCATGGGCCGCCGCGGCCGGCGGCGCACCGCCACGGAACAGGAAGCAGCCCACGGCCAGCGCCAGCAGCGTGATCGCCGTCGCCGAGCTGGTTATTTTCTGCGCGGCGCTGCTGATGCGCAGTCCAAACCACTGCATCGCGGTAAAACCAAGGAGCAGCGCGAGAGCGATGGTTCTCGGACTGGCGGGTAGACCAGGAACGAGAAGAGCTACGTACTCCGCCGCGGCGAACGAGGCGTAGGCCAACGCCGCGCAATTGTCGAGCCAGTCGCCCCATCCCACGGCGAACCCCAACAGTTCACCGAAGGCGCGCTTTCCGTAAACGTAGAATCCGCCGGCCTGCGGCAGCATCGCGGAAAGTTCGGCGACGGAGAACGAGCCGAGCAAACTGTAAATGCCGCCGGCAAGCCACACCGCGAGGATCGGCCAGAAGCTGCCCAACTGCGCCGCGACGGTGCCGGGTAGACGCAGGATTCCGACGCCGACGGTGCCGCCCAAAACGACCGCGAGTCCGAAGTCGAGCCCGAGGATACGAAGGAGTTGGGTCTTCGGCGCGGCGGACGTTGTGGTGGGTGCATTCATGGGGTGATGAGAAGAGCAGTCCTTCGGAAGACTCGCGATGCAATGCCTCGCGCATCAACGGAATCCGCGAGCCCGCTGCGTGAGGCCGAACTTATATCACATATCGCAGCGCGAGATCTCCCGCGCGTTTTTTGGCCGCTTTTTTAGTTTTAGTCGGTGATGGCTGCGGCGATTTCATCCGCGGGGATGTCTTTTGGCGCTTTCTGCAGCAGGTGCCTTGGGGTAAACCATGCGTTGGCAAACATCGTCGGAATCACCGCGCTGGCGATGACCGTCGCCACCAAATGGGAATACTGAGCCTGGTCGATGATCCCGTGACTGAGACCGAACAAAGCGGAAATAGTGCCGAAGGTGAGGCCGGTTGACATCATCAAAGTATAGTAAAGACTTTCCTCTCGTCCGTACTTGAATGCCTTCACCGTCGGCAAAATGCATGAAATTTTGGACGACATCTTGGCGGCAAACAGGGCCGCGAAAACAAGCGGGGCCGCGATCAAGACGGGCACCGATACGAAGGAGCCTGCTCGGATGAAGTAGAACGGAGTGAGCAGACCGAAAGTGAGCGTCCTGAGGCGCCGCACCAGAGCATGGTCTTTCCCCACGGTCCCCGCCAACACCATGCCGATAATGTAGGCGGGAAGTACGGCCTCGCTGCCGGACCACACCGCCAGGCCGCCCATGCCGAATAGCAGAAACAGAAGGTACTTTGCCTCCAGCTCCGAGACTCGGCCCCCATAGTGCTTGAAGAAACGCGGGGTGAGAAACGGCAATATAAAGAACACCGCCGCGCTCACCAGAACGAAAATCAGCGTACGAATGGTAAACGGTGAAAAAATCAGTCCGAGCGCGATGACCGTCCCCAGATCGTTCACGAAACACGCGGCCAGTATCGCTTTCCCAAAGCCAGTCTTGTTAAAACCCAGTTCCAGCATTACCGCATAGACAACCGCTACGGACGTGGTGGAGAGCGCCACTCCCGCGAGCCAGCTCGACCGCACCGTCCAGTGCAAGAAATAGTGGGCGACCGCGGTGCACCCTAAGAACGGTCCGAAAAAGCCCACTAGCCCAACCACCACCGCCTCTTTCCATTTGGTGCGGAAAATCACCGGATCGAGTTCGGCGCCGGCCAGGAACGTCAAGACGATCGCCCCGGTGCCCGCCAGAAAAGTAATCCATCCGGAACTGGCGCCCAGACCGATCGGTCCCACGAGGGCACCAATGATCAGTTGAGCCACGGTGCCCACTACGATTTCCGACAACGCGGTGGAGATCTTGAACCAGATCGCCAACAGAGTGGCGAGCAGCGCCAAGCCCACCCACAAGGAAGCCAAAGCCCAGACATTTTGCATGTCAGTCCTCGCTTCTATCTCAGTTGCAGGGATCGTTGCCGGGGACATGACTCCGCGACAAGGTCCTTGTCAGGAGTCATCATCTGTCCGGACTTACCGGGGACAGCGGTTATAGGGCGAACTCCTTCGCCACTGGGAGGAGGATATCAAAACTTGATCCGAAGTCAACGAGGGGTCGAAGCCGTCGATCGGTCAGGTAATTCCGTATCCGTTCAAATTCCCCTCGCGGTGTTCCCTTTCCACGTCTGGAGGCCCTGAATCGCTTGCTCGATGGCGTCGAGCCGGGTGATGGCGGCCTCGACCGCCGCAGTTCCATCGGACCGAAGAGCACGCGCGCGGTCGAGTGCCCGCTGTGCGATTTGGCCAACTTCGTGAAGGACCTTCCGGATTTCGATTTCCAGTTGTCCCCGGCTCTGCTGTACCCGATTCACGACGTCCGACTGAACCCGGGTACTGTTCACGCGCACCAGGTGATCGAGAAACGCCCAGGCCTGGCGCTCAATCACAGAGAAAGCCCGAACGGCTCCGAGGAACACGTCCGCGAGATATCGCAAAGGAGACGCAGGCAAGGAAACGTGAAGCAGATGTTCAAATGTGAACCTGGAGGGAACACGGAAACCTTTCTCGGAATCGAGCGCGTTGGGCATTCGAGCCAATTCGGGTACACCCGATGCCGAAAGCTTCCTGAGGAAATCATTGCCTATGCCCACAAACCGGGACGCGACCTTCCGATATTCTGCCTCGGCCACAGCTTGTTCAGTTTGCAACCAGGGCCGGACATGGCGTTCGGAGATCACCTGGGCCGCGCGCATCGCTTCCCTTCGGAATTTCGGGCCATACCGCCGCGGCAACGTTCTCAACTCGTCTTCAAACTCGGCGTTCACTCTTGGCAGCGCCTGGGCCAGGAACTGCTTTCTCTGTTCGAGAAACGCGTCCGAGAGGCGGTGTTCCTCGGCCATGAACAGATGGCCAACGTCCCGAAGCGATCGCTCGGCTTCCGAGGCTGTCCGGCGCAGGTTTCCGATGCGCTGTTCGGATTCCTCGATCGGGCGCCGCAGCGCATCTCTTTCTTCTGAAATGGTGATAAGTAATTCCTCACTTAACCGGCGCAGCCCTCTTTCCCCGGCAGAGCGCGCCAAATCGCCGCCCGACTCTCGTTCTAACTTCTCCAACGTATCCAACAACACTTTCCAATCGCGCTGTGGCCCACGATTATCGAGACGCTCCTGCGCGCTGACTTCGTATATACGACCCACGGGCCGCTGCAAGCGCTTTTCAAGGATCTCGCTGGTGAAGGACTTGGCAACGTCGCGGTCATCGTCTGAAACTTTGTCCGCCTTGTTCATAACGATGATCAGGTGGGAGACTTGTTTCCCGACTTCCTCGACCAAGGACAGCTCATCGCTGGAAATCGGTGGGTCGGTGCCCAAAACAACGATCGCCGCATCCATGTGCGGCACAAACGCCTGCGTGGCCGCCGTGTTTCCGGCAAAGACCGAACCCAACCCGGGTGTATCCACAAAGCACATTCCCTGAGCAAGAAGCGGATTCGGACAAAACACCTCGATTCCAGCTACGCCTTTGTTGTTTTCGGGGTTCAGTTCCTCGGAAACGTATTGGGTGAGATCTTCGGGCACGATATCCACCCACGCTCCGCCTTGAATGCGCGCTCGCGCGCTTCTCAAGGGCCCGTAGCGAACAACCGTGGGCACGGCGGTGATCGGCAAAACTCCTGCAGGTAGAAGGCGGTCGCCCATCAAAGCGTTTAGGAGCGTCGATTTTCCTCGCTTAAACTGCCCGATGCACGCGACGTAGAACCGCCCTTTGCCCGTCCGTTGCGCAAGTACGTCAGCCTCTTCGCGAACTCGCTCTGAGCCTAGCTCCCGGGCTAGCTCCGCGAGCCTTATCAGCGAGGACTCTGCGGAGAGATTCAGAATTTTACGATCCTGCTGCGTCGCACTCACGCGGTATAGCTCGGAGCACACCATGACTGGAATCGATTGCCCAGCAACAGATAGTCGACGTGAACCAGTTTGACCTTCACCTGGTCTCCATAGTGATAACGCGGATCAGCGGCAAGCTCGCACATCTTCACGATGCAACCCGGCAAGTGCCCACTCAAATGCAGCACCGCCTTTCGAAAATGTTGCAGATCGAGCGAACTCAAATCGAACCGCTGAATGCAATCGTTCAAAAGCTTGTGCGCGGACGCTTCGGACAGCGGCCCCAGCTCGATTCGGTATTCATCGTTCCAATACAAGCTCCAGGCATACCCAATATCACCCTGAGAATAACCATGACCACACAGATAGACGGGGGTCTTGGTGCGGTACACGATCTCCTTCATCAGTTGGGCCATCGGGTGCGAAACCGGCGGCAAATGATCCAAAAAGAATCGATATTCACCTTGCTGCGCTGCCGTAAACAGGATTCCCCTCAGCCGCATGGCGGACTGTCGACCGATCCAGCGGCCCAGGGTCTCCCCCATAGCCCGGTCCGCGTGGACCTTGTTCCGAACCAAAACGTCACCCGCCAAATAAAGTTCGCGAATTAAATGCTCGAGCAGTTGCCGCCGGCTCGCCACGCCGGTCCAGCAGACGCACTTGCGGCGTTCGGCGGCGGGGAGCTCGGCGAGCGCGAAGTCCATCAGCAAGGTCTTACCCGCGTCGGTTGCCCCCCACACGAGCAGGCTTTTGCGTTTGCGCAACGCGGTCTGAAGACGCCGCATTTCGCGCTCGCGGCCAATTAGGATTTCGAGCGGGGCCTCCGAGTTTTCCATGATGTGATGTGTCCGCGAATCAGACCCTGGTCCTATCCATCAGGTACTGCGCTATTCGGAACGGGCGCCGTCCTGGTGAACGTACTTGATCACTTCCACCTCGGATATCGCGATCATTCCTTCGTCTACCATAGCGTCTAGAAACGGGAGGAGCGTTTGAATCTTGTCCTGGGAATCGATCACCGTAACCATCAGCGGTGCATCGTGGGAAAACGACATGCGGTGGGCGCGGCGGATTAAAGTGCTCGCTCCGTAACCCTCGATTCCGCGAAAGACGGTGGCCCCGGCGAGATCGAGTTCGCGGCACTTTTCGACAATGGCCCGGTAGAGCGGCTTGTCGTTCCACTTATCGTCTTCGCCGAAATGAATGCGCAGCAACTGCGCCTTTCCTTCGAGCTTCATTGTTGCTCCTCCTTTCGGCGCTCCGCGGCCTGGTAGTTGTGAGTGTATTTGATGATGTCGACGTCCGAGAACACCACCAGCCCTTGCTGGACCATGTCGTCCAGCACCGGCAGAAATGCGCGCAGGCGTTCCTCGGTGTCTACCACCGAAAGCATGATCGGGCGATCGTGCGAGAGTTGCAGGATGCCTTCTTTGTGGATCCGGCGGTTGGCGCCGTAGCCCAGAATGCCCTGGTAGACGGTGGCGCCTGCCAAATCATTCGAGCGCATGCCTTCCAGCAATGCTTTGTAAAGCGGCTTGTCGTGCCACTTGTCGTTTTCTCCGATGTATATCCGCATCATCTTGGCTTTCCCTTCGCGCTTCAAAGGCTGCGCGGATTCCTGAGGCGCTCGCTCGGTGGAAAGTCCGGCGGGCTTGGCGACCATGGTGTCCTGAATCTCAATTAGGCCGGTGCCCACCATTTCGCGCAGCTTGGGAAGCAGTTCCTCCACCTTTTCGGCGGATTCGATGAACTCGACCTTCACCGGAAGATTTTCGGTGAGCACCAATATTCGATCTGTGTGCATGTGATGATCGGCGCCAAACCCGGCGGTGCCCCGCGTGGCGCTCGCTCCCGAGACCCTGTGATAAAAAAGAAACTCAAGAATTGCCATGTAAACGGACTCGCCGCGGTATTGGTGGTCGCGGCCCACATGGATGGTCACCTTCTTGGCAGGTCCGGCTGTCAGCATGTTCCCTCCAGATTCGCAATTCCCCGCTCAGACAAATGCTGACATATCTTACGGCTGTGGCGCATGTTCCGTTTCGTTTGATTGCAAATCGCAACCGGGCCGAGCCGGCTTCGGGGCTCTCCATCACGCGAACCACCTGGCCGCGATAGCGCCCAACCAAACCGAGACGAAACCCACCACCACGCTGAGAACCACGTTCAACCCGGCAATCAGGAATTCGCCGGCTTGAAACACTCTAAAAGTCTCGTACTCGAACGTGGAAAACGTGCTGTACCCGCCGATGAACCCAATGGGGATCAGGTACCGCCAATTCGGGCTCCAGTCCACTCTTTCCGACAACACGGGAATGATGAATCCAATGAGAAACGACGCGGTGCAGTTGATGACGAATGTCCCGTAGGGAAACCGCACCCCCAAGCGGTTGCTGACACTTCCCCCGACCCAGAAACGCAAGATGGAGCCGGAGCATCCGCCGAGTCCAACCATCAAGTATTTGGTCATAATAGTGAGCCTTTACTCTCTCCTTTGAACAACGGTCATGCGGTTGTTGAACTTGGTTCCGCTACCCGTACCGCTCGATCGGTGAGTATGGTTCCCGGGGCCGCATCCGCTTCGAGGTAGGCGACGCTCTGCTGTGCCGCTTCAAACTCGCCCGCGTTGCCATCGGATCCGCCCAGCGCCTGCTGGGCCCGCGCGCGATGGGTTTCGGCGTAGGATTCGAAGCGCTGCTTGAGTTGGACTACGACGGAACGCGACCAATCTTTCAAGAGCCTCCCATAGGCGTCCAGCGAATCGCGAAAGGGCTGCCCTAGTTGACGTTCGATGCGTTTCGCCAACTGCCTCTCCGCGAAGTGCCGTCCCAAAAGAATCGAGATCGACGGGCGCGAAACCACAATCGTGAACGGCTGCGGATCGAAGATCGGCGTGCTGCGGATCACCGATTGAAATTCGCCTTCGCCCGGCGCGTGCGCCAAGCCGAGATCCGAAGCGCTTTGACTCAACGCGCTTTGCAGTTGAGCGGCAAACGCCGCCAGATCATCTTGCAGATGCTTCACTTTTTGCTGAACGAAATAGGCGACTACGTCCCGTACCATTTGCCCGGGTGCCACCGGCCCGCCATCATTTCTGGACCACGAGCCGACTAAGCGGCTCGCTGCACTTTGGATTACCTCCGGCATGTCCGCGGAAGCAGCGTCAATGGTCCGTTCGCAAATCGCGCCCATCTCTTCGATTTCACCGGTGGTCCGGCGGAGAAGCGCGGCGGCCGCGCGAATTCGCTCCCGGGAACTGGCGGAGAGTTGTTGGCCCCTTCCCGTCCGAATTCGTAACGCGGACGCGACCTCCTCGCGCAAAATCCCAATTTTTCTTCGTAACGACGCCGCTCTCAATTCCCACGCCTGACCATATAGCGGAACGATCTGCGATTCGAACCATCCATCGGTCATTTCCCGGCACGAGGGAAGAACACTCACGGGATGAACGGGCAATTCCGTCCGGCACTCCGAGGCGATGGTCCCGGTTACGTACTCAAGGAGTCGCTGCCGGTCATCGGCCGCGAGCAAATCGGCCTTGCTCAGCAGGACGTTCACCGGAATGGCCGCGAGCTGGAGCGCCACGATGGTCTGAAGGTCATCGGCCGTCAAAGTCGATCCCGCATCGATCAACACCACCCCCAGGTCGCATTTGGGCAGGTATGCAATTGTCTCCCGGGCGCCGCTCGTGGCCAGCGCACCCAGTCCGGGAGTATCGACAAACGCGACTCCGCTCTGTAGTCGCGGCGACGGCAGGCCAACCGCAATCCGCGTGACATGTTTTGCGTTTCCGGGATTGTGCTGCTCAGTGGCGAATTCGGCCAGCCGGCCGATCTCGAACGTCTTCGTAGATGCCTCAGAAAACGAAACGGCTAGCGAGGGTACTGCGGCGTAAGAGATTCGGATGGGCACCGCGGTGATCGGGGTGACCCCGACCGGCAGCACATCGGTATCCAGGATCGCATTCAGCAACGCCGATTTGCCCGCACTCACGCGCCCGAAAACCGCCACCTCAAGGACCTGGTCCTCCGCGCGGTCCAGAATCGCCGCAATCGCCGGACGAAACTCCACCAACGCTCGTTCGCGGACCACCTGCTCGATCCTCTTGAGTAGCCGAAGGTCGTTGCCCGCCGCTTCCAGGCGCTCCACTCGGGCTGTCTGATCTTGCCCGGCTCCCTGCCCGAGATATCGCTCCAGGCGGGAAACCAATCCCGCGAGTTCGCCGACAATCCCGTTGAGCTGCGTGGCAACCGATTCGGGCAGGTGCCCATACCCAAGAATGTAATGGGGCTTCAACTCTTCCACTGCAATATCCACTGCTCCGAGCATTACCTGCACCGCGCGCGACGCAGGGATCGACGCGCTCGGCACGGAAATGCGTTGGCCCTCCAGCACACCGCGGAGTTGCGCGCGGAGCCTGGCGATGTAGTCTTCGATGGTTCTTCGTTGTGCGGGAGCGATGTCTGGAAGATAGCGAGGAAAAGCGGCCTGGGAAGCAGAGGTATTTAGAACGCCTTCTACATCGCCCAGCAGGTTGTCGATGTACTGGCAGGTGATACGAATGCGGCTGGCCTGGAATTCGTTGAGCGATTCAACCGGAGCTGATCCGTCGGAGTTCATCAGTACCTCCCCTCACGGAATCAAAATGCGCCACCTGGCGCCGTTGGCTTCCGTAAGTTTTGGGAGGACTTGCGGTGCTAGCGAGGAACTACGAGGAACCGACGACCCGCTAGCAGGGCAATACCCTCGTAGGAGTCATCTGCCTCCACTGGGGAGGCGGTTTAGGGCGAACTCCAACACCCGACAGTTCATTATCCGCAGCGAAGAAGCCCGAGTCAATGGTGAGTAATGTCGGTGATGCATAACGCCGCGCGGGCGTAGAAGCACATTGGCCGTAGCACGGGTAGCCATCACAGACATCACGCCCGGAATCAGGGACGGGAAATTCCTTCTACCCACGGGATGCCTATCATCCCGCTTTTCACGTGAATCACGATGTCGTCGCCGGGGTGGAAGCGGTCGAGGTCGAAGCGGGTGGCCGGGACGCGCTCGAAGTGGTGGTCGGAGCGCCACGACGGGACCACCAGGCGGCGGCTGGGCAACGGGCCGGCCATCGAAAATCGGCTGATGACTCGGGCGTGCCAGTCCTGTGCCGGCGCGCGATCGAAGAGACCGTTACCTACGATGATCACAGTGAGGAGCCAGGGGACCGGGATCAGCGCGAAGTATAGCCGCTTGATGGCTTCCACTTCGGTGTGGCGGAGCGCGCGGCGTTCGACCAGCATGCCGATCGCGAGGGTAACGAAGAAAAGCAACCCGACGAAAATCAGAATGGCGTCCAGATCGAGCGGAGGAAAGCGCCCGCTGAGCGAAACGAAAGCGATCGCGCCAAGCAGAAAAACCGCGGTGCGGTTGAGCAGCCTGCGCCGAAGCGCTAATTCGGCGGCCGTAGCGTCCAGGCCACATACGTCACAGATGTCGGATTCGCGGTCTGCCCCGCAGTTAAGGCAGCGGGTCATTTTCCGGTGAGGCTTCGAACCAGGAGTTCGAGTTGTTCGCGCTCCGCTTCCGGAAGATCCTTGAACTCGACTCCCATGCCTTTGCCGGGCTCGACGCGGCGGACAATGCAATCGACTTCAATCGGCTCTTCGGTGGAAAGGCGCGCGGTGAATTCGGCGCGCATCCAAAGAGGCTCAGCAATTTCGATGAACATGCCGGAGAGGGCGATGTCGCGGGTGACACCATTCAAGATATTCGAACCCCAGCCAATGGCGACATCAATGCGACAGGGGTAGCGCGTGAAGCTTCTGCGATCCGACGGTCTGGCAGAAGGCATGGATCCTCGAAAGAATCTTTAACCTGCGAACACATTGATCCTAGGCATATTAACGGTTGGTGTCAATCTGGGGCGCACCGGGCTTTCGCGGAGGTGATACTAGCGTTTAGGCCTAAGCCCGGAAGGCCGGAAACGTCGCGCCGGGCCCTATTTTACAGCGATTTGGCGGACGCTGGCGGGCGGAGCATCCAGGCAGACCATGTTTTCGTCGCGGTCTCCGGTGAGCAATTGGCAGTCGGAAGTCTGACCAGCGCGGATGGCCTCGGCCTGGGTGGCAGCACCGGCGGTGGTGCATTGTGTCCGTCCGTGGAATGTTGCGCAAACCTCGTAGCGATACTTGGTTTGCTGGATGGTCGAATGGACGAGAACCACCAGCAGCAGGATCGCGCCGAGCACGATCACCCACTTCGCAGGATTAGGTTTTTTGGGCATGGTCTGGCGGCGCTTCTCAAACGCGGAAATAGTTTTAAGACGAAACGATTATAGCGCGGGTTAGTTCATTCGCCCTGGACGTAAATCTCCACGGATGTCGTGGAACAGTCCTCCGCGGCGGACTGTGTGCCTCCTAGGAATTGCCAGGCCTTGCAGACCTTGTTCATTCGCCGGACGAGACAGCATCCGAAGCATTCCGTTTGGCGATTTCGAGGCGGATCGCGTTTCGGACCGGCGCGGCCACTTCCTCGAGGGACACCAGGTCAGCGAGTTCGACCACCGAGAACTCGGCAAAGAAATTTTCGATGGGCGACGACGGCGTGAGCGCAACCCGAACTATCGCGAAGCGGATGTTTTTCTGGGTGGACCACTTAGAATCTTGAGCGATGGCCGTAACCACCCGCTCAGGGACCGCAGGGCTGGCGAGAACTCTGAGAATCTGGCTCTCGGTGAGGTAAGGATTTTGCAGCGCGTACGCCGATGCCTGGGGATGTCCCTCAAGCAGCAACGCCGCCGCCACGCGCGCAGGCCCGCGGCGCGCAAGGGTGAGCTTTTGTCCCAATGGTAACTGGGGAATTCTGGTAAGAATGGATTCCTGCGCGAGGCGGCGCACTTCGCTGGGGGCCGACGGCAGCATGCTGAGCGCGACCAGGTCGAAAAGAAATATCTGGCGCACGAGTGGAACGGCAATGCGCTGCGGCGTGTGCGGGTGACGCGCCAAACGCACTCGGACCGCTTCGCTGCGCAGCCACTGCGGATTCGAGCCGATCGCTTCGAGCAGCGCTACGGGAAGATCGAGCCGTTCGAGTAGCAGGCAGACGTGGGATTCGTGGAGGTTCGGATTTTCCAGCGCGGCGCGGATCACCGCTTCGTCAGCGCCGTGAAGGATGGCGGTGAGGTGGTCGCCTTCTGCGCTGCCGGCGACGGCCTCAGCGGCGGTGACGTCTGGGGGATCAGCGGGCATCAATCGATTCTAAATCTGGCACCGGTTTGCCGGGGTGCCGCATGCGTTCGCGTTGCGCATCTTAATATCTTCCCCAAGCCGTCCGGCGTTGTTCAGCAGTTGTATCCCCGACATTCTTGTCGGAAAAACATCCCAGCTAACAACAAGCCCAGCCTGGGCGGTCCACGTCTAGATAACATCCGCAGCTTTCGCGACCGGGCTGTGCCCCGAGGCCGCCGAAGATGCCATGCGCGCCGCTGCCAGCGCCGGTGAGATCGCCAATGGAACCATGATCGCACGCGGAAGAACCGCCGCCAACCTGGCGTCGAGCTCGGCGTCCAGAAGTTTACTGCGGCCGTGCATGCCGCCAACTTTCGCCAGCGGAAATTCTTCCCCGGCAAGTTGCAGTTTCTTGGCGACGTTGTAGGCGAGATCGGAGAGCGACGCAGCCGCGTGCTGCAGAATTTCGCAGGCGACCGGGTCGCCAGCATGGGCGACCTTGGCGACTGTGGGAAAAAGTCTGGGGAAGACATCATCAGCGCTCTTAGCGATGCGTTCGAAAAGTTCGTTCCAATCGCGGCAATCCAGATCCTTGAAGATGCGCTCGGAGAGCATGGTTTGCGGACTGCGCGCGTCAACGTCGCGAGAAGCGGCCGCGGCGGCGAGCTTGCCAATCTCGAATCCGCTGCCTTCGTCGCCGATCCAGGGCCCGAAACCGCCGGCGCGCGCCGTGACGCCTTCGCCGGTGCGTCCGAAGGCCACCGAGCCAGTCCCCGCGATAAGCACGATTCCCCTCCCCTCGCCGACGGCGGCAGCCAGAGCGATGTCCATGTCCGAGGTAACCTGCACGGCGGCATTCGGAAAGGAGCGCTCCAGGAAACTGGCGATCCGGCGCGCCACTTGGGTGCGTGCGGCGCCGCCCAGGCCGGCGCAGATGCCGGCGATATCCGTCGATTTTATTTTCTGGCGCGCGAGAACCGCGTCGGCGGTGGAACTGAGCGCGAACCACGTCTTGGCGTAGCCGGTACGGAGCGGATTCGACGCACTGCCGTAGGCGCTGGCGAGCAGCACGCCGTGCTCATCGACCAACACGCAATCGGTCTTCGAACCCCCGCCGTCAAATCCCAGGAAATAGCTCAAATGGTCCGCCTTCACCTCAATTTCAAATCGCTTCTACCCTTCTCTCATGATCCATTCATCGGGCGCCGCTCTTCCGGCATCATCGGGGGAGACTGGGCCCAAAAAAATCGCGCCTGGACATTCCCGAGCTTGACACCCTCCGAATCGCGCGGATAGCATCCCGCAGCCGGGCACGGACTCGGCGCCATGCGAATCAGCCCCATCGATCTGGGAATCCTGGTGCTGTACTTGGGCGGAATCACTTGGTTCGGAACGCGTTTCCGCCGGGGCCAACAAAATCTTCGCGACTATTTTCTGGGCGGACGAACCGCGCCGTGGTGGGCACTCGCAGTTTCCATCGTCGCCACGGAAACCTCCAGCCTGACCATCATCGGCACACCGGGAATCGCCTTCATCGGCAACCTCGGCTTTCTGCAACTGGTGATCGGGTACGTCGTGGCGCGGGTGGTGCTTTGCGTAATTATGGTGCCGCGCTATTTCCAGGGCGAATTCTACACGGCATACCAGCTGCTGGAAAATAGATTCGACCCCCGCACCCGGGCGGTGGCGGCGGGCGTGTTTTTGGCCACCCGGGTGGTCGCGGAGGGAGTGCGCATCGCGGCGATCGGCAAGGTGGTGAGCGTGGCGTTTGGGTCCAGCGAGCGCGTCTCCGTGTGCGTGATCGCGGCGCTCACGATTTTCTATACGTTCGAAGGCGGGATGAAGGCGGTGATCTGGACCGATGTGGCGCAGTTCGCGTTGTACATGGGCGGATCGGTCGCCGCATTCTTTTTGGTGCTTCACCGCATTCCCGAAGGCTGGCACGGGGTGACCCTGGCGGCCGCGGCGGCGGGTGGAAAATTGCGGATATTTGATTTCAGCGCTAGCCTGACGCGCAGTTACACGTTTTGGTCGGGCCTGCTGGGAGGAACGTTTCTCACCCTGGCAAGCCACGGGACCGATCAGACCATGGTGCAGAGGCTGCTGGCAGCGCGGAATGAGAAGGATGCCAAGAAGGCCCTGCTGGCCAGCGGGTTCATCGTTTTCGTGCAGTTCGCTCTATTTCTGGTGATTGGGGTGATGCTGTTTGCGTTCTGGAAGTTGAACCCTGGCGTGTTCGCGGTGGGCGATCCGGACAAGATTTTTCCGGAGTTTATCGTGACGCAGATGCCGGTGGGATTGGTGGGTATCGTGCTCGCGGCGATTTTTGCGGTGGCGATGTCGAATGCCAGCGGTTCGCTGAATTCGTTGGCGTCTTCGAGCATGATGGATTTTAAGGTGCTGCGCGGGAACCGGCTCGCGGCGGTCGGCGAAACGGAATTGCTGCGGCGTTCGCGAAAGATGACCCTGTTCTGGGGACTGGCGCTCGGGGCCTTGGGCCTGGTGCATTGGGGGCCAGTGCTGGTAGCCGGTCTGACCATTGCGTCGATCACCTGGGGCGGTTTGCTGGGGACCTTCCTATTGGGATTCTGGAATCGACGCGCGAACAGCACCGGCGCGATCGCCGGAATGCTGGCAGGAATTGTAGCGATGATCGCGGTGGATCGGTACACGCCACTCGCGTGGACTTGGTTCGTGCTGGCAGGTACCGCGATCACATTTTCAGTTGGCTCCCTTGTAAGCGCAGTCACGCCCCGTGAATCGCACCGAGGCGCATCCGGGAATGCTTGAACTCCAGCCTATGTTCACGCGGGTTTCGTGGCACAGCCAACCTGGCTGTGCGTTCGCAAACCACAACTCATTTCAACACCGAAGTTTGCTGCTGAACGAAAAATAGATGGAAGGAAAAGACTCGAGGTGGAATCCGTTGAACGCAAACAGCGGCACCCAAAGTAAGCCGCTGGACCTGGTCCGCGAGCTAGGGCCGTGGGCGGCGACGTCGATTGTGGTGGGCACCATGATCGGCACGGGAATTTTCATTATTCCCGCGGAGATGGCCCGCGCGGCAGGCAGTATTTCGCTGGTGTTCGCGGCGTGGCTGGTGGGCGGGGCGCTATCACTGTTCGGCGCGCTGGCCTACGCGGAGTTGAGCGCAGCGTTGCCGGAAGCGGGCGGCGAATACGCATTTTTGAGCCGGGCGTACGGTCCGAAGTGCGGATTTTTATTCGGGTGGATGCACTGCATTGTGGGCTCACCCACCTCGATCGCCACCATCGCCGCGGGATCCGCCCGCTTCTGCGGATTTTTATTCCCTGCCGCGGCGGCGTCCATATTCGCTGTAAAAATTCGGCTGCCGTTTGCGGCCGCGGCCTACGACTTCCGGTTAACGTGGGCGCAACCCGTGGCGGTGGCGGCGATCGCGGGCATCACTGCTATCAATTATTTGGGAGTCCGGCTGGGCGGGCGGTTTCAGGTGGCGCTGACGGCGATCAAGGTGGCGGTGATCCTGGCGGTGATTGGGATCGGGTTTTGGCCTGGGCGCGGGGCGCATATAGATTTTGATTTTCACCGGGCAGCGGCGGCGGGCGGGGCGAGCGCCGGGACCCATTCTTACTTTTCGGGGTTGCTGGTGGCGCTGGTGGCTTCGTTGTGGGCCTACGACGGTTGGAATAATCTGCCGCTGGTGGGATCGGAGATCATTCGTCCGGAAAAAAATATTCCGCGGGCGTTGATCGGCGGAGTGGCCGCGGTGGCCGTGCTCTATATGGCCGTGACTGCGGCGTGCTTCCACGTGTTGCCGTTCGATCGCGTGGCGGCGTCGGCGCACGTGGTGTCCGATGTAATGACGCAATTGCTGGGTTATGGCGCGGCGGCGTGGCTCACCGCAGCGATGATCGTCTGCGCTT
>Ga0302326_10008568_pt1 | contig 22537 bp, 15 predicted proteins | sample Palsa_T0_3_FD_202264 | JGI IMG/M metagenome (GOLD analysis project Ga0302326, IMG submission 202264) | Peat permafrost microbial communities from Stordalen Mire near Abisko, Sweden - Palsa_T0_3 | ecosystem: Environmental > Terrestrial > Soil > Palsa > Peat permafrost | place: Sweden: Abisko... | reverse complement strand
GCTCGCCAAGGCGAGGCGGGCCGACGACGCCGGGGCGGAGCGACAGCTCGCGGCCGCCGTTGCGGCGCTCAATCCGCAGGAGGCCTTCAACCAGGCCATGGCCTTCACGCTCTATTTTGAGCTCGTCAATCTGGCCGAGGAGAACTTCCGGGTGACCCTCCTTCGCCGGCGCCGCGCGGCGAGCGCCCTGGGCCAGGACGGTGGGCGGCCCATCCGCGAGTCCATCGAGGCCGCCGTGATGGAGCTGAAGGCGGCGGGCGTGGGCGCCGGGGAGATGCAGGCCCTCGTCGACCGACTCGGGATCGAGCTCGTGTTCACGGCGCATCCCACGGAGACGAAGCGCCGCACGCTCCTCGCGAAGCTCCAGCGCCTCGCCGCAATCCTCAGGTCGCGCTCGCAGCCCGAGTCCACGGCGGATTCCTCGGTGTTGACCGAGGACACCGTCGAGCGCGAGATCGCATCGCTCTGGCTCACGGACCGCAGCCGCACGGCGCGGCCGGAGGTGAGGGACGAGGCCCGCACGGGGCTCTGGTATTTCGACACGACGCTCATCGCGACGGTGCCGCGCCTGCAGGTCGACTTGGAGCGCGCCCTGGGGCGCCACTACCCGGGCGTTAAGGCGCCGCGCAGGTGGCTGACGTTCGGCTCATGGATCGGCGGGGACCGCGACGGGAATCCCGAAGTGACGGCGGCGGTGACGGCCGACATACTTGTGCTGCACCGCAGGCTCGCCATAGACAAGCTCCGGGAAACCGCGGGTGAGCTCGGCCGCATCCTCACGGTGAGCGACCGGCGCGACAACGTGGTTCCCGCGCTCAAGCGCGAGCTGCGCGAGGACCTGCACCTGTCCAAGCACCTCGACGAGCTCGAGAAGCGCTTTCCCCACGAGCCCTACCGGCTGCTGCTCGGCGTGCTGCATGAGCGCCTTGGGCAAGCCCGCCACGAGCTGCGCGACGGCCGCGCGCTCATGGGCCGCTTGGTTGCCGGCTCCTGCCTCTCGCGCGCGACGGTGCACGACACGCTCAGCTCGATCCAGGCGGGCCTCGAGGCGGGCAGGGGGGGGATGCTGACGGGTGGCGACCTCGCGGCCGCCGGCATCCAGTTCGAGGTCTTCGGCCTCCACACGGCCCGGCTCGACCTGAGGCAGCACTCCGCCCACCACGAGGCGGCGATCGCCGAGCTGCTCGGCCGCCCCGACTACGCGAAGCTTTCCGAGGATGAGCGCCGCGCGGTCCTCCTGACGGCGATCGCCGAGGCGACGCCGATGGCCTCCGGCGCCATGGAGAAGCTGTCGGCGCCGACGCGCAATGTCATCGACCCCATCGCCCTCGCCGGGGGCGCGACGCAGGTCGTGGGGCCGGAGGCGCTCGGCATCTACATCATCAGCATGACCAACGAGGTCTCGGACATGCTCGAGGTGGAGCTCCTGCAGAAGCTGGCCGGCGCGTCGCTTCCAATCGCGCCCCTGTTTGAGACGCTCGACGACCTGGAGAACGCGCCGGTCGTCCTCGCGGAATTCTTCGCCCTTCCCGGCCGCCTGCCCAAGCACCAGCACGTGATGCTCGGGTACTCGGACAGCAACAAGGACTGCGGCTACATCACGGCGAACTGGGCCCTGTTCAAGGCGCAGGAATCGATCTCGCGCGTCTGCCGGGAGGCCGGGGTTGCGGTCACGCTCTTCCACGGCCGCGGCGGCAGCATCGCCCGGGGAGGCGGCCCGGCCGCCAAGGCGATCCTCGCGCAGCCCGCCGGCCTGCGCGACGGCGCCATCCGCGTGACCGAGCAGGGAGAGGTGCTCTCGACGCGTTACCACGACCCCGACCTGGCGCACAGGATCCTCGAGCAGATGGCCTACGGCGTCATGCTCGGCATCCGCGCGGCCGGCTCCGCCTCGACGGCGCTGCCCGCGTGGAGGGAGATCATGGACGAGATGAGCCGGGCGGGATTCGAGGCGTACAAGGCGCTCGTCCACGACGATCCCGAGTTCCTCCTCTTCTGGAGGCAGGCGACGCCCATCGACGAGATCAGCAACCTGAAGCTCGGCTCGAGGCCGACCTACCGCAAGGCGACGCAGAGCGTCTCGGACCTGCGCGCGATCCCGTGGGTTTTCTCATGGATGCAGAGTCGCTTCAACTTCCCGGGCTGGTTCGGCCTTGGGAGCGCGCTCGCCTCGGTGCTGCGCCGCGGGCCGAAGTGCCTCAAGGAGCTGCGCGCGATGCACGCGGGCTGGCCGTTCTTCAGCACGCTGATCGACAACGCCCAGCTCACGATGCGCAAGGCCGACATGGGCATCGCGTCCCTGTACGCGGACCTGGTTGACGATGCGAAGATACGAAAGCGCATGCTCGGGATACTCACGGCGGAATTCGAGCGCACGGAGAAGGCGATACTCGCCATCACGGGCCAGAAGCGGCTCCTCGGCAGGGAGCCCGTCCTGCTGAGGTCGGTCGAGCTGCGCAACCCCTACATCGACCCGCTCAATTACATCCAGGTGGACATGATCCGCAGGCTGAGGAACGGACCCCCGCTGGAGACGCGCGAGGCCGACGCTGTCCGCGCGGTGATTGAGCTTACGATCAACGGCATCAGCGGCGGCCTCAAGAACACGGGTTGAGCGCGAGGCCGTTTTGAGTGGCGCGATCCGAGAATCCGCGGCAACATGACCCTTCGCCCAAACCCCAAGCAGTGATCCTCTCCAAGACTGATTTCGAGGCCCTCCTGCATGCCCGCCACGGTTCCCCCCATTCCGTGCTTGGGATGCACGCCACCACCTCCCGCCGCGTCAGCGGCCTCGTGGTGCGCGCCCTCCTGCGCGACACGGCGTCCTGCTCGGTGATCCTGGATGGGGGCGCAGCCCCCGTCGTGATGACGAAGATCGCGGACGAGGGCCTCTTTGAGGCCTTCATCGCGGGCAGCGGGGAGATCCGCGGCTACGAGCTCAGGGCGACGTCGGCCGACGGGCTTGAGCGCCAGTTCCGCGACCCCTACTGCTTCCTGCCCACTCTGGGTGACCAGGACCTGTACCTTTTCAACGAGGGCAACGAGCACCGGATCTACGAGAAGCTTGGCGCTCACGTGCGGGACCTGGGCGGCGTCGGTGGCGTCGCCTTCGCCGTTTGGGCCCCGGCGGCGACGCGCGTCTCGGTCGTCGGCGATTTCAACGGGTGGGACGGCCTGTATAACCCGATGAGGAGCCTTGGGGCCTCGGGCGTCTGGGAGATCTTCCTGCCGGGGCTTTCCGACGGCGCGCTCTACAAGTTCGAGGTTCGCGACCAGAGCGGCGGCATCAGGGTCAAGACCGACCCGTACGGCACCCGCTTTGAGGCGCCGCCGGGCAACGCGGCCATCGTCTGCGACGTGTCCCACTTCAACTGGGGCGACCAGGCATGGATGTCCCGGCGCCTGTCCCTGGCCGGCAAGGCGGACGTTCCCATCTCGATCTACGAGGTCCACCTGGGATCGTGGCGCCGCAAGCCCGAGGAGGACGACCGGCCGCTGACCTACCGGGAGGCGGCGCCGCTCCTCGCCGACTACTGCGTCGAGATGGGCTTCACCCACATCGAGGTCATGCCGCTGGCGGAGCATCCGTTCGACGGCTCCTGGGGCTACCAGGTGACCGGCTTCTATGCGCCGACCCAGCGCTTTGGCACGCCCGAGGACTTCGCGTGGTTCGTGGACCACCTCCACCAGCGCGGGATCGGCATCATCCTCGACTGGGTGCCGGCGCATTTCCCGAGGGACGCATTCGCGCTCGCCGAGTTCGACGGCACCCATCTCTACGAGCATGCGGACCCGAGGCAGGGCGCGCACATGGACTGGGGCACGCTCATCTTCAACTACGGCCGCAACGAGGTCCGGTGCTTCCTGATCGCCAACGCCCTGGCGTGGCTCGAGAGGTACCATCTCGATGGGCTGCGGGTCGACGCGGTGGCCTCGATGCTCTACCTGGACTACTCGCGCGGGGCGGGGGAATGGATCCCCAACCGCTACGGTGGACGCGAAAATCTCGAGGCCATTGATTTTTTACGGAGAGTTAACGCTCTCGTCCACGACTACCATCCGGGGACTTACATGATCGCCGAGGAGAGCACATCGTTCCCGGGGGTGACGCGCTCGACCGAGGAGGGTGGGCTCGGGTTCGACTACAAGTGGAACATGGGATGGATGCATGACACGCTGCAGTATTTCTCAAAGGAGCCCATCCACCGCCGCTTCCACCAGAACGACCTGACGTTCGGGATGCTTTACCAATACGCGGAGCGCTTCGTCTCGGTCTTCTCGCACGACGAGGTCGTTCACGGCAAGGCGTCGATGCTCCTGAAGATGGGTGCCTGGCATATCCCGGAGAAAGCCGCGAACCTGCGCGCCCTCTACACCCACATGTGGGTCTATCCCGGCAAGAAGCTGCTTTTCATGGGAAGCGAGTTCGGCCAGTCCCAGGAGTGGAATCACAAGGTCAGCCTCGACTGGCACTTGCGCCAGTACATTGACCACGAGGGCATCCGGCGCCTGGTGGCCGACCTCAACAAGCTCTACGCCGCCGAGCCTGTCCTTGGGTCGAATGATTTCAATCCCCATGGCTTCCGCTGGATCAGCTGCCTGGATGCCGACGCGAACCTCATTGCCTACCTGAGGACCGATGCCACCGAGCAGAGCCTCTTCGTGGCCGTCGGGCACTTTGGCGGCGCCACGCGGTCGTACCGGATCGGCGTCCCCCGGCGGGGATGGTGGCGCGAGGTGATCAATTCCAACAGCGAGTACTATGGGGGATCGGGCCTGGGCAACGACGGGGGGCGCTCGACGGAGGACATACCCCGCGACGGCTACACGCAATCGATTGATCTTAAGTTACCCCCCTTGACGACGCTTGTTTTCAAATGGACGGCGTCCCCATAAATGGGGCTTTAGGCGGGGGTAGTAGTTACCGAAAGTGTTTTTAACTCGCGGATTGGCTATCACAGAGCACATTATTTAATGAAACAGTCATACTCGCACCCCATCCATGGCGCGTAAAATAAGCTTCATCAATTACAAGGGCGGCGTCGGAAAGACGTCCCTGATCGTAAATACCGCTGCGGCGCTGGCCAAGATGGGCAAGCGGGTGCTTCTCTTCGACCTGGATACCCAGTCGAATGCGAGCATCTGGCTCCTTAAGCTCGACCGCTGGAATAAGATCAATTCGACCGGCGACGGCTCGATCTACTCAATTTTCGACCCGGGCAAGACGCATATCAAGGACTTGGTGATCAAGGACGTCGTTGAGGGCAAGTCCGGGGAGAAGCTGCTGCCGGGCTTGGACCTGGTGCCCACGACCTTCAACCTCGTTGACCTCGAGGCCGAGTTCGCCGGCGCCGCCGGCCGCCCCGCCTACCTCGTCTTCAGCGAGCAGGTCGCGATGCTCGAGCCGAACTACGACTTCATCCTCTTCGACTGCCCGCCGAACATCCTTCGCGCCTCGCAGTGCGGCGTCTTCACGTCGAATGAGATCTACGTCCCTTCCAATCCCGACGCGCTGAGCCTCATCGGCTTCACGCTCCTCGTCGACAAGCTGCAGAAGTTCCACGCCCTCTCCGGAAGCTTCCGCAAGGCCTCGATGGGCCCCCCGGCCCAGGTCCAGGGCATAATCTTCAACTCGATCCGCACCGGCGTCGACATCGAGGTGCCGAAGATGCGGATGCAGCTTCGCCTCAACCAATTCCGGGCGGCCAAGCGCGCCGCCCCTACGGCGAAGATATTCAACACGCAGATCCGTGACGCGATGGTGGTGCGCCGCTCCGTCGCGCTGGGCCTGCCCGTCATCCTGGTCGGCTCCGAGGGCGCCGACTCCGCTGATTCCGTCACGAACGACTACAGAAAACTTGCGGCCGAGATAGCGCAGCACGAGGTTGCGGGATAATTCTGGCACGCATGTCCGAACCCACATACACCGAAAAAGACTGGGACGATGTCCGCACAGCATTCGCAAGCTCGATAATGGTCGACACCCAGGTCTCGAGCCTGGCGCAGAATTTGGACGGCCCGGTATGGCCGGTTAAGTCCAAGGACGAGACCCCGGCGAAGTACATTGACCTCAGCTACGAGGAGGCCCTCGAGCTCCTCGCCCTGAAGGGACAGACGGCCGACAAGCTCGACCTGCTGATCTCTATCCTGAAGGAGACCCTTGCCTTCGACAGCCCGTTTGGCGACATGGTGGAGCAGACCGAGGCCGCGTCCGTGCGGGACAACCCGCTCCTGAAGAACATGGCCCGGATTGGCGTGACGGAGGAATTCCCGATATCGCTCACGGCGCTGAACGCCGACACCGTTGAGTTCTGCAAGCTCGAGAACCTGAAGACGCTCGGCGAGTTTGCGGTGTTCGCCCAGGGGATGTCCCAAAATGTGATCATCGGCGGAGATTTCAGGAAACTGCTCAACGCACTCTCGAACGTGGACGAGGTCACGCTCAGCGAGATCCTCCCGTTCAGGAGAGGCTCGAAGGGCCTGCACCTCATCGAGGCGCTCGGCCAGGCGACGCGCTTGACGAACCCGCTGCCGAAGGCCAAGGAGGCGTCGGTGTGGTTCGCGGAGGAGTTTGCCCAGTTGAAGAAGGATTTTTCCGATGGAACCGGCATCGAGCGCCAGCTCGGCGTCCTGGGGAACGTGGAGCTCGAGAGGAAGGTTTCAGACCTCGCGCGCCAGCTTATAAAGCCCGGCTCGTTCAGCCGCTCTGAATCGGAGCCCGGGAAATCGGGATTCTTCAAGAGGTTTTTCAAGAAGTAGCCGCGCTAGGATCCCACGCCCTCAATGGCCGACCCGTCCAATATTCGGTTTCCCAGCAAGAGGACCGAGTCCATCGGGAGCCTGTCGCTGCGGCGCAAGACGGAGAATCCGTCTCCCTTCACGGTTTCCGAGGCCAGCGCCCGCGCCCGGGAGTCGATCCGCGCCATCGTTTCGGCGACGAGGCCGCCAACGGGCGCCCGCAACGCGGACGAGGATGCGCGCTCCGCCGAGCTTGAGCGCTCGCTGCGCCAGCTTGAGCTCAAGCTCGTCGAGCGCGAAAGGCTTGTCCAGGAGCGCGAGTCCCGCCTGAAGGAGTATGAGCGCGAGCTCGCCGAGGCCGAGGCGCTGCTGGCCGCCCGGGAGCAGCTGGTCGCCGCCGCCCGCAAGTCGACGGCGGCCCACGTCTCTCCTGAGGAGAAGCAGGCCCTCGAGGGCCTGAGGGCCGAGTTGGAGCGCCAGGAAGCCGCGCTCAAGGAGGCCCAGGAGGGCCTGCATGAGCGCGAAAGGTTCATGGAGGAGAGCGAGACCCGCCTGTTTGAGAAGGTCCAGGCCCAGCAGGAGAGGGAGATTGAGCTCGACCAGCGCGAGGACGACTTGAAGGTGGGGATCCGCAAGTTCAGGGAGAACGAGGCGGCGGAAAACCCGGCCACCGCGGCGGCCCTCAAGGCCGAGGATGCCGCGGCGGCCGACGACCCCGAAATGAGGGCATGAGCCTTGACGCGGGCCGAAGCCGCCCGCTATTTTGATGCAACTTTTCTTGGGACAAGGCGTCCCACTCTTCCCAACCCTGTAGCATGAGAATCCTCCGCTTTGCCCTTTGCGCATTGATCCTGCCGCTGGCCCTTCGGGCGGCAGACGACCAGAAGGAGGACGAGAAGCAGCAGCCGGACGAGATTCCCAATTTCAACCAGCTGGACGAGTACATCTACGTCCCGAAGACGACGCTCAGCCTCGGGGAACGGTACTTCCTGAAGGGGCCGAAAACCACCTACAGCGGCCAGGGTATCAATCCCTCCCAGGTGGATCCGGGCGCCGACAACACGGTGACCACGCCGAACATATCCCGCACCTATATCGACGGGTCGGTCTCCCCCGACCAGCGCACGGTTCCGGTGGCCACGGGGGAGGGCGCGACGGTCGCAACCTCAATCCCGTCGGATGGGCGGACGAACACCTGGGGCTACGATAATGCAAGCCAGTTGCTTCCGAACGGGGACATCGCCTTCCACACCTATTCCGCCGAGATCACGGACACGGCCGAGCATACGAACAATGGAGAGGGAAACGCCGGCGTGGAGCTCATCCTCGATCGCGACATGGGCAAGATCGGCAAGATCAAGTGGAGCATGACCGGCGGCTTTTCGCTGGGTGACATCCACTCCAGCGTCTACGTCAGCGTGCCGACCACGCTGACGACGCTCACCGACACCTACGACCTCTTCGGGCAGGTCCCCCCGGCGGCGCCCTTCAACTCGCCGAACACGGTCTCACAGGCCGTCTATGGCGCGGGCAGCACGGTCGTCTCCGGCAGCGGCCAGAGCTCGACGACCCAGTCCGTCCAGCAGGTGATCCTTCTCGGCAACCAGCCGATCAGCCGTACGGAGACCCCGACTCAGACTTTCACGACAAACCGGTACTTCATCGAGGGCTCCTACTACACACTGCGGGTGGGACCGACACTCGAGCTTCCCATCTCGAGCAAGCTCAGGCTGAATGTCAGCGCGGGTCCCGCGCTGATCTACTCGGGCGCCATCCTCAATGTCCTCGAGGACCTGCAGATCGCGACGGGCACCGACTACACCCAGCTCTACCAGCAGGAGAATTCGAAGCTCCTGCCGGGTTACTACGTCGACATGAATCTCGAGTATCAGCTCACGGACACCGCGGGATTCTATGTCGGCAACATCTACCAGAGCGCCGGCAGCTTCGAGCAGAAGGTCGCGAGCGGCACCAGCGCGAGCGGCGCCAACACGTATTACCAGGCGAAGATCGATTTCCAGAACCAGGACGGCGTCAAGGGCGGCATCACGGTCAGGTTCTGACCGGCCCTACTCAGTCGGCGGAGAGGTCCGCGAGGACGGAGTCGATGTCCCGCAGGGCTTCGGGCGGGTAGAAGCTGTTTATCCTGGAGATCACCTGCTGGATGATGCCGTCCGGACAGGAGGCTCCGCCTGTGACAAGGATGCGGCGGGGACGTCCCGCCGTTTCAGGTTTCTCCCCGTCCCACAGTGGGCGCCGTTCCACATGCCCCGACTGGCTGGGAAGGCCCTTAGCGGGGAAGACATAATGCTCCGTCTCGGCGGGGGAAAGGATGTTGGCCTCGCTCTGGATGAAATACGCGCGACCCCCGAGCCTCTGCTCGCAGAGGCGGTAGAGCTGGTAGGTGTTTGACGAGTTCTTCCCGCCGATGACAAAGGCCGCGTCAACCGGCTCGGCCAGGGCCCGCGTGAGGGCGTCCTGATTCACCTGGGTTGCGTAGCACAGGGTGTCGTTGCGCCCCTGGCCTCCCACGCGCGGGGCGGCCCCGGCCGTGTCCGGCCCGAATTTCTCAAGGAACACGTCCCGGAGGTAGGATATGATCTCGCGCGTCTCGTTCATCAGGAGCGTCGTCTGGTTCACGACGGCGATGCGCCTGAGGTCGCGCTCGACGTCGAAGCCCTCGGTGAACTTGCCGGCGAAAAGCGCCTGGAAGCGCTCGCCGGTGCCGGCTTCGCCCGTGTTGCGGATGATCTCCCCGAGCTGGCGCGTCTCGTCCATGTTCCTGACTATGATGGCGGGCGCGTGCCTGCGGGTGTTGGAGAATGTCGCCTTGGTCTCCTCGTGCTCGTGCTTGCCGTGGATGACGACGGAATAGCCCTCGCGCCCGTAGGCGCGCGACGCCTTCCACACCTTCTCGACGAGCATGCAGGTGGCGTCGTACTGACGCACCGCGATACCCTTGCTGACGAGACGGCGCTTGTCCTCGTCCGTGGCGCCGAAGGCGGGGATGATCACGATGTCGTCGGGCGTCAGGGTGTCCCAGAGGTCCGGCCCCCCCGGGGAGGCGGCATGGGCGACGCCCTTGTCGGTCTGCAGGTAGCGAAGGCCGCGCCGGATAAGGTCGTCGTTGACGAAGGGGTTGTGGATCAGCTCGGAAAGCATGAACACGCGGCGCCCTGGGTTCTCGGTCAGGGTCTCGTAGGCACGCTCGATCGCGTTCTTGACGCCGAGGCAGAACCCGAAATGGCTCGGGACAAGGTAGTGCACGGCGCCGAAATCGAGGAGGACCGGGGCCGTGGCGGTGCGCTCGTGGCGCCGCGCGAGCTGCTTGATGGCGGCGCAGAGGCGCGACTGGTAGATGGCGCCGGCCTCTGCGTCCTGGGCGTAGATGGCCGTGTTGCGTTCCTTCTCCGGGCGGAACTTGTAGATGAAGTCGTTTTCTCCCAGGTTGAGGTAGGGCACCTCGATCAGGTGGGGCCCCAGCCGGGCGAGGACGGCGGCAAGCGCGTCCGTCAGGGCCGTGGGCGACGACTCGAGCTGCTCCACCGCGCGCAGCTCGATCTCCGGGTCCCTCGACGCGCCCTCGACCTGGGTGAAGTGGATGCGGCACGATTTCCCGTCAATGTCGGCGTAGAACGTCTCCTTGGGCCCGGTGTGGCCCTTGTAGGCGGTCTCGAGGTGCGCGATGGCCGAGAAGCGGTCCGGGCCCGTGAAAGGCAGGCCGAACCTCTGGCCCTGGCGACGGACCGCCAGACGGTTGTTGCCGTCGAAGGCGAGGATGCAGTCGAGCTGTGCGGCGGCGACCGGTGCGGTCGTGGACATGCGGTTACGCTACCCCTTCGTCAGGCCCTCGGCAAGGGCGAGCTCAGGAGGTCCTTCAGCTTGGCGACCTCGCGGCCGCCGCCCATCGCGAAGTCGGGCTTGCCGCCACCCTTGCCGCCGAGGCGCACGCTGAGCTCGTTGACGATCTTTCCCGCCTGGTGCCCGGCCTTGACGGCCGCGGGGGACGCGAAGGCGACGACCGTGGCCTTGTCGCCGAACGCGGCGCCGAGGCGCACGACGCCCTCGCCGACAAGCGCGGCCACCTGCGATCCCAGCGCCCGGAGCGCGTCGGGCGACTCGGCCGTGACGACGGCGGACACGAACTTGAGGCCGCCGTCCTCGGTGGCCTTCGCGGCGAGCTCTCCCGCGAGGGTGGCCGCCGCCTTCTGCTCGAAGGAACGCAGCCTCTTTTCGGACTCGGCCTTTTCGCCGAGAATCGAGATGAGACGCTCTTCGACCCCTTCCCGCGGAGAGCCGATTTTCTGGGCTACGAGTTCCACGGTATCGTAGGCATGGAGGGCGTGCCTGTACGCCGCCTCGCCGGCCACCGCCTCGATGCGCCGCGTCCCGGCGGCGATGGCGCTCTCGTGGATGACCTTGATGAGGCCGACCTCGCCCGTCGTCGCGACATGGGTTCCGGCGCAGAGCTCCCTGCTGTAGCCGCCGATGTCGACGACGCGGACAACCTTGCCGTACTTCTCGCCGAAGAAAGCGAGCGTACCCTCGGGCTTCTTGTCGAAGTCGATCTCGTACGCCACCACAGGGTCGTTGTCGAGGACCCGCTGGTTCACGAGGCCCTCGACCTCCCGCAGCTGGGCATGGGTGACCGACTCGAAGTGGGCGAAGTCAAAGCGCAGCCGGTCCGGGGCGTTGAGCGAGCCCGCCTGGCGCACATGCGTGCCGAGGACCTTGCGCAGCGCCCAGTGCAGGAGGTGGGTCGCCGTGTGGTTGCGCTGTATGGACCGGCGCCTCGTGCGGTCGACGGTGAGCTCGGCCCTCGCCCCGGCCGCCGGAACCGGGGTCCCGGGAGCCGCCTTGTGGAGGTGCCGGCCCGACTTGTCCTTCACGGTGTCGATGATCTCGACAAGCGACCCGGCTACCAGGGCGTGGCCGCGGTCGCCGAGCTGGCCGCCCATCTCGGCATAGAAAGGGGTCCGATCGAAGACCAGGAACAACCCCTGGTCCGAGTTCAGGGTCTCCAGCAGGGCAGCGTGGGTCCCGGCCCCGGAATCCAGCGCATATCCCGTGAAAACGGTGGGGGCGTGCGACGCCCCGGCGGAGCCCTCGGTCGCGGCGACGATGACCTCCTTTTTTTGGGCGGAGCGCCCGCGCTCGCGCTGCTGCTCCATGAGCGCCTCAAATCCGTCGAGGTCGATCGTGATGCCGCGCTCGGTGGCGATCACCTGGGTCAAGTCTGGGGGGAATCCGTAGGTGTCGTAGAGTTCGAAGACGACGGGACTGCCGAGGCTGCCCCCCGCGGCGGCCTCGTCGAAGCGCCTGAGCCCGCGCTCGAGGGTGCGCCCAAAGCTTTCCTCCTCGGACCTGAAGACGCGGCGTATCGTCGGCTCCTGTTTGACCAGGTCGGGGAACACGCCGCCGAGCGTGGCGATCACGGGATCGACCAGCTTCTCAAAGAATCCCGTGGAAAGCCCGAGGTTGCGGCCATAGAGGGCCGCGCGCCGCAGGATGCGGCGAATGACGTAGTTCCTGCCCTCGTTGCCCGGGAGGATGCCATCCGAGACGGCGCAGGCGACGCAGCGAGCATGGTCCGCCAGGACGCGGAAGGCGACGTCGACCTGCTCCTGCTGGGTGAGGCCGGTGCGTCCCTTCGGGACCGTCCTCGTGTACGCCTTGCCGGAGAGCTCCGCTATCTTTGCGAAGATGGGCGCGAAGAGGTCGCAGTCGTAATTCGAGGGCTCGGCGGAGAAGTCGGTGAAACCCTTCGTCGTGGCGTAGATGCCCGCCACCCGCTCGAAGCCCATCCCGGTGTCGACGTGCTTTGCGGCGAGGGGCGAGAACGTGCTGTCGGCGTTGGCATTGAACTGGATGAAGACGTGGTTCCAGATCTCGATGCAGCGGGGCGAGCCCGAGTTGACAAGGAGCCGGCCGGCAGCCTCGTCGTCCGAGGGCTGCAGGTTGACATTGATCTCGGAGCAGGGCCCGCACGGCCCCGTGTCGCCCATCATCCAGAAGTTGTCCTTCTTGCCTCCGCGCACGATGTGGACCTCGGGGTCGAGGCCGGCGCCCTTGAACAGGCCCGACCAGATGTCGAAGGCCTCCTGGTCGAACTCCGAGGGGTCGCCCCTGGCGGGCGAATAGACGGTGGCGAAGAGGCGCTTGGGGGGGACGCCCCACACCTTCGTGACGAGCTCCCAGCCCCAGGCGAGCGATTCCCTCTTGAAGTAATCGCCGAACGACCAGTTGCCCAGCATCTCGAAGAGCGTGTGGTGGTACGTGTCGAAGCCGACGTCCTCGAGGTCATTGTGCTTGCCGCCCGCGCGGATGCATTTCTGCGTGTCCGTGGCGCGCGTGTCCTTCGCGGGCCTGGCGCCCGCCCAGTGGGAAACGTCGGGCGCCCGCTCGCCGAGGAATATCGGCACGAACTGGTTCATCCCGGCGTTCGTGAAGAGCAGGCCGGGAGAGTCCGGCATCAACGACGACGAGGGCACGATGGTGTGCCCGCGCTTCGCGAAAAAATCCAGGAACGACTGGCGGATCTCCGTGGAGGTCATAGGGCGGCGATAATGGCGTCGGCCATGGCTCTTGTGCCCACGGACGCGCCGCCGAAGGCGATGTCGGCGGTGCGGGTTCCGGACGTGACGGCCTTGCGGACGGCGGCCTCGATCCGGGAGGCCGCCTTCTCGAGGCCGAAGCTGTGGCGCAGCATGAGGGCCGTCGAAAGGACCTGGGCGCAGGGGTTGGCAACGCCCTTGCCGGCGATGTCCGGGGCGGTGCCACCGGCCGGCTCGTAGAGGCCGAAGGGAAGGCCGGCCGAGTTGCGGCCCGCGCCGAGCGAGGCGGAGGACAGCATCCCCAGGGAGCCGCAGATGACCGCCATCTCGTCGGAAAGGATGTCCCCGAACATGTTCTCGGTCACGAAGACGTCGAACTGGTTGGGGCTGCGGACGAGCTGCATGGCGGCGTTGTCGACGTACATGTGGCTGAGCTCTATGTCCGGGGCGTTCTTGGCCACGAATTCGGTCACGGTCTTGCGCCACAGGACGGAGGTCTCGAGGACGTTGGCCTTGTCAATGGAACAGAGCTTCTTCTTCCGCGCCCGGGCCGTGGCGATGGCGGTCGTCGTGATGCGCTCAATCTCGCTTTTCCTGTACACCATGGTGTCGACCGCCTGGACGTCGCCGTCGGGCAGGGTGGTGGTCTCCTTCGGCTTGCCGAAATACAGGCCGCCGGTCAGCTCGCGGATGCACACGATGTCGATGCCGTCGGGGATGCGCTCGGTCTTCACCGGTGAGGCGGCTGTCAGCTCCTTGTAGAGCAAGCCCGGGCGGATGTTGGCGAACAGGGTGAAATGGAGCCGCAGCGGCAGGAGGGCCGCACGCTCGGGCTGGTCCTTGGGCGGCAGCTTCTCCCATTTGGGCCCCCCGACGGAGCCAAAGAGGATGGCGTCGCTTCCCTCGCAGATACGCAAGGTGGAGTCAGGCAAGGCCTTGCCATGGTTGTCGATCCCGGCCCCCCCGACGTCGGCCGCCTTGGCCTCGAGGGTGAGGCCCTCGAGCGTGGCGACATGGCCCAGCACGCGCAGTGCCTCGGCCATCACTTCGGGTCCTATGTAATCTCCTGCCAGTACGGCAAACTTCAGGGTCGGCATTGCAAAGGGTGTATCGGTAGCCGCTGGGGCGGAAAAGGTGAAGGGAATTTTCGCCGTTGCGGAAGCGAGGGAATATCCTCTCTTTGCGGCGTGAACGTCCATGTGCTTCCGGCCGGTCCCATCCTGACGAATGCCTACCTGCTGACCGAGCCCGGGACGGGCGAGGCCGTGCTCATCGATGCCCCGGAGGACGTTTGGGAGGAGGTCGAGCCCCTGTTGAAGAAGGACGGCTGCCGCCTGTCCCAGCTGTGGCTGACCCACGGGCACTGGGACCACACGCAGGGGGCTGCGGAGATCGTGCGCAGGACGGGCGCCAAGGTGATCGCCCACAAGGATGACCAGCCGATTCTGGAAACCCCGGAGATCATGGGCCCCCTTCTCTTGCCAGGCATCGTGGTCGAGCCGGTCAGGGTGGACCGGTGGGTCGAGGACGGGGACGTCCTGCGCGCGATGGGCCGAGAGGTGAGGATCCGCCATGTCCCCGGCCATTGCCCGGGCAGCCTCATGTTCCATTTCCCGGAGGCCGCTGCGGCCTTCCCAGGCGACGCGCTGTTCCAGGGCAATGTGGGGAGGACGGATCTTCCCGGGTCCAGCGGCGAGCAGCTTGCAACCTCGATCCGCACCAAGATCTACACGCTGCCCGACGCCACGAAAGTGTTCCCCGGCCACGGGGGCCCGACCACGGTCGGCGTGGAAAAGGCCACCAACCCCTATGTCCGCGGCTGACGACGAGAAATTCATGAGGCGGGCGCTCGAGCTCGCCCGGCAGGCCTGGGGCGGCACCGATCCGAACCCGATGGTGGGCGCCGTCCTGGTCGAGGACGGGCGCATTGTTTCGGAGGGTTATCACGAGCGCGACGGCGGGCCCCATGCCGAGCGGATCGTCCTGGCGACCCTGGCGCGTAACCCCGGCCCCCGTGCGACCCTCTATGTGACCCTGGAGCCATGCTCGACCGAGGGCAGGACCGGCGCCTGCACGAACGCCCTTATCGCGGCGGGTATCCGGCGCGTGGTCGCCGGGGCCGCCGACCCGAACCCGGCCCATGGCGGCAGGGGCTTCGAGATCCTGCGCAGGGCCGGGGTGGAGGTGGTGGAGGGCGTCCTCGAGGCCGAGTGCTCGGACTTGAACCTCATCTTCAACCACTGGATCACCCGCGGGGCGCCCCTGCTCGCCGGCAAGCTCGCCTCGACCCTTGACGGCAGGATTGCGACGCGCACCGGGGAGTCCCAGTGGATCACGGGTGCGGAGGCGCGGGCCGACGTGCACCGGTGGCGGCGCCTCTTCCCGGCCATCGCCGTCGGGGCAGGCACGGTCATGAAGGACAACCCCCGGCTGACGGCGAGGCTCGAGGGCAGGCCCGAGTTCTGTCCCATAAGGTTCGTCTTTGACGGGCGGCTTCAGACCGTCAGCGACCGCGGCATGCCGGGCGTCTACACGGACGAATTCCTCGCGCGGACCATCGTGGTGACGACGCAGCACGCGGGCCTGGGATATGTCCGCAAGCTGCGGGAGAAGGGGACGGGTGTCTGGATCTTCGAGTCGCCGAGCGGCAGGGTGCCCTTCGGCCAGTTCCGGGAGCGCTGCGCGACCGAGGGGATCACGGGCGTCCTCTTCGAGGGCGGCGCCGAGGTCCTCAGCCGGGCGCTCGCCGAGCGGCAGATCGACTACCTCTTCATGTACCATGCGCCCGTGATCCTCGCCGACGAGCGCTCGAAGCCGGTCCTCTCCGGCCTGAGGACCGAGAAGCTGGCCCAGGCCATCCGCCTCGCGGGCACCCGCCGCCAGACGCTGGGCGACGACGCGCTCGTGCGGGGAACGGTCGTCTACCCGGAGAAGGTCACCGTCGATGAGACTCTATTTAGCCTCGGGTAACGCGCACAAGGCGCGCGAGCTGCAGGCGATGGCCGAGGCCTTGCGCGCGGGAATCGAGGTGGTGTCGGCGTCGGCCGTCGGCGGCATGCCGGACGTCGTCGAGGACACGGGCACGTTCCTGGGCAACGCGACGAAGAAGGCCCTGGCCCTGAAGGCGCGCCTGCCCGCGGGCGAATGGGCCCTGGCGGATGACAGCGGCCTCTGCGTCGACGCCCTGGGCGGCCTTCCCGGAGTCGATTCGGCCTACTATGCCGGTCCCGCCGGGGATTCGGCGGCAAACCTCGCGAAGCTGGTCGACGTGATGCGGCTCGTGCCCGAGGGCCGCCGCGGGGCGGCGTTTGTCTGCACGCTGGTGCTGGCGGCCCCGGAGGGGCCGACGCGGGCCTTTGAGGGGCGCTGCCAGGGGCGCCTCGCCCGGGAGCCGCGGGGAACGGGCGGATTCGGGTACGACCCCCTGTTCGTTCCCGACGGGTTTGACGTCACGCTGGCGGAGGTGTCCCCGGAGGTGAAAAACCGCCTCAGCCACCGCGGGCTCGCGTGGGCCCAATGCGTCGGTTGGCTTGCGGCCCGGGGATAAACCGTGCTTGCATCGGCCCCCCATGGCCGACTTTTACATCACCACGGCGATCGACTATGTGAATGGCTCGCCCCACATCGGGCACGCCTACGAGAAGATCCTGGCCGACGTCATCGCCCGTTTCCGCCGGCTGATGGGAGACTCGGTCTATTTCCTGACGGGCACGGACGAGCACGGCCAGAAGGTCCAGCAGACCGCCCGCAAGCGGGGCATCCCCCCGCTCCAGTTCGCCGACGAGATCAGCGCCGAGTTCCGGGCCATGCTCCCCAAGCTGCTCATCTCCAACGACGACTTCATCCGCACGACCGAGGAGCGCCACAAGAAGGTGGTGGCGGAGATCCTGCAGCGCCTCTTCGACAAGGGGGACATCTACAAGGGAGAGTACCACGGCTTCTACAGCACCGGGCAGGAGCAGTTCCTCCAGGGCAAGGACCGCAACCCCGACGGGTCGTGGCCCGCGATCTTTGGCGAGGTGACCGAGATCGTTGAGAACAACTACTTCTTCAAGCTGAAGGATTACCAGCCCTGGCTCGTCGAGTTCCTCTCGAGGAACGAGGGGTTTGTATTCCCTAAATTCCGCCAGAAGCAGGTCGTCGAGTTCCTGAAGGAGCCCCTGAACGACCTGTGCATCTCGCGCCCCAAGGAGCGCCTGGAGTGGGGGATCCCGCTCCCGTTCGACCCGGGGTTCGTGACCTATGTCTGGTTCGACGCCCTGGTGAATTATTTCTCGGCGGTCGCGGACAAGCCCGGCGTCTGGCCCGCGACGTGGCACGTCATCGGCAAGGACATCCTCGTCCCGCCCCACGCCGTCTACTGGCCGATCATGCTCCATGCGGCGGGCATCCCGCTGCCCAAGGGAATCGTGGCCCACGGGTGGTGGATGACAAGCGGCGCCAAGATGTCCAAGAGCCTGGGCAACACCTCAAACCCCCTGGACCTTGTGGAGGAGTTCGGCGCGGACGCGCTGCGCTATTTCCTCATCCGCGAGATGAACGTGGGCCAGGACGGAGACTTCTCGAGGGAGCTCTTCCTCATCCGCTACAACGGCGAATTGGCGAACGACCTCGGAAACCTCGTCAACCGCGTGCTCAACATGACCGGGCGCTTCGCCGGGGGTGCCGTTCCCGCCGCGGGCCCCGACGCCGAGCCCGAGGCCGACCTGAAGGCGCTCTGGGACGTCACCGCCAGGGAATATGTCGCCCTTTTCGAGCAGTTCCAGTTCCACACGGGCCTGGAGAGGCTTTTCACGTTCATACGGTCCATCAACGCCTACGTCGAGAAGCGTGCCCCATGGAAGCTCGGCAAGTCCGCGGAGGCCGCGGACAAGGTGCTGCTGGCGACGTCGCTTGCGACCATGGCCGAGGCGCTGCGCCTGGCCTCGGTGGCCCTGAGGCCCGTCATGCCGGGTGCCACGGAGAAGATCAACGCGGTCCTCGGCTACATGCCCCGCGGAACCTGGAGGGACGAGCTTGCCTGGGGCAATGGCCTGTCGGGTTCGAAGGTGTCCGCGTCGCTCGTGCTCTTCCCGAGGCCGATGCCCGCGGGAGCCAAGGCGCCGTGACAATCCTCCCGCTAGACCCCGTCTCCAGCGCCTCGCCGGAGGCCCTCACCGCTTTCCTGCTGGAGTGCCGCGAGGCGGCGGCGCAGTCGGGAAGGACAAAGCTTGTCAGCATCACGATCCAGGTGGAGAGCCTGGATCCCCTCGCCGTCCTCGAGTCGATCTTCGAGCCGGGGGAGAGGCATTTCTACGCCGAGCGCCCCTCCGAGGGCTGGGCCATCGCGGGCGCGGAGTCCGTCATCTCGTACACGGTCGCCGGGCCGCGGCGCTTCCTCGAGTGCCAGCGCTTCATCGACCGCACGCTGGCGGACGCCGTGGCGGTCGGCGACCAGGACGTCCCGTTTGGCGGGCCCCACTTCTTCGCGGCGTTCTCCTTCCTCGACTCCGTCACCGGCGGCGAGCCCTTCGATTCGGCCAGCGTGTTCGTCCCGCGCTGGCAGGTTGCGCAGCGGGAGGGGCGGACGAGCGCCGTCGCGAACCTGGCCCTGGACGCCGACTCCGACGTCGGGGCGCAGGCCGCGCGCGTGTGGAACGCGCACGCCAAGTTCCGCTCGTTCGACTTCAGCGCGCCCGACTTCCCGGAGGATGGTTCCGCCGCGGCCTCGTCCGTCGAGGAGGTGGGCGGTCGGGGCGGCTATATGTCTGCGGTGAGCAAGGCCGTGGAGCGGATCGGCCGGGGGGAGTTTGAGAAGATCGTCCTCGCCCGCGCGAAGGACGTGAGGGCCAGCGGCCCGCTGAACCCCCTTCGCCTCCTCAACGGGCTTCGCCAGCGCTTTCCCGACTGCAGCGCGTTCTCCATCGCGAATGGGGCAGGGCAGAGCTTCATCGGCGCCAGCCCCGAGCGGCTCCTGCAGGTGGGCGACGGCGTCATGCGGACGGAGGCCCTTGCCGGCTCGGCGAACCGCGGCGCGACGGCGAGCGAGGATGCCTCGCTGGGGGGCCGCCTGCTCCAGAGCGACAAGGACCTGCGCGAGCACCGGATTGTCCTCGGCTCGATCGTCAGGCGGCTGGCCCCGCTCGGCCTCGACCTGAGGTACTCGGAACGTCCCCTTCTCAAGCGCCTGTCCAACGTCCAGCACCTGCACACGCCGATCCATGCGAGCCTGCCCCGGGGCGTGCGCCTCCTCGACATGCTGGGCAGGCTCCACCCGACACCCGCCGTCGGGGGGACGCCCAGGGAGGTGGTGGTGCCCCTCATCGCGTCGCTCGAGGCCTTTCCCCGGGGCCTCTACGGGGGCACCCTCGGATGGATCGATTCGCGCGGCGGCGGGGAATTCCTGGTCGCCCTCCGGTCCGCCCTGATCGACGGCCCGAAGGCCCGGATGTACGCCGGCGCAGGGATTGTCGCGGGCTCGTCTCCCGAGCAGGAATACGCCGAGACCGAGTACAAGTTCAAGGCCATGCAGGACGCGCTTCTCGGATCCTGATCCCATGGACGCGCGTCCCACCGGCCTCCCGCCCCTCGACTTCAGGAATGTCAACGCGCTGTGGGGAAGCGTCGTCGCCGAGACCCTTGTCCGCTCGGGCGTGCGCACGGTGGTCGTCTCCCCGGGTTCCCGGTCGACGCCGCTCGCGTTCGCGTTCGCGCGCCATCCCGGGATTGAGGCGATTCCGGTGCTCGATGAGCGCTCGGCCGCATTCTTCGCGCTCGGCCTCGCCAAGCAGGGCACGAGGCCGGTCGGCCTTCTCTGCACCAGCGGGACCGCCGGGGCGAACTACTATCCCGCCGTCATCGAGGCCCACGAGGCGGCGGTGCCGCTCATCGTCATGACCGCCGACCGGCCGCCCGAGATGAGGGCCTGCGCCTCCGGGCAGACGATCGACCAGCAGAAGCTATATGGCTCCCATGCGATGTTCTACCACGAGCTGGCGGTGCCGGAGCTGAGCCTTCCGCTCTTTCGCTACCTGAGGCAGACCGTGGCCCACGCCGTCGAGCGGTCGCTCGCGCCTACGCAGGGCCCCGTCCACCTGAACGCGCCCTTCAGGGATCCCCTCGTGCCCTCGGATGACTCGGGCAAGGCTGACGCCTTCGGGGCGACGATCGACTGGGAGCTGTTCTTTTCGCACCTGTCGCCGCCGGCCCCGGTCCTGGCGGTGTCCGACCTTCCCGTGTTTTCCCACGCCGTCCACGGGATCATCGTCGCGGGTCCCGCGCAGCCGGCCGACCCTGGGGCGTTCGCCGCGTCGGTCGGCGAGATTGCGCGCAAGCTCGGCTGGCCCGTCCTGGCGGACGGCCTCTCGCCGGTGCGCAACCACGCCTCCCTGGTCCCGCACCTGGTCACGCGCTACGACGCCATCCTGCGAAGCCCCGCGTTGGCGGAATCGCTGCGCCCCGAATGCATCCTCTGCCTCGGCGCATGGCCGACGAGCAAGGTGCTCCGCGGCGTGATCGAGGCCAGCGAGGCTCCCGTCTTCTTCGTCACGGACCGCCCCGACAACCGGGATGCGCTGCATGCGGCGACGCGCCGGGTCGTGCTGCCGCTCTCGATGCTCGCCCAGGGCCTCGTCGCGGCGGATGCGCCCAACGGCTATGAGAGACTGTGGGCCGGCCACGAGGCCAGGGCCAAGGCCGCCCTGGATGAACGGCTCGCATCCGAGGAGAACCTCGTCGAGCCGAAGGCGGCGTGGCTCCTGGGCCTCCACCTGCCCGCAGGGACACCGCTCTCGGTGGCGAACAGCATGCCGATCCGGGACATGGAGTTCGTATGGCCGGCGGGTGACCGCGCGGTACGCGTGCACTTCAACCGTGGGGCGAACGGCATAGACGGCACGCTCTCGTCCGCCCTGGGCGTCGCCCACGCGGGATCCCCCGCGGTCCTCCTGACCGGCGATCTGGCCCTGCTTCACGACTCGAATGGGTTCCTCATCGCGCCGAAGTTCAGGGGAAGCCTGACCATCGTCCTCATCAACAACCGGGGCGGCGGGATCTTTGAGCACCTGCCCGTGGCGCAGTTCGACCCGATATTCGAGGAGTACTTCGCCACGCCCCAGGAGGCCGACTTCGCAAAGCTCTGCTCGGCCCATGGCGCCGCGCACGTGCACGTGGAGGATTGGAGCCATTTTGTGGCGCTTGTCTCGGTGCTTCCCGCCCAGGGGATCCGCGTCCTGGAGGTGACCACGGACCGCAAGCGCGACGCCGCGTGGCGCAAGGAGGCATTTGCCTCCGCCGGCCGGCCGGCCTAGACAATTTCCAATGACCCCCAAATGGAAGACCGCCAAGGTCTACTCGGACATCCTCTACCAGAAGGCCGGCGGGATCGCGAAGATCACCATCAACAGGCCCGAGAAGCGCAACGCCTTCAGGCCCGAGACCGTCTCGCAGCTGATCGAGGCCTTCACCCAGGCGCGCGACGACCAGCGGATCGGGGTCGTCCTCCTGACGGGGGCCGGGCCCCACAAGGACGGCAAGTACGCCTTCTGCGCGGGCGGCGACCAGAGCGTGCGCGGGAGTGCGGGCTATGTCGGCGGGGACGGGGTGCCGCGCCTGAACGTGCTCGACCTCCAGAGGCTCATCCGCTCGATGCCTAAGGTCGTGATCGCGCTCGTTGCCGGCTACGCCATCGGCGGGGGGCATGTCCTGCACGTCGTCTGCGACCTGACGATCGCCGCGGACAACGCCATCTTCGGCCAGGTCGGGCCCTCGATGGGGAGCTTCGACGGGGGCTTTGGCTCCAGTTTCCTGGCGCGCAGCGTCGGCCAGAAGAAGGCGCGGGAGATCTGGTTCCTATGCAGGAAGTACGGCGCCAAGGAGGCCCTTGATATGGGGCTTGTGAACGCGGTCGTGCCGGTCGCCTCGCTCGAGACGGAGGGCGTCTCCTGGGCCAATGAGATCCTCCAGAAGAGCCCCCTGGCCATCCGCCTCCTCAAGAGCGCCTTCAACGCGGAGCTCGACGGGCAGGCCGGGATCCAGGAACTCGCCGGCAACGCAACGCTCCTCTATTACATGAGCGAGGAGGCGAAGGAATTCCATACCGCGCAGCGCGAGAAGCGAAAGCCGGACGCGGGCAAGTACCCCTGGCTTCCCTAATATGGGGAGACCTCGGTCAAGCTACTTTTAGGGTGGTTTGAACATTTGGAAGTACATTGGGTTTTGATGGAAGCGGCTCCTTCGCGAACGGCGACGGTCAGGCGACCGGGCCT
>Ga0302326_10008565_pt1 | contig 22539 bp, 16 predicted proteins | sample Palsa_T0_3_FD_202264 | JGI IMG/M metagenome (GOLD analysis project Ga0302326, IMG submission 202264) | Peat permafrost microbial communities from Stordalen Mire near Abisko, Sweden - Palsa_T0_3 | ecosystem: Environmental > Terrestrial > Soil > Palsa > Peat permafrost | place: Sweden: Abisko... | reverse complement strand
TCAGCGTGGTCACGGCCACCTTTGCCATCGCCGACTCGATCTACGCGCTGTCGGCGCTGAGCTTCCTCGGGATCGGGCCGCCGCCGCCGTTCACCGACTGGGGCACGATGCTGACCGACGGGGTCAACAACCTGTTCAACGGCTACTGGTGGCAGGTCTACCCGCCGCTGATCGTGCTGGTCCTGATCGTCGTGGCGTTCCGGCAGGTCGGCGACGCGCTGAACGACATCGTGAGCGGGCACCAGAGCAACGTGCTGCGCCGCCGCCGCCGGTTCCGGCTGCTGCCGCTGTCCGCCCCCCGGGACGCGTAGCCGCCGGGCGCTAGGTGGCTGCTGGTCAGTTCGGGCTCCGGGGCCCGGCCGGTGATCGCAGGACTGCGGCGGCGGCGTGAGCCAGCAGCCACTCGTTCGAGCGCTCCAGCGACCAGCCGAACACGTCGCTGGTTCGGAGCAGGCCGTCGATGCCGTAGTAGTAGGTGATGATCCGGCTGGCTAGCCGTGCGTCGACGCCGTCGCGCAAGGCGCCGATGTCCTCGAGGTGGCGGCAGATCCCTGTGAGATTGTGGTCGTGCCGCTTTTGCGCGGTGGCGAGCACCGCGGCGGACTCGCCGTCGTGCGGCGCGACGTCGATCACTATCCGGATGACGTCGCCCCACTGCCTGGTGATCTGGAGGTAGGCGGCGCTCAGGATCTGCATGGTCAGGACAGCGTCGGCGGCGGCGAGTGACTCCTGGTAGGACTCGGCGACTACCTGGGATTGCGTCCAGCTGTCCATGAGCGATCGCAGCAGGCCTTGCTTGCCGCCGCACTGCGCGTACACCGTCGCCGGGGACACCCGGCTCAGCTTGGCGATCTGCTCGACCTTGGTCTGGAAGAAGCCGTTCTCGGCGAACAGCCGGCGCGCCGCGGCGATCACCGCGGCGCGGGTCTGATCGGCATGCTCCTCGTGAAGTGGCCGGTCGGGCGGTCTGTCCATGATCACATGGTAGTCAGTAAGTAGAGTCTTGCTTGCCTTGTTAGCTAGAGACTCTGACTGTTAGAGTCGGACTCTAGCGAGAAGAGTCACAGCCTACCGGGACAGCGAGGTACATCATGGCGGAGTTCACGACCCGAGACGGAACTCAGATCTTCTTCAAGGACTGGGGCTCCGGCCAGCCGATCGTCTTCAGCCACGGCTGGCCCCTGTCGTCCGACGACTGGGACGCCCAGATGCTTTTCTTCCTGCACCACGGCTACCGGGTGATCGCCCATGACCGGCGCGGGCACGGCCGCTCCGCGCAGCCCGGCGAGGGCAACGACTTCGACCACTACGCCGACGACCTGGCCGACCTGGTCGGGCACCTGGACCTGCACGACGCCGTCCACATCGGGCACTCCGCAGGCGGCGGCGAGGTGGCCCGCTACGTCGGCCGCCACGGCGAGTCCCGCGTGGCGAAGGTGATCCTGGTCGCCGCCGTGACCCCGTCGGTCCTGCAGACCGACGCCAACCCGGCCGGCGCGCCGAAGGCCGTCTTCGAGGGCCTGCAGGCCGGGATGGCGGCGAACCGCTCGGAGTTCTTCCGGGCCGTGGCGTCCGGGCCGTTCTACAACTTCGACCAGCCGGGCGTGGAGCCGTCCGAGCCGGTCATCGCGAACTGGTGGCGCCAGGGCGTGACGGGAGGTGCGAAGGCGCACTGGGACTGTGTCTCCGAGTTCATTAGCCAGGACTGGTCGGAAGACCTGAAGAAGATCAGCGTGCCGGTCCTGGCCATGAACGGTGACGCCGACCAGATCGTCCCGCACGACACGTCGGGTCCCCGAGCCGTCAAGCTGGTGAAGAACGGCACGCTGAAGACGTACCCGGGCTACCCGCACGGGATGCTGACCACGCACGCCGACGTGCTCAACCCCGACCTGCTGGCGTTCATCCAGTCCTGATCGCGGGGCGGATCAGCCCGGTTTCGCGGCGGCCAGCAGCAGGCTGGAGGCGAGACATCGGCATCCTACGACACGGTCGCCGGCCGTCATGGAACGCACGTCGGGGCCGGTCTCGGCCACGATGCCGGCCACTTCGAGGGCGGTGCGAAGAGCGACGTGTCGGTTAAAATCGTGTCCTGGCTATCACCCGCTGGTGGGGAGTGGCACGGAAGGATCCGCGGACATGTTCGCATATAGAACGCAAGGTCAGCCGGGCTCAGCTCAGGCCGGAAAGCCGGGCCCCCGGCGGCCCGGGCGTTCTGACAGAAGTCACGTCCAACGGCCGAGCAGTTTCCCGGGCCAGCGGCCAGAACTCCGGCACGCTGGCCACGAGACGCAAGAGCCCCCGGGCGCGACACCCGGCCGCGTCGGCAGCGCGACGCCGCAGCCACGCCTCGGCAGTGACTTCGCCCGGATCGCAGTGCATGCGCACGACAGGCGGCTGGAATCCGCTGCGCTGGCCGGGGCTGAGCTAGCAGGCCCGGATGCGATCGGCTCGCCGCATGGTCCGGGCACACGCGGGACGGTGCCGCGGAAAGTAACACGGGCCGAGCACACCAGCCAGCGCATCTCGGTATCCATACCCCGAGTCGGTAAGTCGGACTCCTGGCGCACCGACGCGCGTCAGCCGGCCTCCTGGGGGTCAGCCGGCACGACCGTGTTTCCTGCAGCCCAGCATGACGCGATGCCGGGCGGCGAGCAGGCCAGCCCGGTAGATTTCCGCTCATTCGTGGCCCAGCCGACCGCGTCGATAGCCGAGCCACGACCGGGGCAGACGGTCCGGCTTCCCGACATCGTGATCCCGGCGATGGCAGCCATTGAGCAGAGGGACGCCATCGCCAGCACGCTGTCGTACAATCCGAGCATCACTCAGTCCGGACCACCGCCGAGTCCGTTTGGCGCCACGATGCCCTACACCCATGCACTGTCGGGCATAACCGTCACTCCGGCGGCTAGGCATTACAACGTGACGGCCACGGTTGATAACCCCATCACGTTCCAGGTAGCTGGTGGCGGTGATACCGACATTGCGTCCGAAGCTGACCCGAACATCAATCAGGGCAACTATGCGGCGGTGGCCAGCGACCTAGCCCCCGATATGACGGATCTGGGCGGGCGGCCACCGCGGACCCATTTCTGGGCTCAGGACCTGTGTATCAGGCATGAGCGCTTTCACGCGACAGAGGACACGACATACGGCAGGTCCGGCGTCACGCTGGCGCAGAACTGGCTGAACGGGCAGCCCGCGGCAAGCGTCGCTCAAGTCCATACCCTTCTTGGCCAGGTGCCTGGACGGGTGGCAGCCACAGTGAGCGCGGCCATGGCCTACCCTGGCCGCGAAATACGCGCGTACGGTGACGGCGCTCCGCTTTACCAAGCCCGGGCGACGGCGATAAAGACGAAGGGCGACGCTCGGGGGTACGCGTCAGGTGGGCTATCCAGAGGCGCCAAGACGGGCATCGGCGTCGGGGGAGGGGCGCTGGCGGGAGCCGGGATCGGCGCCCTCGCGGGTGGGCCGATAGGGGCTGCGATCGGTGCCGGCATAGGTGCGCTTGCGGGAGGAATCGGGTCTCTGTTCTTCTAGGCTGAGACCGGATAAAGCGAAGCAGCGCCAGTGCGTCTGAAGGAGCCGCTGACGAGCCGTATGCTGGATCTGAATATTCCTGACCCGCCAGCGGGTATGTCATATGCGCAATTCGAGGACTACCGAAATCGCGCGATCCTTCAGCGGAATAACATTTCGCTGTCGGAGGCCGGGCTCATCGATGCGCTCGGCAAAACGGCAAATATCCTGCAGGCGGCGGTCGCGCACACCTTGGGCAGTCTGGCCAGCGCCGCTGCGTCCCCGGCCTTGAGCCGGCTTCTCACGGCTCCGGAAGACCTCGTCAGAGTCGAGGCGGCATACGCACTGGCGCGTACCGGCGGCGGCGAAGGCAGGGACGTGCTCGTACAGTGCCTGTCCTATCCGGTGGATGCGTATCTGTTCCCGGCCATCGCGGCTGGTTTCCTGGCCCAACTGGGAGATCCGCGAGGATTCTCTACTGTCGCCAGCTGCCTGGACCAGGAAATTCCTGCCATCAGGCTGATAGCGAGCAAGCAGCTGTACTTCTTTGTGCCGTTCCAGGGTCAGCCGGATGCGACCGGGAAGCCGGTAGAAGTACTCCACGAGTTCAGCCGGGCGCTGCGGGACGCGAATCCTGATGTGCAATGGCAGGCGCTGGTGCAGCTGCGTGAACTCCGCCTGCAGGACTCCCGCGATATTTTGCGGGAATTTGCTGAGGACACTTCGGACGAGCAACTGCGCGAGGTGGCTAATGCCACGCTCGCATCGCTCACCGCCTGAGCGCAACGAAGAGCCATCCATTGCGGCCGCGGGGACTTACGAAACTGCCGCCCGCCGTCCCCGTCACCCGATCGGCGGACGCGGCGCGGCCTCACGATGCGATGATGGTCGAGCCGGAGCTGGCCGAGCGCGCGGCTGGTCAGCATACGCTGGCCCTCGCCAGGTCTACCCGTCGCGTCGGGGTCAGGCCCCGAGCAGGATCGTGCGAACCGCCTCGGCGTAGGCCTTGATCTCGACTTCGCGCGCGTCCCGGGCGGTCCCGGAGTATTCGCTGAGCATCTGATTGTCCGGCGGTTCGACCGTGAAGATGCTGATGCCGCGATTCGAGGCATAATCACCGAGCGACACACCTGGATCCTTCGAGCCGTCCCAGCGCGCGTAGTTGGCCGTCGATGACGTGCCCTTGAAGTTGCCGGCGACCGAGGGGTGCGCGAGGCCAGCGCGTATCGGGCCCTTCGCCGTCCCTCCCGCAGTTCGTGCCTCGATGAGGTCGGCCGCGTCGAGTGACAGCCGGTTGTCCTTTTCGTCGGCCGCGTGAACGAAGCCCTGGTGGCGCGTCTGGACGAGTCCGCGGGGCGCGTTCGACTCGTCAGAGTTGGGGTTGTGGCCCCACGCCCGGGCCCGGGCATCCTCGACGGGTGTCTCGGCGCGGGTGTCGTAGGATACGCCAGCCAACGATGGGTTCGAGCTGCCGTGGATGCTGATGATCCGCTCCGGGGAGAAGCGTTCCATCAATCGCATCAGCATCACGTTCTCCGGGCGGATCGCTTTGCCGAGTTTGTCCTTTCCGCCGGAAGCGGCCAGGTCCTTCGACGGATCCGGGAAGTTGCGGTTTGGATGCGCGCCGGGACCCTCGCGGTTGCGGTAGGTAGCGTCGTCGGGGAACAGGTCGGGAACGACGATCGCAGACATCTCCGGCGGGTTCGGTGCACTGGCGAGGTCGCGCAGCAGCTGTTGTGCGACCTCGATCCCCTGTACCTCCGAGCCGTGCACTCCGGCGATCACGAGCGCCCGGCGAGCTGTCCGGCCTGGTACGTACCTCACCGTGACGCTCTGCGGCCGCGCCGCTCCTGTCCCCCTCGGGCCTCTCCATCCGCTCGTCCGGCCGAGCTCGCGCTGCCGGACCTGCTGGGCAAGCGCGATGTCGTCGGCACGACCGCCGAGCAGGCGGTTGATCTCCTGATCGAGGTCCGGATCGTTGACCTTTACGTCAGACCCGCTCAGCGCCGCCAGCACGCTGTTCAGCGTCGGCAAGGCCCCCGCCGCCGCGCGCACACGGTCCGACAGCGGGCTGCGCTGGATCGTCCCCGACGCCACCCGGCCGGACCGGCCGCGATGCCCGCCCGCTGCCCGGTCGGCCTCGGCCTCGCTCGGATCACCCCGCGGTGCGAGCCCGCGCGGCTGGGCGCGAACGCCGCCCTGCTGAACGACGTGGGCGAGCTCGTGCGCGATCAGCCGTGCCCCAGCGGGTGACGCCTCGCCCGGGAAGCTCTCGCCCACGACGATCTGTGAGCCGACAGTGTATGCCGCCGCCCCGAGCGCCCGCGCTGAGCTGGCCGCCGCGTCGCCGCTGTGGACCCGCACGCGGCTGAAATCCTGCTGGAAGCGCTCCTCCATCTGCGCGCGGGCGGGTGAATCGAGCGGCCGGCCGGGTGTGGCCAGAGCGTGCTCGACATCGGCCGCCGATCGCGCCGAGGCCACTCGACGGCCGACCCGCACGGCCTGAGCCGACGTGCTTTGCGCCGGAATCTGCGCCAGCTGCCTCACTGGGACACCCTCCTAGCGAGCCTGTCGTCGTGAGGCGGCGCCATCCAGCGCCGGGCATGAACATACATACGTCTTTCGAGGGTCGTCAAGGCGCCGGGCGAGCAAGCGTTACACGAAGGGCGCAGCTTAGCCTCATGGGCGATGACGTGGATAACCTTCAATGCATGACCTTTTCTTCCGAACGGGCCGGTGACACGCCTGGGCGAACGGTAAAACTCGCTTTAGCAGATCGAGCGCGGCCCGCCGGACGCGCGGACTGGAATTGCTGACCAGTCGCTGCACCAGCTCCGCGGGAAGGTCCGTCTCCTGGACGCTGAACCGTTGCAACAATGACGCGGCCGTGGCGACAACTGCTTCGTCGGTATCCTCCAGCTGGCCGATCAGCAACGCTCGCCGCTCGGCGGCGTGACCGTCGGCCATGCCGACCAGCGCCGTCGCTCCCTCGCGGATCAGCGGATCGGGATCCTGCAACAGGACCCGGGCCGTCACCTGCAGGCCCGGCCAGCTGTCGTCCTGACTGATGGTGCAATGCGTCATGGCTTCCATGAGGTACCGGCGGACGATACGGTCCTCGCCGGGATCATCCAGGTAGGGCAGCAGCGTGGGAACTAGGTCCTCGGTGCAGACCTGCTTGATGGACCAGGCCAGGCGGCGTCGCCGGTCGATCGAATGCTCCCGCTGAAGTGCACCCGCGAGGGCCGGGAGGATATCCGGCTGACGCCAGACCCGGGCCAGGTCGGCGACCGCACCGTCGTAAGGGTTCCCGGGCTCGCCTAGGGCGTCGAGGACCTCCGGCGGCGGAACGCCCTGGAGCCATCCGGGTGCGGCGGCAAGCTCGGCGGCGGCCGCCTCGGCCGAGGCCGGGTTCAGCAGGCGCTCGAGAAGGGCGGTGGGCGGGCGGGGCGCGGTCATCGCGGGAACCGGAGGTTGTGCCCGGCCAGGTTCTCCACGTCCAGTCTGACCTTCCCCCGGCCACCGGATGGCACCAGGTTCATCGAACGGGGATCAAAGGACACTCGGAGCTCGTTGATATCCCCTACGCGCGTCGCCGGGATTCCGCCGGGAATAACAGTGCTTCTGATCAGCCGGCTCTGCTGGGACTTCGCCTTGTCTACTCCCTCGACGTAGTCCCCTGGCATTTTTTTGGCTAGTGCATTGCTCTTGGCACTGGCTTGCGCTTCCTCGAACTCGGCGGCAGTGACGCCCTTCGCATTCTCCTTTGCCATAGCGACTGCGTTTCCATAGTGGATGTCCCGGCCGGCCGCCGTCTTTTCCTGGATTTGGGCCCGCATCCGGAACTCGCTCTTGCCCTTGCGGTCATCCCCGCCCGGAGCCGGAGCCGGGGCCGGGGCCGGGTCCGCGGCCGTGCTGACGCGAGTCGCATGACCAGCCGCGATTGCGCCGACGCGCGCGGCTTGTGGCGCCCTGGATCCCAGTGCGGCCGGAATGGGTGCAGGCGTGACCGGAACGGGTGCGGGCGTGACCGGAACGGGGATGGGGTCAGCGGCCGGCGGCGGGACCAATCTCAGGGCGGGTCCGGCGACGGGCTGGGCCTCGCCCGCCAGGTCGACCGCGGCGTTGCCGACCTGCGATACCCCCGATCCGGACCGCGCGGCCATGGTGACCGCGGGCTGCCCGCCGCCCTGCAGCATGGTCAGCGCTGGCTTGGCGCCACGTGCCGCCGTTGTCGTGACGGTTTCGGCCGTGGTTGCGGCCGCTTCGCCCTCCGAGGCGAGGGCGCCAGCCGTGCCGGCTCGGGCGGCAGCAACCGCAAACGTGGCGATAATCGCCAGGATCTGCCCGGTCAGCTCACCGATCATCAGGGCCGCCTTCTCCGGCGAAGCCCGTTCGAACTCCGTGAGCCAGTTCGTTACGAGAGCTCGCAGTCCGGCAGGTATGGACTTGATCGCCTGAATGAATGACGCCCACCACGCCTCAGTCCGGTTCCAGCCCCCGGTGAACAGATCAGCGGCAACGGAATACAGGCCGCGGAGAATGCCCACCGCCAGCTGCACGAGGCCGGTGATCAGGCCGACCACTCCTTCGGCGAAGCCGACCACTATCCCGACGACCGCGAGGATAAGGCCGATAAGGATCTCAAACACGAGGTCAATCTGGTCGATCGCCATGTTCGCGAATAGCTGCAGGGCGGCCGGCATGCGCCCGGCCAGGCCTCTTAGCCCGGTGATACCAGCGCGATGGGCCGTGCGCAGGCCGGCGATGAGATGGTCGTATGCGGCCGTCTTGATCGATTGCCAGCTCGGCAAGCGGCTCAGCCGGTTGGCCAGCGCACGGTGCGCCGGCGGAGCCGGGTGGGTCGCCAGCTGGTCGGCCTCCCGCTCGAGCGTGTCGCCCACCGGGCCCAACTGTACGTCGCCCGTGGCGGCCGTCCCGGACTGCTGCGCGACGTGCACGAGTTCGTGGGCTAGGACCCGGCGGCCCTCTGGCGAGGCCGGGCGGTACTCGCCGGCGTTAAACACGATGTGGTGGCCAACCGCGAAAGCCCGCGAGTGCACGCTCTGGGCGGCGACCGCGGCTTCCGCGTCGTGATGTACCCTGACCTCGCTCAGATCACGGCTCAGCCGAGGCCCGAAGTCCGCACGCAGCGCGGCAGGCAGCGGGGTACCCGCCGACGAGAGTACCGACCGCACCGGCTTCGGCAAAGTCAGCCGGCCGATCCCGTCCGGCCCCGCTGGCGATTTGGCGAATACCTGCCCAAATGACACTACTAAAGTATAGAACTGCTGCGGTCGCACGACAACGGAAACTGACGTCACCGGCCGGTCACAACCAGATATTTTCACCGTCTCGCCATTTAAGGCACGATAAAAGCCGAAACTCTGAACCCTGGCGTCGCATGGTGTCGCTTCTCTTGCGGCCTGATTCCCGCTCCGGGCCGTTGAATCCAGCCGGGTGGTATGCGAGGGTGACTTTATGGCGATCCTAGTGGCCAATGGCGCTCAGCTGGCATGCGATATGGGCACGACGCCGTCGCTGCTTTCCGTGCTCCCCGGGCCCCCCCACGTCGCCTCCGCGCCGGCGCCTGCTGTGCTCTTGGCGGCGGTCAGCGATTTCGTGCCGCTGACGAACATCAAAACGTTCGGAATGTGCAACTCCCCGTCCAATCCCGCGGTGATAACCGCGACCAGCGCCGCCGACGGGGTGTTCACTCCTGCGCCATGCGTGCCGGCTACCTCGGACCCGTGGGACCCGCCGGCGACGGTGACCGTCTCCGGCGTCCCGGCGTTCGACGAGGACGCCACCTGCCAGTGCGCGTGGCAGGGCACGATCGCGGTGGTGAACCCGGGACAGACTCTGGCCGTCACCGTCCCGTAGGGCCATAGCGCGGCCGCGAAGCAGACGGATCAGCACCGTGCTGACACCAGCCGCCATGACCTATGCCTCCTCCACGCGGAGCTTTATCTCGGGGGAGCCGACCTGGATCGTGTCGCCTGGCGTCAGCGTCGCCGGCTGCTGTGCCGTGAGCGGCTGCTCATTGACCATGGTGCCGTTCGTGGAGCCGGCGTCCGTGATCGTCAGCGTGCCGTCTTGTAGGTGGAAGACGGCGTGATGGCGCGAGACCGAGGGGTGGTCGAGGTAGATACCCGCCTCGGATGTGCGTCCGATCCCCGTCCCGTCCTGTACGGGGAACACGGCTCCGGGCTCGAATGTGGCCACCGACCGCACAAGATGGCTCACGATCGCCGGCCTGATAATGGTCGTCGTGTCGGCCAGCAGGGCCTGGCGCTGCGCCGTGGGATGACCATGCTCCGGCGGGTCGCGGTGTTCGCCTGTCCGGTAGCCGAACAGGACGCGGAGGTCGACCAGGTCGTCCGGGAGTTTCTTCACCAGCGCCAGCGGCGCCAGATAGCGCGGTGGTCCTTCGGGGATGACGGCGAGCGGCGCGTGTTGCTCATCGCGCGATTGCGGCCAGAGCACGCCGCTGGTCGCGGTCCGCGCTGGGATCTGCCAGAAGTCGCCGCGCTCGTAACGGGCCATGGGCGCCTCGAAGCGGATCTGTACGCCGTCTTCGAGCTCGAACCACTTCCGGTAAGCTCGCCGGACCGGGATCCCGTGGTTGGCGGCCGGGTTGGCAGGCTGCTGATCCCAGCGCCGCAGCAGTGGATGGCGCCCCGTGCTGAAGGCGCGGTGGACATCGGTGTCCTGCAGGGTTACCTGCCTGGTGGCCAGCGTGATGCCCTGAACCTGCAGCAGGGCGGGCGGCATCCCCAGTGGCGCCCAGTGATCGTCGGCAAGCTCGACCCAGTCGCCGACCTCGAGCCCCTGCCGGGCGTCGTACCACACTCGCTGCAAGGTGGCCGTGCGCACGCCGCTGCTGTCGGGCTCGGTCAGGCTCTCGAGCCCGAACTCGACGCTGCCGTTGTCACGCGACCACTTGAACGTCGCCTCGTCGCCGTCACCGCCACGGTGCACCTCGACCCGGTAGAGCTGATTCTCGACGCCGCGGTAGCCCCAGGGCGCCGGCGCGGTGGCGGGGCCCGGCTCGGGTTCACCGCTGGAGTGCGCACGGGCGCCGAGCGTCGGCCGGCGGAGGGCGTCGGCGTTGTACTCACCGAACGCGCCGATGATCGACTCCGGCTTCATCTCGGTCAGGTCTTCCTCGCGCGCCGGCAGCTTGCGCGCTGCGACTGGGCGCCACCTCACCTGCCTGCGGCGGGCCGTGTCGGGCACGTCGGCGCTGAGGGCCGGATCGAGGAGATCGGGGGCCTGGATCGCGCTCACCGCCTGCTCCCAGACCACCAGGTAGACCACGAAAGGCGCTTTATGCTCCTCGATCGCCAGCTCCTGGTCAGCGGGCTGGTACGGAGCGGGAGCCTCGCAGCGCAGCCCGTAGACGTAATAGTGCCCTCGCCCCAGTCGCACGGCGTGGCACTTGCCGTCCTCGCTCACGGGCTCGACCGTGAAACCCGCGTCCTGAACCGGTCCGGCGAAGGGGCCGATCAGGTCGACGGTGAGGCTGCGCAGGTAGTCGAGCAGAATCGCGTTCTGCTCGTTCAGCTCCGCGTCGAGCAGCAACCTGCCCTGCTGGGCCAGGACGCCCGAGTACCGAGCGGAGAGGCCGCCAAGGAAACGAGAGAAATCGCCGTACACGACTGGCCTCCATTAGGTGGCAAAGCGGATGTCGATGTCGACCCCGGGCGGGACGAACTGCCGCAGCTGGGTCCGCAGGTCGGTAACCGCAAGCGGCTGCCATTGGTTGTGATAGGCCCCGAGTTCGCCTTCGTCGTGCGCGCCGCGGGTGAGCTCGGGGCCGGCGTCACCAGCGAGCCGCGCGTAGGCGGGCTGACCGAACTGGACGCTGTCGAAGCGGGGAACCAGCCGCGCGGCGGCCAGCGCTTCGAGCCGGCCGCGATCCCGCGCCGCGAGGGAGCCGGCCGCGATCTCCGCTCCGACGCGGGTGAGCGCGACGTCTGGCTGGCAGCTCGTCCGCCTGGGCGTGCGCGAGCCGGGCGCCAGGTAGCAGAAGCGGACGCTCCCCGTCTGACGGCGCTCGCAATCGAGCGTCCCGGTGAGGATCGAGTCCTCGACCAGGCCGGTGCTGTGGACCTCGGCTCCCCCCAGAACGGTGACACGGGACAGCGAGAGGCGTACCCAGGCGGGCCGGTCGTCGGCGCCGAGCACGGCGCGCCCGCGCAGGTCCGACGCGTCGAGCACGGAGTCGCAAACCCTCAGCGGCAGCGGCTCGAAGCCAGTCTCGGGGCTTTCGACGCGGATCCGGCCGACAACCGAGTCGGAGATCGCGATCGGACAGGGCATACCGTGCACCACGAGGCTCGGGCGGCGGCGATCCTCGTCCGGCCCGGTACCGGCCAGGCCGCCCGCCGGGACGAGCGTGCAGTGTCGCAGCCTGACCCCGGCGAAGCTGCCGTACAGGTCGAGCGAGTGACGCGCGACCCAGACGCCGTCGAGCGCGAAGGCCGGCGGATCCGCGGTGCCGGGATGGCCGGCCCCGCGCACCCGGAGCCGGTCGGGTCGGCCGCCGCCGGTCTCGACCGGGATGATCACCGGCCGGCAGCCCGGTGCGGCCCGGATCTCGAGGTGCTCGGCCGCGGCGAGCCTGATGTCCAGGTGCTCGCGGTAGACGCCGTCCCCGGTAATCTCGATCACCGCGGAAGGAACGTGACCTTTCTCCTTGGCCGCTCGCCAGGCTTCCAGCGCGAGGCGGATGCTGGGGTAGCCGCCCGGGCCGACGGAGTAGACGGTCGCGGTCACGGGCGGAAGCGGCCGCTGATAGCTACCGCCGCCGATCACTCCGATCCCCAGGTGCGCGCACGTCACCGAGATCTCCTCCTCGGGGGGATGACGCTCCGGGAAGGCGATCCGGCCGAGCTGCGGATCAATGCTGACCCGTCCGTCCGGCGTGCGCTCGTGCCACCGGCTGAGATCGGCGACCAGGATGTCCGAACGGGCTACCGGCTGGCCATCCCGGTATACGCAGATGCTGCGCGCGGGGCCGTAGTAGTCTTCTGGCCGCAGCCGAAGCGCTCGGCGGCTGATCGTCCCGGCGACGTCGAGTTCGGTCGGCGGCGAAGCAGCGCGATCGCCAGCCGGGATGACGGCGAGGGCCAGGTCCCGGCCGAGCTGGTCGAATGTGTAGCAGTTCTCCTCCGCCCCGGCGCTGGCCGCCGGGGCGCGGCTGACCTGCTCGGCGACCAGGCGCCATAGCCATACGGCCACGGCAGAAGGGTCAGTGGTTCCGGCGGTGCGGTGCGAGGACAGGCGGCGGACGTCGGTCAGCGGCGCGGCGTCCGAGAGCGGGGTGGGGAGCAGCTCGAGCGCGTCGGCGTCGGCTAGGTCGATCAGGCGCCGCCGCCCGATATCGGGCATCCGGACCGACTGGGTGGCCAGCGCCCTTCGGCGCAGCTCGATGGCCAGGGCCGGCCAGCCAGTGGCCTGGGTGGCCAGCTGCTCGAGCACCGAGAAGGAGCCCGTGCGGCTCCGGTCCGCGATCGCGTCGGCGACCTGGGCGCGGCGCCAGATGGCATCGGCACCGGAGTTCGAGGCGTCGGCGCCCGTCGGCCGCGACGGGCCGAGCGAGAGCCCGACGAGTTCCGCGAAGTACGGCACGAGGTCGTCGTCGCAGGTCTCGATGAACCAGTTGTCGTAGAGGTGGCCGATGTCGGCGGCCAGCTCGTCGGCCTGGCCGGCGATCGCCCGCAGCAGCGTACGCAGCGGGTAGCCCGGCGCCGCGTCGCGCATCCGGTAGATGGCCGGCAGGAGGTTGTAGAGCGTGTCGTCCGGGCTTGGCTGTCCGTCGGTGCTCATGGTGACTGCTCGCTCAGGATCAGGGTGCCGGGTGCCGCGTCCGACACGTAGGCGACGGCGTCCGGCGCCGGGACTCCGGGCGCCAGACCCCACTGGGACGGTACGGCCGCGAGCGTCGCCACCAGCGGCACCGGGCCGGTGAGCAGGGCCGGCAGCTGGGTGGTGAGGGCGCTGGCGGATACCGCGGCCGGGACCAGGGCCAGGCCGGTGAGCGTGACGGACCGCACTCCGGGAGCCGTGTGCGCCGCGGCGAGCAGATCGCTCACCGCGACGTCCTGGCCGAGGTGTCGCTGCGCGTAACCAAAGCCGGCGAGCAGCGCCGCCTGCACGGCGGCGACGATCTCATCCCAGCTCACGAGCGGATCGTGGATCACCTCCGCGGTCAGCGTGATCAGGTACAGGCTGGCCGGCACGACCTGCACCGGCAGCGCCGGATCGGCCACCGCGGCGATCGCCGCGGCGACCGCCGAGCACAGGCTGTCGCCCGGATTCAGCTGCACCGGATCTGTCCCGGCGACGGTGACCACGACGCCCCCGCCGGGCGCCGGGGCGGCGCTCGCCTGACCAACCCCCGCGATCGAGCTCGCCAGGCTCACGTAGTCGTTCAGGGTGACGACCCGGCCGAGTCCGCTCAGGCTGACCGGAACCGCGGCGCGGACCGATTCCTGGTCGTCGCCGCCGCTGCCGCCGGTCGCCGGCAGCGGGTTAGTGACCGAGCTGAGGCTCGCCGGACGACTGAGGAGCTGCGTGATCTGGGCGGCCTGCAGGTTCCCCTGACTGCCGTCTCCGGCCCGGTAGGAGGCGAGGATGTTGCCGGCTCCCGAGGGCAGCGGGGCGGGGAATGTGATCGTGGCCTGGCCAGAAGCGTTGGTGCCGAGCAGGAACGATTGAGCCGGGGTGGTGCTGTCGAAGCGGTCGGCCCGCGCGTAGCCGACGCCGTCGACGGTCACCGTCAGCGTTGACTGAGCGCCCGGTCCGGTCGGAGCCGGATCGGCGAGCAGCGGCCCGCTGGAGAGCGTGAAGCTCTGCGGTGCCTGCGCCGGCTGGCCGCTGCCCAGCACCTGGCTGATCGTCGCGCCCTGGTGGGCCGGGACGAGGTTGCCGTAGACCTGCACGGTGGCGCGCTGGTAGCTGTAGGCGAGGGGCTCCGCCAGGTTCAGCGTGCTGTAGGCCGTATCGCCGCCGCTCCCGCCCGTGGTGACCGAGGCGATCATCGCGATCTCGCCGGACGGGACGGCCGCCCCGGCAGGCAGGTCGGTGCGCGTGCCCGTCACCGCGATCAGGCGGCCCGGCTGCACGCCGGCCACGAGCCCGGCCAGGTCGATCGAGGAACCGGACACGTCGGCGGTGACGGGCGCGGACTGCAGCGGGAGAGCGGCGGGCTGCGCGTAAACGGTCAGCGGCCGCAGCGCCGACTGGAGCACGGCGTTCCCGTCGATCCACGGCGTGTCCAGGGTCAGCTGGGTGACCTTCGCCGTGATCCCGTAGCCACTCGCCGCGACCGTGCTGGCCGAGCCGGGATTCGAGCCGACCTGGGCGATGACGGGGTACTGGATCCCGGGCGCGGAGCCGGTGCGGTCGGCGCTGTCGATCACGACGTAGCTGCCGGGCATGATCCCGGGATAATTGCCGTCCAGGAGCAGTACCTTCTGCTCGGCCGCCGAGAGCGGCAAGGGCGTCGCGATCGAGAGGGTGAGGACGTCCGCACCGCCGGGAGGCGCCGTCCATGCGATCGTCACCAGCGTGGCGCCGACTTGAGCGCGCAGCGGCGTGCGCAGTCTAGGGTCCCAGGTCACGGAGCCGAGGCTGGTCGAGGTCTCAGGGATGACGAAGTCCAGCGTGATGGCCTGCGTGCCGGGGACGAAGCTGGCGTTCACCTGCAGTTCGGGAGTTGACGGCGGGGATGGTGCGGGCGCCGGGGTGGGAGGACTGTACGCAGCGCAGCGCAGCGTCACGGTACCGTCCCCGCCCCGCAGTTGGACCTCGCCGCCGAAACCCCCCGGGGGCGGCGACGCGGTGGCCGGCAGGCTGACCTCGATCGCCGCCTGGCTGGTGAACGTCGCGGCGCTCCACTGGATGTCGATCACCGGACGAGCCGCCTGCGCTGCCTTCGTCTCTGCTGTCTCCGTCTCCGCTGCCTTCGTCTCCGCTTCTTCCGCTTCCGCCGCCGCCCTCGCCATCCGCAGCAATGGCTCGAGGTCAGCCGTGGTGACGCTCAGCTGCAGCGTGAACGTGTCCCCGATGGGCCAGTCTTGAGTACCGGCCGGCTGGCCGCGGGCGTTGAACACCGGCTGGGGCGGGGCCGAGGCGCCGAACGGAGCCGCCTTTACCTGCATCGAAGACGCGCCTGTGACCTCTGGTGAGCCCACCGGCGTGCTGTCGAGCGCCGCGTAGAGCACCGGGGCGACGGCGGGCTGCAGCGTCGTCAGGAGCCGCGGCACGGCGTCCGAGCCTGCTCCGAATACCGACTGCGCCGTCTGCGTCAGCGGGTTAGCCGACTGGCGTAGCGGCGTCGCGGGCTTGCCGAGACCGCCGGTGAGCAGTCCGTCGATCGCGGCCGTCGCGGTCGGTGGCGGCGGGCTGGCTGGTGGCGCCGTCGGGGGCTCCGGCGGGGCCACCGCCGGTGCCTGGAGCGTTACGTTGGTCACCTTGGCGGCGTAGTCGACGGCAGCGGAGGCGACGAAGACGGGGTGCGGGGTGCCTGCGCCGGTGTCCGGGGTCCCGGCCAGCTCCAGCAGGATCATGTCGTTGGGTGAGAAGCTGGCGGTCGTGCTGTCGACGACGAGCGACGCAGTGCTCGCCTGAAGCGGCTGCGCGGACTTCGGCGCCAGCAGGTTCCAGCTCGGCCGCGCGACCAGCGTCCCGGCCGACTCGAACGTCTGCGGCTGCTGACCGGGACCGGGCACGGACTGGAACAGCAGCCCCGGGCTGAACTGGACCGCGCCGTCGGCCGGATCCGGGGCCAGCGCGTAGGCCAGGTAGACCTGCGCCGCCAGGCCGGGCGCGGGCTGATAGCCGACGAGGCTGGCCAGCGACAGGATCGAGCCGGGCTGGGTGGCGGTTGTCAGGTAGCCTTCGCCGGCGATCCGGTCGAGGTAGAACCCGAGTACGTCCCCGACGGTCGCCCAGGCGTCCAGCAGGGCGATCGTGGGGTCGTCCGGGGCCCGGGTCCTGATGGGCAGCGCCGGCGCGCCTGCCTCGGGAGAGGTCAGCGCGACAATGAGCTGCTCGAGCAGCGCCGCCCGCCGGGACGAGCTGTGCGGGGTATCGGGCGTGCTCATCGTCCGCCCTCCAGCGACACGAGCGCGTAGCCGTGCTCGGGATGGGCGGGATCGTTGTCGAGGCGCGCTATCTCCAGGGTCCCGAGGTGCAGCTCCGAAGCGCCTGGCGTGGCGCCGGCCGCCACGGGCTGATCGAGGAAGCCGACCTGGGTGAGCGTCACAGAAACGATGCCAGCGATGGCGTCGACGGCGGCGATGATCGGACTTGAGTACACCGGCGTGGCGAAGGCGAGGTTCGCCGGGTTGAACAGCGCCGGCTGGCCGTCCGGCAGCCAGCCGTTCGAAAGCAGCCGCGCGAGGCGGTGCGCGACCTCGCGGCGGATCACGCCGGGGCCGAGGGTCACCTCGAGCGCGACGACAAGCGGCCGGTAACGGGGCGCCAGCACCCGCACCAGCTGGCCTATCTTGCGTGCCGCCGCCAGTGACCGCCGTACCTCCGCGATCAGCTCGTCGGCGGGGTACTCGCCGAGCACCGGCTGGACGGCCACGTCCATGACGGAGAGCGAACCGGTAAAGCGCGGCTCCGCGGCGGCCCGGCGGACCCCGGGGACCGCCGTGGCCAGCGTCACGTAGTCCTGCGCGGTGAGCGCCCGCAGCTGGCCGGTCCGGAACGCGCCGGGGATCGCGAGCTTGGCCGCGGCGATGGTCTCCGCATCGATTCCGCCGCTAGCGGGGAGCGGATTGCGGATCACGGAGATGCCGGATCCCGGTCCGGTGCTTGCGCCGGACGTCCACACCAGCGCGTTGATCGCTTCGCTCTCGGCGTTGCCTGCCGTGCCGTTACCGACCCAGTAGGACGCGGACAGCGTCGGCGCGTCGGGTGGGCCGTTGATCCGCAGCCCGGCGAGCCCCTGGTCGTTCACCTCCGCGACGAAGATCTGCTCGGTCGGCCCGGCGCCGATCAGGTCCAGCGCCGGAGCCCAGACCTCGCCCGCGTCGCCGGTGAGCTGAAGCACCGGGAGCGCGGCCCGCGGATCCTGCGTGACCGCGGCCGCGGCCGGTCCCCACGAGCCGGGGCTCCACGCCGCGAGCGCTGCCGTCAGCTCCTGCCCCCAGTCCTCCTCCAGTTCCCCGATCAGCACACCCTCGAGTGGCCCGGCCGCCTCCGCGAGCCTGGCCAGGACCTCCAGCCTCCGCCGCCGGCCTGCGAGCAGGCGATCGGCCCGCGCGAGCAGCTCCGCCAGCGCCTCGGCCTCATACTCGGCGCGGACGGCATTGTGGAGCCCGCGGCGCGGGCCGGTCAGCCCCAGGCGCTCGAGCTCCTGGACGCCGACCTGAAGCTGGAGGACCTCGAGCTGCGGCTGGGACAGCGGTACGCCGTCGCTGGCCTGCGAGCGCCACTGCGAGACCTGCTCGCGCCACTGGTGGTAGAGGCCGCGCAGCGCGCGCGCCTGATGGCGGGCGACGACCTGCGGGTCGGGAAACGGTGCCGCGTACCCGAGTCCGGGCCGGGTGAGCGCTGGCGTGGCCACCGTGATCGTGTCTGCCTCGGCGACCCCGTTGGCCACCAGCACCACGTTCCCCGCGGCCCGGCTGCAGGGATGGCCGCCCGCCCTTACGGCCAGGTCGAAGCCGAGCGCGTCCGCGGGCGCCCACTGAACCTCGAGCAGCGGCTGCTGGTACAGGTCGTCCATCAGGCGGTGCGTGCCGGTGAGGCGCACGGCCTGGCGCAGCGTCGGGTCGCCCGGCGCACTGAGCGAAAGTGGGTCTGCGGTCTCCTCAAAGATGATCACGTCCCCGGCCCGCAGCTCGAGCGTCCGCTGCGGCTCCTGGTCGTCGCCGCTCAGCGGCGCGCCGTCGATCAGCACAGCGCTCGTCGCTCCGGCCGCGAGATGGCTGTCACGCTCGCCCCAGCTCCACAGCCCGATCGCGCTGTGGGCCGGGAGCAGCTTGACTTCCGGCTGCTGGGCAGGCGCGCCGGGCTGGACCGACAGCGGGGTGTACTGCTGGAAGGAGGCCAACGTGCCGGCCGGGAACGTGCTCGCGTCGAGGACGGGCGAGCTCTCGCTCACCCAGCCGGCCGCCGCCGCGAAGCGGACATCGTTCAGCGGCAAGGACACCGGCGCGGTGACGTCCACGCAGACCCAGGCCCGGGCGCTGCAGCCTTCGTGCAGGCGGTAGCCGACGAGCCGGGCATGGCGGCGGACCGACACCCGGTTGCGAGCGGTCTGCAGGTAAGCCTCGGTCGCGACCGCGTCCTCGTAGTAGCTCAGGTCGTCGCCGATGTAGGCCAGCAGCTCGACCAGCGTGATCCAGATGTCGGGCTCGTGCTGCTCGGTCCAGTCCGGCATCGTCACCGCGAGCCGGTCGAGCATCAGCTGGCGCAGGCCGGCGTAGTCCCGGTAGAGGTAGGACACCGAGTCATCGGCCGCGGGCGCCCTCGCGGGCGCTGACCGCATCGGCGGCCGCGGCGCGTCGACGTCGAACACGAAGCGCACCTGGGCGTAACGCGGATCGACGCCACGGTACGGTCTGGATCCCGGCGTCCCGTCCGGCCTGCGCTCGACGATCCGGAGCAGGTAGGCACCGGCCGAGCCGGGGTGGTCGAGCTCGACGACCAGGTGATCCTCGGTTTCCGGGTCGAGTTCCTCCGCACGGTGCAGCTCGACCGCCCGGACCGGGCGGGCGCCGCGCGGGGCGTCGACCCTGATGTTGCCCGGGTCCAGCTCGTTCGGCACGTGCTCGAGGAAGTACACGAGCAGCCGCCGGCCGCCGTCGCGGACCTCTGCCCCGTCCAGGCCGTTGCCGTTCCGCTCGCGGAGCTTGCGCCGCCGCGCGTCGCCCGCGACCACCAGATCGCCCCACCGCATCTCGCCGTTCACGGTCCCCCCGGGACCGGCAGGGACAGGCTGGCCGGCGAGCCCGTCGCGAGCACGGTGTAGCCGAGGCTGACGATCAGCTGGCCCTCCTGGGAGACTACGTCGAGCGAGGTGACAGCGACCACGTCCTGCAGCCAGAGGCTGATCGCGGCCGCGATCGTCACGCTGAGCGCGGCGGCGATCTCCGGCGAGTTCGGCGCGAACACCTGATCAAGCAGACCGCAGCCGAACGCCGGCTGGTTGACGCGCTCTCCCGGCCGGGTGAGCAGGAGCAGCTCGAGCATCTGCCCGACATGGTCGTCGTAGGCCGCCGTGGCCGTGCGGCCGCGGTCATCCAGCCCGTAGGGGAAAGCGATCTCGGTCGTGCTCATCCGGCCGTCAGCGTTCCCGCGGGAGTCACCACGGTGAAGGTGGTGGTGGTTATCGTCACCGCCGGGGCGGTGATGTTCACGCTGGCTGGGGTGAGGGCAATCAGCGCCGCGCCCTTGCCGGCGATGATGTTGACGTTGCCCGGCGTGCTGCCGCCGGCCGGGATCGGCGAATCGCAGACCGAGATGCCCGCGGTACCGGTCTCAATGGTCATCGCGGGGAGTGCGGGATTGGCGTTGGACGCCAGGCCCATCGTCGGGATCTGGCCCGCGCCCCACCAGCAGCCGACCCAGATCGGCTTGTCGGGATCGCCGCGCTCGAACTCGACCCAGATGTTGGCGCCGATGCGCGGTCGCATGTACGTCCCCATCAGGAGGTCGGTGAGCGGCACGCACGGCAGCGCCCAGTTGGTGATCACGATTCCGGGCACGCTGACCAGCAGGCGCCCGCTCGCCAGTACGTCCACGTTGTCGACGACGGTCCCGCGGTACTTGCCCCAGTGCCGCTTGGCCACCGGCGGATCCGGATCCTGCTCCGAGCCCCACGTGAACTGCTCACGGTAGCCGAGCGTCTCCATCGTCTTTTTCTTGTCCTTACTGGTGTCCGGCATGGTGCTTCTCCGTTCGGTGGGTCAGCTGGCCGGTGACGCCGGCAGCGAGGACGTGCTGCTCGCGCCCGCGGTGGCGGGAACGACGGGACCTGCGGGGGCGGGAACCGGGAGCGCGGGGCCCGGGCTGGGCAGCGGGCCCGCCGCCGGTCCCGCCGCGCTCGAGAACGCCGGCAGCTGCTGGCCGAGGCCATAGCTGGCCGGATCCAGCGCGTTTCCGCCGATCAGGCGGTTGCGCACCAGGGTGAAGCTCTGCTTGTAGGAACCCGGCTTGATCGTGCTCGTCACGCTGGACACGAAGTAGTCGCCGTCGTAGGTGATCCCGGCCCCCCGCACGGCGACGATCGTCCGCGCCGGCAGGATCGACCCGTAGCGCAGCACGTCGAGTGTGCCCTGGCCGCTGATCACGTTGGCGGAATCGGCTGCCTTGGCCAGCGCGATCACCGCCGCCTGGATCGGGGTGTAGCCGGAGAGCCCGGTGAGCGGCGTGACCTTCAGCGGGACCGGATCCTTCTGGCCGAGCGGCGGGCTCAGCGGCGTCACGTCCGGGATCGGGATCGGGATCGGGACCGGGATGTCGTCGACCTTGACCAGGACCACGAACTGCGTCTTCTTGAAGCCGTCGAACGAGAACTGCAGGGACTCGACGTTGCTGCGGCCATCCCAGTCAATCGCCAGGGGCGGCGGGGAGGCGAGGAACGGGACCGCCATCTGCAGCTTGGGCCCCCAGTAGGCCATGCTCATCCCCGGGGTCGGCCCGGGCTGCAGGTAGAACGTGTAACCCACCCGTTCGGCCAGTGTGTTGATGTACGCCAGGTCGGTCCCGCTCTGCTGCGGGATCGTCTCGGTGGGCAGCGGGACGTCGACCAGGACGCTCGGGATGACCAGCGGGACGATCTGGTAGAGCGGCACGTACTTGGCCACCATGAGGGCGACGCGCGCTTCGGCCGGCATCGCCGGATAGGCGATCAGCGCGCCGAAATCGATCACGTCCATCATCCGGGTCAGGTCCTCGCCCTTGATCGACAGCACCGACTTGCCTGATTCGTCGGACGGCGCGACGTCCTGCTGGGTGATCACGCCGTCCATCAGGACGGTCGTCGTCCCGAGCAGCGTCGCCGCGATCACGACGCGGGTGGGTGGGTCGAAATACCCGGACGGCAGCAGCTGGGTGGTGATCTGGGAGAGCTTGCTGGTGGCGAACTTGAGCTCGAAACCGCTCGGCGTGGGCCCGCCCGCTCCGATCCGGACGCTGACCTCGGTCAGCGCCTCCATGACCGCGCGGGGGACGGGATCGACCCCCGCCCCCATCATCAGGCTGAGGGTCAGCTGGCTAGCCACTGGCCGCTCCAGGTACGCCGGGCAGCGGGATCACGAGCGTGTGCCCGGGCTGCGCGAGCTGGGTCGGCCGCGTCGCCAGGTTGGCGTCCCCCAGTAGCCACGACAGCGTCGGGTCGCCCAGCGTCGAGTTGGCGATCGTGTCGATCCGGTCGCCTAGCTGGACCTGGTACCGGCTGGCCGCCGCCAAGGTTCCCGGCGCGGGCAGGAGCCGTCGCAGCAGGTACGGCACCTGGCTGCCGTCGGGCGCCGTCCAGGTGGCCTGGCCGACGTTCGCATAGCGGCTGACGCTCACGGCAGATGCTCCAGTCCCAGCGGTCGCACGTCCGAGCTGGTGACCAGGGTGGCGAGCTGCTCGACGGCTTGCCGGTAGGCGATGTACAGCGTGCCGCCGACGTGCTGAAGCGGGAGGTCGCTGCTGGTCAGGACCTTGCACTCGATGCTCGCCTTCACCCTGATCGGCTGCAGCGCGGGGTCGAAGGCCTCTTCGGTGAACGTCAGGCTGCTCACGAGCACGGGCACGACTCGCTTGACTCCCCAGACGAGCACCACCAGCGGCGCCTCCATCGGCGAGACCTCGAGCATCCCGCTGTCGAACAGCGCGTCTGTGGCGATCAGCTCCGCGGCGGTGGGCGTGACCAGCCGTTCGAGGACCGCCAGCGCGGGCAGCAGCCCCTGCGTGACGACCGGCTGGTTGGCCGTGAGGGTCGGGTACTCGAGCTGATCGGTGGCGTCGATCTCGGCGTCGAACTTGATGGTCTCGTGCGGCGGT
>Ga0302326_10008563_pt1 | contig 22540 bp, 20 predicted proteins | sample Palsa_T0_3_FD_202264 | JGI IMG/M metagenome (GOLD analysis project Ga0302326, IMG submission 202264) | Peat permafrost microbial communities from Stordalen Mire near Abisko, Sweden - Palsa_T0_3 | ecosystem: Environmental > Terrestrial > Soil > Palsa > Peat permafrost | place: Sweden: Abisko... | reverse complement strand
TGGCGCGCGAGCTCGAGTATGTGCTGACCCACGCCGGCGCCGTCGCGGCTGTCGTCGGCTCGGCCGTCGCGTCGACGTTCGCGTCGGTCACGTTGCCCGACATGCGCCACGTTGTGACGTCCTCTGCCGAGTCTGGCCTGGTCGACGCCACATCGTGGGCCGAGACCCAGGCCGTGGAGGACTCCGCCATCGACATCCCGCTCGACTCCGACGACCTCGCCGACATCATGTACACGTCGGGCACCACCGGCCGGCCCAAGGGCGTCGCCATCCGCCACCGCAGCGTGGCGTTGATCCCCAACACCACTCCCCGTTGGACGGGTGCCGGCTGGTTGCACGCGTCGCCCCTCTTCACCTTCGCCGGCATCGCGTCGGTGTACAACCCGATGAAGATGGGGATGCGCGGCCTCTACCTTCCCCGCTTCGACACGCAGCGCTGGCTGGATGTCGTCGCCGAGTGGCGTCCCAGCGCCGTCTTCCTCGTGCCCGCCATGGCCCAGTTGCTCCTCGGCCATCCCGACTTCGAGGACGCCGATCTCAGCAGCATCACCATGTGCCAATTGGGGAGCGCGCCGGTGTCGCCCGAGACCATCCGCCGGCTGACGGCGCGGCTGCCCGGCGCGATGGTCTCCAACGGTTGGGGGATGACGGAAGCGGGACCGTCCTTTTGCTACCTGCCGCCCAAGGAGGCGGGGCGGCGCGTTGGGTCGGTGGGCAAGCCGGTGCCGCCCACCGAGTTCAAGATCGTGGACTCCTCCGGGTCGGAGTTGCCGGCGGGCTCCATCGGCGAGCTGCTCGTGCGCAACGCCGGCAAGGAGCGCGAGTACTTCAACGATCCCGAGGCGACGGCGGCCATGTGGCAGGACGGCTGGCTGCACTCCGGCGACCTGGCCCGCCTCGACGAGGACGGCTACCTCTACATCGTCGGGCGCCAGAAGGAGGTCATCATCCGCGGCGGCAACAACGTGCACGCGACCGACGTTGAGGCCGCCCTGTACGAGCACCCGTTGGTGCAGGAGGCTGCCGTCGCCGGCATTCCCCACCCCGTGCTCGGTGAGGACGTCGCCGCGTGGGTCGTGCTGCGGCCCGGCGCCACCGTGTCGGCCGAGGAGCTGGTCGCCTTCTGCCGCGAGCGGCTCTCGGACTACAAGGTGCCGCGGCGGATCACGCTGGCGGACTCCCTCCCTCGCAACGCCACCGGCAAGGTCGTCAAGCGGGAGTTGGTGGACGGACTCGGGTCGCCGGCGGTCTAGGGCCGCGGCTCGCTCCGCACCCGGTAGATGCCGTCCGGCGTGCGAGAGAGAAGCCCCTTCGCCGACGGTGACCGTCTACACCAAGGGGCGCTCGCCGGCGGGCGTGGCCGACGAATCCTCGATGCGCATCTGGGCCGGGCGGTGTAGTAGGAACAGGAGCGGTGACTGACGTTTGGGCCTCGTTGCGCGATGCGCGCCTCGCCCTCGTCAAGACGGCCCGCCAATTGGAGCCGGCCCAGTGGGACGCACGGTCGTGGTGCGACGGGTGGCGGGTGCGGGACGTTCTCGGTCACCTCGTCCACCTCGCCGAGGCGACCCAGGCGTCGATGGCTCGCGACGTCCTGACTCACGGTCTCGTGCCCGAGCGAGCGCTCTCGCAGGTAGCGACAGGTCTCGGCACTCTCCATCCCAACGAACTCCTGTCCCGCCTCGAGGCGGCCGCGGGCGGGCGTTTCCACGTGATCGGAAGCCCGGCGGTGGTGACGGTCGGCGAGGCGATCACCCACGGCGCCGACATGTTGCGGCCGCTCGGCGTCGTCCTCGAGACCGATCCGGCCATCGTCGCGTCGGTCCTGCCCGTCTACGTCCGGGTTCGGCGCCTGGTCTTCCACGGGAGCTCCCTCGGCTCCGTGCGACTGGTGGCCACCGATGCCGACTGGGCGTTCGGGAGCGGGGCGGAGGTCACCGGTCGGGCGGTGGACCTGTTGTTGGTGCTCGCCAACCGCCGTCAGGCGGTGGGCGACCTTTCCGGCCCCGGCCTGCCCGCCCTCACCCTCGCCCTCCCCACCCCCGAGCGCTGAGCGCCGCCCCACCCGTCTGCCCTCGGCGGGGCCGGGTCGGGGCATGAAATGGTATGAAACGGAAATGTGTCTCCAACGTTGGAGACACATACCGGGACATATTCCCCGTATCTGCCTCCAACGTTGGAGGCATTTGACGCGCCGCGTGAGTCTCACGCTCGACTTAGTTGCATGCAGCTAGCATCAGTGATCTGTCGCATGTATGGGCGCAGCACGGGGCAAGGAGGCGCATCCGATGACGATGACGGTGGGCGACGACAAGCCTCGCGTGCTGGCCGCCGACGAGCGCGAGCTGGTCCAGTCGTTCCACCTCAAGGATCTGGTGCCGCTGTCGGTGTCGAGCGTGGGCCCGATGTTCTCGGTGGCCGCCACCGGGGGTGTCATGGCCGCCGAGGCAGGCTGGTGGACACTCCCGGCGATCGCCCTCCTCGCTGTCCCGTTCATCATCTCGAGCTTCGTCTTCCGGCTTCTCAACCGTCACTTCCCGCAGGCCGGTGCGTCGTATCACTGGTCGGCTCGCGTCATCGGTCGAGGGGCATCGCGGTACCAGGCCTGGATCCTGATCCTGGCGTACTTCTTCTCGATACCGCCGATCGCCATCCCGGCCAGCGCGTACACCCTGGCCTTGGTCGCGCCGCACTATCAGGCGCCCGCCGTTGTGCAGATGGCCGTCGCCCTCTTCTGGATCGCCTTCGCATCGGTGCCGCTCCTGCTCGGCGGGCGGCCGACGGCTCGGATCACGCAGGTTTTCTTCGTGGTCGAGATGACTTCGCTCATCGGCTTCGGGATCTTCGGCGCGCTGAGCTGGCATCGGCTGGCCGTGCCCATCCACTTCGGCGCCCCTCCGATCGGCGGCATCCTCATCGTGGCGGTCGTGGCTGCGACCATCCTCGATGGTTGGGAGATCGACAGCTATGCCGCCGAGGAGTCCCAACGGCCCCGCAACCATCCGGGGATCGGCGGCATCATCGGAGCGTTCGGGGCCCTCGCCTTCTACGCCATCCTCTTCCCGCTCATGCTGGGTGAGACGCCGCTGCGGCTGCTGGCCAACTCGACCGACCCTCTCGCTGTCTGGTCGCATCGTCTCGTCCCGGGAGCGCCGTGGGCCATGCTCATCCCGATCCTGCTGTCGACGGCCGGGGGCCTGTGGCTCACGAGCTACATCCTGACGCGAGCCCTCTTCGCCATGGGCCGTGAACAGTTGATCCCGAGCGGCTTCGCCAAGCTCAACCGCCATCACGTCCCCCATGTGGCGATTGTCTGCTCCCTCGGCCTGGCGGCGACGGTGGTAGCCATGGAGCTGTTCATCTCATCGCTCAGCTCGTTCTTCGCTGTCGTCCTCTCGGCGGCGGGCTTTTTTCTCCTGGCCGAGTTTTTCCTGGACTCGGTGACCGCGGCCGTCTTCCTCACCGTGGGCCACAAGCGGCTTCCGGACGTCGAGCTCCAACCTCACTCACACCGGTTGTTGTTGGTCGGCTCGCTTTTCTCGAGCGCCATCATGGGAGCCCTGCTCGTGACCTTCTTCGTCTACGGCCCCAAGGCGATCGGCGGCGGCGTGGACCAGATCTGCGCTGTCCTCCTCGGCCTCGGGCTGGTCTTCGCGTGGTGGACGAAGCGCCGCGAGGTAACCCCGTTCATCTTCGCGGGAGAGGATGTCGCAGACCGCGCCGCCCCTGGGCGCTCGCAATAGGCTGGTCGGCGTGGCCGCGCCTGACCGGGTCGAAGCGATCATCGAGCAGATCCGACATCGCGGCGGCCGAGCCACCGAAACCCGTCGATCCACCATCGGCGTGCTCCTCAACGGCGGCCAGTCCCACTTGAGCGCCGAGGACATCGTCAACCAGGTCAAGCTGCGGCATCCCGAGGTGGCCGAGTCGACCATCTACCGCAATCTGGCGACGCTGGAGGAGTTCGGTGTCGTCGAGCACGTCCACCTGGGCCACGGCCCGTCGACCTACCACCTGATCGAGGACGGTCACGAACATCTCCTCTGCGAACGCTGCGGCAAGGTGATCGAAGTCCCCGAGGAGACCTTCGGGCCCCTGTCGCAACAGTTGGCGTCGACCTACGGTTTTGAGATCCATCTCCGCCACTTCGCCATCATGGGTTTGTGCCGCAAGTGCAAGACCCGCCGCCCGCTCCGTAGAAGGACTCCGCCCGCTCCGTAGAAGCACGTAGAACGACTAGGTCGGCGCGGCCTCGGGCGGCGTGACATAGGCGAAGCACGCGCACGGCGCTTGATAGGCGAACACCGCCGTGCGCGGAGCGCCCCCAGACCGCCCACGCGCCAGGTCGGCGCCGTTGTCGATCGTCTCGGCCAGCGCCAAGGTGTCCCCGATGGCCTCGCGATCGGCGGGCATCCGCGCCGCGGTCGGCACCCCCCCTTGGGCCACGATGGCAGCGCGGTAGAAGCCGAACGTGTCGCAGGCCCAGTACGCCTGGAGGACGTCGAGCCCGGCCGTGGGATGGTCGCCCGCGGTGGCGAACTCGGCCAGGCACTGCTTGGCCGTCGGCGCCGTCACGTCGGTGGCCAGGGTGTCCCAGATCGGGTTCCACCCGGCCCCCTCCATGTTGGCCAAAACGGCCTTGGGCAGGTTGACGGCCTGTTGGGCCGCCTCGCCGGCGCTGCTCATCGCGTAGCGGGGGTCGTAGTCCTGGGCGTCCGCCGCTTCGGCGAAGAGCAGGATGCCAGCCGCTTCCTGATGGCTGATGGGCAGGACCAGGTTGACGCCGGCGGCCTTGAAGCGCAGCACGGCGGCCTGGAGCGCGGCGGCCGACGAGGCGATGCTGCCGTAGCCGTCGGCGCAGTCGACGGAGAAGTCGCTCACCACATCAAGGTGGAGTTGGTGGACCAGGGGCGTGACGGTGTTGTCGTAGGCGTCGACATCCCACGGGCAGTTGGTGTAGACGACGCCGATCCTGCTCGTCGGCGTGATCCACCGGTTGGCGGTCAGGGACGTCAGTACGGCCGTCTCCAGCTGATCCGAGCCGAGGGCGACCGGCGCGCTGAAGCCGGGCCACGTCGCCTCTTCGGCGGCCGTGATGCTCTCCTGTGAGGCCGTCACATCCGGGACGCCCGCCGCGTTGAGGCACGACTCGAACGAGTCAGCGAAAAACCCGTCGGCGGAGATGACGACCGCGACGTGGTTGTCCTGGGTGAACTGGGCGCAGGCCGCCTGCAGCTCGGTGGCGTAGTCGGCGTCGTCAGGGTTGAACTGGAAGACCGTGGTCCGGAGGGGGTGACCGTCGAGGCCGCCGTTGGCGTTGATCACCTTGACGAGGTCGAGGAACGGCTGTTGGAACGTGGCCCATGCCGTCGTGGCCGTCGTGGAGATGCCAGCCGCGCTGTTGATGCCCGCAGAGCTCTCCGCTTGTACGAGGATGCCGATGAGCAATGGCGCGGCCGGTCCGGCGCCGGCGGCGGCGGGACCGAGCAGGGCGCTGCCTGCTGCCTGGTCCGTGACGGCCTGCAGCCCGGCGGCCTGCTGCCCGGCCGCCTGCTGCCCGGCCGACAAGGGGCCGGCCGCCGGCCCGGCCGCCTGTCCGGCCGACGAGGGGCCGGCCGCCGGCCCGGCCGCCTGTCCGGCCGCCTCCCCGGCCGAGGAGGGGCCGAGGCCGGCTCCGTCACCCAGCCCACCGCCGGCGGCCGACGCGCCGGACCCGTCCGACGCCGCGGAGCCCGCTCCCGCAGCCGCTTGGAGCCGCTGACTCCGTGGCACGGTCGTCCCGCACGCGGCGAGACCGACAACGACAGCGGCAGCGAGGAGCGCCAGTCGCCGTCTACTCATCACCGGCCGCCGGTCATCCGGGCGTCGCGCTGCGCCGACTCGAGGCGCGCAGCCATGCCGGCGACCAGTACTTCGAGGGCGCCGGTGAAGATGCTGTCGAGTCGCGAGACAAACGGTGCACCGAGGTCGTGATCCGCTTGCGCCCGTCGCAGCAGCTCCTCCAAGAGGTGGCGGGGGTGGGGGTCCATCTCGTCGAGCTGGTCGTTGAGAGGGCGACTGCGGCGTGAGCTGGCCAGCCGGCTGATACCAGGCTCCACCGTGAGTGTGCCCACCACAAACCGTGTCCACGCGTTGAGGCAGTCGGCCACGGCGCCGATGTCGTCGGTGGCCCGACACAGCGCTTGGGCGGCGCCGGCGATCAGCTCGGTCCCGACGGGGCCGGTGGGCAGGAGGTCGGCGACGAGGGGGGCCATCTGGGGGTGGGCCACCATCACCCGCCTGATCCCAGAGCTGGCTAGTCGAAACCAGTCCTGCCAGTCGACGGTCGCCGGATCGGGGACGTTGACCTCGGTGACGACCTGGCTGACCATCATGTCGAGGAGCGCTTCTCGCGTGCCCACGTGGTAGCGCACGGCGCGGTCGTGGACACCAAGATGGGCGGCCAGGCGCCGTAGGCTGAACGCGCTATAGCCGTCGGCGTCGACCAACTCGACCGCGGCAGCGACGATCTTGTCCCGGGACAGCGGTTGCGCCCGATCGATCACCTGGGGCAGTATTCCGCAGTGCGTAATACTGGTCAAGACGAGGTCGGCCCGATCTGCGATGAGGCGCCCAGGCCGCTCGAGCCGCGGTCCGTCGTCCTGCCGGACGGGCGGCGCCTAGAGACGTGGCAGCGCCCAGCGTTGCCGGGCGCGCCGACGGTGATATTCGAAAATGGCCTGGGGAGTCCGGCGTCGGCGTGGGGGGCGGTCGTCGATCGGCTTGCCCACGATGTGGGTGTGGTCCGCTACCACCGAGCCGGTATCGGGGCGAGCTCGCCTGACCAAAGGGCCCGGACCGTTGATCGCCTGGCCGAGGACCTCATCCACCTCGTCGACACTGTCGACGGTCCCCTCGTGCTCACCGGCCATTCCTGGGGTGGTCCGATCCTGCGCACCGCTGCCCCTCGTCGCCCCGACCGCATTGTCGGCGTCGTCCTCGTCGATCCCAGCGACGAGGCACTCGACATCTACCTCGGCCCATTCGTCGTCGCCGTGAACCGTGCCACCAATGCCGTGCTCGGCACGCTGGCCGCCAGCGGAATCACGCGCCTGCTGACGACGAGGTGGGTCCCACCGCCGCTCGCCGAGTCCCTCGGCGCCGTGCCCGAGGCCTATCGGGCTGAGTTCGTCGCCTTCTTCAACCGACGGGCCAACTTCGTGGCGTACAGCCGCGAGGCAGACAACATTCGCGCGTCGATGCTCGCCATGCGTGCGCATCCGCCCGCCGTCGTGCCCGTTGCGACGGTGACGATCAGCGCCGGACAACCGGCGACGGGCTTCGGCTCGGGCAACCGACAACAGCTGATCGCCGCCCACGCCGAGCGTGCAGCCGCCGCCGGCGCCGCATGGGCCATCCAGCCCGCGCCCGAGTCCGGGCACAACGTGCCGATGCTCGATCCCGGTGCCGTCGTTGCGGCTATCGACTCGGTCCTGGGTCGCGGCTAGCCGAGGACGAGATCGGCGAGGCGCTGGCGCTCCCATCCCTGACGGCCGAAGAGAACGTCGTCCTGCTTGACCCGCCGGAACAGCAGATGACAGTCGACGTCCCAGGTGAACCCCACGCCGCCGTGAACCTGGATGTTTTCCCCGGTGATCATGTTGGCGGCCTCGCCGACGAAGCCCTTGCACATCGCCGCGGCGCGTTCGCGCTCGGGGTCGTCGACGTCGCTCGTCCACGCCGCGTAGTGGGTGCCGACGCGAGAGAGCTCGAGCTGGTGGAGCATGTCCACGATCTTGTGCTTGATGGCCTGGAACGTGGCGATCGGTCGATCAAATTGCACCCTGGCCTTGGCGTACTCGATTGCCATCTCGAGGGCGCGGTCGCACGAGCCGACCGTCTCCGCGCACAGGGCCACGGCCATGTCGTCGATCGCCCGGGCAATGAGCGCGGTCTGATCCCCGGGCGGGCCGAGGCGTTGCGCCGGTCGCTGATCCAACACCAGCCGCGTCATCTTGCGGGTCACGTCGAGGGCGGGGACGAGCTCGGCGGCCGGCGAGTCGACGGCGTAGACCGCCAGCCCGCCGCCCTCGTCCACCGCGACGACCAGCGCCACATCGGCGGTGTGCCCGTCGAGCACGACAGGTTTGAGCCCTGTCAGGCGTCCGGCGGCGTCGGCAGCGGTGACGATGTGGCCGAGCGGATCGCCCGCCCCGCCTTCCTCGATGGCCACCGTCGCCCGGCGCGTCCCGCTGGCCAGATCGCGCAGCAGCGAGGTGTCGGAGAGACGGGCGGCGAGCGTGGTCGCGCAGATGGCCGACGAGAAGAACGGACCGGGCAGCGGGAGTTTGCCCATCTCTTCTTGGAGGACCACGGCATCGACCAGACCCATGCCCAAACCGTCACCAACATCGGACGGCACGAGCAGCCCCGTCCACCCGAGCGACACGATCTGGGCCCACCACTCGTCGGTGAAGCCGCGCTCGTCGTCGATCATCGCGCGCACGTACGTCGACGGGGACTCGTTGGCCAGGAACTGCCTGGCCACCGTCCGCAGCTGGTCCTGCTCGGCGCTGAAAGTGAAATCCACGGGCCAGCAAACCTACATTCAGGTCATGGACTTCGCCTATACGGCCGAGGACGAGGACTTCCGCGCTGAGCTGCGGGCGTGGCTCGACATCAACATCCCCGAATTTCTGGATCAGGGGGAGATCGGCAACGAGCACGAAGAGGGATTGCGCCGCACCATGGAGCGCCGCCGGGCGTGGCAGCGGCGCCTCAACGAAGGCAAGTGGGCGGCCATCAACTGGCCCATCGAATGGGGCGGCCGCGAGGCCACCATCATGCAAAACGTCATCTACTCCCAGGAGATGGCGCAGGCCAAAACCCCGGGCATCTACAACCCAAACGGCATCTGGCAGATCGGGCCCATGATCATCCGCTGGGGGACCGAGGAGCAGAAGCAGATGTGGCTCCCGGGCATCCTCGACGCCGACGTCCATTGGTGCCAGGGGTTCACCGAACCGCAGGCCGGCAGTGACCTCGCCAACCTACGCACGGCGGCGGTCCGCGACGGTGACATGTACGTCCTCAACGGGGTCAAGATCTGGATCTCGACGGCGCATCTGGCCAAGTGGGGGCTCTTCCTCGTTCGCACCGATCCCGACGCCATTGCCCGGGGCCGCAAGCATGAAGGCATCACCGCGCTCATCGTCGACATGGAGGCACCGGGCATCGAGTGCCACCCGATTCGTGAGATCACGGGCGAGGCCATGTTCAACGAGGTCGTGTTCGACGACGCCTCCGTCCCGGTGGCCTACCGCTTAGGGGAAGAAGGCCAAGGTTGGAATGTGGCCATGGGGACGCTCGGCCATGAGCGTGTTGGTACTGCCGGATTGTCGATCGGCATGAAGGCCGAGTTGGACGGGATGATCACAGCCGCGCGCGAGCACAACCCCGATGCCCTTGCCGACCCGGACATCCGCGATCGCATCGCGAGGGCCTGGACGCAGATCGAGTTGACGCGACTGCTCAACGCCCGTGCCCTCTCCAAGGTGCTGAAGGGCGAGAAGACGTGGCCTGAGGTGCAGCTGGGCAAGCTGCAATGGAGTTATCTCTCCCAGACCCTGGCCGAGCTCAATGTCGACATCCTGGGCCCCGCCGGTCTGCTGGGCAAAGGCGGCGCCGACGCCATCGAGAGTGGGCACGCCGCTTACAACTATCCGTGGCAGCGGTACACGTCGATCGGCGCCGGCGCCACTGAGGTCCAGAAGAACATCATCGCGGACCGCGCGATCCAGTTGCCCCGCAAGTAGCCTGCCCCGGATGATCCACCTGACCTCCGGCCGCCGAGTCGGCGGTGCCGTGCTGGCCGTCTCCCTCGCCGCCTGTGTCGCCTGTAGCGGGTCCAGCTCCAAGAAGCCGACGCCCACGACCATTACCAACCCGTCCACCACGACGGCGGTCACGACGACGGTCGTGCCAACCACGACGGTCCCCGTGACGCTGGCGCCGGTGACGTCGAAGACCACGACCACCACGACGACGAAGCCCCACACGACGACGACGGTTGCGGGACCGCCGACGACGGTGCTCACCGTGGCCAACAACGGCCAGACCATCACGGGAGTGGTGGGCGAGACCTTCGAAGTGGAGTTGGTCGCGTGCGAGGCGTCGTGTGGTTATCGGTGGGTCGTGACGGGGATTCCTAGTCCGGTGGTCCTGACCGACGAGGGCGAGACCGATACGCCGACCACGCCCACGACGGTGTCCTCCGTGCCCGAGACCGGTGGGTCGACCACGCAGATCTTCACCTTCAAGGCCGTCGGCGCCCACACCACCGGGCTGATCATCGGCTACTTCCCGCCCGGCTCCAACCAGGCGTCCCAGACGTTCCAGGTGACGTTCACCATCAAGTCGTAAAGCGATCGCGGTATTGGTCGTCGGCCGCGTACACGACGCCGCTGCCGATGAGGGTGTCGATGTCGGTGTCGCGATAGCCGACCTCCCGGAGGATGTCGCGGCTGTGCTCACCGGCCAGCGGTGGCGGTCCGGCGATGCGCTCCGGCGTGTCGGAGAATGACCACAGCCGGCCCAACTGCCGGAGCCGACCCAGCATGGCGTGCTGATAGTCGGCGACCAGCCCGAGACGGACGTTGTCGCTGTCGTTGAGGGCGGCCGCACCGTCGAGGCTGTCGACGGGAATCTCATTGGGCACACCGCGGGCGTCGAAGGTCCGAGTCCACTCGAGCGCCGTCCGGCCGAGCATGGCGTCCTCGATCGCCAGTCCGGCCGCGGCGTCGGCCCGGTCGATGGGCTCGATGCCGACGGCGCCGCCCAACGACGCCCACTCGGCATCGGTGACGGCGGCGACGCAGATCCATCCTCCTCCCTTGGTGCGGTACAGGCGGTAGCCGGGGTCAAGGCCGTGAAGGCCGGCGTCAAGGTGAGGGCGGTCCCAGGGACGACCATCGGCGTCCACCCACACGTCGGAGGAGAACACGATGCCGGCGTCGTGGAGCGACGTCCACAGCTCTTGGCCAACGCCGGTGCGCTGGCGATGGAAGAGGGCCAAGAGGACCCCGACGACCGAGAGCATGGCGTTACCCGTGTCGCACATCCCAAACCGCAGATAGAGCGGCTGGTTGCCGGTGTGGGCGGCGCCGGCCTCGTATTCGATACCCGACGATGCTTGGTAGAGCGGATCGAGACCGCCGGATCGTCCGAGGGGATCGGCCAGGCCATAGGCGTAGGTGTTGCAGTAGATGATGTCGGGCCGCTGGGCCCGGCACGCCTCGTAGTCGATGCCAAGCTTGGTCGCCACGCCGCGAGTCATGTTGTGATGCACGATGTCGCTGCGGGCGATGAGCCGCTCGGCGACCTCTCGCCCGGCCGCTTGTTTGAGGTCGAGGGCGAGCGATCGCTTGCCACGCTGGCAGCCGATGAACGGCTTGCCGGCAAACCGCATGGAGTCGCCGGACACCGGCTCGATCTTGATGACGTCAGCCCCGAGGTCGGACAGGATCATGGGCGCAAACGGGCCGGCGAGATACTGCCCGAAGTCAATCACCCTGATGCCGTCCAGCGGGGCTCCCCTGGGGGTGGGCGGCGGGGGCGAGGTCCCGCCCGTCATCGGCGCCTCGGCGAGCAACTCTGCGGTGTGCTGACCCGGTCGGGGCCGCGGTCCCTGCACCCGCCCGGGCGTCCCGAGCAGGTGGATCGGCACACCCATCTGCGTGGTCGGGCCGACCTCCGGGTCAATGACCTCCACCGCCATCTCGTTGGCCAGGGTTTGGATGTGGCGCAGCATGTCGGCGGCAGGCGTCACCGCGTCGGCGGCGTGATTGTTGGCGCGCAGCGCGTCGACCAGCTCGTCGCGGTTGCGGGTCCTGATCCGAGCCCACAGATCATCCCCGCCGTCGGGTCCGACCACCTCGTCGAGGCTGGCCAGCGGGGTGAGACCGGACAGCGCGGAGAGGTGCAGCCACTCGCCGTCGGCGCACTCGAAGAGCATGGCCTGGTGGACGCCGGGTGGGTAGGTCTTGGCCATCACCTCGTGGTAGCCGGGCGGGGGGCTTTCGACGTCCTGCCAGATCTGGCTCGTGAAGAGGAGCGCTCCTTGAAACAGCGACGTCTCGACGTGCTGGCCCACCCCCGTCCGCTCTCGGGCTGACAGGGCGGCGAGGACTCCGCACGACACCAGGTAGGCGGCGCCCATGCTGGGGAGGGGAAGGTGAAGCATGATCGGTCCGTCGCGCCAACCGGGTTGGTCGGTCATCTGCCCGCCGCTGGCCTGGATCAGGGCGTCGTAGCCATGACGGGCGGCCCGCCGATGACCCTCGGGGTATGGCGGGCAGGAGAGCACGATGAGTCGCGGGTTGTCGGCGCGGAGCACCTCCGACGCCAGTCCGAGTTTGGCGAGGACTCCCGGGCGGAAGCTCTCGACCACGACATCGGCGTTCGCCACGAGTCGTCGGAAGTGGTCGGCGCCCGCTGCCGTCTTGAGGTCGAGCGACACCGACCGCCGGCTGCGATCCCACACGTGCGAGCCGCCGTGCGAGCCCAACGGGGCTCCGCCCGGGCGCTCGATCTTGATGACGTCGGCGCCATGCTCGGCGAGGAGCAGCACGCCGAGGGGACCGGCGATACCCCACGACAGATCGAGGATCCGGATGCCCTCGAGCGCCTGCGTCGTGGCCTGCGTCGTGGTCGAGGTCATCGGGATAACGACACTCTCACAGGGCGGGAGTATCGTCAACGCTCCGTGACGGACCAGTCAGCGAATCTCGCCCCGTCGGGCCTAGCGGGCCTGCTCGACGTGCTCGAGCTCGAACCGTTGGGCAATGGCCAGTATCGGGCCCGCAACTTCGGTCACGCCGGTGGCAACGTCGTCTTCGGTGGCCAGCTCCTGGCCCAGACGATCGTTGCTGCGGCGGCGGTCGATCCGACCAAGGAGGTCAAGTCCGTCCACGCCGTCTTCGCGCGCGGCGGTGCCATGGACCAGCCGCTGGATATCGCCGTGGACGTGATGCACACCGGGCGGGCGTTCGGCAGCGTCACCGTCACGATCTCCCAGGGCGACCGGCTGTGCGTGCGATCGCTGGTGCTCCTGAGCGCCCCCGAACCCGACCTCATCCGTCATCAGTCGCCGCTGCCACTTGTCGGTGATCCGGCCGCGGCCACGCCGGCGACGCACGGCGGCGACTGGTGGGAAGTACGCACGGTCGACGGCGTCAACATCTCCGATCCCGACCTCATCGGTCCGCCCGAGCTGGCCGTGTGGACACGTTTCCCCGGGGCGCCGAGCGACCCGGCGATCGGGCGGGCGCTGCTCGGGTACGCAACCGACGGGTTCCTCATCGGCACGGCCATGCGACCGCACCCGGGTGTCGGGCAGGCACTGGCTCACGTGACGATCGCCACGAGCGTGATTACCCACACGCTCACCTTCCACGAACCTTTTGACGCGGGGGAGTGGTTGTTGCTGGCGCAGGAGAGTCCGTACGCCGGTCGCGGAAGGTCATATGGCCGCGGGGCCGTATTCAGCGAAGATGGGCGACTCGTTGCCTCGTTCGTGCAGGAGAACATGATCCGAGACGTCCCCCAAGGGCGCTGACATCGAACCTGTCTTCCGCATCCTTCCGCGCCTCACCGACGCCAATCGACATTTTTGGCAAGGGGGCGAGCGTGGCCAACTGGTGTTTCTGCGCTGCGCCGAGTGCGGCACCTACGTACATCCGCCACAGCCGATCTGCCCCGTCGACCACTCGAAGGATCTGGCCCCGGCGGTGGTGAGCGGGCGGGCGACGGTGACGAGCTTCACGGTCAACCATCAACCGTGGATGCCTGGACCGGAGCTGCCCTACGTCATCGGTCTGGTCACCATCGAGGAGGCCGAGTACGTGCGGCTGACCACCAATCTGATCAACTGCGCGCCGGACGAGGTGCGAATCGGCATGCCGGTCCGCGTCGTCTTCGAGCATCACGAGGACGTCAACGGCGACGTGTGGCTGCCACTGTTCGAGCCGGCGACGGGGGAGTGATGGCTCCACTGTTGGGCGAGAAGCTGACGGCCATCAGCGGCATAGGGCAATCGGCCATCGGGCGTCGCCTGGGTACCGACCCGCTGGAGCTCACGCTCGACGCCTGCCTGGCCGCGGTCGCCGACGCCGGGCTCACTACCGCCGACATCGACGGGCTCTCGACCTATCCCGGCTCGATGGGCACGCCGCCCGGCTTCACGGGCGCCGGCGCCTACGACGTGATCGACGCCCTGCGCCTCAACGTCGACTGGTTTGACAGCGGCGTCGAAACCTCGGGCCAGCTCGGGTCGGTCATCAAGGCCTGCCTCGCCGTGGCCGCGGGGATGGCCAAACACGTGTTGTGCTTCCGCTCCGTATGGGAGGGCAGCGCCCAGGGGACCGCAGGCCGGGCATCGGTCGGCATGGGGGGCGGCGGCGCGTTTTATGCCGACGGGTTCATGCAATGGACGCTGCCGTTCGCCTCGGCGTCGGCCGCGTGCTGGATCGCCATGTACGCGCAGGCCCACATGCACCGCTACGGCACCACGCCCGAGCAGCTCGCCCAGATCGCCCTCAACGGGCGCCGCAACGCGGCGGCTAACCCCAACGCCATCTATCGGGACCCGATGACGCTCGACGACTACTTCGCGTCCCGGATGATCACCTCACCACTGCGTCTGTTTGACTGCGACGTCCCCTGTGATGGTGCAACGGCCGTCATCGTCTCGCGCGCCGACATCGCCGCGGACCTCCGCAAGACGCCCATCCAGGTCGAGGCGGTCGGGGCGGCCATGCACGATCGGCCCAGTTGGGACCAGATGCGTGACCTGACGCGCACGATTGGTGCTGACGCCGCCGCCCAGATGTGGTCCCGTACCGACCTCAAACCGGCCGACGTGCAGATCGCCGAGCTGTATGACGGATTCAGCATCTTGACGATGCTCTGGCTCGAGGCGCTCGGGCTGTGCCCAGTGGGGGAGAGCGGCGCCTTCGTCGACGGAGGGTCGCGGATCTCGCGCGACGGTCCGCTGCCGCTCAACACCCACGGCGGCCAACTCTCGGCCGGTCGGCTGCATGGATACGGGTTCCTGCACGAGGCGTGTACGCAGCTGTGGGGCGAGGGGGGCGCGCGGCAAGTGGCGCCGCCTGTCGGGCGGTGTTTGGAGGTGGCCGCGGTCGCGGCAGGCGGGGGCAACACGTGCGGATGCATGTTGCTGACGCGCGGCCGCTGAGCCGCTCGGCCGTGGCGGACTTCTTCGATGTCGTGCTGGGCCAGCGGGCGTACCGCGCCCTGCGACCCGATCCCGTGCCCGAGGATGTGATCTCGCTGATCTTGGAGGCGGCGACCCACGCGCCCAGCGCGGAGAACCGTCAGCCGTGGGCGTTTGTCGTTGTCAAGGATCCCGAAGTGCGGCAGAGCATCGCGACGCTCACGGCCCGGGCGTGGATCAACGGCGGCCGATCCCACTCGCGTCCCAACCTCACGCCCGCGCTCTTGGAGGAGATCGACCACTGGGCCACGGCCGGGTTGGCCGCAGCACCGGTGCACATCGTCGTCTGCGGAGACACCAGGGTGGCGCCGGAGGCGCTTCTCCCGTCGTCGATCTATCCCGCGGTCCAAAACGTCTTGTTGGCGGCGTTGGCCTCCGGGCTCGGCTCCCTGCTGTCGACGCTGCCGGTCTTCGCCGGGCCGGCCTTCAGGCGGCTTCTCGGTCTTCCCGACGAGGTCATACCCATGGCGCTCGTGCCCGTCGGCTTCCCGGCCAAGCCGCTGGGTCTCGGCCGGCGCATCCCGGTGGCGGCCAAGACGCATCGCGACCGTTGGGGGACCGCCTGGTGAGGGCGGCCGGGGTCCTGGCTGACCTGGGATCGGCGCTCTCTGAGGGAGCGCTCGTGGTCGACCCCGACGTGATCGAGGGCTACCGCTACGACCGCGCCGACACCGCCCCGGCGGGCAAGCCCATTGCCGTCGTCCGAGCGGCGTCGACGGCCGACGTCCAAGCGACGATGCGCGTGGCGAGCGTCCACCGCGTGCCCGTGGTCGTGCGCGGGGCGGGTACCGGCCTGTCGGGTGGGTCGTCAGCGATCGATGGGTGCATCACGCTGTCCACATCGCTCATGCGCGGCATCTCGGTCGAACCTGAGGCCATGCTCGCCGTCGTCCAGCCGGGTCTGCTCAACGCCGAGGTCAAGGCCGCGGCGCACGCGCACGGGCTCTGGTATCCGCCCGATCCGTCGAGCTTCGAGATCTGCTCGATCGGCGGCAACCTGGCGACCAATGCCGGCGGGCTCTGCTGCGTGAAGTACGGCGTGACGACCGACTATGTCCTTGCGCTGGAGGTCGTCCTTGCTGATGGTCGCGCCGTCAGGTTGGGGGGCCGGACCATCAAAGATGTGGCGGGATACGACCTGAAGCGGCTCTTCGTCGGGAGCGAAGGGACGCTCGGGGTGGTGACCGAGGCGACCCTGCGATTGCGACCGCAGCCACCGCCGGCCACCACCCTTGTCGCCACCTTCCCCTCCTTGGTCGCGGCCGGGGTGGCCGTCACGAAGATCATGGGGACGTCTCGACCCTCGGCCCTCGAGCTCATGGACCAGGTGTCGATCAGGGCGGTAGAAGCGGTGACCAACATGGGACTGGACACGAGCAGCGGCGCGCTCCTGCTCGGACGCTCCGACGCCGGAGGTGCCCAGTCAGGCGTAGAGGTCGCGGCGATGGCGCTCGCGTGTGAAGAGGCCGGCGCCGACTACGTCGCGGTGACCGAGGATCCCGACGAGGGTGAGCAGTTGATGGCGGCGCGGCGGATGGCCATCCCCGCCGTCGAGCGACTCGGCACGGTGATGATCGAAGACGTCGGCGTCCCCATCCCGCGAATCCCCGACCTGGTGGTGGGGGTGCAGGAGGTGGCCACTCGCAACGACACGCTGATCGCCGTCATCGGGCACGCCGGCGACGGCAACTTCCACCCCCTTGTGACGTTCGACCGTCGTGACGCGGCGGCGGTCGCCCGGGCGGAGGCCGCGTTCGGCGAGGTGATGGACGTTGCGCTCGCGCTCGGCGGGACCATCACGGGGGAGCACGGCGTCGGCACCCTCAAGCGCGGCTGGCTGGGCGCTCAAGTCGGGGAAGACGTGCTCGACCTCACTCGCAGGATCAAAGACGCCCTCGACCCCCTGGGGATTCTCAATCCCGGCAAGGTGATCTGAGGATGACAATCCTCGTTCGTCCACCGCGATGTGGGGAGCCCCGACGGTGAGGGTTTGGGTCAAGCCCGCCGGCCGCGCACTGCTCTTTTGTGGTGCCACGCCCGCTACCGGCCAGAGGCGCGCCAAACGCGCCCAGTGCCTCCAACGTTGGAGACACTTACGGGGACATAGTCGCGCCCAGTGCCTCCAACGTTGGAGACACATCCCCGTTTGGTGCTTTTTCACACGCGACGCCGGTGGTTCGGCAGCGGCGTCGCCCGCGCCACGCCGCGCCACGGCGGGCCGCACGCCGCGTGGCCGGCGGCCCGCCCTCCCCGGCGAGCACGGCTAGTCGACCGGCGGGACAGTCGTCGGCGTCGTGTCGGCACCGGCCCCGCCGCGTGCTCCGGTGCCCTGGGCGACGATCCGGGCGCTGCCATCGGGGTTGGACACGATGATCGTGGGCCGACCGACCACCAGACCAGCTTCGGAGGTCACACCCCGGAAGGTCGTCGTGGGCGTCACGGTCAGGGTGACCGACTGACCGTCGGGCCGGGCCAGCGTCAGCGCATTGCCGCTCACGCTCGCGAGCTTCCCACGGTCATAGTCGACGGTGATCCACGCGCCGCTCGCGTCCTTGACCTCGACCACGCCGTGGTCGATGCGGCCAAGGAGGGCACCGGCGCGCACGCGTGCGCGGGTCCCGGCGCCGGGGGTGACCGCCGGTGTCGCCGCGGGTGCGACCGGGGTCGTTGGTGTGGACACAGCGGACGCCGAGCTCGTCTCCGCCCACGCTGCCGCGCCCGCGCCACCGAGGACGACCGTCGCGCCGATGACGACGGCCACAGCCTTTTTGCCGAGATGAATGTTGGTCATGGGCCCAGGGTGGTAGCGCCGATGCGGGGCACCAATGTTGATTGTGTGAGGAAAGTGTGAAGCCGGGGTGGGCGGTGGGGCCTGTGTAATCATCGTGGGCGATATGTCGATGATTGTCCGGCGGCTGGCGGTGCTGGTCGCCCTGGTTTTGGTCGCCGATCTCGTTACCGCGGGCGTCATCGGCACCAGGGGATCGGCCTCGACGGGCACGACAACGCCATCGACCCTCCCCACCACAATGGCGCCGACGACGACCACGACCAGCACCACGGCCGCCCCGGTCGGGATCTACCCGCTCACCGGCCTCCCGGCCGCGAGCTCGGCGGAGCTGATGCGCCCGGCGTTGTCGATCAAGATCGACAACGCCGCCGACGCCCGGCCGCAGTCGGGCCTCGACGCCGCCGACATCGTGACCGAGGAAGTAGTCGAAGGTGGCCTCACCCGGTTTCTCGCGACCTACCAATCGCAAGATGCCGCGAGCGTCGGGCCGATCCGATCGGCACGCCCGGTGGACACCGACCTGCTCACGGAGTTGGGTGGAGGCCTGTTTGCCTACTCGGGCGGCGCGGCGGGCGTCGTTGACCAGATTCGGGCGAGGTCGGGAGCCATCCTGCTCACGCCGGAGGCCGGCAGCCTCACCTTCCACCGGGTGGCCTCGCGGCGAGCGCCGGCCAACCTCTATTCGTCCACGGCGCTGCTGTACGCCGCCGGCGCCGCCCGCGCTCCGGACCTCGGTCCACCACCTCCACTGTTCGCGTACTCGCCGAGCCCGACATCGGCCTACGGGCCCGGCACGAGCGTGTCGCTGAGTTTCTCGGGCTCGGCGACCGCCACTTGGAGCTGGAACCCGCTCACCAACAACTACGACCGCGGCCAAAATGGTGTGCCGGCCACTGAGCTTGGCGGCGCGCCCCTGACGGCGACCGACGTGGTCATACTGTCCGTGGCGACAGTCGGCAGCGGGGACTATGACGTGCTGGGTCACGAAAACCCTTTGTCGGTCATCATCGGCAGCGGGCCATGCTGGGCGCTGCGCGATGGAGTGCTTATCCGAGGGACGTGGCATCGGGTCAGCCCCGAGGTGCAAATGGAGCTGCTCGATTCGGAGGGTCAGACCATCGACCTCCAGCCCGGCCGCACCTGGTTGGAGCTGCTGCCGCTCCCCGCCGTACCGGTGTTCTAAACGCTCTGCCGGTAGCTCATCGGGAGGATCTCGATGAGTTGGCCGTCAGGGTCGCGGATCATGACGGCCCACCCGCCGAGATTGGTGTCGGTCAAAACCTCCCCGCCGAGTCCCGCGACCCGGGCGAGCACGGCATCCACGTCGTCGACGCTGAAGGAGAGGTGGGTGAGTCCGGGCTCGTTCATCACCCGCCGCGGCTGCGGCGGGTTGCCTTCCCTGTCGAAGTGCAACAGCTCCAGGATGAGGCCGTCGCGCTCGAGGTACGCGGCGGCCATATTCAACGGAGCCTCGATTTGGAGGAGCTTGTCCGTCGGCTGATCCGGCACGCGCAATTCGCGAACAACCGTGAAGTCCAGCAACTCGACGTAGAAGCGGCGAGCCCGGTCCAGATCGGTCACGCAATGACCTACGTGGTTGAAGACAGTCACGGCGTCAGCGGCTCGGCGGCTCAGCGCTTGGCGTCTTGGCTGAGCCCGGCGGGCATCACCATGCCGACCTGCTGGAGGTGCTGGCCGAGCATGGTGTCAAACTTCTCCGCGAGTGCCTCCGGATCCCAACCGCCCTCGCGGTCCATCCAGGCGATCTGCTTCGGGTGCTGGAACAGCGTGAACGACCAGTCCGTCCGGCCGAAAAGCTGGCCGTTGACGTGGCCGGCGCGCTCGGAGGCGAGGTACACCACCATCGGCGCATTGAGGGCAGGGTCGAGGGTCGGGGGCGGCGCATTGTCGGCGTCGTAGAGCGACGCGGTCATGCGGGTGGCGCCGGCGGGGGCGAGGGCGTTGACGGTGATGCCGGCGCGGGCCAACTCGAGGGCCCACACGAAGGTCATGCCCATGAGTCCGGCCTTGGCCGCGCCGTAGTTGGTTTGCCCGAAGTTGCCTCGCAGGCCAGCCGAAGACGTGATGTTGATGATCCGTCCGTAACCCGCCTCCTTCATGAGAGGGACGGCGTGGCGGGCGCAGTTGAACGCCCCTTTCAGGTGAGTGGCGATGACGGCATCAAAGTCGTCCTCGGTCATCTTGACGAGCGTCCGGTCGCGCACGATGCCGGCGTTGTTGACGAGGATGTCGATCTTGCCGAAGGCGTCGACTGCGGTCTCGATGATGCGCCCGGCGGCCTCGAAGTCGGAGACCGAGTCGTGCGCCGGCACGGCGTGGCCACCAGCTGCCTCGATCTCCGCACAGACCGCTGTGGCTGGGTCCTCGCCCGTCGCGTCGCCGCTCAGTCCCACGCCGATGTCGTTGACCACGACGGACGCGCCGTGGGCAGCGAGGGCCAGTGCGAACTCGCGGCCAATGCCGCGTCCGGCGCCCGTCACGACCGCGACTCGACCGTCCAACAACATGCGTGTGCCCCCGTTCGTCCGTCCGGCCCCCGGATACTATGACGTCGACATCAGTCCTTCGATCGGCAAGGTGTGGGCCCAATGACAAGTGCGGTCGGAGTCGCGGGCGGGACGGGTGGCGTCCACGGCGGGGCGGGTGGCGGCGGCGTCGGCGGCGGCGTCGACGTGTTGGCGGAGACCGAGGACCAGACCGCCCTGCGGGAGTTGGCCCGCAGCGTGGCCGAGCGAGAGATCGCGCCGGGCGCGGCGTTGCGAGACGAGACCGGCGAGATACCGCTCGACGCCATCAAGGCGTTGGCCGCGGCCGACTTGTTCCGGATCACGATCGGTGCCGAGTGGGGCGGCTTCGGGATGGGAGATGTCGAGGCGTCGATCGTCCTGGAGGAGATCGCCCGCTATGACGTCTCGGCGGCGATTTGCTGCCAGCTCACCTTCAACGGACCGCCGCGTGGCATCGAGCACCTCGGCTCGCCGGCCCTCAAGGAGCGGTGGCTGCCGGCCGCCGCCGCCGGTGAGGCCATCATCAGCATCGGGATCACCGAGCCTGACGCCGGCTCGGCGGTCCAGGCGATGCGTACCGCGCTCACCGACGATGGTCCGGGTCGGTGGCGACTCAATGGCTACAAGAACTACTCGACTCTGGGCCACGCCGCCGCCGGCATCCTCGTATGGTGCCGCTGGCCGGGCGGGTCGGGCGGGTCGGGCGTGTCGGGCGGGTCGGGCGGGTCGGGCGGGTCGGGAGCCAAGGGTATCGGCGCCGTGATCGTGCCCATGGACCGCGACGGTGTGAGCGTCACCGGGCGACATCGCGGGATGGGGATCCACGCCGCCACGGAAGCTGAGATCGCCTTCGATGACGTCGCGGTGACATCTTCGGACGTCCTGTTGGCCGGAGATCCGGGGTCGACGGCGCCTTTTAAGAAGCTTCTCTCGCACCTCAACCACGAGCGCTGCGGCAATGCGTCGATGTGCATCGGCGCCGCCCAGGGGGCACTGGAGAACTCGGTGCGTTACATGCACGACCGCGTCGTCGCCGGCCAGCCGATCGCCGCTCTGCAGGGTCTGCAGTGGAAGCTCGCCGACATGGCGGTGGCCCTGGAAGGGGCCCGCCTGCTGCTGGGTCGCGCCGTTCGGCTGGCCGGGCCCGGCGGCACCCCGCCGGCGTTGGAGACGGCGATGGCCAAGACGGCCGCCAACCTCGCCGCCAAGATGGTCTGCGACGAGGCCATCCAATTGCACGGCGGCTACGGCTACAGCCGGGAGTATCCCGTCGAGAGGGCCTACCGGGATATCCGAGGTCTCTGCATCGGGGCCGGCACCGTGGAGGCGCAACGCAACTACATCGGGCTGTCGGTGTCTGCGGGCAAGCGGACCGGCTCGCCCGGTTGGCGCGACCCCCTCCGGGGGTAGCCGCTCGCCTCGGGTGGGGCCGTGCGCCGGGCGGGGCGCTCGGTGTCACGCGCTCGCGGCTCCGGGCGCCTAACCGGGAGCGCGTGACGTGGCTGACCCCGGAGTGGTGTCACAATCACTCGCAACTCGCGTCAGTTGCGAGTGATCGTGACAGGTTGGCCGCCCAGCGAGGCGAGATCACTGCCTTTAGAAGGGGGCGGTTGCGAGATGATCTCGCAACTCGACCTAGTTGCGAGATCATCTCGCACAGGACGACCAGGCGGCCCGAGGCGTGGCGAGGCGAGGCGAGGCGCGGCGCGGCCCGCTCGCCGCGGCGCCGGCCGCGGGCCACGCCCCGCCCTCGTGACACCTATCCCGAGGGTCGCAGGAAGCGACCCTCGGGGTCCCAGCGCCGGAGGGCTTCGATGTCGGCGGGGTCCGGTGGCGCCAATTCCGTCACCGTCGGCGCCGTGACCAGGTCCCACCCGCACAGCGCCCTGATGGCCTCGACGCGCTCAGCGATCGTGAGCCCCCCCCCCCCCCCCCGCGCGCCCCCCCCCC
>Ga0302326_10008562_pt1 | contig 22540 bp, 16 predicted proteins | sample Palsa_T0_3_FD_202264 | JGI IMG/M metagenome (GOLD analysis project Ga0302326, IMG submission 202264) | Peat permafrost microbial communities from Stordalen Mire near Abisko, Sweden - Palsa_T0_3 | ecosystem: Environmental > Terrestrial > Soil > Palsa > Peat permafrost | place: Sweden: Abisko... | reverse complement strand
TGCGTTCGGCAGCGCCGCGAAGCTTGGCCATCAGTGCCGCAGCTGCCCGGTTGTCCAGTAGCGATTTACCGGCACCGACGTCTTTGATGGCCTGCGCCAGCTCCATGCCCTTGATGTCTTTGACGACGTATCCGCTGGCGCCGGCCAGCACCGCGTCGAGCATCGCCTCATCGGAAGTGAACGAGGTCAACATCAGACAGCGCAGGTCGGGCAAATCCGACAGCAAATCGCGGCAGAGCTCGACTCCGTTGCCGTCGGGCAGGCGGACGTCGAGCACGGCGACATCGGGCCGCGCCGCCGGTATCCGCGCCATCGCTTGGGCGACCGAGCCGGCTTCGCCGACGACGTCCAGCTCGGGATCCGATCCGAGCAACTCAATGATTCCGCGCCGGACCACCTCGTGGTCGTCGACCAAAAAGACCCTTACGACCATGGCGAGCCCTCCCCGCTGTTGCCAGCTAGCGTCGGGGACCGACGCATCGGCATCCATCATGCTCATAGTGGCCCCTTCTCACAGGTGTTGGTGATCAACTACGAGCACCGCGTGGTCGGAGTCACGCAGCGCGGCGTTGCCTGCCGGGCCGACAAGTTCGCCTAGATGTTGGGCATCGCGGGCTCCCACGACGAGCAACTGCACGTCTCCAGCGCTTTTCGACAGATAATCGAGGATGCTGCCATGCACCGCAATCGGCTCGATCCGAAGGTCTGGATAGCGCCGCCGCCACGGGGACAGCCGGCGGGTCAGCTGCGCGTGTATCCGGTTATCGCCCTCGGTGACTGCCTGCTGGTCGCAGGATGGGGCTGGCCAGCAGGTGATCACCCGTAGCGGCGCGTCACGCAGGCGCGCCTCGTCCACCGCCGCCCCCAACACGACGCCGTTGTTGGTGGACTTGTCGGCTTCGACGACGACCCACCTGGGATGCGGTCGGGTTGGACGGCCAAATCGGTGAATGACAGCAACCGGGCACTGCGCCGAGGTGGCTACTGCGGCGGCCGTGGACCCGACTCGGTCCGGCTGGAAGTGATCGGATCCGACAGCGCCGACACAAACCATCGCCGCTGAGCGGGAAGCGCGGACCAGCGTGCCGACTGGCGGCCCTTCGGTGATGTCGACTTCTATTTTCACTGGCTTGTCGGTGGCCTCAACAGCAGCGATGACACGACGAACGGCGCGCTCGGCGGCGGCGAATGTGCGAGCGGTGTCCAGACTCTCGCTGTCGTCGGCGTCGAGCGCATGAATTAGGCGTAGTGGGATGTCCCGGCTGGCTGCCTCGTCCACAGCCCAGAGGGCAGCACGCAGGGCCGCTGCCGAACCGTCGACGCCAATCACAACCGCTGGCTGTGTATGCGAACCGTTCATCGTCAACTCCGGGATTTGACCGTGCCGGCGTGGCGGTGAGCCGACAGCCGTGTGTCAAGAGTATCGATAACTCGCGGTGTCTTCAGGGGCCGTTGGTCCTTGGTTTGCCGGCCGTTGGTCACAACGTGGTCGTGCCCCGCGTCGATTGTCAAGTTATCCATTTACCCACTCCTGGAGGAGGACTCTGGCGTGGTCTTGAACTCCAAGCCGCGTGATCACCCGCGCGGTGCCAGTGCGGCGACCAACGGCGTGTCGACTCCCAACGGCCCGAGGTTGGCAGCGCCACCGGGTGAGCCGAGGGGTCCATCGCGGCCCGGCAAGGTCTCGCTGAAGAAGGCGGCGTTGTCGGTGAGGTGCTGGTGCTGGTCTGTCGGCAGATCGATTTCGTAATGGATCGCATCCATCCGGCAGATCGACTTGCAGGCACCGCAATCCACGCATTCGTCGGGATTGATGTACATGGACCGAGCTCCCTCGTAGATGCAATCCACCGGGCACTCCCGCACACACGACTTGTCCATGACATCCACACATGCTCTGCCGATCACATATGTCATGCACGGAAGCGTATCTATTTCCCGATGCTGAAGGCTGGGGCCGAAGGCCCATTTCCTCAAGGACCAACGGCCCTGTCGATTCATCGGGAAACCTCTAGCGTCGACACCAAGGTAGGCGGTGGTTGGTATGACGCAGGCAATGCTGGAGCCCCAAGCGATCCGCGACGCGGTGATGCTGGCCTGCCGCGCGCCCTCATTACACAACAGTCAGCCCTGGCATTGGGTCGCCGAACGCGGGCAGCTTCACCTGTTCGCGGATCCTAAAGCGGTGGTGCGAACCATCGATCGCTCAGGTAGGGAGATGATCCTCAGCTGCGGCGCGATGCTCGATCACCTGCGGGTGGCAATGGCAGTCGCCGGCTGGGATACCGCCGTCAATCGATTCCCGGACTCCCTTAGTGCCGATCATTTGGCGACGCTGGAATTCAGTCCGCTGGGGTCGGACGGTGATGCAGACCGGCAGCGGGCCGGGGCCATCCTGCGCCGCCGCACCGACCGGTTACCGTTCGCCGCACCCCGCCACTGGGATTCGCTGGAACGGCAGCTGCGTAGCCAGATTGACCAAGATACTGTGATGCTCGGCGTCATACCCAAGGACGGTCGCCAGCAGTTAGGGGAGGCGTCTCGGCTCACCGAAGCAATCCGGCATAATGACCCCTCCTATCAATCCGAATTACGTTGGTGGACATCGCCTTTCGATCTAGACCAGGGCGTCCCGCCGAGCGCACGAGTGTCCGCTTCGGAAGCCAGCCGTGTCGACGTGGCACGAGCCTTCCCGACAACCGGCTATGAAGACCGACGCGCGACGATCGACGTCGACCACTCCAAGATCCTGGTGCTGTCCACGCGCGACGACACCCGCCCGCGGGTTTTGCGCTGTGGCGAGGTGTTATCCGCTGTATTGCTCGAGTGCACAATCGCCGGGATGGCGACGTGCACCCTCACGCACATGACCGAAATAACCCCGGCCCGAGAACTGATCCAGGGGCTCAGCGGACAGCCCGGGCTGCCGCAGCTCCTGATCCGGGTGGGCACGGCACCGGCGGTAGAGCGACACGTTCCCGCCACGCCCCGCCGTCCGCTGAGCGACGTCTTGGAATTCCGGAGCTAACGTCGCGCGCGCTGCGGTCGGGTACCAGCCGATCCGCACCGTGCCCCGAAAGGCCTGGCGCTGATGGCATTCCCCCACGCCTATCTGTCCATGGGGCACAACGCCGTTGGCGTCGCGCCCTGGTGGCCGTCCGCGCGGCTGGATGATCCAAATAAGTGGGAGCCAATGCCCAGTGCGCTCACAACTCGGCTCATTTGACCAAGCGTCGGCTAATCCGCATGGAATGGCTAAACGCGCGTTCCATTCAACGGCGGGCGCCCAGCGGCGACTTGGGACCATTGGCCGCCCGTGGAGGACCGATGGCCTCTGCACAGCGCGCCCGGCTGCCAATAAGTTCAAACCCGCGGCGCACTTCGAAGCGCACCGGTTTTACGTGACATGGGAGCGAGAATGCAAAACTTTGACCCACCAGCAGCGGTTGTGGTCGGTATCGACGGATCCAAGGCCGCTGTGCGAGCGGCCCTCTGGGCGATTGATGAAGCGGTCGATCGCGATATTCCTCTCCGCTTGATCTACGCCATTGATCCAAGCAACATCCTCGGCAGGGACCCCGACAGTGCCGCCCACAGGCTTGCCGCCGCCGACTCCGCGGTGCGTTACGCGTTCATGGCTATCGAGGCATCTCTCGCGCCTGTCAAGATCGAGGCCGAGATCGTGCAAGAAGACCCGGTCACCGCCCTGACCCGGGCATCACACTCGGCGGCGCTGATGTGTGTCGGAGCTGTTGGATTGCGACCCTGCCACGCACGGGTGGGATCGACGGCGACGGCCTTGTTGTCATCTGCGCAGTGTCCGCTCGCCGTTGTGCGCGAGTACGACAGTGTTCTTCGACGCACGGGTGGTTTCATTGCGGTTCAGCTGAGCCAGTCGCCTTACAGCAGCGTGTTGATCCAGCAGGCGGTGCAGGAGGCTCGGCTGCGTCGAGCACCGCTGCGGGCCTTGATCACGTCCCAAACACGAGTCGGTGCCAGCGTCGGTGACCGCGCGGCGAGCGACAGAGAGTGCGTTCTGTACCAGGTTGATCGTCAATTGGAAGCGCGGATTCGACGCTATCCCGAAATGGACATAAGTTCCGTAACGCTGGACGGGACGATCGTCGATTACCTGGCCGAGCATGCTCCCTCGGTTGAGCTTGTCGTTGTCGGGGCCGACGACCCCGGCCGTGTCGACGGACGTGGTACGCCGGCTGGGCACAGGTTGCTGAGCGACACCGACTCCTCTGTTCTGATCGTGCGGTGCAATTCCAATATCTACGACGACCGCGCCGCGGTTGCGGGCGCACCGACGGCCTGAAAGACAGCTCGGACCGGTGCGCGGTGACGTCGGGGTGGCGGCGTGCCACCCCGCCAGACGCTCGACCAGCGTTTCCTCGCCCACCGGCCGAATGCTCGCCACTGCGTGCCGGAGCAACCCGACATATCGACGACATCCAGGAGTGAGTGCCACCAAATTCCGCATCGCGCCGATACTTCATCGAAAGCGATCGCGGTGGCCGACTCCGGGTTGGTGAAGCCGGAGATGCCCTGAATAGGCGGCTCAGAGAGTGGACGCCACCAGGCCTGTCAGGTCGGCGAGGCGGTGAGAGTAACCCCACTCGTTGTCGTACCAACCGACGATCTTCACCAGGTCACCAGTGACCTTGGTGAGCCCGGAGTCAAAGATGCACGACGACGGGTCGGTCACGATGTCGGAGGAGACGATGGGATCCTCGGTGTAGGTGAGGAAGCCCTTCAGCTCACCATCGGCGGCGGCCGCGAACGCGGCGTTGACTGCCTGGGCGGTTGCCGGCTCGCGAACGATGACGGTTAGATCGGTGGCTGAACCGGTGGGCACCGGCACCCGCAGCGCGTACCCGTCAAGCCGCCCTTCGAGCTGGGGCAGCACCACGCTGATCGCGCGGGCGGCCCCAGTGGACGTGGGCACCACGTTGATCGCCGCGGCGCGGGCCCGCCGAAGGTCGCGGTGCGGACCGTCCTGAAGATTCTGGTCCGGGGTGTACGCGTGAATGGTGGTCATGAGCCCGCGCTCGATTCCGAACACCTCGTCGAGCACCATCGCCATCGGCGCCAGGCAGTTCGTAGTGCACGAGGCGTTGGAGACGACGGTCTGCGTGCCGTCGTAGTCGCGATGGTTGACACCCATCACAACGGTGAGGTCCGCACCCTTCGATGTCGCCGACACCACCACCTTCTTCGCGCCGCCATGCAGGTGACCGCGGGCCTGCTCCGCGGCGGTGAACCGACCGGTCGACTCGATGACGACATCCACCCCGAGATCTCCCCACGGCACCGCCGCCGGCCCGTCGGCGATGGACCACGCCTTGATCCGCTGCTCCCCCACCACAAGGTCCTCATCGTCGACAGACACGTCGTGCGGTAAGCGTCCGAGGACGGAGTCGTATTTGAGCAGGTGCGCCAGAGTCTTGTTGTCCGTGAGGTCGTTCACCGCCACGATCTCGATGTCGGTGGTACCTGCCGCGCGTTGTACATCTACTGCACGGAAGAAGTTTCGGCCGACGCGCCCGAAGCCGTTCACGCCCACCCGGATAGTCATAGTGATCTCCTCGTAGTTCTGTGGTCTGGGCGCTGCATCGATTGCACGCCACCTCGAGTCTGACCACGCTTGTGGCCGAGCAGCAGAGGACAAGGTCCTCACTTTCCCGCCCGCCCTTCTTCCCAGTTCATGATCCGGAGTCTCGTGCTCAACGTTGCTCCGGCCGAAGGGCTCGGCGATCCTGCCGCCGCGGTGGGCTGGTAAGCATGCGTCCGGGCTGTTGACGCCACCTCCGGTCCGGGCTGTTAGCCAATCGAGTGACCTTCGGCCCTGGCACCGTGCGTGCCGCCGTGGGAGGTTGGTTTTTGTGGCGCTATCGCGGGTACACCCGGCCACCGGAGTGCTCGACCGACCAGGCGTGAATTTATGCGTCCCTGAGTCGGCGGCTTGCACGCCGGCTTCCTGACGCAGCCTGCCCGATGAGGACCGCGTTGCCGGGCAACGATATCGGGCGAGTTCGCCGCCGCATGACGTAGGCGTCGGACTCGACGCTGCCGACAGCTTGACGCGCTATGAGAGGACAGGTCATGAGTACATCCAGGTTCGTCCGGTTTTTTGAGGAGTTCGGCATCGACGATGTGCCGCTCGTCGGCGGAAAGAACGCTTCGCTGGGCGAGATGATCCAGAAGCTGTCCGGGCAGGGCGTCCGCGTCCCGCACGGATTCGCGATCACCGCCGAGGCCTATCGCTTCATGTTGGACAAGGCCGGCGCTTGGGACCGTCTGCATGCCGAGCTCGACGATCTGGACCCCGCAGACGTCGCCGCGCTGGCGCGTAAAGGCAAGCGCGCCCGTGAGATCATCTACGGCGCCGGGCTCCCCGACGATCTGGCCGCGGAGATTCTCGAGGCCTACCGCAAGCTTCAGCAGGAGTACGGCGAGGAGGTCAGTCTCGCGGTGCGGAGCTCGGCGACCGCTGAGGACCTGCCGACGGCGAGCTTTGCCGGCCAACAGGATTCGTATCTCAACATCAAAGGCGAAGAGAGTCTGCTCGACACGTGCCGCCGTTGTTTCGCGAGCCTGTTCACTGATCGCGCCATTCATTACCGGCTCGACCAGGGCTTCGACCACTTCAAGGTCTCCCTGTCGATTGGCGTGATGAAGATGGTGCGCTCCGATATCTCTTCGTCGGGTGTGATGTTCTCCATCGACACCGAGTCGGGGTTTCGCGACGCCGTCCTCGTGACGGGCGCCTACGGCCTCGGCGAGAACGTGGTTCAGGGCGCCGTCGACCCCGACGAGTTCTACGTCCACAAGCCGACCTATCTAGCCGGCCACCGCGCCGTGTTGCGCCGCCTCATTGGCGACAAGGCGGTGAAGATGATCCTCGTCGAGGGTGAGACGAAGAACACGACGCGAAATGTCCCGACGCCAAAGTCCGACCGTGCTCGGTTCTGCCTCACCGATGAGGACGTCCTGGAGCTGGCCGGCTACGCGTGCACCATCGAGGCGCACTACGGGCGGCCGATGGACATGGAGTGGGCCAAGGACGGTCTGGACGGAAAGCTCTACATCGTCCAGGCCCGCCCAGAGACGGTGGCCTCCCAGCACAGCGCAACGGCGCTGGAAAGCTATCGGCTCGAGGGCCGAGGCGAGATAATCGTCGAGGGTCGCTCGGTCGGCGAGGGCATCGCCTCAGGCGTGGCGAAACGGATCGAGAACCCCAAGCACCTGTCCGAGTTCAAGCCCGGCGAGGTCCTGGTCGCCGACACCACCACGCCCGACTGGGAGCCGATCATGAAGACCGCCGCGGCGATCATCACCAACCGCGGCGGTCGCACCTGCCACGCGTCGATCATCGCTCGCGAACTCGGCATCCCCGCGGTCGTTGGCACCGGCGATGGAACCACCCGCGTGCCCGATGGCGAAGTCGTGACTGTGTCGTGTGCCGAGGGCGAGTCGGGCCGCGTGTACCGGGGTGCCGTTGCTTTCCATGTGGACCGCACCGAGGTGGCGGATCTGGCGCGACCGCGAACCCAGATCATGGTCAATCTCGGGAATCCGGATCTCGCCTTCAAGACGTCCTTCCTGCCGAATGATGGCGTGGGACTCGCTCGGATGGAGTTCATCATCAGCGAGTACATCCGGGTCCACCCGCTGGCCCTGCTGCACCCCGAGAAGGTCGACGACCCCCAGGCGCGCAGGAAGATCGACCGACTCACGCAGGGCTATCCGGACGGGAGCGCCTTCTTCGTGGAGCGCCTTTCCGAAGGAATCGGCACCATCGCCGCCGCCTTCTGGCCAAAGCCCGTCGTGGTACGGATGTCGGACTTCAAGACCAACGAGTACGCCAGCCTGATCGGCGGAGCAGCCTTCGAGCCGTCCGAAAGCAACCCGATGCTCGGTTTTCGAGGTGCCTCGCGCTACGCGCATCCCGCCTACGCCGAGGGCTTCGCGCTGGAGTGCCTCGCTATGCGGCGCGTGCGCGAACAGATGGGTCTGACGAACGTCATTCTCATGCTTCCGTTTGTGCGTCGAATCGCCGAGGCGGACCTGGTCCTGCAGACGATGGCCGACCTCGGTCTGCGCCGGGGCGAGAACGGGCTCAAGGTGTACGCGATGTGCGAGATCCCCAACAACGTGATCCTGATCGATGAATTCGCCAAGCGTTTCGACGGCTTCTCCATCGGCTCCAACGACCTGACTCAGCTCACCCTTGGCGTCGATCGTGACAGCGAGATCGTGGCATTCGACTACGACGAACGCGACGAGGGCGTCAAGGAGATGATCCGCCTGGCCGTTGAAGGCTGCCGCCGCAACGGAATCCACTCTGGGCTGTGCGGACAAGCGCCTTCGGACTACCCGGACATGGCCGAGTTCTTGGTGCGAATCGGCATCGAGTCGATGAGCCTGAACCCGGACACGGTGATCAAAACCACCCGCCAGATCCTCCAAGTGGAAAATCAGCTCGCGCCGGCCCAATGAGCACCGAGGCGTTCCATCGGCCCGTAGCCGGAACTTCGAGGGACGTGACTCCCCTTGCAGACCTGTCGCATGGGCAGTCCCGGGCCGGGCCGGTGCGCGAGCGCCGACCTGTCTACGTCGATCTGCTGCCGCCCTGCAACGTCGGTTGTCCCGCCGGGGAGAACATCCAAGCCTGGCTTGCCCACGCCACGGCGGGCCGGCACGAGCAAGCCTGGCGTCGGCTCGTTACGGACAACCCGTTCGCCGCAATCCACGGACGGGTGTGCTACCACCCGTGCGAAACGGTCTGCAACCGTGCCCATCTCGACAGCTCCGTGTCGATTCACTCGGTGGAGCGGTTCCTCGGTGACCTTGCTTCCGAGCGCGGCTGGGGGTTCGACCCACCGCCCACCCGCAGCGGCAAGCGAGTCCTGGTCGTCGGCGCGGGACCGAGCGGACTGTCCGCCGCCTACCATTTGACACGCCTCGGCCACGAGGTCGAGGTCCGCGACGCGGGCGCGGTGCCCGGCGGGATGATGCGGTACGGCATTCCGAGCTACCGGCTGCCCCGTGACGTGCTGGATGTGGAGTTCAACCGGATCGCGGCGATGGGCGTCCGGTTGACCAGCGACCATCGGGTCGATGACCTCGCAGCCGAGCGGGAAGAGGGCGGCTTCGACGCGGTGTTCGTCGCGGTCGGTGCGCATCTGGCCAAACGGGTCGACATTCCCGCCCGCGACGCCGGCACGATGGTGGACGCAGTGTCTTTTCTTCGCGACGTCGCCTCTGGTGAAAGGCCGGCGATCGGGCGCCATGTGGCCGTCTACGGCGGCGGCAACACCGCGATGGACGCCGCCCGCGTGGCTCGCCGGCTCGGCGCCGAGGACGCGGTGATCGTCTACCGCCGCACTCGCGAGCAGATGCCCGCCCACCAAGAGGAAGCGCAGGATGCCGAACGCGAAGGCGTGCGCATCAACTGGCTGCGGACGATCAGCGCCTTCGACGGTCCCGAATTACAGGTCGAGGTCATGGAACTCGACGACTCGGGTTACCCACAACCGACCGGACGCGTCGAGACGCTGGCCGCCGATACCCTGATCATGGCACTCGGTCAAGAGACGGAATCGGCGTTCATGCGGACACTGCCGGGAGTTGAATTCGATGACGACGGCTGTGTGCGTGTCTCGGAATCATTGATGACCGGCTGTCCGGGCATATTCGCCGGCGGCGACATGGTGCCCAGTGAACGCACCGTCACAGTCGGTGTCGGGCATGGGAAAAAAGCCGCACACCATATCGATGCCTGGCTGCACGACGCGACGAGCGCACACCCGGCGAAACACCCGACGGCGACGTTCGACTCGTTGCATCTCTGGTTCTTCGGTGACGCCGCGCGACGTCAACAGCCCGAAGTCGAGCCGGCAACGCGCGTCAAGAGTTTCGAGGAGGTCGTCGGCGGGTTGTCCGCCGAGGAGGCAACCTACGAGGCGGGGCGTTGCCTGTCGTGCGGTAACTGCTTCGAATGCGACGGCTGCCTCGGCGCATGCCCCGAGGACGCGGTGATCAAACTCGGGGTCGGACACGGCTACAAGTTCGACTACGACAGCTGCACCGGCTGCGCGGTCTGCTTCGATCAGTGCCCGGTACACGCTATCGAGATGTTCCCGGAGCCAAAATGACCTGTGCCACAGTCGATGGCAACGAGGCCGCCGTCTCGGTCGCCTACCGGCTCAACGAGGTGTGCTGCATCTACCCGATCACGCCGTCATCGCCGATGGCCGAGTTGGCCGACGATTGGTCGAGCGCGGGGCGGCCCAATGTGTGGGGCACCGTCCCGACGGTGGTCGAAATGCAAAGCGAGGGTGGAGCGGCCGGAGCTCTGCACGGCGCCCTGCAGAGCGGCGCGTTGACCACGACCTTCACCTCGTCGCAGGGTCTGCTGTTGATGATCCCGAACATGTACAAGATCGCCGGCGAATTGACGTCGGCCGTCATTAATGTGGCGGCCAGATCGCTTGCAGCGCAAGGACTGTCGATCTTCGGAGACCACTCGGACGTGATGGCCGTCCGGCAGACGGGATTCGCACTCCTCGCGGCGGCCTCGGTGCAAGAGGCGCACGACCTGGCACTCGTTGCGCAGGCGGCCACGCTCGCGACGCGGGTCCCGTTCGTGCATTTCTTCGACGGCTTCCGAACATCCCACGAACTCAACACGATTCAGACGCTTTCCGACGACGACCTGCGGGCGCTGGTGCCCGAAGAGTTGGTCTGGGCGCATCGCGGACGGGCGCTGTCTCCCGAGCGCCCGTTCATTCGCGGCACCGCGCAGAACCCGGACGTCTACTTCCAGGCGCGTGAAACGGTGAACCCTTTCTACGCAAGGGTTCCGGATGTGGTCGAGGACCTGATGTCCCGCTTGGGCGAGCGCACCGGCCGCACGATGCACATCGTCGACTACACCGGTCACCCAGAGGCGGAGCGCGTGCTGGTGGTGATGGGCTCGGGCGCCGAGACGGTGGTGCAGACCGTCGCCACTCTCGTCGAGCGCGGCGAGCGGGTCGGGGTGGTTCAGGTGCGGCTGTACCGCCCATTTCCCACCAGAGCGCTGCTCGAAGCGCTGCCGGCGACGGTGCGCACGGTCGGTGTTCTGGACCGCACCAAGGAGCCCGGGTCGATCGGCGAACCGCTGTATCTAGACGTGGTCGCGGCACTCGCCGAGGGGCATGCCGACGGAGAACGACCCGTCATGCCGCGCGTGACGGGTGGACGATACGGACTGTCCTCCAAGGAGTTCACGCCCGCCATGGTTGCCGGGGTGTTCGCCGACCTCGCTCGCGAGCAACCACGGCGCCGTTTCACCATCGGTATCGACGACGACGTCTCCGGTACCAGCGTCGACTACGACCCGTCGTTCGACATCGAGTCACCCGACACGTTCCGGGCGGTCTTCTTCGGGCTGGGTTCGGACGGCACCGTCAGCGCGAACAAGAACACGATCAAGATCCTCGGGTCCGAAGAAGGGCTGCACGCCCAGGGCTACTTCGTCTACGACTCGAAGAAGTCGGGTTCGCAGACCGAGTCGCATTTACGCTTCGGGCCGGATCCCATACGCGCCCCTTACCTCGTGACCGCGGCCAATTTCGTTGGCTGCCATCAGTTCCGGTTTCTCGACAAAATGGATGTGCTGGGTCGGGCGGCCCCGGACGCGACGTTGCTGCTGAACTGTCGGCAGCCTGCTGCCAAGGTCTGGGACGCTCTGCCCCGGATGGTTCAGGAGCAGATCCTGACCAAGCGGATCACGCTGTACGCCGTCGACGCCGATCGGATCGCACGCGAGGCCGGGCTGGCCGGGCGGATCAACATCGTGTTGCAGACATGCTTTTTCGCGATCTCGGACGTGCTGCCTCGCGAGCAGGCGATCGCCCGGATCAAGGAATCGGTGGAAAAAATGTACGGAAACCGCGGCGCCGACGTCCTGGCGAAAGAACTGGCCGCAGTGGACGGCGCGGTGGCAGGGCTACACCGGATCGAGGTGCCCGAGTTGGTCACCTCCACCCGCACACCGGCACCGACCGTGCCCGAGTCCGCGCCGGAGTTCGTCCGCACCGTCACCGCGGAGATGATGGCCGGACGCGGAAACGCCTTGCCGGTCAGCGCACTTCCGGTGGACGGCACCTATCCCAGCGGAACGACCGCATACGAGAAGCGCAACATTTCCGAGCTGGTCGCAGTCTGGGACGCCGACAGCTGCATTCAGTGCGGCAACTGCGGCTTCGTCTGCCCGCACAGCGTGATCCGCTCCAAGTTCTACGACCAGTCCCAGCTGGCTGGGGCGCCAACACAATTCGACTCCGCGCCCCTGAACGCCGTCGGCACCCCGAACGCCAGGTACTCGCTGCAGGTATACGTCGAGGACTGCACCGGGTGCGGCCTGTGCGTCGAGGCTTGCCCGGTCGTCATACCGGGTAGCGCCGTTACCAAGGCGATCAACCTCGGCCCCAGCGAGCCGCGGTTGATCGCCGAGCGCGAGAACATCAGCTTCTTCGAGACACTGCCGACCAACGACCGCTCCCGGGTGGACTTCGGCACCGTGCGCGGCACCCAGTTTCTGCAGCCGCTGTTTGAGTTCTCCGGCGCCTGCGCGGGTTGCGGAGAGACGCCGTACCTCAAGCTGCTTTCGCAGCTGTTCGGGGACCGGCTGATGATCGCCAACGCAACTGGCTGCTCGTCGATCTATGGCGGCAACCTGCCCACCACTCCCTGGACCACCGACGCGGACGGGCGGGGTCCCGCCTGGTCGAACTCGCTGTTCGAGGACAACGCGGAGTTCGGGCTCGGCCTGCGGTTGGCCAGCGACGGACATCTCGCGCTGGCCCGGCGCCGACTCGCCGAACTGCGCGACGCCATTGGCAGCGGACTCGTCGACGCCATTCTGGGGGCACCGCAGCTGCGGGAGTCGGAGTTGGCAGCCCAGCGTGAGCGGGTGGCCGAGCTCAAGAACCGCCTTGAGGGCCTCGATCCCGCTGTGACTGCCGACCTGCGCAGCGTGGTGGACAGCCTGGTCCGGCGCAGCGTGTGGATCGTCGGCGGTGACGGCTGGGCGTACGACATCGGGTCCGGAGGGCTCGACCACGTGTTGGCGACCGGGCGCAATGTCAACGTGCTGGTGCTCGACACCGAGGTCTATTCCAACACCGGCGGTCAGATGTCCAAGTCGACACCGCTGGGGGCAACCGCCAAGTTCGCAGCCGCCGGCAAGACGGTGCCGAAGAAGGATCTGGCACTGCAAGCGATCGCTTATGGAAACGTCTACGTCGCAAAGGTCGCCATGGGTGCCGACCCGCAGCAGACCCTGCAGGCCTTCCGCGAGGCGGAGGCTTACGATGGCCCGTCGTTGGTGATCGGCTACAGCCAGTGCATTGCGCACGGCATCGATATGCGTCTCGGGATGGATCAGCAGTACCGCGCGGTCGCCAGCGGCCACTGGCCGCTGGTTCGTTACGACCCAGTACTTCGTGCCGCCGGAGACAATCCGTTCCTGCTCGATTCGCACCGACCGCGGATCCCGCTGACCGACTACGTCTACCGAGAGCTGCGGTACCGCTCCCTGGCCAACGCCGATCCGGTCGAAGCCGAACGGCTGCTCGGGCTGGCAGAACAGGCGATCGAACAGCGCTGGAATACCTACGAGGAGATGGCTTCCCGGGGTCCCGAACACTTCCACGCCGACGCCCGCGGGGAACGCTGATGGAGCTGTCGACCCGCTATCTGGGCCTTGCATTGCGCAACCCACTGGTGGCGGCGGCATCCCCGCTGTCGCAGACCGTCGACGGCGTCCGGCGCCTCGCCGACGCCGGCATCGGTGCGGTGGTGCTGTATTCGCTGTTCGAAGAGCAACTGCACCGCGAGGCAGAGCAGAACGCACGTCTTGCCGAGGCAGGTGCAGAGGGCTTCGCCGAAGCCCTGACTTACTTTCCGGCCGGAGCCGGCGAGGACCACGGCCCACGCCAGTACCTGAGTCTGCTCGAACGCGCGGCCCGCGCGGTCTCAGTTCCCGTGATCGGCAGCCTCAACGGCAGCACGCCCGGCAGTTGGGCCCGCTATGCCCGGTCAATGCAGGATTCCGGTGCGGCCGCAATCGAATTGAACATCTACTACCTGCCCGGCGATCCGCACATCCGCGGGCGCGACGTCGAACAGCGTCACCTCGACATCCTGGCGCGGGTTAAGGACGCGGTAACCGTACCGGTGGCCGTGAAGCTCAGCCCGTACTTCAGCGCGACCGGTGAGATGGCGCGGCGCCTGGACGAGGCCGGTGCGGACGGGCTTGTCCTGTTCAACCGATTCCTGCAGCCAGACATCGACCCTGACAACCTCACCGTGGTACGCGCAGTGTCGTTGTCCACCGCGGCGGAGATTCGGCTGCCGCTGAATTGGATTGCGTTGCTACGCGGACGGGTCGGCGCGTCGCTCGCCGCGACGACCGGCGTCGAGAGCTCCATTGAGCTGATCAAGTACCTACTGGCCGGCGCGGATGCGGTGATGACGGCGTCGGCATTGCTGCGCCACGGCCCGCAACACGCCGCCGTACTGCTCGACGGGTTGCGCGAATGGATGCGACGCAAGGGATTTACCACCGTCGAGGAGTTGCGTGGGCTGCTCGCCGCACCCGTCGGCGCCGACGAGACCGCACACGAACGCGGCGACTACGTCAGCGCCCTACGACAAGCCAACAGCAGCGAATACGGCCCCTGGTAACCGTGGCGGCTCGCACACATCATTCGAGCGCGATTCAGAGCCACTCAAGGTCTTTCGACCCTTACCACGGCGCCGCCGCAGGCGTTGAGTGAACGTTGCGAGCAATAGCCATCGGCCCTCGCCGTGATGGGAGGACCCGAATGACAATCAACGACAACCGCGCATCGACAACCACCACATCGACGAATGTGGCGTCGATGTTTCTCGACCGCGCACAGACGTCGGCGGATAGGGAGGCCTTCCGCTACCTCGTTGCCGGCGAATGGGTCTCGGCGACCTGGCAGCAGACCGCGGACCGCGTCGAGACGCTGGCGGCCGGCCTGCTGGCGCTGGGCATCGAACCGGAGCAGCGGGTCGGTATCGCGTCGAGCACGCGGTACGAGTGGATTCTGGCCGATCTGGCGATCATGTGTTCCGGGGCCGCCACCACCACCGTGTATCCCAACACCAACGCCGGCGGCACCGCCTACATTCTGGCTGACTCGGAATGCAGAGTCGTGTTCGCCGAGGACACCGGGCAGCTGGCGAAGCTGACGGAACGCCGTGCCGAGTTGCCCGGCCTCACCAAGGTGGTGCTGTTCGACGGGCCCGGCGACGGCGACTGGGTGATCACCCTGGCGGGCCTCGCCGAGTTGGGGCAGAAGTATCTGCTCGAGTATCCATCGGGTGTGCGGACCCGAACGGAAGCGATCACCCCGCAGCAGTTGGCGACATTGATCTACACCTCAGGAACCACCGGACCGCCCAAGGGGGTGCGGTTGCCGCATTCCGCCTGGGCCTACGAGGGGACGGCGACCGTCGCGTTGAACCTGATGCGCGAGGACGATCTGCAGTTGCTGTGGTTGCCGATGGCCCACGCGTTCGGCAAGGTCCTGATCACCGCCCAGCTGGCGTGCGGGTTCATCACCGCGATCGACGGGCGCGTCGATAAGATCGTCGACAACATGGCGGTGGTCAAACCGACGGTCATGGGCGCTGCACCGCGCATCTTCGAGAAGGCCCACGCTCGCATCGTCACCACCCAGCAAGCCCATGGGGGCCTGCTGGCCCGGCTGTTCGCGGCCGCATTCACCGTGGGGTTGGAGGTGGACCGGCGACGGCGCGCCGGCCGCGCCGTGCCATTGCCGATGTCGCTGCTGTACCGGCTGTTCGACCGCCTGGTGTTCAGCAAAGTGCGTGAAGTGTTCGGCGGGCGCATTCGGTTTTTCATCTCCGGCGCGGCACCGTTGAACCGCGAGATCGGCGAGTGGTTTCACGCCGCGGGTCTGCTGATCCTGGAAGGCTACGGCATGACCGAGAGCGCGGCCGGGGCGTGCGTCAACCGGCCCGATCGGTACAAGTTGGGCACCGTGGGCCTGCCCATGGACGGCACGTCGATACGCATCAACGACGACGACGGGGAGATCCAGATCCGCGGCGCCTGTGTGATGGACGGCTACCACAACCTGCCCGACAAAACGGCGGAGACGTTCACCCACGACGGTTGGCTGCGCAGCGGCGACCTCGGCAAAATCGATGCCGACGGGTTCCTCACCGTCACCGGTCGAATCAAAGAGATGTTCAAGACGTCCGGCGGCAAATACATCGCCCCGCCGGCGATCGAGGCGAAGTTCATGGCGATGTGTCCCTATGCCAGCCAGTTCATGGTGTTCGGGGAGGCCCGTAACTTTTGCGTGGCGCTGATCGCCCTGGACGCCGACCTGATGTCGGAGTGGGCAGCGGAGAACGGACTCGACGGCGCGACCTACCAGGACCTGGTCGACGCGCCGGCGGTGGGGGAGATGATCGATGAGTACATAGCCAAGCTCAACGGTGAACTCGACCGATGGGAAACCATCAAAAAGTGGGTGCTGCTCGACCACGATCTGTCCATCGAGCGCGGTGAGCTGACACCGTCTCTGAAGGTGAAACGGACCGTAGTGGCCGAACAGAACAAGCAAGTCCTCGATGCCTTGTACACCTGATGGAGCCCTGGACTGCAGGTTCGTGACCTGCCCATCCCGAAACCAGGGCCGGGTCAGGCACCTTCCGGAATACGTCCTCGCTCCGGCCGCCCGCACGGATCGGACGGAGCTGACAATATGAGCGCACTAGCGGTGGGCGCGGTGGCAGAGACGGCGCCCGGGGAGCGGCGGGTCGCGCTGAGTCCCGACGGCGCTGCCCGGCTGCACACCGCCGGGCAGCAGGTGATCATCGAGGCCGGCGCGGGCGGTGCGGCGTGGTTCCCGGATGCCGACTACACCGATGTCGGCGCCCGCCTGGTGACCAGGCACGAACTGTACGAGCAGGCCGACATCGTCGTCTGCGTACACCCGCCCGCCGAGGCGGATATCGGCCTCCTGCGCCCGGGCCAGGTCCTCATCGGACTGCTTGCACCCCTCGTAGATCCGCGCCTGGCCCGCCGTCTGGCAGATGCGAAGGTGACCGCGATCAGCCTGGACGGTCTGCCCCGCACGGTGAGCGCCGCCCAGTCGATGGACGTGCTCAGTTCACAGGCCAACGTCGCCGGCTACAAAGCCGCCCTGCTCGCGGCCGACAGCTACGGCGGCTACCTGCCGATGTTCATGACCGCCGCCGGCACGACGCGCCCGGCACGGTTCCTGGTGATCGGCGCCGGCGTCGCCGGATTACAGGCGATCAGCACCGCCCGCCGACTCGGCGCGGTCGTGACCGGCTACGACGTCCGCGACGCAGCCCGCTCCGATGTGTTGTCCACCGGTGCGCTTTTCCTCGACGTCGATACGGACGTATCCGCCGCAGGTGACGGTGGCTACGCCCGCGCACTGACCGACGACGAGCGTGACGCTCAACGGTCCGCATTGAACGCTGCGATCGGTGGGTTCGACATTGTCATCACCACCGCGCAGGTACCCGGCAGGCGAGCACCGTCACTCGTCTCGGCGAGTGGGCTGGCCGCAATGCAACCCGGCTCAGTGGTAATCGACCTCGCCGCAAGCGAGTTGGGCGGCAACGTCGAAGGCTCAGTACCGGATACCACCACCATCACCGACAACGGCGTCACCGTGATCGGTGCCGGCAACCTGCCGTCAGGCGTCTCGAAAGCCGCCTCAACCGCCTACGCCCGCAACATCGTTGCTTTGCTGGCCCACCTCGTCCGTGACGGCAGCGTCGTGCTGGATCCGGACGACAACATCACCGCCGGTGTGCTCATCACCCACGACGGCGACATCGTCCGCCCCGCGGTCCGCGCCCTACTGGAAGGACCAGACCGATGACTCCCCTGCTATTCGCCGACATCACCATCTTCGTGCTGAGCCTGCTCGTCGGGGTCGAGGTCATCAGCAAGGTCCCCGCTACCCTGCACACACCACTCATGGCTGGATCGAACGCGATCCACGGCGTCGTTGTGGTCGGGGTGATGGTGCTCGCCGCGACGGTCGACACCCCGCTCGGCTATGCCCTGCTGATCGTGGCGGCGTCGTTCGCGGCGATGAACGTGGTTGGCGCCTACGTCGTGACCGACCGCATGCTGCAGATGTTCCGCCCTCGCCCGGTTGCGGTGCGCGCAGCACCACAGCAGAGCCCGGGCACGTCGTGACTGCCTTCGACACCCTGATCCACATCCTGTATCTGCTCGCTGCGGCCAGTTTTGTGCTCGGCCTGCACCTGATGACATCACCGGCAACGGCGCGACACGGAAACCTACTCTCCGCGGCTGGCATGGCCATTGCCGTCGTGAGCACGATCGCGGTCCTCACCCACGACGACGTGATCCCGGCCCTGGCCACAATCGTGCTGACTGTCGGACTGCTCAGCGGCGGTCTGGCCGGGCTGCTCACCGCCCGTCGGGTGAAGATGACCGCGATGCCGCAACTCGTCAGTCTGTTCAACGCGGTCGGCGGCGGTGCAGCCGCGCTGATCGCATTCGGTGACGCGATCAAACACGCCGGATCTCTGCACCTCAGTCAACAGCCCGTCAGTGCCACCCTCACGACATTTCTGGGCTTGCTCATCGGCGGCATCACCTTCTCCGGTTCACTGATCGCCGGCGGTAAGCTCGCCGGCATCATTGCGGGGAAGCCAATGACCTTTCCCGGCGGCCGGGTGCTGAACCTGATCCTCGTCGTCGTGGCGCTCGCCAGCGGCGTCACCTATACCGCCGGATATGGTGGCCTACCGGTCCTCTGCGCGCTCAGCGCTGCCGCCCTTGGCTTGGGGGTCCTGGCCACTCTGCCCATCGGCGGCGCGGATATGCCTGTCGTCATCTCGCTGTTGAACGCCTGCACAGGAGTCGCCGTCGCCATGGCCGGCTTCGTCCTTGACAGCACCCCGCTGATCATCGCCGGAGCCCTGGTCGGCGCCGCTGGTGGCATCCTCACCAAGTTGATGGCCGACGCGATGAACCGATCGTTGCTCAACATCATCGCCGGCGGTTTCGGTACTGGCGACGACAACACCGGCGGCCAGCCGACTGCGGTAACCGGCGCAGTGCGCGAGGTCGCCGTCGACGATGCCGCGCTCCAACTCGCCTACGCCGGCAAAGTTGTGATCGTGCCCGGCTACGGCCTTGCTGCAGCGCAAGCGCAACACGAAGTCGTCGAACTCGCCGCGGCCCTCACCGAGCACGGGGTAGAGGTCAGCTACGGCATCCATCCGGTCGCTGGGCGGATGCCCGGCCAGATGAACGTCCTGCTCGCCGAGGCCAACGCTCCCTACCAACAGATGAAAGACCTCGAGGAGATCAACCCCGAATTCTCCCGCACCGACGTCGTCCTGGTCGTCGGGGCCAATGACGTCACTAACCCCGCCGCCCGCAGGCGCGGCAACGCGGTGTCCGGGATGCCCATCCTCGACGTCGACCAGGCCAAGAGCATCATCGTCATCAAGCGCTCCCTCGGCCACGGCTACGCCGGAATCGACAACGAGCTCTACACCGATCCCAAAACCGCCATGCTGTTCAGCGACGCCAAAGTGGGTCTCACCGCGCTCCAGGCCGGGCTGAAGGCCTACGCCCACTAACTACTCCAGGCAACTACCCAGGGCAGGGCGAGACGGCCATGATGGATGAGCATGCAGGACCCGGACTGGCTGAATTCCTCGATGACCGGCTCGAGTACCGTCGATTGTTCTCTGAGGTCTGGGGGACGTTCCTGCTGGTGCTGGTCGCCGCTGGTGCCGGCGCGGTCGGCGCTCAGCCCTACGGCGGCGGGCTAACCCTTCCGGTGAAGGTGATCGCGCCGGGCGTGATGGTCGTGGCGATCATCTACTTCATGGGCACCATTTCCGGTGCACATTTGAATCCGGCTGTGACGTGGGCGTTCGCGTTGCGCGGCAACTTCCCGTGGCGCCGCATGCCGGGTTACATTGCGGCGCAGGCGATCGGGCGTTTCTGGCGTGCCTGTTGCTGCAGTGGACGATCGGCGGGATTATCCACGGCGCGACGATGCCGGCGCCTCGTGTGCCGGACTGGGTGGCCGTCGCGATCGAGGGTGTGCTCACGCTCGGCCTCGTCAGCGTCATCCTGGGCACGTCGTCCGGTGCCCGGAACATCGGAACCAATGCCGCGATCGCAGTCGGCGGGTACATCGGAATCGTCGCCGTGTGGGCTGCGCCGGTCACGTATTGGATCTACCTGGTCGGACCAATGATCGGCGCCAGCAGCGCGGTCGGGTTCGAGTACATCCTGAAGGGTCGGGCCACTGGCGCCGGCGCGGAGGCGGCCCAGGGCACGTTCGAAGCAGACGACACCGCTGACCTATAGGTGCTCTTTGGTTCATCCGGACTCCCTTGACCTCAGCATGGGCCGCCACCGGGTTTCTCTGTGCAACTGACTCGTTGTGTCTCATGGAATCTGCAGACCCGCCAGTTCATCTGCGGTGCATCCGTGACCGTCCTGATTGGCGATCAGGACGTCGTTGACAGTCGCGGACCAGAAGCCTGCCTCTCGAGAATTTCTCCATCTCCTCGGCGATCCTTAGTGGCTAGTTGAAGATCTCGCCCAACCAGTCGAACTCGACCTGGTGCTTAAGACTCGGGTTATTCATCTGGCAGTGCGCCTCGCCGCCCTCTGCTGACCGAAAGATGCGTTCGGCCTTCGGACAGGTCAACTTCTCGTAGAACTCGTGGCCCGCATCCACTAGCTGCGATCCTTCGCCCTCGCCGGCCAGGCTTAGGAAAGGACAGCTGATGTGCTCCTCGAGTCCGGCCAGACTGTAGGCGCCCGCCTTGTCCCACATGGCGGCCAGCGACTGACCGGTCATCCCGAACCGATCCTTGAACGCCGTCAAGACCATCTTCGTCAGCGGGTTGGACAGATCAGCCTTGTCGTCGAGATCCTCGCCAGAGGGCACATCGGGATCAAGGTTGAGCAAGGGCATGAGGAGGGGCTTGAGTTCCGGAAGCAGCGAATTGGCGACCACGGCGGTGATGCGCTTCTCGTAGGCCGCCGCGCGCGGAGCAAAGTATCCGCCCATGCTGTGCCCGGTGAGTGCAAGCCGCGTGGCGTCGACGTCGCCGCGGGACAGGACGTAGTCGACGGCATAGTGTGTCGGCAGCTCCCAGTCCGGGCGATAGGTCAACTCTGGATCCAGAGCGTATGCGCCGACCTGACCGGGCCCCTCCCACAGAAACGCGTTGTAGCCGCGGCGGACAGCCGCCGCACCGCCGCCCCAGTAGAACAATTCCTCACACGTGGTGTCGCCTCCGCCGAGGATCATGACGGTCGGGCGCGGGCGACCATCGGTATCGGCGTGCATGAAATAGCCGGGTAACGTCTTTCCGTTCTCGTAGGGGAAGCTAACTGGCTCGATCGGGGTATCGAACAGCGTGGCCGCTTGTCTGAAGCACGAGCGATGCCGGGTGTACATCTCGAGGTGTCGCGGGTCGCTGTGCTCGACATAGAAGAAGGCAGTGTTCCAGTACATGGACGCCCGAAGGAAGGCCTCGCGGGCACTGACCGTATGTCCGGCGCGCAAGCAGTCCTCGGCGATGACCTCGACTCGCTGCGCGGTGTCACTCCAAGCGACGGTCCAGCTTTCAATATCTCCGTCCACCACCCGCCGTGCCGTCGAGAAGCACTCACCGACCGCACCGCCGTCTCCATAGGAGCCCGCGCACATCGCTCGGACAAACTGATAGTCGAAGTTGGACGTGAAGACTCGGGGCATCCCAGGCGTGGCGCCGAACACCACACCGGTTGGTGCCGTTGAATTGGTCGAGACTGTCGGTGTCGATGTCATCGCGTGCTCCTCTAGGTGAGGAGGCGTCGAGCCCGTACCGGGCAACGACCGTTGGGTGGTCGTCCGGCCCGAACCAGGCGTCTCGTGGATCAATGCCAAAACCAGCTGTCGTCAGCGCGTCAGGCCGAACGGGTGCATCGGTGCCGAGGCCGCGATTTCGAGAAGTCGGTTGTATTTCGCGACGCGTTCCCCTCGCGCCGGTGCACCGGACTTGATCTGGCCGCATCCCGAACCGACGGCCAGGTCGGCGATGAACGTGTCGTCCGTCTCGCCCGACCGATGCGAGATCATCGCGGCGTATCCGGAGTCCCGGCATACCCGAAGCGCCTCAAGTGTTTCGGACACGGTTCCCACTTGATTGACCTTGATCAGGGCGGCGTTGCCGATGCCGGCGCCGACGGCGGACGCAATCAACTCCGGGTTGGTGACGAAGTTGTCGTCGCCCACCAATTGGACGCGGTCGCCGAGCATGCCGGTGAGCTTCTGCCAGCCTGCAGTGTCGGTCTCGCCGAGGCCATCCTCGATGCTCCAGATGGGGAACTTGTCGATCATCTGCGCGTAGCGATCGATCATGTCCTCGCTCGACAACGACTCGCCGC
>Ga0302326_10008561_pt1 | contig 22542 bp, 23 predicted proteins | sample Palsa_T0_3_FD_202264 | JGI IMG/M metagenome (GOLD analysis project Ga0302326, IMG submission 202264) | Peat permafrost microbial communities from Stordalen Mire near Abisko, Sweden - Palsa_T0_3 | ecosystem: Environmental > Terrestrial > Soil > Palsa > Peat permafrost | place: Sweden: Abisko... | reverse complement strand
GTTCGTCGAACAGATGCTGGCCTTGCTGCCGGCGAACGACACTGGCGACCAAGTGCGCGTGCGACTCGCAACGGCGACGCCGGAGGACGTCGAGCGCCTGCTGGCGCTCGCCGGCTACACCGCCGACGGCGTCCCGCTCGAACAGCGCCTCGCCGCGCTCCACCTCGTCTGGTGTCTCGAGAAGGGCGTCTTCGACAAGAACGAGATCGCGCGCTTCGTGGGTCGCGGTCGCGCTTACGCCCGCGCGATCCGCGCACACATCCGCGAGGCGAAGAAATGAAGTCTGAGCCTTTGCATCGCAGCCTGCTCCCGACTCCGCCGCCGTCTGCCTTCCGGCGAAAGCGTCGCGTGTCGACCCCTCCGCGCGACGTCAGCGTCGAGTTGGGAGCAGCCTGCGGTGCGGAGGCAGCAGTGATTCGCAGTGCCACAAAAAACGGAGAATTCGAATGAATCGAGTCGACAACAACCTCCTCCCCGACGTGCCCTGGCGCGTCGTCCTCCTCCTCGCCCGCGGCGGCTACGACCCAATGCTCCTACGAAAGGTCAGCCTCGCCATCGCGCTCGAGGTCGTTTGGTGCCGGATGCACGGCCTCCAATCGTGTGACGCCATCGCCAAGGCGATGTGCCGGCCGCGAGCTGACGTGCGCCAAGCAGCGCGCGCCCTACAGGCAGCTGCGCTCCGCCATCGGCGCGCAGCGCCGGACCAGTACAAGACGTCGCGGGCTCTGCCCGCTGCGAGAAAAGAGAACAACCATGTCGGACAAACAAAGTAGCACCCCGAAGGTGCACGTGACACTGGACCTGCCGAAGCGCATTCCGCTGCTGATTCAAGTAGCGCAGGCGATCGAGGCAGCGGTGTCCGCTGCGTCGAAGACGTTCGCGTCTCCGGCGCCGACGATGGCGCAGCTGTCGTCGGACATCTCAGCGCTGAGCAGCGCCGAGACGGCGGCGCTCGCGCGCACCAAGGGTGCCGTGCAGACGCGGAACGCGAAGCTCGCGATCGTCAAGTCGGACCTCGACTCGCTGCGCTCCTACGTGCAGCTGGTCGCGGACAACGACCCGGCGAACGCGGCGACGATCGCCAAGTCGGCAGGGATGAACCTGCGCAAGGCGTCGTCCTTCAGCAAGCCACCGCTCTCGGCCAAGCCCGTCACATCGACGTCGGGCGAGGTCGAGGTGATGGCCAAGAAGACGACTCCGCGTCAGGCCAACGACTGGCAGTCCAGCACGGACGGCGGGAAGACCTGGATCGACCAGCCGACCACGCTGCAGGCGAAGACCACGATCACCGGGCTCACGCCCGGCTCGACGGTCCTCATCCGGCAACGTCCCGTGACGAAGGACGGCGCTGAGGTCTGGTCGGACCCCGTCTCGGTGCTGGTCCACTGACCAGGGGCCGCTCACCGGAGGGCGCGCCGCTTCGGCGGCGCCCCTCCGGGGGTGTCCTTTTGGAAAAGCCCAGCCACATGCTCTGCGATCGCCAACGAAGCCGTAAGCCCTGGCGACTCAATCCCCACAAGGTGCACAACACGACCTCGATGCTCGATCACGAAGTCCCCACCCTCGCCGCTCGCGCTCGACAGACCTCGCTACGAAGGCCGACCTCCAAGCAGTCAACGCAGACTTACGCGCCCATGTGCGTGAGCGCGGACATCCGCGGAGTCGAATCGAAGCTGAGCGATGTCGGAAGGCTTCGAGAGCGAGGACATTCGGCTGTTGCGGGTCACACGCTAGACACCGCACGGACACCGAGCGAGTTCCTGACGCCCGTGGACCGCGGTGCTACCTTTATCGGCGTGGTCGCCAAACCCACGCCCAAACGCGCGACTTACGCTGATCTCGAGGCGCTCCCGCCGTATGTCGTCGGCGAGATCCTCTTCGGCGTCCTGTACGTCAACCCACGCCCGGCGATGCCGCACGCGCGGGTCGCCTCCAAGCTGGGCGCAGTGCTCGATGGTCCGTTCGACAACGGTCGCGAAGGACCTGGCGGCTGGATCATCCTCGACGAGCCCGAGCTTCACCTCGGATCAGAGCCTGACGTGCTCGTCCCCGATCTCGCGGGCTGGCGGCAAGCCCGCATGCCGCACGTCCCCGCAGCGCCGTTCACGAAGCTCGCACCGGACTGGGTCTGCGAGATCCTCTCTGCTTCGACGGAAGCCTCTGACCGCGGCGAGAAAATGACCATCTACGCCCGGGAGCGCGGCTCGCACGCGTGGCTCGTCGATCCGGCGATCCGAACGCTGGAGGTGTTCCGCCTCGATGGCGAGACCTGGCGCATGCTGAAGACATGGCACGGCAACGTGACCGTGAACGCCGAGCCGTTCGATGCGATCGCGCTCGACCTCGCCGCGCTCTGGGAGCGCCTGCCGCCTTCGACTCCGTAGTTTGAAAAATAGAGCATAACCATCTATTTTACATAGGTGGCCCACCTCCGAATCGAGGCAAAACGCCTGCGAGCGCTCTTGCGGCAGTTCCCGGCGGTGACGATTCGAGACGTTCTCGATCGAGCAAATCCTGCTCCACGCGCAGCTCGCCGACGCGGCATCGCAGGCGTTCTTCTTCCGCACGCACACTGGCGTCGAGGTGGATCTGCTGCTCGAGCTGAGGGGGCGTCTCGTGCCGATCGAGATCAAGCTCGGTACGGCCATTCCCGATGTGCATTCGCTTCAAACGTGCATGAGTGATCTGGGTCTGAAGCGCGGATATGTCGTGACCATGACACCGAAGCCGATGGAGATCGCTGCAGGGATTCACATGCTCAACCTCCGCGCGCTGCTCGAGGAGCTCGGCCTTCGTCCGCGACCTGCCGCGTAGTCGCACAGCTGGACGCCGCTGGCTCGTGGTGTCTATGGTGCGCCGCGGAGTGACACGTGGCGAAGCGAACGGCATCACTGGCCACGATCAAGCTCAAGCCAGCGGATCCGTTCTCGCTGATCCGTTTGCTCGCGCGCAGCCAGCCCGATCCGCGCAAGGCTGTGGCAGAGCTGGTGCAGAACTCTCTCGACGCAGGCGCGACACACGTCACCGTGCGCCGTCACCGACTTCGCGGAACGCCGTGCATATCGATCCACGACGACGGCGCGGGCATCCTTCCAGATCTCGATCGCGAGGCGGCGCTGAGGCATCTCGCGACGCACGTCGGGCACTCGCGAAAGGCGGGGCTCGAGCCGGCGGAGCGCGCACGTCAGGTGATCGCAGGCAAGTACGGTGTTGGATTGCTCGGGTTCTGGTCGATTGGGCGAACGCTCGAGCTCCGGACGCGCGTCGCCGGTGGTGCGCTGCTTGGCCTTCGCATGTACGAGGACAAGGCCGACGCCAACGTCGTCGAGCTCCCGCGGAGCCTCGACGCGCGTGCGACGTTCACGGAGGCGGTCGTGATCGACATGCATCCACCTGCGCAGCGTGCTCTCACCGGCCGCCGTCTCGCTGACTACCTAGCGTCGGAGCTTCGAGGTCAGCTCCTCACACGTGGGGTCGAGCTCCTGGTGCACGACGACATGGCGCGCGGTACGTCGCAAAAGTCATTTCGCGTCGTACCGAAGCGATTCGTCGGCGAGCGACTTGACGTCCCTGGGGAGCTCGATGTGCCCGGCTTCCCGCCAATTCGCATCGAGCTCTACGCCTCTCGCGATGAAGCGGCCGTCCAGATCGCGTGCGCCGGGACGACCGTCGCCGACGACATCGCCCAGCTCGAGGCGCTCGGCCTCGCGGTCGCGCCGTGGACTTTACGTGGACTCGCGGGACTCATCGACTTCGCCGGATTCAACGTGCCACCCGGCACACGGCGCGGTGTGATGCCTGATCGCGCCGCGGCCGCTTTCGTCGATGCAATGGAGAGATTGGCTCCGCTCGTCACGACGGAGCTCGATCGATTCGACGCGCGTCGATCTCTCGCCGCGCCTCGTGACGTCGTGCGCGACCTCAAGCGAGCGCTCCGTGGCTTTGGTGCACGCCTTCCGCACTACGACCTCCCGCGCATCGGCGTGGCTGGCGGCGACGTCGAAGAGGAGCGGGCAGGTGAGACGCTCGAAGAGCCGACGTCGACCCCGCCGCCTGATCAAGAGCGTCCAGCGCAGCTCTTTCCGCCTGGACCGCTAGCGGCCGTCACCCTGTCGCCAGCGGTCATCGAGATTATGCCCGGCACGGAGCGTCGCGTCACCGCACATGCACGCGACGCCTCGGCTCGCGCCGTCGAGGCGACGTTTGATTGGAGCGTCTCGGACGCGGCGTTCGAGATTCGCGGCGCCGGCGCGAGGCCGGTGCTCGTGGCGTCGGCTGATGTGCACATCGGCGGTGAGAGTGTGCTCTCGGTGACGGCGCAAGCTGCTGGTGGGTTGAGCGCCACGGCGAACGCGGTCGTGCGTGTCGTCGAAACGAACAGGCGCTCGAGTGATCCAGGCATTCCCGAGCCGAAGCTCGTGAGCGATCCGATCGGGTCATGGCGCAGCCGGATGGCGGGCGAAGAGTGGCAAGTGAACGACGCTCACGATGACTATCGGGCGCTATGCGGCGATCCGCGAGCCCGGTTGCGCTACTTCGTCGCGCTGCTCGGAAAGGAGATCGTGCTCCGCACGGCTCCTACGGGCGAGAACGGACGCATCCTCGACGCGCTCGTCGAGATCCTCGCTCACGCCGAACGCAACCTGAGCGTCATTCGCGAGCGCGCTCAATAGCCGCTGCTACGAGCCCCGCACGTCCCACGGAGGAGAATGACCTCGCCTGTACGGCGCAGAACCAAGCTGCGACAACACCACCTCCGCTCGCCACAGCGCCATCCACACGAGGGCGCTCGCGCGATTCGATGGTGCATCCGACCCCATCCGCCCAAGGACACGCGCCGCCAAAGTGTGCGCATCGCGCTCGATGGTGCTCGAGAACCTGCGCGCGTAGCGCGGCCGCGGTGCCTCGATGCCAATCGCGTCTCTCACCAAGCTCCAAGCGGCGACGTTCCGTACGCGGACCATCCAATCCGCGACGATCCATCCAATCGTGCCGACGCCGCTCGCTCGCAGACGTCGCGCGAGCAGCGCCGGGTCGTACGCCTCTTGCCGCGGGATGCGCTCGAGATCGCGTATCGCCCACTCGAACGCGCCGACGAGCTTGTCCTTGAACGCGTTGACGATCAGCACGACAGCGTGGTCGGTGAAGTCCGGCCACGTACACTCGAACCCGAGGGCGTGGCTTCGGCCCGCTCGTGCGAGCAGCGTCGCGACGCGCAGGCTGCACATCCCACGCGGGCCGACGTGGGACTCGACGTCCACGTCCGCGCCGTCGACGGATACGATCATGTTCGCGTACGTCCGCATGCGCTGCGCGATGGGCCACCCGCGTCGCCTCGCGAGCTTGGCGATCCGCGCGATGTCACGCGGAAGGACACGCATGTCGACGTCCGTCAGCGGTCGATCGGCGGGATCGTCGTAGAGCGTGCGCCCAGAGACAATGCCCTTCACCGGTAAGACTGCGATCCCCTCCATGTCGCACGCCTCGATGAACGTCTGTGCCGCACGGAGATGCTTCAGCTGCAGTGCCCACCCAGCGAGCTTCGTAGGCGGCGGCGGAAACGGCGCAGTCACGAAACTGTCGTACCGTGCAACCCCCCTTTGTCGCCAGGGCGGCGTGGTATCGTCACAGCCGATGAGGGGTTCGCTTCTTGTATTCTCCGCGCTAATCGCCGCGGGTACATCGCTCACCGAGTGCAACAGCACGAGCCCATGCGCGAGCTGCGCGGATGCCGACACCGCTCCGCCCGTGTCCGGCGGTGGCTGCGACTCCTCGAAACCGCTGTCGCAGGGGGGCTGTGCGGTCGACGACAGCGACGGGTTCTTCGTATCGCCGATGGGCAGTGACTCGGGCAACGGCGCCAAGGCCACTCCGTTTCTCACGATCCAGAAGGGGATCACGGCCGCCGCCGCAGCACCGCTGAAACCGAACGTCTACGTGTGCGCGGGAACGTATCCCGAGAACCTCGTCATTCAGAATTCCCCATCGGGCGTCGGACTCCACGGTGGCTTCGACTGCACGAGCTGGGCGCAAGTCAACGCCGCGACGACCGCGGCGCCGCCATACATGACGACCGTGACGCCGCAATATGTCGTCTACGTCGTCGGGGTCGCCGCGTTGGTCGAGAGCATGACGCTCGTCGCGCCGGATGCCACCGATCCCGGCGTCTCGAGCATCGCCGTCTACGTCTCGGGATCGCCCGCCATCACGTTTCGTCGCGCCACGGTGAAGAGCGGCGTGGGTGCCGACGGCGCAAGTCCGATGACGCTCGCCGCGCTCGCGCCGAACACCGCGGGCAATCCAAGCGTGGCGTTTGGGGGAGGTGCGGCACAAAACTGCACGTGTCCAACGGTCGACACCATTGGAGGTCAAGGCGGCGACGTCGATGTCGATGGTGGTGGACCCACGAACGGCTCGCCGATCATCGCGGGTAGCGCCGACGCCGGTCAGATCGGCACGCTCGGTCCCGGGTGTAGTGGCGGCAACGGCGCGAGCGGTCTACCCGCGCAGAACGGCAACAGCACAGGCACGCTGGGCGAGCTCACCGCCAACGGTTGGTTGGCGAGCCCCGGCGGTGCGGGAGCTGCGGGCGGAACCGCGCAAGGCGGCGCAGGCGCGTACTGGTTCGACGGCAACAGCACAGGTGGCGGCGGCGGCGCATGTGGCGGTTGCGGAGGCAGCGGCGGTATCGGCGGCGGTGGTGGCGGAGCGAGCATCGCGCTCGGAACGGTCGGCACGATGATCGTTCGCGTTCAGGGCAGCACGTTCACCTCGGGCAACGCGGGCAACGGTGGCAACGGTGCGGCCGGGCAACCTGGTCAACCCGGCGGCGTGGGTGGCATGGGATTCATGGCTTACTGCAACGGCGGCAACGGCGGAACCGGTGGAGCAGGCGGCGCTGCGGGTGGAGGTGCGGGAGGCGTTTCGATCGCCATCGCGACGAGCATCATCATGCCGGACATCGATTCGCAGAGCGCCGTGCTCGCAGGCAACGCCGGACACGGCGGCGTCGACGGAACGGCGCAGCACGCGAAAGCCATCGACGGCATCGCTTCGCCGACCCACACGTTCTGAGTCAGCCGCCGCGTTGTGAAGGATCGACGGGCCATGCGTGGCGCGGGTACTTCCGCATGAGCTCTTTGCGGATCTTCGGGTAGTGGCGATCCCAAAACCCCGCGAGATCGCTAGTCACCTGCACCGCCCGCTGATTGGGCGCGAGGAGGTGAAGGACGAGCGCGACGCGCCCACCGCCGATGCGGGGCGTCTCCCGAAGCCCGAAGAAGTCTTGAAGCCGCGATGCGACGTACGGATCTTTGCCGAGCTCGTAGGCGACGCGGGTGACGCGCCCGCTCGGCAGCGTGATGCGCGCGGGTGCGATGCGCTCGAGCGCGTGCTGGTCGATCGACGCCCGCATGACGTCGGTGATGTGCGCTTCCCGCAGCTCTGCGAAGCTCGTGCGTCCTTCGCAGCACGCGCGAAGAGCCTGCTCGACGGCGCCGTCGTCCAGCAAAGCAAGCGACGCGTCGACGGTGTGTGCAAACGCTAGCCGTGAGCGCAGCTCTCCGACATCGTCGGGAGCAAATGCCGTGATGCCCTTGTCGCGCGCGGCGCGAAAGAGAAGCTCGCTGGCCTCGTCACCGCGCGCGGCAGAGCGTGTCTCCTCGATCGCGAGACCATCGAAGCGCATGCGAACGACGCGCTCGGCACGTTCGGTCGACGCGTTCCACTCGGTCGTCGTCTGCTCGTCGAGCTTGTCGGGTGCGATCTCGACGAGCTGCTCGGGGGTCACCTCGCTCGCGATGCGCACGAGGATGCTCGTTCCGCGTTGCTCGGCGTCGATGGCGATCATCAACGGGGCATCGCGGACGACGCTCGTTTCGGCGAGCTCCGCCTTGCCGCCCGCGAGGGCGAGCGATCTCCCCGAGAGCCTCCTCGCGACGCGGTCGCTGTAGCCCGCGAGCAGCGAAAAGAGCAGCGCATCGTCGTCGCCCTTTCCGGCCCTAGCGCGCACCAGACGACCGATTTGTTTCCGCGCGAGCTCGACGCGCCTCACCGCGTTGCGGTCAACGTCATGACCATCGTGGAGCGCGTCCATCATCGCGAGCACGTCGGAGCGGTCGGTGGCTTGGTCGCTCTTGCGCACGTGAGACCCCGGGCGCATGCGCGCCGACATGCGGATGTCGCGCTCGCTGAGAAGCGCAGCGGCGGTGACGCCATCGGCGGAGGCGCCGCGCCGTTCAGCCTCGACGACCACGCGCGCAAGACGAGGGTGAAGAGGCAAGCGAAGCATCTCGCGCCCCGTGCTCGTGATGTCCCCGTGCACGTCGATGGCCGTCAGGCGCACGAGCAGATCCTCCGCGGCAGCGAGCGCCTTGGGCGGCGGTGGATCGAGCCAGGTGAGCTCCTTGACCCCGCTCGCACGAAGGTCGAGGACCGTTTGCGTGAGGTCCACGCGCAAGAGCTCCGGCGTCTCGTGCTCGGGCCGCGCCTCGAAGTCGGAGCGCGAATACAAACGGTACGCGCGGCCTTCGCGCGTGCGCCCGGCGCGACCCGCACGCTGCGTACACGACGCGCGACTCGCCTTGTCGATACGTAGTGATGGCAGTCCGGTGTATGGCGAGTGCTCGGCGCGACGCACGAGCCCCGTATCGACGACCGCGACCACCCCATCGATCGTCACGCTCGACTCGGCGACGTTGGTCGAGAGGATCACCTTGCGTCGCGTGCTCGGTAGAACCGCGCGGTCTTGATCTTCGGCTGGGAGGTCCCCGTGAAGTGGAAGGACCCACGCGTCATGCTTCTGAGCCGCGCTCGCGCAAGCGTCCGTCGCGCGGCGGATCTCGGCCGCACCCGGCAAGAAGACCAGCACATGTCCGTCCGCGCTCTCTGTCAGCGCGCGACGCACGGCGGAGGCAACGCGAAGCTCGAGCGCGCGATCATCGACCGTGTCCTCGTGAACGATGGTGAGCGCGAACGCTCGTCCCTCTGCGCGCACGATGGGCGCGCTGAGGAACTTCGCGACCGGCTCCGCATCGAGCGTCGCCGACATCGCGACGAGCACGAGCTCAGGCCTCCGTTCGCGGAGCCTCCTCAAGAGAGCGAGCGCGACGTCCGTGTGGACGTGCCGCTCGTGAAGCTCGTCGAGCACGACCGCCGACACGCCACCAAGCTCGGGATCGGTCGCGAGCCGCCGCGTGAGGACGCCTTCGGTCACGAACGAAAGTCGTGTCCGCGCAGACCGCACCTCTTCGAAGCGCACCGCGTAGCCGACGGTCTCGCCGACGCGCTCACCACGTTCTTCGGCGACTCGTCGCGCCGCCATACGAGCGGCCATCCGCCGCGGCTCGAGGACGATGACGTCGCCGTCCCGCTCGAGCAGCATCGGTGGAACGCGCGTGGTCTTACCAGCACCTGGTGGCGCTTCGAGCACACACGCCCCGGCGCGCGCGATGGCCTCGCGCACGTCGGGGAGAAACGCGTCGATCGGAAGAAGCGTTACTGGAGGATCTTCTTGAAGAAGATCGGTTTGCCGAGCGCCGGGTTGATCGTCACGGTCGCGTCGTGCGTGTAGATGATGTTCGCAAGCCAGAGGACGAACGTCACGAGGCGGAGCGGGTGCATGAGGTACCCGAGCGCGCCGACGCCCGTCGCACTAATGAGGATGCCGAGGAGGATCCCCATCACGACGTTGATGAGCACGACGACGATGATGTAGCCGATGAAGATCTTGATCCCCTTCGACTTGAGCTCCGGCTTCGGCAACATCAAAAGGCCGAGACCCGGGAGGAAGAACGAGATCAGCGCCGCAGGGATCCACGCGTTCGTCGGCATCGCGCCGGCGCCCGGAATACCAATCGCGGCCATCGGATCCGGGCCGTAGTGCCCTTGCGGAAAACCCGCTTGCGGTTGTTGTCCGTAGCCTTGCTGCGGCTGCCCGTAACCCGGTTGTTGCTGTTGTTGGGGTTGGCCGTAACCGCCAGGTTGCTGCGGCTGCTGATATTGCTGCTGCGGCTGCCCCGGCTGTTGATACTGCGGCTGCCCCGGCTGTTGACCGGGTTGCTGATACTGCGGCTGCTGCGGCTGTTGCTGATAAGCCGGTTGGGCAGGTTGCTGTGGATATTGCGGTTGTTGCGCGGGATAGCCCGGCTGCGGAGCCCCGTATTGCGGCTGCTGTGGTTGTTGCTGTGGGTAGCCCGCCGGCTGTTGCTGCTGCGGGTAACCCGGCTGCTGCTGTTGCGGCTGCTGCGGGTAACCCTGCTGCGGGGCGCCCGGCGGGTAGCCCGGTGGGTTTCCGCCATACGGGTTGTTGTTGTTCACGAGCAATCTCCCTGGTTTGAGTGCGGACCGAGCATCGCAGACTTCTGAAAGAAACGCGAGATCAAGGAAATAGGCTAATTTCAGCCACGTGGACCTCGCGAGCCTCACGACGCTCGAGCTCGGCGGCGCGGCCCGAAGCCTCGTCGTCGCACGGTCGGAGGGTGCCCTCATCGCAGCTGTCAGCGACTGCGACGCGCGCGGAGAACCCGTCTTCATCCTCGGAGGGGGAAGCAACGTCGTGTTCGCCGACGAAGGCTTCGACGGCACCGTCGTACGCGTCGCCACCCGTGGAATGCTTTTCGGTGAGACCTACATCGACGTCGCGGCAGGCGAGCCGTGGGACGATCTGGTCGCGTGGTCGGTTCACGCGGGCCTTGCCGGCATCGAATGCATGTCGGGCATCCCAGGCCTCGTCGGCGCAACTCCGATGCAGAACGTCGGTGCGTACGGCCAGGAAGTGCGGGACACGCTCGCCTTTGTCCGCGTTTGGGACCGCCAAGCAAAGCGCATCGTTCGTTTCTCGCCAGACGAGTGCCGCCTATCGTACCGGCACAGCATGCTCAAAGAGACGTCGCGTTTCGTGGTGCTCCGCGTCGGCTTTGCGTTGAGGCGTTCGCCATCGAGCGCAGCGATTCGTTACGCAGAGCTCGCGCGAGCGCTTCGAACCGTCGAAGGCGAGAGCGCCCCGCTCGCGCTCGTACGTGAAACGGTCCTCCAACTTCGACGCTCAAAAGGAATGGTCCTCGACCCGCACGATCCCGACACTCGCAGTGCGGGCTCGTTCTTCGTGAACCCGACGATGACAGAAGCCGATTACGAGCACCTCGTCGCACGGGCGCGTGAGAAGGTGCCCCGTTTCGTGAGCGATGCAGGCGTCAAAGTCCCCGCTGCATGGCTGATCGAGCACGCCGGTTTCACCAAGGGTCAAACGAACGGCGCTGTCGCGATCTCGACCAAGCACGCATTGGCGCTGACCAACCATGGCGGGGCCACAGCACGTGAGCTCTTGGCGTTCGCCCGCGAAATCCGCGACGGAGTCCTTGCGCGTTTTGGCATCAAGCTCGCGCCAGAGCCAGTGTTAGTGGGATGCGGAATTGAAGCGGTCGATACTTGAAAACCGCCTGGTCGCGGAACTGCCATCGAAGTCGATCAACAAGGTGGATCAACGTCCACCGTTGCTCGTGCGTGTCTGGTTGAGCGCGCACCTCGACTTCGTGCGCGTCAACGCGCAGGATCCACGGCTGTTCCGTCAATGCCGACTCGACGGCGAGCGGAATGTGGTTTTCAAGAACCAGCCAGTGGTGTGCTCGCTGCAACCGCGAGCGGCCAGCAGCCGTTAGCGAGACGTAGCGCTGGCGCCGGTCAATCGACCAACGCTCGCGCCGAACTAACCCGAGCTCCTCGAGACTGCGTAGAAGCTTGGACATGGTCGACCGCGCCACGCCAAAGACCTTCCAGAGGTTTCGTTGCGGACAAACTCCATGTTGGGAGTCAGCATCGGCGATCGCATAAAGCACGTCATAACGTGCGGGCGTCAGGCCGAAGTCCGCCAGCGCCGGCCGCGTGATGTTCAACGTGGCGTAGAAGGCTCTTTTGACACCAAACAGTAGGGTCTCCATACCGACGCAGCAGCACGCCGCATGCCAACCCTCACATCGCCATCGCCCACCCTCACACCGCAGGATCGCCGTTCACTCGACTCATCGTTAGTCGGCTAACGATCGCCATGGCCGGCTCAGGTCGGCTTAGGGCGGCCCCGGTTCAGCAGCCTCCCCCGCGAACCCCGCGACGACCGTCAACTGCCATCACGCTTCTCGCGCGCACCACGCGGGGGCACTCGGGATCGGGACCGTCATGGCCGTCGACGAAGCGTGAAACCGCTTTGCACCCGCCGCGACACACTTTACGGAGCGCACACGTATCGCAGGGCGCTTCCTTGCCGCGGACGACGTCGCCTGGGTCGAGGAAGCTGCACGGGGCTGCGCGTCCGTCGGCGCGGACGGCGGAAAGGGCAGCGCCTGCTTCGCAGCCGAAAACGCCGAGCGCCGCGAGCTCGGCGGCGCGTTCGTAGAGCACGTCCGACAGCAGAGCGACCATCGCACAGTCGATGCGAATGCGAAAACCCAAGGGATGCATCTCGCACGAGATGCGCCGTACAACGTCGCCGAGCAAAGCCACCTGCTCGCGCGTGAGTCGCTTGGAGACGTAGTCGAGCTTCGCTGCGCGTCCAGCCGGTTTGTAGCGGAGAAGCTGAGCTTCGCGCGCGCCGAGATCGTACGCGCGCCGAATCGTTTGTTCCAGCGACGGGAAGCTGTCGCGCGTGAGCACCACATTGACGCCAAACGGCACGCCGGCATCGTGAAGCAAACGCATCGCGCGTTCGGCGGCCGGCGCACCGGCGAAAGAGCGGACGGCCGTATACACCTCGCCCTCGCCATCGTAGCTCACGTTGACTTGCGCAAAGGCGCGGAGCGCGCGTGCCTTGTCGGGGGTCATCCCGATGCCGCTCGTCGTGACGAGCGGCAAGAGACCACGCTCGCGTGCGCTCGCTGCAAGCTCACCAAGATCCGGTCGCATGAGGGGCTCGCCCCCACCGAACGCGACCGTGAAGACCCCGCGTCGAGCGAGGTCGTCGAACGTCTTTTCGAGACGCTCACGCGGTACGTGGGCTCCATCTGGCCGAGCGTCTAGGTAACAACCGTCGCACCCAACACCACACTGTGACGTGACGGCGACGTGGGCTTCCAAAGGCTCCGACGGTGCGGGCGTCGTGCTGGTCCAAACGTCGCCACCCTCGAGCCCGATGGCACGCGCACCTTCGTGGTCGAGCGCAACGAGCGCGGGAGGCGCGTCGAGGCGCACCCACGCTCCCCAAGGTTCGACGCGCGTCCTCATTCGAGTGGGTCGGTGCTCTTGTGAGCATCGGAGTCTGAATCTGGGCTCGCGTCTTGGGCGTTCAGCGACGCCGCGACGATGGCGAAGAGCGCGCCAGCTGCGACTTGTGCGACGAAGAGCGTGTCGATCACGCTCCCGATGCTCGAGCAGTTCGCGCCATGGCCTTCCCGAACGACTCGAACGTTGCGTCTCTCTACCTTGCTCATAGTCCGAAGCTCTCGAGATACCGTACGTCTACTCTGTCGAGCACCAAGAATGCTGCCGCGAGGACGGCGGCCGCGCTGAGCGTTGCACGCACGACGCGCGCCGCGCGCGAGGGCGCGCCCGCAAGTGCCCACGCTCGCGCAATGACGGCAATGGGCAGGATGCAGGCTGGCACGAGCAGAAAGGGAAGGGCGTTGCCGCGCTCGTACGCATTCGCCACCAACGCAGCCGCAATCGCGAGGTACGCAGCTACCGCAACGGCACGCGGGAAGAATCGTCGGAGCTCGCTTCGCGACGGAGGGCGAAGGCGGCGCACGGCGGTCGCGCCGCCAATCACGACGAAGAGCGCGAGGATCGCAATCGCGCCTCGTTCGATCACGCGGCGTCTTGCCCACCGATACACGCGGTGCGGGAGCTGGGGCTCGATCTTGGCGACGCGGTCGGCCGCTTGCTTGGCCGCCGCAACATCGCCGCGCGCCATCGCGATGTCGACCGCGCGCGTTGCGGCCTGCACTCGGATGGGTGGATCCCCTTCCGATTCCTCGAGCAATTGTCGGAGCTCGCGATCCGCGTCCGCGGTCCGTCCAAGCCGCGTCGCGTACGCCTCGGCGACGAACATGCGCGCCTCGACGCGAACCTCGCCGGGTGGAAACGCTTCGAGATCGTTCGCGAGCGCATCGACCACCACCCCATCGCGCTGCGCCGCTGGGTCGCGACGAACGTGCTCGAGGCGAGCGAGAGGCGCGAAGCCGCCTTCAGAGCGTGCGCGCAGCCAACGCGCGCGCGCCGTTGCGCGCAGTGCCCAGCGATTCGAAGGGTCGGCCGCAATCGAGGCTTCGTAGTGCTCGAGCGCCGAGGCGAGGGCGAGATCGTGCTCCTCCTGTTCGGCCACCGAGAAGAGGTGCTCTGCGGTCTCACGACCCGTGAGCGTAGAAAGGGCAACGGCAACAACCACCACGTTCCACACGGCATTGAAGTTGAGCCAGCCCTTCGGCGTTGTACAGAGCAAACGTGCTAGTCGTTCGCGTGATGGCCCCGGGCGGAGCGAAGATCCTCGTGGTCGTGGCCGTGCTCGGGCTCGCGTCGTGCAGGGGATGCAAGAACGACCACCCGTACGTTCCCTATTCAATCGGTGACGACGCGGGCGACGCCCAAGCGCTCGTGGCGAGCGACGCCGGCGACGACGGCGACGTGCCCATCCACGAGATCTCGGCGACGCAAGCGCCCGCGCATGCCACGCGCTGGATGCTCGACGGTCTCACGGTGGTCGCGCCCACGGGCATGGTGTTCGAGCTCGGCATCGCGCGCGACTTCGACGCGGACGGGCACACCGACGTCGCTGCGCTTGCCCGTCGGGATGGGCAAGATGGCGATCTCGGAACACTCCTTTATTACCATGCAGAAGGCGGAGTCCTCGCTCCACCCCTCACCGTCGCCCCGTCACCAACGCTCGGGGCGCAGGGAGGCACGTGCACGCCGAAGCGAAAGATGTCCGCCATCGGTCGCCACTCCGTCTGGCTCGAGCTCGCCTTGCAGTGCGCCGTCCAGCCACTGCGCGAGCCGTCGCGCCAGGTGTCCGTCTGGACGCTGCGGGCGCAGCCCCGTGTGCACTTCTCCGCGTTCGTGATCGATCCTCCGGGGGCTCCGAAGCTCACGTTCGTGTTCGACGCATCGGATGCAGACGGCGACGGGCTCGACGACGTGCTCCTGAGGGTGCAGGTCGAAGGCGGCGATGCACCGTTCGAGCCGCTGCCACGTGATGAAGCGACCCTGCGATGGTTCGATAGACCCGCCGGCATGAGCCGCGATCCCGACGGGCCCGACGGCTCGCTGCGCTCGATTGCCGCGACGCTCTCGATGCGTGCCGCGAAGATCAAGGAGGCACCGCAAGTGCTCGCGCGAGCCCGTGCCGTTCGCGTGCTCTGGAGTGCCCTTTGCGCCGAGGGGCACGCGCCGCGGTTGGTCCGTATCTTCGGAGGTTCGCCGCTCACGTGTGGGCCGAGCCGGGCGCTCGAAGAGGCAGGCCTCGCCGAAGTGCGCGCGCACGCCGCGCTCGGAGATGCCCTTGGTGCGATCGCGGCGCTCGAACGTGCCCAGGTCCCACCTGCGACGAAGACAGCCGCTCGGACGAAGGATGCCGAGAATTGGATCGCCCAGCTCGCACCGGTCGCACAAGCGACGCAGGTGCGTGCGATTGCTGCAGTGCCACAATCGACGCGCACGACCACGCCGTCGTGGGGTGCGCTCGCGTTCGAGGCCAGTGGAAAGCTGCTCGTGCGAACGGCGGCGGGTGTCGTTCGCGTCGACGTCGAGCATGGCGACGAAAGCGACGCGTCCGACGTGCAGGCGTGGACCAGCAGCGTCGTCTCACCAGACGGGGCGCAGCGTTTCTTGGAGGCCTACGACCCGTGCGATGGCGTCTCGCTCCATGCCTCGCTCGTCACGCTCGACGGCGGGGATCTCACGGATGTCGCATTGCCCATCGGACCGCGCCTTGCGCGCTGCACCACGGCGAAAGGCAGTCCCGCATCCGCCACTCCCCTCGCATGGGGTGCGGGCGGGCTCGAGACGATCGTCGCGGGCGAGCCCCTTCTGATCGCAGGGGGTCGCGCATCGCTCGCGCACGCACCTCTCGGTCAGCCGACACCACGCGGCTCGGCCCGCTCGCCCGACGGAAAGACGTTCGCGTACGCGACATCGCTCGGGGTGCTCACACAAGGAACATCGAAGACGCGGGTGCTCAAGGCCGCGGATCTCGACGGGACCTACACCGAACAGCGCGATTGCACCGTCTCGGATGACGGGGCGCACGTCGCATGTGTCCGCGCGGGCAAAGCATGGGTCGCTACGTTTTGATCACTTCGTAAGCACGGCGAGGATCGAACGGGACAGCAGCGCGGTCGCAGCCTCGGGTGAAAGCTGCATCGCGTTTCGCATCGTGTCCCACGTGCGGCCATGCGAGAGCAAATCGAGCGCGTCGAGGAGCTCGGCTCGGTGCGTGTTGGCGTCGAGCTCCGCCGCGAAGACTTGCTCCACCTCGTGGCGCCGCCGTTGCCACGCATCATCCATCGCTCGCCCGATCGCGGACGCCGCACTCTTCGGCGTTCCTATCACCAGTGACGACGCGCGCCGGACGGGAGCGCAGAACTCGAGCTCGCGACCACGGGCTTCGGCGAATGCCGCAACACGCCGCTCGAACGGGAGCCGTGCATCCACGTACGCGCGCACGGGTCCGACACGCCGAGCGTGCTCGTCGACCGCGGCCACGAACAAATCTTCACGCGACGGAAAGTGCTGGCGAATCGATCGGATTGCGACGCTCGCTCGGCGAGCGATTTGCCCCGCAGTCGGCGACACGTTGCCCTCCTCGATCAAGTCGATCAACGACGCGACGATGACTTTGTGGGTCCGCACCGATCGTTCGCGACGACCGTCCTTCTTCTCGGGTGGACGAGGTGGCAGCATGAGTGGCGATTTTTAGCAGAGTTACGGCGTCACGGGCGTGCCGTGGTCAATGAGCGAGAACGCGTGGATGACGTCGGCGCGAACGACCGGGCCACCATGACCGAGGTAGAATTTCGTCACGCCGAGGTCGAGGAGCGTCTGGATGTTCTTCCGGTTCTGCACGGGATCCGCCTGATAGAGGTGCTCGCCGGGACTATGCGGAAAGAAGAGCCCCGCGAGCGCGCCGCCCGCGATCATGTCGCCGACGAACGCAGTGTGATCGTCGAGGAGCACGACGAGCGACCCAGGTGTGTGACCCGGCATCGCGACGACGTGCCCCGCGATTCCCCAGGGCGACAAGTCGATTGAATCGCGGACGTGCACCACGATGTCGGGGGTAAACTCGGCGTAGATGGTCGTGACGAAGGGCTTGAGCAGCGCCCCCGTTAAGCCGGTGGGCCTGAGCTCGTCGTTGTGGCCCACGGCCGCGAGCGGGACGTCACCCGCGCCGAGCATGATCTTCGCCCGCCCGAGCTGCTGAATCTCAGCGGCGAGGCCCGCGTGATCAGCGTGGCCGTGCGTCAGGATCACGAGCGCGACCGCGCTCGTCGAAATGCCCCGATCCGCCAGCGCGTTGTCGAGATCCTCCCGGTCACCGACCGTTCCAGAATCGACGAGAATCGGAAGGCGCGTCTCGAGCACGAAGACGTTCGAGAGGCGCAGCGGCACTTGCACGATGGGCACGCTTCCACCGGCCGTGGTGGGTGCTCTTCCAACCACACCCGGGCCCGCACACCCGAGCAGGAACACAAAGGCGATCAGTCCGGGGCGCACGAAGGCAGGAGCAGGTTACCATGCGGCCGTGCGCTTCGCGATCGCCCTGGTGCTCCTCATGAGCGACGCGGGCGTGGACAACGTCGATGTCGGGCTGCGTTGTCCGGCGTCACAAGGAACCGGTCGCGTGCGATGCACCGTCGAGGCGACCGCGCATGCGGGGTATTCGATTTCGTGGGCCGATGTGGTCATCGTCTCCACGCCTCCGTTTGCATCGCCGCTGCGTGGGCGCCTCGCGCCGGAGGATGCCATCGATCAGTCCGGCGATCGCTGGCGGTGGGAGTTTGCGCTCGCTGCACGAACGCGCGGCCACGGGGACGTGACGGTACGCATGCGCGCGGTCGTGTGTGCCCATGGATCGTCCTCGTGCACCCCGTGGCATCGCGAGATCACGGCTCCACTCGTCGTCGGTGAGTGATCCCGACCAAAAGTTGGCCCATGCGCGCGCCGCGTTCTAGCGGTGGAGCATGCAGCTCCCCGGCCGTTTGCGAGCGACGACGATTGGCGACCTCCTCGGGGCGCTTCATCGTGCCAGCGCGAGCGGCACCCTCGAGCTCACCGAAGACCGAGGTCGCACGCATCGCGTTCACTTCACGAGCGGCTGCGTCACGGCCGTCGAGATCGACGGCGCGACGCCCCAGCTCGCCGAGCTCTTGAAGTCGAGCGGTGCGCTCGACGACGTCACCCTGCGCCGAGCTGTCCTTCGCGCGCTGACGTCAAAGAGGCTCGTAGGGGAAGTGCTCGCGTCGGACTTTCACGTCGCTCCCGACCTCATCGACGGGGCGCTCCGCGAGCAGCTCGTGCTCCGTCTCCGTGCGCTCGCGACCCTCGAGGATGCTCGAGTCGGGTTCCGGGCCGCGCTTCGCCAACCGCGTGAAGCCCTCCGCGATCAGCCGCTTCAACCGACCGAGTTCCTTCGAGGCCAACGGCGAGCCCGCGACCGTCAGGCCGTGACCCCGAAGCCCCCCGAGTCGAGCGCCTACACGCTCCTCGGTGTCGAGCGCGACGCGGATGCTGCCGAGATCCGCCGCGCCTTCCGTCGCCTCGCACGCGAGCTCCACCCGGACACGCACCCCCACGCGAGCGAGCCCGAGCGCCGCGCCCTCGCGGTCAAATTCGCCCAAGTCGCCGCCGCGTATCAAGCCCTCGTCGCCTGATCTCTTTCAGTGCATCGCTTGTAGCTGGAGGAGCTGGAGCTTGGCTTCGGGGGTGAAGTGCGAGTCAGGGAACCGGTGGATGAGCGTGCGCCAGGAGCTCTTCGCTTCGTTCCAGGCCTCGATGTCCATCTGGCTGAGCGCGAGGAGGCGGAGGGCGTCGTCTTGGATCTCACGATCCTGCGAGGCGTCCGAGAGCTGCGTGAGGATCGGGATGGCGTCGCGCGGGCGACCGAGGTGGCGGTACGCGTCCGCGAGGCCGAGGTGGACGTTCGGGGCGATGGTCGACGCATCCTTGTATTTGAGCGAGTCCTCGAAAGCGCTCGCGGCCTCTTGCCAGCGCTGCACGCGGGCCTTGTCGAGTCCCTGCTCGTAGCTCGCCGCGGCGAGCTCGTTCCTTGCGCGCTCGACGGCATCCGCGAACACGGCTTGCTCGGCCTTCGTCACTGGCTCCTTCTTGATGCCCTCGTAGGCCTCGACGATCTCGATGCGCTTGCCTTGACGAACGAGCTCGTAGAACTGCGCGGCCTTCTGCTCGGCGCGCGCCCGGTCCTCGTCGCGCTTCTCGGTCTCGCGTGACTCGGTGCGCAGGCGTGTGTTCTCCGAGGTCTTCTGGTCGGTCTCCGCGCGGATGGCGTCGACGCGCGCGTCCCAGGCAAACTTCAAGGCGACGAACACGACGAGGACGAAGACGACGTAGGCCGTCGCGCTGTTCCACGAGATCCGCCGCTCGTAGCCGCCCTGACGCTTGGCGATCGACTTGATGTCCGCCGAGAGGGCGTTGGTCAGGTTGTTGGTCTTGATGACGAGGCCGCGCGACTCGATGATCTCGCGCTTGATGTCACGCAGCTCGTCGTCGACTTCGTGCATGGCCGATGGGTGCAAATAGCACGGTTTTGTTGCATCTTGCACGTATGCGAAGCGTGCTCGCGTTCCTGCTCGTGCTCGTCTTTCCCGTGCTCGCGCGGGCTCCGCGGCAACGTCATTCAGGAAGGCGCGCCGCAGAACCACGGGCAGATCATCGCCCTCTTCAAATCTCTCGAACGCCGACCACACGAAGATGAGCGCCGTCATCTCGAACAACATCCTGACGGTGTGACCGAGTACTACCTCGATGACGTGACGACGCGGATGTACCGCGTGCGAAGCTCCGTGAAAGACATCGGCGCGTTCGAATCGACCACGACCGGCCCCGGCATCGGACCCTACGGCACGCAGCCTCAACCCGACGGCGGAGACGGAGACGGAGGCGGAATCGGAGCCGGAGACGGAGGCGGAGCCGGAGACGGGGGCGGGCTCGGAGACGGAGGCAGCGGCAGAGGCGGCTCCGGCGGGTGCGGTTGTGATGTCGTGGGCGCGGGCATGACATCGTACGGCCTCGGCGCCGTCGGCCTCGCGCTCGTGCTCGCTTGCCGACGGCGCACACGCCGTGGTACCTGACCGGCCCTCATGTCGAGCACCACCGACATCCGCAAAGGCCTCCGCATCCAACTCGACGGGGTGCCGTATCGCGTCGTCGAGCACCAGTTCGTGAAGCCCGGCAAGGGCCAGTCCTTCACGCGCTGCAAGGTGCGTAACCTCGTCACCGGCAACGTCATCGAGCGCACGTGGAAGTCGGGCGAGTCGGTGGAGATTGCCGACGTCGAAGAGCACAAGATGACGTACTCGTGGGCCGAGGGCGACGCGCTCGTCTTCATGGACCCAGCGACGGGTGATCAGATCCACGTCGAGAAGGACAAGATCGGCGATGACATCCGCTGGCTCGCCGAGGGTCTCGAGGTCGAGGTCACGCTGTTCAACGGCAGGGCCATCGGCATCGAGCTCCCGTCGACGGTGATCGTCCAAGTCACGTCGAGCGAGCCCGGCATCAAGGGCGACACGGCGAGCGGCGCATCGAAGCCCGCGACGCTCTCGACTGGCGCCGTCGTGAACGTGCCCCTCTTCATCAAAGAAGGCGAGTGGGTGAAGATCGATACCAGCACCGGCGGCTACCTCGAGCGGGTCAACAAGTAACGCTCGCGTGGCCGCGCGTAAGAGGGTGGGCCGATGGGCTACTACTGGATGTATTACGCCGCGACGCTGCTCGCGGCTTATGCGGTCCGTAACCCGTGGGCGTGCGGGCTCGTCGTCTTCTTCTTCGCCGTGCGCCGGTGGCTTCCCGATCCGGTGATCGCCCTTCGGACGCTCGGGCACGTCGGGCGGCTCAAGACGCAAGCGCGGATGAACCCCGCGAACATCATCGCGCGGCGTGATCTCGCGCGGGCGTATCTCGACCTCAGGCGTCCACGCGCCGCGCTGCGCTACCTCGACGAGGCGGCGGCTCGCGATCCGCGCGACATCGACGTCGCGTACCTCCGCGGTCTCGCGCTCCTGCGCGTCGGTGACGACGCCGAGGCGTTGCGAGCGCTTGCCCGTGCGGTAGGCGTCGATCCCGACGACGGCGAGCCGTTCTCCGACTTGAGCCACCGCGGGAAGAACATCTCCGTGCAGCGCCACGCCGAGGCCTACCTCGCCGCAGCGACTGCGCTCGAGAGGCTCGGCCGACTCGAGCAGGCAGAAGAGGCGCTCCTCATGGGCGCCAGCACGAACTCGTCGACCCTCGAGCCTCTCGTACGCATCGCCCGACTCCGTCGCAAACGCGGTGATGACGCTGGTGCGGACAAGGTTCTCGCCGAGGCCCGCGAGACGTTCTCGGCGCTGCCGCCCTTCATGCGCCGCAAGCAGCTCGGCTGGCGCATCCGCGCGACGATGGTCTGATCCTCACTCCACTTCGTGAAAGCCCTTATCGAGCTTGTCAGCGATGCGCGCTTTCGCCTCGCGCTGCGCTTCCTCTTCGGTCTCGAAGGTCTTCGACTTCGCCGTCGGTGTTTGGTCGAACGTACCGAAGCGAACGCGGTGTTTGTTGCCGACGACTTCGATCTCCCAGAACGCGTTTTGCTCCTCGTCGTGGAGCTCGAAGCGGCGCTTGCTGATGGTGGCTGTCGCTTCTTGCTTGGGAAAGAGCTGCACGACTGGCGCTTTGGGTTTGGGATTGCTGACGAACTTGGCGTCGATGCGCTCGCCGACGTAGCTCGGGAAGCGCGGCACGCCGCCGTCGGATAGCTCCTGATAACGGAACGTGATGACCGTGCCGACCGCGGGCGGATGCTCGCGCTCTTTGTCCGTGAAGCCCGTGCCGACGTTGAAGCGCGTGCCGTCCTCGAGCTCGACGAGGAGCGCACCGAGCCGTCCCTTGTGCTTGCCGAGCCCACCGACGTGCTCGACAACGCGGGCCTCGGCGTCGTGGAAGGTCTTCACCTTCAAGAGCGTGTGGCTTCGACCCGCCTCGTACTTTGATCCGGGTTTGCGCAGCATGAGCCCTTCGCCACCGAGGCCTTCGACGCGCGCGAGCTCCTCTTTGAGGTGGGCCAAGTCGCGGCAGACCTCGTGCGGATGGGCGCGGGCGTACTGAAGCTTGTCCTCGCCGACGGCCTCGCGCATGTGGACGAGCCGCTCCTCGAAGGTGCCGCCGTGCTTGGGGGCGTCGAACACGAGGTAGCGAAGCGTCTTCCATTCGGGTGGCTTGTCGTGACGCTTCACGATGCCGACGGTGCGCTGGAATGTCTTTCGTCCACCCCAAAGCTCGCCATCGAGGGGCGACTTCGGGAGATCCGCGATGAACCAATCGGGCGCGTGAAAGATGTTCCCGAGGCGC
>Ga0302326_10008558_pt1 | contig 22548 bp, 18 predicted proteins | sample Palsa_T0_3_FD_202264 | JGI IMG/M metagenome (GOLD analysis project Ga0302326, IMG submission 202264) | Peat permafrost microbial communities from Stordalen Mire near Abisko, Sweden - Palsa_T0_3 | ecosystem: Environmental > Terrestrial > Soil > Palsa > Peat permafrost | place: Sweden: Abisko... | reverse complement strand
ATATCCAGCTCCGCACCGTGAACATCACCGCGTTGCGGGACGGGATCTTCTACGCGGACCTCGTCTTCTCCAACGGCGCCGAAGTAAGCGCGCGGCCGTCGGATTCCATCGCGCTGGCGCTGCGCACAGGCGCGCAGATCTTCGCGAGCGACGAGATCCTGGATGAGGCCGGCGTAGCCATTCCGGACGAGCAGGAAGACGAAGTCGAGAAGTTCCGCGAATTCCTGGACACGATCTCACCCGAGGATTTCGGCCGGGCCACCTGAGGCCGGGAATGTCGCGCCGCGCCGCTCGTGGTCGTTGACGCCGCTACCCTGGGCGGCTTACGGTTCGAGTACCGTGGGTAGTCAGGTCCCGTGGAGGTGGGCGTGGCGGTAACCAGGGGTAATGACGGCACTGACGGCACTGAGGTCCCTGACGTCGGCGGCTCGCAAGGTACCCTGTTCGACGACGACGAGGTTCCCGGCCTCTCTGGTGGCGCTGTGCTGTCTGGTGAAGCTGTGCTGTCCGGTCACCCTGGCGAGGACGCGGGGGAGATCGGTTACCGCGGGCCGACCGCGTGCTCCGCGGCCGGCATCACGTACCGCCAGCTTGACTACTGGGCGCGCACAGCGCTGGTCGAACCGAGCGTCCGTGCCGCCCACGGTTCCGGCTCCCAGCGGCTGTACAGCTTCCGCGACATCCTCGTGCTGAAGGTCGTCAAGCGGCTGCTCGACACCGGCATCTCGCTTCAGCAGATCCGGGCCGCGGTCCAGCACCTGCGCGATCGCGGCAGTGCTGACCTGGCCCAGGTGACGCTGATGAGCGACGGAGTCAGCGTGTACGAGTGCACGTCCACCGATGAGGTGGTGGATCTGCTCCAGGGCGGCCAGGGCGTGTTCGGCATCGCGCTCGGCCGGGTGTGGCGCGAGGTCGAGGGTGACCTGGCGGTGCTGCCCGCCGTCCGGGCCGAGGACGGGTTCGTGGCGGTCGCCCCGGGCGGGCAGGACGACCTGGCCAAGCGCCGCCTGCGTCGCACGAGCTAGAGGTGTTAGCCCGGGGGCTGTGCTAGCCCGGGGGACGACCCCCGGAACCCCCGCTTCTGGGGGGACCCATCCCCCAGACCCCCCTTGCAGGTAACATGGCAGTGCTGATGACACCGGCCGGGAGAGATACCGCGTAACGTCGCGCGGGCGCCGAAGGGGCAACATCCCCGGAACCTCTCAGGCACACGAACCAGCCGGGATAGGCATCTCTGGAGCGGCGTCAGCCGTAACAGATGGGGAGCCGCGTGATCCGCCGTCTTCACACGGAGAGGCTCCATGACTGATTTCACCGTCCGCCACATCGGGCCGTCGCTGGCCGCTCAGCAGCAGATGCTCGCCCACCTGGGCTATTCCTCGCTTGACGAGCTCACCAGGGCCGCCCTGCCTGAGGGCACCCCAGCGGTGGACCTGAGCCTGCCGGACGCCTTGACCGAGACCGGGGCCCTGGCCGAGCTGCGCCGGATGGCGGGTCGCAACCAGGTGCTGACCTCGATGATCGGCTTGGGCTACTACGACACGGTCACGCCGGCCGTCATCCGCCGCAACGTGCTCGAGAACCCGGCCTGGTACACGGCGTACACCCCGTACCAGCCGGAGATCTCACAGGGCCGGCTCGAGGCGCTGCTGAACTTCCAGACCATGATCGCCGACCTGACCGCGCTGCCGTGGGCCGGGGCGTCGCTGCTCGACGAGGCGACCGCCGCCGCCGAGGCGATGACCCTGGCCCGGCGGGCCGCCAAGGGCGGGCACGTGTTCCTCGCCGACGCTGACTGCCTGCCGCAGACGCTCTCCGTCCTGCGCACCCGCGCCGAGCCGCTCGGCATCGAGCTTGTCGTCGCCCCGCTGACGGCGGAAACCATCGCGGGGCAAAGCGACCTGTTCGGCGTGCTGCTGCAGTACCCCGGCGCATCGGGGGTGATCCGCGACCCCGCGCCGCTGATCCAGGCTGCGCACGCCCGCGGCGCGCTGGCCGCGGTGGCCGCGGACCTGCTGGCCCTGACGCTGCTCACGCCGCCTGGCGAGGCGGACGCGGACATCGCGGTGGGCTCGAGCCAGCGGTTCGGGGTGCCGCTGTGGTTCGGCGGCCCGCACGCGGGCTACATCGCGGTCAGCGACGCGCTGAAGCGGCAGCTGCCCGGCCGGCTGGTCGGGGTGTCGGTGGACGCCGACGGCCGGCCCGCCTACCGGCTCGCGCTGCAAACCCGCGAGCAGCACATCCGCCGCGAGAAAGCGACTAGCAACATCTGCACGGCGCAGGTCCTGCTCGCCGTGACCGCGGCCATGTACGCCACCTACCACGGGCCCGAGGGGCTGGCCGCCATCGCACGGGGCACTCACCGTAGCGCCGCGGTCCTCGCCGCCACCCTGCGCGCCTACGGCTGCCGAACGGGCAGTGGTGACTTCTTCGACACCATCCGGATCCGCTTCGACGGCGGCGAAGGCGACGCATTGGCGGGGCTGGAACGTGCGCGGGCCGCGGGGTACAACCTCTACCTAGCGCCAGACGGCGCACTGCAGGTCAGCTGCGACGAGACCACGACCGACGAGCAGCTGCGGGAGGTCGTCGCCGCGATCTGCGCGCTGGCAGGGCCGGCCAGCGTGCGGCTGGCCACCGATGAGCCTGACCTGCTTCCCGCCTCCTTGCGGCGCACGTCGGCTTTCCTCACCCACCCGGTGTTCAGCGAGCACCGGAGCGAGACCACGATGCTGCGCTACCTGCGGCGGCTGGCCGACTTCGACATCGCGCTTGACCGGTCCATGATCCCGCTCGGCTCGTGCACGATGAAGCTGAACGCGGCGGCCGAGATGGAGCCGATCAGCTGGCCGGGGTTCGCCGGCCTGCATCCGTTCGCGCCGCCGGAGCAGGTGGCCGGCTACCAGGAGCTGATCGCGTCCCTCGAAGCGTGGCTGGCCGCGCTCACCGGCTACGACGCGGTGTCCGTGCAGCCGAACGCCGGCTCGCAAGGCGAGCTGGCCGGCTTGCTCGCGATCCGCGGCTACCACGCCGCGCGGGGTGATGCGGGACGCGATATCTGCCTGATTCCCGAGTCGGCGCACGGCACGAACGCGGCCAGCGCGGTGCTGGCCGGCCTGCGCGTCGCGGTGGTCAGGTGCGGCCCGGACGGCGCCATCGACTCGGGCGACCTGGACGCGAAGCTGGCCGCGCACGACGGGCAGGTGGCCGCCATCATGCTGACCTATCCGTCCACGGCCGGGGTCTACGAGCAGAACGTGAGTGCCGCCTGCGCGGCGGTGCACGCGGCGGGCGGCCAGGTGTACATCGACGGCGCCAACCTCAATGCCCTGGTCGGGCTGGCCACCCTGCCGTCCTTCGGGGCCGACGTGTCGCACCTGAACCTGCACAAGACCTTCTGCATCCCGCATGGCGGCGGCGGCCCCGGCGTCGGCCCGGTCGCCGTCCGCGCGCACCTAGCGGAGTTCCTGCCCGGCCACGGCGGCGGGGGCCAGGTCGCCGCGGCGCCCTACGGTTCGGCGGGCATCTTGCCCATTTCCTGGGCGTACATCGCGATGATGGGGGCGGCCGGGCTGGTCGCGGCCACGCAGGTCGCGGTGCTGTCCGCTAACTACGTCGCCAAGCGGCTGGGCTCGTACTACCCGGTGCTGTACACCGGGCGGAACGGGCTCGTGGCGCACGAATGCGTCATCGACCTGCGGCCGCTCTCGTACCAGAGCGGGATAACCGTGGAGGACGTGGCCAAGCGGTTGATCGACTACGGGTTCCACGCGCCGACCATGTCGTTCCCGGTGGCCGGCACGTTCATGATCGAGCCCACCGAGAGCGAGAGCCTGCCCGACCTCGACCGGTTCTGCGACGCGATGATCGCGATCTCCTCGGAGATATCGCGGGTGGCGTCCGGTGAGTACGACGCCCAGGACAACCCGCTGAAGAATGCCCCGCACACCGCCGAGATGCTCATCACGGGGGAATGGAAGCACCCCTACCAGCCGGAGGAAGCGGCGTACCCGGCCGGGGTGGACCGCCGCGGCAAGTACTGGCCGCCGGTCAGGCGTATCGACCAGGCCTACGGCGACAGGAACCTGGTCTGCTCCTGCCCTCCGCCGGAGGCCTTCGCGAGCTGATCTCGCCCATGAGCAGATCGCGCTAATACGCACGCGCCCGCCCCATCCGCGCGCACCGCCTGCGCCCCGGGATGGGGCGGTGGGGAGGGGGTGCGGCGCGCGCAGTCGCGGGAGTTCATGGGGTCGGGGCGGGCGCGGCGAGTCACAGGGGGGATGTCACTGGCTGGCTATGGGGAAGGCGTTCAGCTCAGCGAGGTGCGGCGGCAGGTTCATGGTGACCACGCTCTCCTGTTCCTGGGGGTCGGTGCGGGCGACCACGGCCACGGTCATGACATTGCTGCGGTTCACCGGCAGGTGCGGGGTTCCCGGCGGGACGTACATGAAGTCGCCGGCCGTGACCACGGTGCGCTGCTGCAGGCCCTCTCCGTGCCATACTTCGGTTTCTCCGCTGACGGTATAGATGGCGGACTCGTGCCCGTCGTGGACGTGCGGTACGCCACGGGTACCTGGGGGGATCGTTATCAGGTGCAGGCACAGCGCCTGCGCACCCGCGGAGCGGTTGCTCACGCCGGTGGCCAGGCTCATTCCCTGCTTGCCGTCGTAGCTGTCAGCGGAGCGGATGACGACGACCTCACCTGGTTTGGTGATGGCGGCGGAGGGTGCGTGGAGTGCCCTCTCCCAAACATCGCTTACTCTGAGCATTTGACCATATCCTATCCGTGATGTTCCCCAATGACAGGTTATGGCTGTGTGTATCCATATAGATACTCTCCGTACAGGCAATAAGTCCTGTCCTTCTAGTTAGCCAGACCTATCCAGAAAGTAAGGATCCGCCGGGCCCGGTCCAATTACGAACCCCTTACGAGGGACCGCTGAACCATGCGGAATCGCGCTACGTAGTCGTAACTAGTGGGGGAGGGCGAACCCATCACGATCGAGGACGGCGCCATTGTGCTCGGCTGAGCATACGATCCAGCTAGGGCGAGACTCAGCCGCACTGAGCCCGGCGGCCCGCGAGGAGGTACGGTGACCAGCGTTGCCAGGCGCCCGGCGCCAGCCCGCCACGCCGGGGCTGAGGCGTACCCGGGGCAGCGGCAGCCGGCCTCCCCGCCCCGTTCCGGCGCCTCGCATGGCCCACGGGTGAGACCACGTGCCGTTCCGCCCCAGAAAGAAAGCGGCCGGGTCAGCGCGCGGGCGGTGCTGGCCGTCATCGGCCTCGGAGCGATCTCGGTCATCGCCCTGTGGTGGCACTCCACACCCGACGTCAGCGGGCTCGGCGGCTGGCTGACCGGAGCGGGCGAGGTGCTGGGGCTGCTCGCCGGATACGGCGTCGTGGTCCTAGTCGCGCTGATGGCGCGGCTGCCTCCGCTGGAGCGGGGGATCGGCACCGACCAGCTGGCCCGGTGGCACGCTATGGGCGGCCGGTACGTCGTCTGCGTGGTGTGGGCGCACGCGCTGCTCATCGTCTGGGGCTACGCGGTCGAGGCGCATACCAGCGTGACGGGCGAGACGGCGACGCTGCTCACCCAGTACCCGGACGTGCTGATGGCCACCGTGGGCGGCTTCCTGCTGCTCGGCGTCGGCCTCATCTCGATGCGCGCCGCCCGTCGGCGGGTCCGCTATGAGACGTGGTATTACCTGCACCTGTACACCTATCTGGCCATCGCCTTGGCGTTCAGCCATCAGTTCGCTGACGGGGTGGCGTTCGTGAACAACCTGGCCGCGCGGTTCTGGTGGTCGGCGATGTACCTGACGGTGGCGGTGCTGATCGCCTGGTACCGGTTCGTGGTGCCGCTGCGCGCGTTCGCCCGGCACGGCTTCCACGTGATCGGGGTGAAGCAGGAGGGGCCGGGTATCGTCTCGGTCTACATCGGCGGCTCGCGGCTGGACGAGCTCGACGCCGAGCCCGGGCAGTTCTTCCGCTGGCGGTTCCTCAACAGGTCCATGTGGTGGTCCTCGCATCCGTACTCAATGTCCGCGGCGCCCGGGAAGGATGTGCTGCGGATCACGGTGAAAGATCTCGGCGACCACAGCCAGGCGCTGGCCCGGCTGCGGCCAGGCACCCGCGTCATCGCCGAGGGACCCTACGGCGCGTTCACCGCCGCCCGTTCTGGCCGCGGCGTCGTGCTGCTGGCCGGCGGGGTCGGCATCACTCCGCTGCGCGCCATGTTCGCGACGCTGCCGGGACCTGTCACGCTGATCTACCGCGCGAGTAGTCAGCGGGTTGTCGTCTTCGCCGACGAGCTCGACGCGATCGCGGCCGCGCGCGGGGCGACCGTGCACTACGTGATCGGGTCGCGGGCCGAGCTCGGCGGCGACCCGTTGTCGCCCCGGGTGCTGCGCTCGCTCGTACCGGCCATCGATGAGCAGGACGTCTACGTGTGCGGGCCGGACGGAATGACCTCGGCCGCGATCACCGCGCTCCGCGCGGCCGGGGTACCCAAGCGGAGCATTCATCGCGAATCGTTCGAGTTCTGAGGGGAGGATCCGCGAAATGCGTCGAGTGATCCTGACTATCGCCGGCACCATTGCCGGTCTCGTGGCCCTGCTGTCGTTCAAATCGCATGTCCCGACCGTCCCCTCAGCTTCGGTCTCGACCACGGGCGGGACGAGCAGCGCGGGCAGCGCGAGCGGGGCGTCGTCTTCCTCGTCGTCCCCGGCTACGGTGCCCGGCGAATTCCCGATGGGAAGCCTGGCGGGCAAGCTGTCCGCCGGTGAGACCACGGTCACCGGCCATGTGGCCAACACCGTGTACGGTCCGGTCCAGATCCAGCTGGTCATGCGCAGCAGCAAGATCGTCAAGGTTGCGGTCCTGCAGCAGCCGATGAACACGATCCATGACATCCAGATCGGTGAGTTCGCCTTCCCCAAGCTGATCGGCGAGACGCTGACGACGCAGACCGCGAAGATCGACGCCGTGTCCGGGGCGAGCTACACCAGCGCGGGCTACATCCAGTCGCTGCAGAGCGCGCTGGACAACCAGGCCTGAACCCGGCGATGACCGGCGGGCAGGCGGGGCGGCTCAGGCATGCCGAGCAGGTGATGGGCACCGTCGTGTCCTTTGACGTGCCGCCCTGCGCCCGGGGGGCGCTGGGCCAGGCGGTGCGCTGGCTGCACTGGGTCGACGCCACCTTCTCGCCCTACCGGGAGGATAGTGACGTCAGCCGGTTCGGGGCGGGCGCGGTTTCGCTGGCGCAATGCGCGCCGGAACTTACCGAGGTGCTCGAGGCCTGCGCCGCGGTCCGCGCGCTGAGCGGCGGGTATTTCACCACCACGCTTGGCGGCAGGTTCGACCCTTCGGGCTACGTGAAGGGATGGGCGATCGAGCGCGCCGCCACGATGATCACCGCCGCGGGTTCGGCCGCGCATTGCGTCAACGGCGGCGGAGACGTCCAGTGCGTCGGCGACCGTGGTCCCGGTCAGCCGTGGCGGATAGGGATCGCCGACCCGCTGCGGGCCGGCTCGCTCGCGCTCGTGGTCGCCGGGCGGGACTTTGCCGTGGCCACCTCGGGCGTCGCCGAGCGCGGCCCGCACATCGTCAACCCGCACACTGGGCAGCCCGCGACCGACCTGGCCAGCGTGACCGTGGTCGGCTCGGGGCTGACCCTGACCGATGCCTACGCCACGGCCGCCTTCGCGATGGGCTCCGGCGCCCGCGACTGGGTCGAGAGCCTGGACGGCTACGAGGCGTTCGCGATCACCAGCCGCGGCGCGGACTGGCAGACCAGCGGCTTCCGCGCCTACCTGGCCTGACCGGGGTTGCGCCAGCGTCGGCTGGCCCGCGTCGTAGACGAGCACGCCGTCCTCCCGCCGCATGAGCAGCTCGGTCATCCGCTCCGCGGTGGCCGTCCCGTGTCCGAACGTCAGCAGCATCTCACCCGCGATCTTATGCCGCCAGATCACCGCTCGGCGGAACCGGCGTCGGGCGCCACAGGCGGCGGCCGTCCTTCCTGTGGGTCACCCGCGCTGACTCCATGAGTCCGGACCAGTGCGACGACCTCGTGCCTGATACCGATCGACGGCCCGCCGATCAGCTCCCAGGAACGGCCGATCCCGAGCAGGAAGCAGACCACCACCAGGATCGCGATGGTATCCACGGCCCCGGAGTCGCCCGGATGCGCCTCCACGTCGGCTCCGTTGACCAGCTGGATCACGAACGTGACGGCCAGCCCGACCAGGAACAGCCCATCACGCACCGTGCTCCACCGCACCTGGCGCAGCCGGATCAGCGACAGTAGCGACGCCGCGACGAACGTAAGCCCGACAGCCGCCACGGACACGGCGGCCCACCCGATCTTTTGCCCCGGGATCAGCGAAAACAGCGACACCGACAGCGTGTTGGTGAACGCCGTCAGCGCCGCCACCGCGCGTATACGGTGCAGCTGCCCATCCGCCTCTTTGAGCCGATCCGAGGCAACCGAGATGGCCACGAACAGCAGCCCGATCAGTGCGCCGGCCACGCTCGCGCTGGCCGTGAAGAAGTCATTCATGCTCGCAGGAACCACCCGGTGATTCTTGCAGGCGGGGAACCGGTCGGCGGGCACGGGCCGGCCGGTATATGCTGCTCGGCGTGCACCGGTGTTTTCCCATCACCCCGCCGCCCCGCTCCTAGCGGGGTGAGAGCCCGCGCGCGTCGAGCCGAGTGAGCTGACGCGCGTTTCCCGTTCCTGGTGAGTACCGGCGTGTGCTCGCCGCCCGGGTGATCGAGGTGCGCCCCGCTTCCGCGACCATTTCCTTCTCGTCGCAGGAGCGATTCCCGATGCGTGTCTGTAGAACGATGTCCGCGGCTACCCGCCGCCGGCCCGGCACGGGCCTGCCTTACCTGGTGATGTCCGGCCTGCTGTGGGGGACCGGCGGCCTGACCGGAAGCCTGCTGGGCCGTACGGCGAGCCTTTCCGCGATCTCGGTGGCCGCGTACCGGCTCACCATCGGCGGCGTGCTGATCGTCGCCTTCCTGGCCGCGACCGGCAGGCGCCGGCCTGCGGGCCGGGCCGCCTGGACCCGGATCGCCGCGATCGGCCTACTGGCCGCGCAGTATCAGGGCTGCTACTTCACCGCGGTATCGCTGACCTCGGTGCCGCTGGCCACACTGGTCACCATCGGCACCGCCCCGGTCATCGTGCTCGGCGCCGAGCGGGTGACCGGGCGCAGGACCGGCAAGCTCGCCATCGCTGCGGCCGGGCTGGCCCTGATCGGCCTCGGCCTGCTCGTGGGCTTGCCGTCCGGGTTCAGCCAGACCGCGGTACTGGCCAGCGCGGGTATGGCGGTGCTCGCGGCGGCCGGCTTCGCCGCGGTCACGCTGGCCGGTTCCAGGCCGGTGCCCGGGCTGGACGAGGCGACCGTGACGGGTTTCGGCTTTACCGTCGGCGGCCTGGCCCTGCTGCCGCTGGCGGCGGCGCTCGGCGGCCTCGGCTTCCGGCCCGAGCCCGCCACCTTCGGCCTGCTCCTGGCCCTGGGCACCGGCCCGACCGCCGTGGCCTACACGCTGTATTTCCGTGGCCTGCGGAACGCTGCTGCCAGTACCGCCGCGCTGCTAACCCTGCTGGAACCCCTGACCGGCACCATCCTTTCTGCCTTCATCCTGGGGGAGCGGCTGAGCGCGACCGGTATCGCGGGCGCGGGCATCCTCGCCCTGGCCGTGATCCTCACGGTCCGCGCCGGCAGAGCTGGCGGCATTGGCGGTGACGATCGTGGCGATGCTGAGCCACGCGCTCCACGGCAGCCTCTGACCAAGGATCACTAGAACGCCGGTCAAGTAGTACGAATCCGCCCAGCACCACAGTGGTCACAGGGACCACGCAACAAGCAAGAACGCAAAGACTGCTCCGGTTATCGTGGTGGATCCGGGTTCCATGGTGGATCCGGTGTGTCATGATCCACCGGATCCACCGCCAGGCCCGGATCCACCACCGAAACCCGCCAGTGAATACGGCAAACCGGACAAATGGGATGCGCGGCGGCTGTAATCGGCCGATGGCGGACTCGACTACTTGACCGGTGCTCTACTTGACCGATGCTCTAGGCCTCGACCGCTGCGGTCGCCGGCCTGCTCACCGAGCTCTACCGCCGCGGGCCAGCTGGCCCCGGTTCAGCCTTAGGGCGAGGCCTGAGAGAGGGCGGCGAGCAGTTCGCGCTCTCGCCTGGCGCTCAGGCCGGCTCTTCTGGCTCGGTCCAGGCCCTGCTCGTGTTCCCAGGTCAGCACGTCGGCGAGCAGCGCGGCCCGCGGGCGGTGCCGCAGACCGGCCGCTAGCGCGGCCTGGCCGCTGCGGGCGCAAAAACCTTCCCAGCCGGGCTCGGCTATCCACATCGCCATCGAGTCCGAACCCATGAACTGAGCGACCTTCTGCTCCGTCAGCCAGGCCGGGTCCGCCGGGACGACCCGGCCGGTGTGCCCTCCCACCGCGCGGGACTGCTCTATCCAGCGGCCGAACGGGACCACGGGGCCGACCGCGTCATAGGTTCCCGTGGTCCTGGCCTGGGCGCAGTCGAGCAGCCACGCCGCCAGGTCGCGGGCGTCAACCACCTGGGTCGGCACGTCCGGGCCGTCAGGTACGAGCATCGGCCCGAGCGGGTCCCGGGCGGCACGCGCGACCCAGTAGCCCGAGCGCCCGGAATGATCGCCAGGTCCGCCGATCAGCCCGGCCCGGGCGATCAGCAGCCGGTCGCCGGCGCGCGCGGCGCAGGCCTGCTCGCAGGCCACCTTCGCCTCGCCATACTGCTCAGCTTCGACCTCATTGCCCTCGGCCGCCGGGAGCAGCGGCGTGCTCTCATCGGCGCTGAAGGCTTCGTGCGTCGCATAGACGCTGGCCGAAGAGACGTAGGTCCAGTGGGCAGCTCGCTCGGCCAGTGCCGCCAGTGCGCTCCGGACAAGGCCGGGCTGCCATGACACCTCGATGACCGCGTCCCAGTCGCGGTCGCGTAGCTGATCGTAAGCCCGGTCGTGGCGCCGGTCGGCCGTTACCAGCTGCGCCCCGGGGCTGACGGCGCCGCTTTCACCCCTGGCCAGGCAGGTCACCGCGTGTCCGCGCTCGACGGCCTGCCGGGCCACCTCGCGTCCCAGCCACGCCGTGCCGCCCAGAATAAGAACATCCATGCTGGCCAGTCCAGCACCCGGGAGGACAATGGGCAGCCGCGTTCACGACCAGCGAAGAGCCCAGAACCACGACGCCACGCTTCGGATGGAAGAGACAGGAAGGCTGGAGGCAGCGTTCAGCCGGTATCCAGGCCGGCTTCTTAGGTTCTGATTAGGTTCGCTGACGGATGCACAGGGGCGGGCTAGAGCAGGAAGGGTTGGGAACGTGTTCGAAAAGGTGACCATCACGTACCGGGGAGCGAAGTACGAGGTCGGCCGGGGGCGGGAGTTCTACGGGATCTGGACCGTCGGAGGATCCCGGTCGCAGCCATTGCAGTGGTGGCCGGAAACCTCGGAAGGCTGGTCCGCCGCGTGGGGGAAGTTTACCGAGATCGAGGCACCGGGCACGATCATCCCGGTCGGCCGGCGTACCCCCCCGGTTCCCTCAAGCCCGGTTTCCTCAAGCCCGGTTTCCTCAAGCCCGGTTTCCTCAAGCCCGGTTTCCTCAAGCCCGGTTTCCTCAAGCCCGGTTTCCTCAAGCGGTGCCCAGGTGGGGGAGAGCGGGGGCCCCCGGTTCGCCCAGGGGCCCGGGTTCGCCCAGGGCGGTGCTCCGTACGCCGCGAGGACGGCTGACTCCCGGACCGGTTCCGTCGGTGCCGCGTTGCTGGTCGTAGGGGTCGCCTTGGGCATCGCCGCGCTCTTCCCGGCCTACCTGGCCGGTGCGAGCCTGTCCTCCCAGCCCGCTCAGCTCGTCCCGCACGCGATCTACCTTGCCGTCTGGGCCGCGAGTACGGTGCTCATCCTGCTCGGCGGCGTCCGCCTGCGGCTGGGCGCCCTGCTGGGCGTGGGCATCAGCGTCGTTACCTTCGGTCTGTTCTTCGCCGATGCCGGCACCGCGATCGCCGCAGGAGCGCACACGGCAGGCTGGGGTCTGTGGCTCTCGCTGCTGGGCTGGCTCGCCTGCGCCGCCGGATCCGTGCTGGCTTTCCTGTTCCGGTCGCCTGCTGCGCCGCCAGCCGATGGCATCCGGGGCTGGCTGGCCCGCCAGGGTTACCTACACCGTCCGCGCGGGTCTGAGCTGGGCCCGGTCGTCCTGCTTGTGCTGGCTGGCCTCGGGGTGGCCGCCGCCTTCGCTCCGGCCTGGGACAGCTACACGCTGCACACGGCGGCCGGCCAGTCGCAGTCCCTGACGGCAGGCAACGCCTTCTCCAACCCCGGCTTGGTGATCGCCGGGGACGTCGCCGTCATGATCGCTCTCGCTGCCGTGGTCATCGTGGCCGCCCTGTGGCGGCCCCTCCACCATGGGGCACTACTGCTGGCCGGCGCGGTCACCCCGATGGTGGCCCAGGCTATCTCGGCCCTCGTCCAGCTCGGCGAGCCCACCTCGCCGACTCAGTTCGGGATCTCGCCCGCGGAGGCCACGCAGGTCGGCCTCACGATCGATTCGGGTGTCACGCCGGCGTTCTGGATCTACTGCGGGTTCCTCGTCGCGTTGGTTGTCTCGTGCGCCTGGATGCTCTTCACGCAGCAGGCCACCGGAACGCCGGGCCAGGTCTTCGCCCCGGCGTCAGGCCCCGCGGCCGGTGCGTACGCCTACCCGTGGAGCCCCGCCGCGCCGGACGCCGGGCAGAGCAGTGTCCGGCCGACGGCCGACGACGACCCAGCCGATTTGGATGACGACGAAACGGACATGGTCCCCGGCTCCGAACCGACTAGCTACAGCGCGGCGGGTCCTCGCGACAGCGACCACCCGACGGCCTGAGGGTGCCGGCCGGCCCGCGTCTGCGACGGCCTTAACACGGGAAATTCCTCGGTGCTCCTCCTGCCCGTCGCAGGCTAGAGCAGATCAGGGCCGGAAGTGGCGCAGCTGCTCCTCGTGCGTGGCGCGCATCCATTCCGGGCCATCCCCCAGGCGCGGATCATCGTGCGGCTTCCCGGCCGAAACAGCGTCTAGGTAGGCGGAATCCGCCGCGAGCCGCCTGCGGAACTCGGCGGCGTCCCCGGCGTGGCCGTGTCCGGGGACGACCTGACGCACGCCGGGCACGGACGCCAGCCGCTCCATCCCGGTGCGGTAGTCGCCGAGCGGATCCGCCGCGACGGTGTCGAGCAGCGGGATCTCCACATCCGAGCACATGTCGCCGGCCACCAGGACGCCACTGCCTGGAAAGAAAACGGCGCCGTGGCCGGGGGCGTGCCCGTCATGCACGATCAGCTGAGCCTCCGGCCCGTCCCACGGGATGGCGGAAGCATCCAGCGGACGCAACCGCCCGGCCAGCGACAGGTCATGACCGGGCGCTTCTCGCTGCACCTGCTCCAGGATGCCGTCTCGTTGTGTCTCCGCAACCGTCACGGCGGCGGGCGCAGCGTACCTGGGCGCCGCGCCAAGCTCGGCGCTCCACAGCACGTGATCCCAGTGCGGGTGCGTCGACCAGGCCGCCGACGGCGTGAAACCCCGCTCGGCAAGTTCAGCGGCGAGCCCGGTCAGCTCGGCCACGGTCACGCCGGGATCGATGAGCAGGCACCCGCCCGGGCTAGCAGAGCTGATCACAACGGTCGTGGTGGTCAGCGCAAACGAACTAGTCGCGATGAACACTCCCGGCGCGATCTCAGTCAAGCTTGTCACCGGACCGGCCTATCATCAGCCTCCCGAGCTGGTCATGCGGGCTCGATTCCCGGCACCCGCTCCATCTGAGCCCACTTCATTGGCGGCGGGGGTCGGCCGAGGGACTCTGCCCCGGGCAGCACGGGCGGCATGCTAGGGGCGCCATTCGCGTTGATACTCCTTATGGTATAGTTATTATACTGAGAAGGAGCCAGATCGGGTGGAATTCGACTTTGACCCAGCCAAGAGCGCTTCGAACCTGGAGAAGCACGGCGTCGACTTCGACACAGTCCAGGCGATCTGGCAGGACGTCATGCGGGTAGAGGTCCCGGCACGGACGGCAGATGAGCCACGGTGGCTAGTGGTCGGCCAGATCGCTGGTAAGCACTGGTCGGTGATAGTGACCTACCGCGAGCAACGGGTCAGGATCATCTCTGCGCGCCGGTCCCGGAAGGAGGAGGTGGCACTGTATGAAGGCTGAAGAGTTCGATCGGAAGTTTGACGACGGCGAGGACGTGACAGGGGATCTGGACCTCGCCGCGATCCGCCGTCCCGCGCTGGAACAGCGCCGGGTTAACGTCGACTTCCCGTCATGGATGATCGAATCGCTTGACCGGGAAGCCCGCAGACTCGGGGTTACCCGCCAGTCCATCATCAAGTTCTGGATCGCTGAGCACCTCGAGAGCAGTCGCACCGCTGCCTGAGATGATCCGCGATCGCGCGGCGGCCTCGACCTCGGCCACGGAGAAGACCCGCTCGCCACGCCTGTCGGCGCGACCGCGCACCTCGACGCCGCGGCGGTACCCTTATCGTCGAACCAGCGGTGAGGTAACGCTCAACCCGCCGGGAACAGCCGCACCGGCAGTGCCTCCAGGCCATGGATCAGCGTGCTCGGCCGCCAGCGCAGCGACTCGGCGGGCACCGCCAGCCGCATCGAGCCGAACCGGTCAAGCAGCGCGCCGAACGCGATCTCCGCTTCCAGCCGGGCCAGCGGCGCGCCCAGGCAGTAGTGGATGCCGTACCCGAACGCCAGGTGTCCCGAGCTGTCCCGGCCGATATCCAGCCGGTCCGGGTTCGCGAAACGGGACGGATCCCGGTCCGCCGAGCTCAGCGCGATGATCACCGGCTCGCCCTGGCCGATGTGCGTCCCGCCGATCTCGACTGGTTCCGCGGTGAACCGGTAGGTCGCGTGGTTGACCGGGTTCACGTACCGCAGGAGTTCCTCTACGGTGCCGCCGAGCAGTGCAGGGTCGCCCCGCAGCCGGCCGAGCTCCCCCGGGTTGAGCAGCAGCGCGAGCGTGCCGCTCGCGATCAGGTTGACCGTGGTCTCGTGCCCGGCCACCAGCAGCAGGAACATCATGGACAGGAGCTCGTTCTCGTCGAGCCGGTCCCCCTCGTCCCGCGCCGAGATCAGCGCGGACAGCAGGTCGTCGGCGGGCTCTTGCCGCTTGGCGGCCAGCAACGCCATGAAGTAGTGGACCATCGCGGTGGCGTCTGCTTGGAATATCTCGGGTGAGACCGTATTGGAGATGATGGTGGCCGACCATTTCCTGAAGTCGTTCCGGTCCGCCACGGGTATGCCGAGCAGCTCGCAGATCACCGTGATCGGCAGCGGGAAGGCGAACGCGGCCAGCAAGTCGACATCTCGCTTCGTCGACATCTCGTCGAGCAGCTCAGCGGTGATCGCGGCGATCCGCGGCCTGAGCCGCTCGACGCGGCGGGCGGTGAAGGCCTTGTTCACCAGCCTGCGCAGCCGTTCGTGATCGGGCGGGTCGCTGTTGAGCATGTGCCCGTCGAGCGCGGCGTAGATCGAGCCAGGATCCGGGTGCCAGCCCGGCACGCTCTTGCGCAGCCGCGGATCGGCCAGCGCGGCGCGCGCCTCCGCGTACCCGGTGACGAGCCAGGCCGGCGTCCCGCCCGGCATGACCACCGCCGAGACCGGCCGCTGCGCTCGCAGCCGCGCGTGCGCGGAGTAAGGATCCTGGAAATACTCGGCGCCGAGGTGTTCGACAGTTCCCCGGTCCACGTCTGCCTCTGCCATGCGCGTCCCTCGTCAGATAGGCCAGGCCCCCGGCCCCCGTAAGCCCTCGGACGCCAGCTTAAGTAATAACTTATACGTTGTAAAGGAATCATCCGGGTCATCGGCAGGCCGCTGCCAGCAGAGCCGGGACGGCCACCAGTTCCACCGCCCGATCAGGACCACCGCCGCCGGCACGAGCAGCGTCCGGACGAGGAAGGTGTCCATCAGCACGCCGAGCGCCAGGCCGACGCCGACCACGACGATCGTCCTGACGTTCTGCGCCCCCGCGCTGCCCGAGCCCACGATCGCCAGGACCCCGAACGTCCCGGCCAGCACCAGTCCGGCCGAGGTGACCGTCGTCCCGGTGACCTGCAGCGCGCGGCTCACCGCGTCGGCCAGCGGCAACCGGTGGGCTTCCTCCCTGATTCGCGTCATGACCAGGATGTTGTAGTCCTCGCCCAGCGCCAGCAGGAATGTGAACAGCAGGAACGGCAGGATGAACGTCAGCCCCGGCTGCCCGGCGGCCTTGATGAACACGAGCACGGTCAGTCCCAGCGCCGAGAAGTAGGACAGCACCACGGAGACGATCAGGTACAGCGGGGCGATGAGACTGCGCATCACCACCGCCAGCAGCACCGCGATGACGGCGATGGCGATCGGGATGACGGTGCGCAGGTCGCGGTCGGACAGCTGCGCGACGTCGGAGGTGAACGCCGCCTGCCCGGTGACACCGAAGGCCGTGGCCCCGGCGGTCCGCGCTGCCCGGGCGGCGGCGGCGCGGACGGCCGGCACCGCCTGCGCCGCCGCCGTGGTGGTCCCGTTCCCCGCCGCCAGCGACGTCGCGAACGAGACCGTGTCCCCGTCCGCGCTCACGTACGAGCCGCTGGCCCGGTAGGCCTGGTAGGCAGGCAACCTGGCCGCCGGAAGCGCCGTCCCCGGCGAGGCCGCCAGCCCGCGCGGCGGCCCGTAGGCGGAGTAAAGCGCCGCGTACTGCGCCGCGCTCAGCGCGGTGCCGTTGGCGTCGAAGGGCCCGGTCACGGCGGTGAACTGCGGATCGGAGGCCAGCTGCCGCCCGGCCGCGGCCACCGGGACCGCGGACGCCCAGACCGGCTGCCGCAGCCGCAGCACGATGATGGTCGGGTTGGCCGCCGTCTGCGGGAAGTGCCCGGCCAGCAGCGCGTTGCCCAGCGCCGAATCGCTGCCCGGCGGCGCGGTCACCGCCCCGCCGAACCCGGACGCCACATACCCGGCCGAGGCTACCGCGAGCCCGCCGAAGACGATGAGGCCGCCGACCAGCGTCGCCACCGGCCGGCGCACGATCCGGGCGCAGGCCGGACCCCACCAGCCGGGCCGCCCGGCACCCGGCCGGACGGAGGAAGGCCAGAAGGCGGCTGGGCCCACGATGGCCAGCAAGGCGGGCAGCAAGGTGAGCCCGGCGATGAGCATCAGCCCGATCGCGATGGCCAGCGGGGCCGCCAGGCCGGAGTAGAGGCTGAACGTGGCGGTGGCCAGCGACAGCAGCGCGGCGATGAGAATGCCCGCGGAGAACGTGATCGTCTCGCCGACCCGCCCGACCGAGAACACGATCGCCTCGTGGCACGCGAGGCCGGCCCGCATCTCCTCACGCACCCGGAACATCAGGAACAGCGCGTAATCCGTGCCCGCGCCCAGCACGAGCACGATCAGCAGCAGCGACGCGATCTGGGATACCGGCAGCCCACCGACGGCGGCGGCCGCGGTGAGCCGCTCGGCCACCAGGACCACGACGACGGCGGGCAGCACGGCGATGAGCGGAGCCAGCGCTGACCGGAACACGGCGATGAGCAGCGCGATCACGAAGATGATCGAGAACCACTGCACCTGGCCACCGGTCTTGGCGGACGTCGCATTGCTGTCCACCCGGGTCGCCACTGTCCCGGCGGTGTACGCCGCCAGGCCGGCCGGCAGCTCCGCGGAGCGGATGACGCCGCGCAGCCCGGCCACCAGGTGAGCCTGCTGCGTCGTGGCGAGCCCGCCGGACTGGGCGAGCGCGGCGAGCGCCGTGACCTGCTCGGCCTGGCCGTCAGCGGACTGCCCGGCGTCCCGTACCGACACGACCCGCGGCACCCGCGCCAGCGCGGCCGCCAACCGCGCGACCAGCGCCTGGTCGGTCCCGGTCAGCGGCTGGCCGCGGGTCGCGGCGACCACCGTGACCGCGGTCAGCGAGGCCCCCTGTAGCGGCGAGGCCAGCTGGGCCGCCTGCTCGCTGGGCGCGCTGGCCGGGAGGAACGAGGTGTTGTCGCTCTGCGTCGCGCTCGACAGTGACGGCAGCAGCACCATGGCCGCGGTCGCGCCCGCCACCCAGGCGAGCAGGATCACCCACCGCAAGCGCACAGACAGCCGCCCGGCCGCGGCGAAGAAGGTTCCCACGAAGGCCATCGTGGCCGGCTGGCGGCGGGTTTGCGGGGCCTGCGGGCGCGTAAAGTTGCTTCGTGGCAGATCCCCACGGCTACCGGCCCGCGCCGGGCGAGATTCCCGAGTCCCCAGGGGTCTACAGATTCCGCGACCAGCGTGGCCGGGTGATTTACGTCGGCAAGGCGAAGTCGCTCCGGCAGCGGCTCAACTCCTACTTCGCCGACTTCGCCAGCCTGCACCCGCGCACTCAGATGATGCTGACGACGGCGGCGGGCGTGGAGTGGACCGTGGTCGGCACCGAGGTCGAGGCACTGCAGCTTGAGTACTCCTGGATCAAGGAGTTCGACCCCCGCTTCAACGTCAAGTACCGGGACGACAAGAGCTATCCCTATCTCGCCGTCACCATGGGCGAGCAGTACCCGCGGGTCATGGTCATGCGCGGGGCCAAGCGCAAGGGCACCAGGTACTTCGGCCCGTACAGCCACGCCTGGGCGATCCGCGACACAGTGGACACGCTGCTCCGGGTGTTCCCCGTGCGTACCTGCTCGGCCGGCGTGTTCAAGCGGTCAGGCCAAATCGGCCGGCCCTGCCTGCTCGGCTACATCGGAAAGTGCTCCGCGCCGTGCGTCGGGCGGATCAGCGAGGAGGAGCATCGCGCTCTGGCCGAGGACTTCTGCGACTTCATGGCCGGGCAGACCGCCCGCTTCGCCGGCCGCCTGGAAGCCGAGATGAAACAGGCCGCGCGAGAAGAGGAGTTCGAGCGCGCGGCCCGGCTCCGAGATGACCTGCGAGCGCTTGAGCGCGCCATCGAGAAACAGGCGGTGGTGCTCGGGGACGGTACCGACTGCGATGTGATCGCCCTGGCCGAGGATCAGCTCGAGGCGGCCGTGCAGGTGTTCTACGTACGCGGCGGCCGGGTCCGCGGGCAGCGCGGCTGGGTGCTGGACAAGGTGGAGGACGTGACCCCGGCCGGCCTGGTGGAGCGTTTCCTCGGCCAGGTCTACACGGACGCCCCCACCGATGCCGAGGCGGTCAACGCGGGCATACCGCGCGAGGTCCTGGTGCCTGAGATGCCGCCGGACCCGGCCACGATGACCCAGTGGCTGGTCGAACGCCGCGGCGGCCCGGTCGATCTGCGGGTGCCGCGGCGTGGCGACAAGAAGGCGCTGCTCGAGACCGTGGCCCGCAACGCCGCCCAGTCCCTCGCCCTGCACAAGACCCGCCGGGCCAGCGACCTGACCACCCGGAGCAAGGCGCTGAGTGAGATCCAGGAGGTCCTCGGCCTGGAGGACGCACCGCTGCGGATCGAGTGCTACGACGTGTCGAACCTGCAGGGCACCCACGTGGTCGCGTCGATGGTGGTGTTCGAAGACGGCCTGGCCCGCAAGAGCGAGTACCGCAGGTTCGCGATCAAGGGCACCGGCGGCACCGACGACATCTCCTCGATCTACGAGGTGATCACCCGCCGGTTCCGCCGTTACCTGGCCGAACGCGAGAAAACCGGCGAACTGGACATGCTCGGCGACCCCGAGGCGGCAGAAGACCAAGATCAAGAACATTTGGCCGAACGGGCCGTGGTGGATGCCCCGAAGAAATTCGCTTACCCGCCCAACCTGGTGGTCGTCGACGGCGGCCCGCTTCAGGCCGACGCCGCGGCCCGGGCGCTGGCCGAGCTGGGCATCGACGACGTGGCCGTCTGCGGCCTGGCCAAGCGCCTGGAGGAAGTGTGGCAGCCAGGGGAGGAGTACCCGGTCATCCTGCCCCGAAGCAGCGAAGGCCTGTACCTGCTGCAGCGGGTGCGGGACGAGGCGCACCGGTTCGCGATCAACTACCACCGGCAGAAGCGCGGCAAGGCCGCCACCGCGAGCGCCCTGGACGACGTGCCCGGCCTGGGCCCGGCCCGGCGCACCACGCTGCTCAAGCACTTCGGCTCGGTGCGTAAGCTCGGCGCTGCGAGCGCCGAGGAGATCGCGGAGGTGCCGGGCATCGGCCCTAAGCTGGCCGTTACGATCGCGGGGGTGCTCAGTAGCCTCGGGGGGACGATCCCCCCCAGACCCCCCCTGCTCACGGGGGGGCTGCCCGCCCCCCCGTACCCCCCTGGGGGGGGCTCCCGCCCCCCGAGGCCCGTCTTGCCAGACCCCCCTGGGGGAGAAGAAGGAGAACATGGGGATGGCTGAGGACCAGACGGACATCGTGGTTATCACCGGCATGTCCGGGGCGGGGCGGTCCACCGCGGCCAAGTCGCTGGAGGACCTGGGCTGGTTCGTGGTGGACAACCTGCCGCCCGGCCTGCTGCCTACGATGGTCGACCTCGCGGCCAGGTCCAACGGAGCGGTGTCACGGATGGCCGCGGTTGTTGACGTGCGCAGCCGCGCGTTCAGCACCGACCTGAAGTCGGCGATCAACGACCTGGGCGCGCGCCGGGCCACCGCCCGGGTGGTGTTTCTCGAAGCCGCCGAGGACACACTCGTGCGGCGGTTCGACAGCGAGCGGCGGCCGCACCCGCTGCAGGGCACCGGCCGGGTCACCGACGGGATCGCGGCCGAACGCGAGCTGCTGCGCGAGGTGCGCGGCGACGCCGATCTCCTGATCGACACCTCCCGGCTCAACGTGCACGAGCTCCGCGCCCGAATGCGGAACTTCTTCGGCGGCGGCACCGCGACGGGCGTGCGCCTGTCCATCGTCTCGTTCGGTTTCAAGTACGGCCTGCCGGTCGACGCCGACCTGGTTGCGGACTGCCGTTTTCTGCCGAATCCGTACTGGATCGCCGAACTTGCCCCAATGACGGGGCAGGACGCGCCAGTGCGCGAGTATGTTCTTTCCCAGCCCGGTGCCGAACAGTTTCTGCATTATTACACTGAGTTGCTGCGGGTGGTGTTGCCTGGCTATGAGCGGGAGGGTAAACGGTTCGTGACTCTCGCGGTGGGCTGCACCGGCGGCAAGCATCGTAGCGTGGCCATTGCCGGCCAGCTGGCGACGCGCATTGCGGAGGCGGCTGGGATCGGGACGGTGCAGGTCGTGCACAGGGACCTAGGTCGGGAGTGAGCATCTGGTGACTGGCCTGAGGGCGGTGGCGCTCGGCGGCGGCCACGGGCTGGCGGCCTCGTTGCGGGCCCTGCGCAGGGTGGCTGATGATCTCACCGCGATCGTGACCGTCGCGGACGACGGCGGGTCGAGCGGCAGGCTGCGCCGTGAGTTCGGCGTGCTGCCCCCCGGTGATCTGCGGATGGCGCTGGCCGCGCTGTGCGGGGACGACGAGTGGGGCACCACCTGGAGCAAGGTGGTGCAGCACCGGTTCGGCGGGGACTGCGAGCTGGCCGGCCATGCCGTCGGAAACCTGCTCATCGTCGCGCTCTGGGACCTTCTCGGCGATCCTATCGCGGGCCTGGACTGGGTAGGCCGGCTGCTCGGCACCGGCGGCCGGGTCCTGCCGATGGCCGCGGTGCCGCTCGACATCGTCGCGGAGGTGGTCGGGGCCGACCCGGACAAGCCGGACGAGGTCACCACGATCAGGGGACAGGAGGAATGCGCCACCACGCCGGGGCAGGTCCGATCCATCACGCTGCTCCCCGAAGACCCGCCCGCGGTGCCCGAGGCGGTGCGGGCCGTGCTGGACGCGGACTGGGTCGTGTTCGGTCCCGGGTCATGGTTCACCAGCGTGCTGCCGCACCTGCTGGTGCCCGAACTCGCGGCCGCGCTTCATGTCACCACGGCCCGGCGGCTGCTCGTCCTCAACCTGGCGCCGCAGCCGGGCGAGACGGCCGGATTTTCTCCGCACAAGCACCTGGAAGTGCTCGCCGGACACGCGCCGGCGCTTACCGTGGATGTGGTCCTGGCCGACAGCAAAGCTTCGGACACCGATAACCTCGCCGACTTGGAGAGGGCGGCGGCCATGCTCGGCGCCCGGCTTGAGCGGGCCGACGTGGCCGCGGCGGATGGCACGCCCCGTCATGATCCGAGGCTGCTGGCCGAGACTTACGCAGAGATTTTCGCGAGGTTCCGGGGGTCTGAAGGCTTTGTTCCCCCGGCACGGCACGGCGGGGGGAACCTTGGCGCTCCGGGAGGCCAGTGGCCCGGACAGGCAGCCAGGCAAACGTGGGGGGAGCGACGCGAATGGCGATGACCGGCGTAGTGAAGGACGAACTCAGCCGGGTCCCGGTGCTGAAGCCGTGCTGCCGTCAGGCCGAGGTATCCACGCTGCTCAGGTTCGCCGGCGGCCTGCACCTGGCCGAGGGCCGGGTGGTGGTCGAGGCGGAGCTGGACACCGGAGCGGTGGCCAGGCGGCTGCGGGCCAGCATCACCGAGGTGTTCGGGCACCCGGCCGAGTTCCTCGTGGTCGCGCCGAGCGGCCTGCGGAAGGGAAACCGCTACCTGGTGCGGGTGAGCAAGGGGC
>Ga0302326_10008557_pt1 | contig 22549 bp, 15 predicted proteins | sample Palsa_T0_3_FD_202264 | JGI IMG/M metagenome (GOLD analysis project Ga0302326, IMG submission 202264) | Peat permafrost microbial communities from Stordalen Mire near Abisko, Sweden - Palsa_T0_3 | ecosystem: Environmental > Terrestrial > Soil > Palsa > Peat permafrost | place: Sweden: Abisko... | reverse complement strand
AGCGGTCTGCGTGATTTCCGTTGGCAGAGCCAGTTCGGAGCCGTCCTTAACCACGTACTGGACGACCAGGGAGATTCTGCGATTGGATGGATCTTCCGGATGTTCCGGCGTGCGCAGGTGTTGATCCGCAAATCCACGCACCTGAGCAATCTGATCGGGTCGAACCCCTTCCTCCTGCATCACACGCCTCGTGGCGTTGGCCCGGTCGCACGAGAGGTCGAAATTGTCATAAGCCTTGACTTGCGAATAAGGCTTTGAGTCGGTGTGCCCCTCGATGGAAATCTTGTTGGGAATCTTCCCCAGTTCCTTCGACAGCACCTGCAACAGATCTCGCATTGCCGGCGTGGGCTGCACGCCGCCCAGGTCAAAGAAGGTGCCCTTCGCCGATTCCAGCAACTCAATGCGCAATCCTTCTTCTGTTAACGTGATCTCGATATGGTTCTTGAGCTTATCCTGGGGATCCATGTGGTGGATCGACTTGATGATGGACTCCTTCAGTCTTTGCATGTCGAGCTTCTTCACCGGAACGAAGTCGGACCCATCTTTGTTATTCCCCACGTTTTTAGAAGAGCCTCGCGGATCCCTGAAGTAGCCGCCCACAGCAACCTGGACTTCTTTGCTGGCGCTCAATAACCAAAGCACAATGAAGAGTGCCATCATCGCGGTCACGAAATCGGCGTAAGCCACCTTCCAGGCGCCGCCATGGTGGCCACCGTGAATCGCCTTCCGTTTGATGATGATGGGCTGTATCGAGTCTGCCACGTTTTCTCTTCCCCTGGATCGTTATGCCGCAACTTCCGTTGGAACTGAGTCATCCTTTTCGCGGCAGGCTTTCTCCATCTCCTGAAAGCTGGGCCGCACATGCTCTGGGATGGCGCGTCGTCCCATTTCAACCGCAAGAATCGGAGATATCCCTTTGATGAAAGAGAGCATAATGACGCGCAGGACGTGGTAGTAAGCGTGTTCGTCGTCGACAATCTTGGCCATATTTGACGCGAGCGGACCTACCATTCCATAGCACAGAAGGATTCCCAGGAAGGTACCCACGAGCGCTGCCGCGACTTTGTGGCCAATCACTTCCGGGGGTCCACCGAGAGCGCTCATGGTGATTACGACACCCAAAACTGCCGCCACAATTCCCATGCCTGGCAATGCGTCAGCTGTCGCGCTCAGTGCGGCCACCGGCTGTGTCGCACTCATGTGATGGGTTTCCATGTCCAGTTCCATCATTTGATCCAGATCAAAGGCAGACGCACCTCCGGTAACAGCCATGCGCAGGGTGTCGCACACGAAGTCCCGAATGTGGTGGTCCTTGAGGAAAAATGGGTATTTGGAGAACAGCGGACTTTTTTCCGGGTCCTCAATGTCACCCTCGATCGCCACCAGTCCATCTTTACGCGACTTGTTGAAGAGGGCGAACATCATCTTGAGGGTGTCGAGGTAGAGCTTTTTCGACATCTTGGAACCGGACAGAATGCCGGTGAGGCTGCCGAGGATTTTTTTCAACACGCGAACCGGATTCGCAGCTATCGTCGCGCCGATCGCCGCGCCGGCGATGATTACAAACTCCGACGGCTGCATGAGAACCAGCAGCGGACCCTTTTCCATTAGGAATCCGGCCAGAACCGCGCCGATAACGATGAGAATTCCAATGATCGCAAACATGTGCCTTGTTCTCCCGCGACAACCGGTGCCTGAACGTAAGACAGGTCTTTGCTTAAATTGACAAGACGGTCCGCCGCCCAGAAACTGGAGCTTCGGCTTTCTATCGGCACGTTGGGGAGAGTTTTCTAGCGCCGAAAGCACGCTTTTCGGGGTAATGGCATGGGTTTGTCACCGCGTATTGCGATCCGAAAAACTGCCGGACGGTAGGCTGGCAGACGGGTTACCGGGCGTGCTGTAGCGACACCGTCGATGCAACCACCACCAGGTCCACACGCCGGTTCATCTGGCGGCCTTCCGGAGTCGCGTTGTCGGCAACCGGCCGATATTCCCCATAACCCGCCACCGAGACTTTCTTCGGATCGATTCCGGAGTCGTCGACCAGCAGCATCAGCACGGCCATGGCGCGGGCGGTTGACAGCTCCCAGTTGGAGCGGAACTCAGCGGTGTGGATGGGCTGGTCGTCGGAATGGCCTTCCACGCGGAGATCCAGGCCATGTTGCGCGAGGACCGTGGCAATACGCCGGATTTTGCCGGCGGCTCCAGGCAACAAGACGGCTTGCCCGCTGTTGAAAAAGCCCAGGTCTTTCAGGCTGACGACAAATCCCTCCGGCGTCACCGTCATCACAACCTCGTGATTCCGAATCTCTTCGCCGATGGCGGCATTCAACTGTTGGCGCAGTTCGGCAAAATCTACTGCCGTTCCGGCTGACAGGGTGTCTTGCTCGGCATTCCCTGTCGAAATAGGCAGGGGCCCCGAAGTTGCGTCCGAGGGCACCTTGGAATCCGACTCCCTGCCTGGAATCTTGTCTCCAGAAAATGCTCCCATCTGTTGGAAGCCGATGTGGATGGCCTTGGAGACCTTTTGCACCGTCTGATTGTCACGGTACGAGGTTGCGAACAGCACGACAAAGAGCGCGAAAAGCACAGTGATCAGATCCGCGTAAGAAACCAGCCAGCGATCGTGATTCGCGTGCTCTTCGAGATGTCTTCTTCTTCTCATTGAAGGGTCAGTTTGGCCGCAGCGCGCTTGGGAGGCGAAGCCAGATAAGTGTTCAGCTGCATCTCCAAGGCGCGGGGGTTCACTCCTTCAAGGATGGAGAGCACGGCTTCCAGCGTCATCTCCTGAATCACTTGCCTCTCGCGCAGCCGGATTCTCAGCTTTCCGGCCCAGGGCAGGAAGAGCAGATTTGCCGAGGCAACGCCATAAATGGTTGCAACGAACGCAACCGCGATGCCTCTGCCAACTTCATTGATGTCGTGGAGGTGTTGCATGACCTGGATTAGCCCCATCACAGCACCGAGAATGCCGATGGTTGGAGCAAAGCCTCCGGCAGACTCGAAGACTTTCGGAATCCGCTCTTGCTTCTCGCCCTCGTATTCGATTTGCAGCTCCATCATCTTGCGCAGGTCGATGGCGCTTACGCCGTCAATCGCAAGCATAAGACTTTCCCTGAGAAACGGGTCTTGAATCTTGGCCAGCTCCGCGTCCAGAGAGAGAAGCCCTTCGCGGCGGGCCTTGTAAGCGTAGCGCAGCAGATTCTGCACCAGCGAATCCGGCTCCGGCTCTACGCTCAGAAAGACATTTTTCAGCTGGACTACTGCCTGAATCACGATGCGCAGAGGGAACTGCACCATCACGGCGCCGATGGTACCCCCAAAGACGATCAAGGCCGCGGTGGGCTGCAGCACTTGTGCCAGCTTGCCGCCCTCCATCAGCAAGCCGAGCCCAATCCCGGTGAGCGCGATGGCTATGCCACCGATGGTGCTCTTATCGACTCTCACCTTCATCATGTCCACTCATCGGAGCAGGAGCAATTAGATTGTCCATCTGCACAAAATCGCGAAGCTGCGGTTTGCTTCCGGTTCTCGATCTGCAGGCGTGGCCACGATTGCGATCTGCGGATTTTGCCTGGATGTGACCCTCCTGGAATTCCAGCCTTCCCGGTGATTCGAGTGCCATCGACAGGTTTTTCCTTCTATCGGCATGTACGCCTCAAGTTTTCATGGATGGTCCTATTGTGCAGGCCGTGCCCACGAAAGTTGCACTCTAACGGCCAAAGTCCAAATCTTATCAACTTGCATCTAGACGTTTAAAATGAGGTATCTAGGATTGGGCTGACGGGTTAACCTAATCGCTTTAGTGGGCAATTGTTGCCCATGTAGCAAGCAGCCGGTGCAGAAAGTGCCTAGAAGCCGTTGAAACCTGTGGAGCCACCTGCCGATTAGGGGCTCATGCACACCTCCGGGCTCGCCAAAGAGCCGCTTCCCAGTTGCGGCCCAGATCCTGTAGCCATGACTCTCAAAAAGGAAGAGGCCAACGAATCGTCCCCCTCTGCCCGACCGCGGCCATTTCGCGAACGCAGGCGCACGCGCCCGCTCGACGAATCGCGGCACGAAGCCCTGGATTCGGTAAATCAGCTGCTGGTCAACTATGAGAAGACCATCCTTCAGCTCGGCGAAGCGGAAGAGAGGTACCGTGCCATCTATGACGATGCTCTCGTCGGCATGTTTCGCGTAAGTCCGGCTGGCCGCCCCATGAGCTTGAATCGCAAGATGGCGCAGATCTGCGGCTACGAAGCCCCGGAGCAGTTTCTCTCCGAAGTGTCGAACGTTGCGCATCGATTTCTGATAGATCCTGAAGAGCTTGAACAGTTGAGAAGCTCGCTTGAATCGGGGGGCATGGTAGCCGGCGTCGAGGCGCAGGCGTGCTGTCAGGATGGCGGAAAGAAATGGCTGTCACTCAACATCAGGGTGGTGCGAAGTGCCGACGGCGCGGTTGCGCATTTCGAGGGCACTGCGGAAGACATCACGGAACGCAAGATTGGCGAGCAGCGGCTCGAATTCCTGGCCTACTACGACGCGCTCACGGGACTGCCCAACCGGACGCTCTTTGACTTGCAGCTTGCCGATCTGCTTTCCGATGCGCGTCGAGAAAGCAAGAGCGCTGCACTTCTGCTGTTTGAATTTGGCCGCTTCAAAATCATGAACGATTCCTTCGGCCACTCATTCGGTGACCACCTTCTGCAGGAAACCGCGGAACGGATCAAGAGGAGCGTCGGGGAGAACGGAATTGTGGCGCGCGTCGGTGGCGGCGAATTTGCGATTGTGCTGGCGAATATCCAGGACGCCCGCAACGCGATGGCAACGGCTCAAAGAGTTATCGACGAGATGACCGCCAAGTTTTCGATCCTGGGCCATTCGATGAACATTTCATTCAACATTGGAGCCAGCATCTTTCCTGAGCACGGCAAGGAAGGCGACGAGCTGATGCAGAATGCGGACGTTGCTTTGTACTCCGCCAGACAAGAAGGCCCGAACCATGCCAGGCTCTTCACGGATGAGATGAACGTGCCAATCATGGAGCAGTTGACGCTGGAGAATAGCCTGGGACTGGCTCTGGACAGGAACGAACTGTTTCTGGTGTACCAGCCGCAGGTAAACATTCGCACCCAAACTATCACGGGGCTGGAAGCGCTGCTGCGCTGGCAGCATCCAAAGCTGGGACTTGTTCCTCCAAACAAATTTATTGGCATTGCAGAGCATAGCGGCATGATTGTGGCCATCGGAGAATGGGTGCTGAGAACCGCTTGCTCCCAGGCCCGGGCGTGGCAGGACGCGGGAGTTCCCGCGGTGCCGATTGCAGTTAACGTGTCTGCCGTACAGTTTCGCCAACAGGACTTCCCCGACCTCGTCCGCCGCGTTCTGGAAGAGACTGGCCTCGATCCGAAGTATCTTGAGTTGGAACTGACGGAGAGCCTGTTGCTCACCAACGCCGACGTGATGTTCTCGATTCTGCAGGATCTTCGCGAGATGGGAGTGAAGCTGGCGATTGACGATTTTGGGACGGGCTACTCAAGCCTCAGCTATCTGCGGCAGTTTCATGTCAACCGGCTCAAGATCGACCGCTCCTTTGTTCAGGATGTGGCTGCAAATCCAGACGACGCTGCGATCGCCATCGCCATTATCAATATGGCCAAGGCGCTGAACCTCGAAGTGCTTGCCGAGGGCGTGGAGACTGAGGCGCAGCTATCCTTTTTGCGCGGACAGGATTGCTTTGACGTTCAAGGTTACTACTTCAGCAAGCCGTTGGCGGTTGGCAAGATCGTTGAACAGTTGACGCGCAAATCGATCGAACCGGCTGCGACTGCGCTCGTGGCTTAAGCTTCTCGTAGACCACAAATGGATAGAGCATAAAGATAGAATCATCCCGTGAGTCAATTACCTTCTCCGGCTGTTCAATCCATGACTCGAGATGCGCTTGCGCACCACCAGGCGGGGCGTCTGAACGAGGCTGAGCATATCTATCGCCACGCTCTGGAGATCGATCCGAACAACGCGGATTGTCTGCACCTGCTGGGGATGATCGCATTTCAAACTGGAGACAATGCAGCGGCGGCCGAACTGATCCGCAAGGCCATTGCAATTCACAAGACGGCCGCGTCGTATTATTCCAATCTCGGAAATGTGGTTCAAGCTGACGGGAGGCTCGACGAAGCCGAGGCGTGCTATCGCCAGGCGTTGGAACTCAAGCCGGATCAAGCCGAGGTCTACTTGAATCTGGGTCACGTGCTCAAGGCGCGAGGAGACGTCGATGCCGGTTTAGCCTGCTATCGGCGCGCTCTGGCCCTGAAGCCTGCACTAGCCGAGGCCCGCGCGGCCGAGGCGATGGCCCTTCTTCTGCAAGGAGATTTTGCCGCTGGCTGGCCGCACTTTGAGTCGCGGTGGCAAACGCAGGATTACGACACACAGCAGCGGAACTATCCGCAGCCGCTATGGCGTGGCGAGCGTTTATCTGGACGCCTGCTCATCTGGGGCGAACAAGGCGTCGGCGACGAAATCATGTTTGCTGGACTTGTTCCGGATGTCGTTCAAGCCGGCCAACGCTGCGTGCTGGATTGCGATCCGCGCCTGAAGCCGCTGTTTGCCCGTTCGTTTCCTGATGTTGATGTGGTTTCAGGTTTTGGGCCGGACCGCGATTCGGAATTGGACATCGCCGCGCATCTGCCGAGCGGTAGCCTGCCTGGGCTTTTCAGAGCGACTCGCGAATCCTTTGCTGCCACTACTTCGCCTTACCTGATTGCTGACCCCATAGAGCGAGAGAAATTCCGCGCGAAGTATCACGATGGCCGCTTGCTGGTGGGGATTGCCTGGCATACGAGGAACAGGAAGTCAGGGCGGGTCCGTTCCATCGAGCTGTCGATGTTCGCGCCCCTTTTTTCGCTATCGGGAATCCAATGGGTGAGCTTGCAGTACGGGGATCACGACGATTTGCAGCGTCAAGCTAATGCGACACGCGCGCCTCTGCTCTTTGATCGCGAAGTCGATCAGTTTACCGATATCGATGGCTTCGCTGCTCAGGTCGCGGCGATGGACCTCGTCGTCACCATTGACAACTCGACGGCACATCTGGCGGCAGCCCTCGGCGTCCCAACCTGGCTCCTTTTGCCATTCGCGCCTGATTGGCGATGGCTTGTGAGCGGCGACGTCAGCCCATGGTATCCAACCATGCGACTCTTTCGGCAAGATCGTATTGGAGACTGGCATTCCGTGCTGCAACGAGTCGAGAGCGCTCTGACCACTGACTTGAAAACGCGCACCTGCTGGAGGCCATGACCACCCTCGTGGCTGAGATACACTTCAAGCCGTGGAGGGTTTCCGTTGTCCGGTGTTGGCGTACATCTGAAGCTGTTTTCGAAATCATCGAATCGCATCGCGGTGACTGCAATCTTTTTCTGCGTTGGAGCATGCGCAGCGGCGGCACAGATGCCGACGAAGGACGTGCCTGCTCCCGCCAGCACAAGGGATTCCGAGAAGACGCCAACCAACCTTGCGGCCATCGAATCTGACTTGCGTCACGAATCCGAGCTTCACCCGGAGTCCGCGCCTATTCTTTACAAGCTTGGTCTGGTGCTGCGCCAAGAAAACAAAGCGAAGGAGTCTCTGCAAACCTATACGCAGGCGGCGCAACTGCAAAAGCCGAATGCCGAACAACTCCGTTCGGTCGCATTGGACTATGTGCTGCTTGAAGACTACGACGATGCCGTTCACTGGCTGCAGATTGCGGTATCGTTCGACCCTGAGAACACGGATGTGCTCTATAGCCTTGGACGCTGCTTATATTCGCAGAACAAGTACCCCGAAGCTGCGGAGATGTTCCTCCGTGTACTCAAGATCAAGCCGGATCATCTGAAGGCCGAAGAAAACCTTGGCCTCATTTATGATTTCGCCAGCCAGCCGGAGAAGGCGGAGATCGCCTTTCGCAAAGCCGCAATGTGGGCCGGCGATGAATCAACAGATGAATGGCCTTTTCTCGATCTGGGCGGATTTCTTCTGGATCAAAACAGAGCGGCTGAAGCGGCGCCGTTCCTGCGGCGCGCCGCGACCATCGCAACAAAATGCACAACGTGCCATGAAAAGTTGGGACGGGCGCTGGTGGCCACAGGCGATTTAAGCGGCGGCTTGAAAGAACTTGAAGCCGCTGCGCTGTTGGACCCTAAAAATCCCAAGATGCACTTCCAGCTTGGACTCGCGTACCGCGCGGCGGGCAATTTGGAGAAATCGCGCGCCGAGTTTGCGCTTAGCCAGTCTCTCTATGGGGAGCACAGCCAGGACTAAGCACTGTGCCGCTGTTTGCGAATCAATGCTGTGCGCTCTTGGCAGGCAGCGTATTGGTGCTCGATGCGGCCGGCTCGTCCACTTGAATTTGCCGGTCGCCTTGTACATGCGTGAGCGTTTGTACAATTCCGCGGGGCCAGCGAATCTCAATGCTATCTGCCACGGCGCTCGCGCCCATGCCAAAATGCACGCGCGGATCGCTTGCCGAGAGATAACCGCTTGAGGTTGTCGCGGTAACCCATTGCGGTCCCGTCGCGGTTGTCAGCTTCACCACCGCCCCAATGCCATCGCGATTGCTCTTGTGCCCGGTGAGATGAAGCGTGATCCAATGATTTGCGGTTGCTGTTTCGTTGTGCAAAATATGTGCGGGACCGCCGTTGGTGGTGACGACAGCATCCATTCGGCCATCGTTGTCAATGTCGCCGATGGCCATGCCGCGGCCCACCCAGGCTTGATGAAAAACGTCTCCCGAAATCGATGACACGTCCACGAATTTCTTGCCTTCGTTGCGGATCAGCAGCATCGGTTCGCGATAATGAAGCTGCGGATTGATGGTCTCAATGGTGTCAAGATCGTGGCCTTGCGCAATGAGGAGATCTTTCCATCCATCGTTGTCGTAGTCCATGAATCGCAAGCTCCAGCCAGAGTGAAAGAGGGTCATCGCGCCGACTCCGTTTACGAGGGACGCGTAGTCGAAGGCGCCATCGCGATTGTTGCGATAGGTGGCATATCTTTGATTGGCAAGATTGGTTACAACGATGTCTGGCCAGCCGTCGTTGTCGTAGTCAGCAAAGTCCACGCCCATACCGGCGTATGTCTGCCCTTCGGCGTTGACGGCCACCTCTGACTCGAGGCCTACTTCCTCAAACGTGCCGTTAGGCTTCTGATGAAAGAGAAACTCAGGCATGGAGTCATTGGCGACATATAAGTCCATCCGCCCGTCACGATCATAGTCAGCAAATGCGATGCCCAGAGCCTTCGCCGGTTTATCGAGCCCAAGCTTGTGCGATACTTCGGTGAAATGGCCGTTGCCATCGTTGTGATATACGAGCATGGTGATGGGTTGAAACACGTCTGGATGGCAGTAACCGCGATAACCCTCGCGATGCTCGCCGCACCAGACGTCTTCCCAATCCCACGTTACATAGCGATCCACAACGAGGTCGAGTAAGCCGTCATTATCGAGATCGACCCACGCGGCAGACGTGGACCATCCGCTGCCGCCGACGCCGGCCTTCTCCGTCACGTCGGTGAAGGTGCAGTCTCCATTGTTGTGATAAAGACGGTTGCCGCCGTAGCCGGTAACGAACACATCTTCGTATCCGTCGTTGTCGTAATCGGCAACGGCCACGCCCATGCCGTAGCCAACGCCCTTCAATCCAGATTTCTCCGTAATGTCCTCGAAGGTTCCATCGCTCTTCTGGTGGTACATGCGATTCCAATATTCAGGCCCGGTCTTTTGTGGAATGAAACCCTTGGGCGTTGGATCGCCGTAGGGCGCGCCGTTGACAAGGTAAAGATCGAGCCGGCCATCGTTATCGCAATCGAAGAGCGCCACACCGGAGCCCATCGTCTCAATCAGGTATTTGCGCGATGTGTGCGGAGCCTGGTGCAGGAAATGTACGCCGGCCTTCTCTGTGATGTCGACGAAGTTGCCAGGTACTGGCGCTTGCGCTGCAGCGGCACCGCAAGCGATGCCTGCCAAAAACATTGTCGAGGCGAGGATGTTGCGACGTATGCGCACAGGTTTCATTCGCTCAAAAACTCCGCGACCATGTTTATGCTCTTCAGTCTCATGGCGCGCCGTTCTTCATCGTAACTCGCCCGACGTGCCGGCTGCGCTCTTCAGCTTCTGTAATTCGTCGGCCGCGCGCTTCGCGTCGTCGTTACGGTTCAGCATCTTGTACGCACGTGTCAATTGAAAGTACGCGCTCTGCTTCATGAAATCGGACGGCTCCTCAGCCAGACTCTTTTCAAGCCACGATACCCCTTCTTCAGCGTGCCCCGTAGCAACCAATCCGCGTCCCAGATAAAACGAAATTGACGCAGATGGTGCGCTCTCTTCCGCTGCATGACGCAACAAAGTCACACCGCGCTGTGCATCGCCTCGCTCCACTTGGATCTTCCCAAGGTTATAAAGCGCGTTCGAGTTTCGCGGGCTCAGCTTCAGCTCGGTTTCGTAGGCATGCGTGGCATCGTCAAACCGGCTGAGGCGCTGATAGGTGTCTCCGAGCGCCTCATATAGGTCGGAATTGTTCGGCTGCTTTCCGATCGCCTTCTGATATTCGGCAACTGCGTTTTGCCAGTCCCTGGACTCGGAGTACACCTCTCCGAGTGCGCGATGCACACGCCAGGAATCCGGATCGAGCGCGGTGAGCGCACGATAGCTCTCCTGAGCAACCAATGAGTGGGCCCGCCCGCGGTAATCGAGAACGTTCGGATCCTTGGGGCTGAGCGTAGCCGCGCGATCCAGTGGCGCGACTGCTTCATCCGGATGCCCTGCGCCAAGCTCTGCAATCCCCAGCCAGGTCAGAGCCTCTACACTGTCAGGCTGCGTCACGAGTTCCTGCTTGAGCGAGGCGGTCGCGGCATCCAGTTTGTTTATCTGGTATTGCGCAATGCCGAGAAACATGTGAGCACCCGGCGCGTCCGGGTTGAGTTCCAGTGCCTTTGAGAGCGCACCCTCCGCTTCTTCGATTTTTCCTTCGCGCAGTTCAGACATGCCGAGTCCCAGGTAGGCATCGGGGGATTCAGGGGCTGCCAGCGTTGCCTGCCGGAAAAGTTTTTCTGCCTCGGAGGCGTTGCCCTGATGCATGGCGGCTGCTCCGCTCTGCATCAGACGCGCTGCATCGGAAGTGGAATCGGCTGGCGCGGTCTGCGCATGCAGACTGCAAAACAAGAGACACGGGACAAGCAGGATCAGAGCGAACGGAGACTGCCGGGTTTCTGTGGATAAAATCATGACTCGCTTCCGATAAAGTTCGAATGGTAACAGACAACAGGATCTAAACCGCATCTGGATTTCAGGTGGTGAGTCAGATCGAAAGATCATTCCTCAGGGGCTCAAGCCCCGGTTCATTTTGCTGCGCGTAAGGTACGGGCTGAAGCCGGTTCTCTTCAATATGACCCGCTACTGGATTCCAGGCGCCTAGCGGTCCGAATCGAATCTATTGACTCTACGCCCTTTTTATTGACGCCGGCGCAGGGCTGTGCGAGCGTGATCCGCACAGTAAAACAGCTGCACCGTTTCTGTGCATTGTCGCGTTCATGCCGGCAACATCCTGGTTTTGTTGCCGTTATGCGAGGGAGCACAGTTAAGCAGGAGGAAAATGCCGTATGTTTTCGATTTTCGGTGAGGGCCTGGGCTGCGATTTCGAGCGGGGTTTTTGCGGATTGGCAGCGGCGGCGGGTCATGCTCGGGGCTCCGGAAGTTGGCTTTTCGTTGATCTGTTTCGATTGTGCGCCAACGGGTCGTAATTATCTGCAACCCCCCAGAACAATATTTTTGGCGCGTGGTCTGCACTATGCGGGCTCATTGCGGGCTTATCGACCCACGCTGCCTAAATACCGGTCTAGCCAGTCGAAGCAAGGCTTTTACCAGCAGCGAGCGCTGCTCGGTTACGTCGTGCGGAGTTTCCAGGATTGTGTGGCTTTTGTCTGCCGCGGGCGTACCGATCATTTGGAGCATGCGATTCTGGGCTTTGTCGACAGGCAATGTGTGATCGTAGCGGCCGTTGACCATGAGGACGGGCTTCTTCATGCGCGGGATAAATACTTATTCGGGAAGCTATTTGCTAAGCCCTACACGCCGCAACAGGTCGTCGAAGCGGGGGTCGGACCGCAATGGATCCAGGCATGGATCGATCTTTAGATAAACAAGGCCCACGTCATGCGTGTTGTAAGCTTCTTCAAGCGATTTGAATGCTTCCTGCTTCTCTCCCAAGCCGGTATAAACAAGCGCAATTTCATATCTGCCCACGCCATCTTTGGCAACATCCTCTTCCAATTTGGCAATGGTCTTGCGGGCCGCGGCTACCTGGCCTGCGCGAGCATAGGCGTTGCCCAGATGACCCAGGGAATCCGGCCCATTTCCCGACTTCAGAAACTCGCTGATCGACTCCGCGTACATTCCCTTTTCGGCGTAGACATCTCCGAGGAGAAAGCTCCAATCGGGCGGATTGATATCAAGTCCGCGAACTGTTTTGACGAGCGACAGCGCCTGGTCATATTGGCGCGAAAAGTAGTCGATGAACCCTTCGTAGTGAAACGACCGGCCGGAAACAGGATCGAGGTCCACACCTCGCGCTACTTCCGCAAGGGCTTCGTGGGGCTGACCGGTTCGCACCAGGTAAAACGCATATTTCTGGTGGACAATTGCCGAGTTTGGATTCAGTTCCAGCGCTCGATGGAACTCCGTTGCCGCGGCCGTCCAGTCCCAATCCAGTGTCATGGCGGTATTGGCAAGTTCGGTGTGACCTTCGGGCAGCGATTCATCCAGGTCAATCGCTTTGGTCGCTTCGGTTTTCTGCGTTGAGAATGCCTCTTTATAGCCCATTCTTCCTGACTCGCCGAGGCGGCCATAGCAGTTGGCCAATGCCGCATGGGCCTGTGCGTAGTTTGGATTCCTGGCGACGGCTTGAGTGAAATAGCCGATCGCGCTGGTGCAGTCGTCGGCATCCAGCAGAAGCATCCCGTGCAAATACAAGTCCTGGGCCACCGGGTCAATGGGACGGCTCCGGGCCAGGCGCGCCTGCTCCTGCGGCGTCACCTTGGTGCTGATCTCATCCGCAATCGCCTGTGCCACTTCTCCTTGCAGCACCAGAACGCTGGTCATGTCGCGGACATACGTATGCGCCCAGATGGGGCGATCGGTTCGGGCGTCGATCAACTGTGCGCTGATGCGCACCTGGTTGCCCTCGCGCTGGACGCTCCCTTCCACGACTCCTTCCACCGCCAGTTCATGGGCGATTTCAGGAAGGGTCTTCTTTGTGCCCTTGTAACTCATGGCCGATGTGAGGGAAATCACGCGAAGGGTGGAAACCTGACCAAGGTCGTTGATCAACTCCTCGGTCATGCCGTCGGCAAAATACTCCTGGCCCTGATCCCCCGAGACGTTGGCAAGCGGCAGAATCGCGATGGAGCGAATCTCTGAACGTGCATGAGAATCGCCGTACCATTTCCTGAAGCCCAGGTAGCCGATTGCGGAAAGGAGGACGATACCAACGGCGGCGGCGGCAAGGGTGCGGGTCGCTGGTCGCCGTTTCTCCCCTAGGAGGGGGGGGATCGGGGCTACAGACGTCTCGGGCTTCTCGCCTCGCGGTGTTTGAACAGGACCGGTTTGAATCGGGACGATACTTTGTCCGGCTAGTTCCGGGGTTGAATGTGGGACGGCAGTGAGTGGGAGAAGTTTGCCTTCCGGCCTCGCCGGCGGCTTTGGCGTTTCGAAGATGAACCTGGGCACATACGATCCGCTTGGAAGCTCAATGCGGACGGCCTGCTCTTCCTCTGTTTCCAGGTAATACTGCGCCAGCCTTTTTCGAACCTCGGTGGCCTTCACCCGGACGACCGAATCGCTTCCGGTGTCATAGTTCACCGGGCGTCCGAACATCTCGGCCCCGATCATCCGTTCCCGCAGACTGTCGACCTCCCCTGCCAGTGCATGTTCCACAATCAGTTGCAGGAAGTCCTGGGTGCGTTTGCTGCCTGCGAAGGCATGGGCGCTGATTACCTGTTGCAAGTGGCGTCGCACCAGTCCGATTTGCGAAGGACTAAGTACGCCTGACCCCAGGGGTTGGTCGGCAGTGGACATAACGTGCTCAGGCTCCCATTGGCACCCAACTATATCACCAACCCTCCAAACGTGGCCTAACCGGTCTGAATTGACCACCCAATGATCCCGATAAAGTGTTGTAGAATAACGATTTACTTCCAACAAACGGTCTGGCAAACCGTTAATAGCGTTGCGCGTCGTGTGTTGCCGGTGGTGGAATTTGCACGCTGCCCGAGTAGGGGGAATCTCCGCTTCATCAGGCAAACGTTTACTTGAAGAACAGATTTCGACCCCTTTTATGGTGCAATTTGGAGCTAAGCCACGGGTTTCCTAGTTCGGGGTGGAAAAGAGACTTAGCGGGTGCTTTTTCAAAAAGCACCAACGGAAGTGGAAGAGTCTACTGAAAATGGAAAGTAGTTCTCCGGTAATCGTTTACTCAAAGAGAACCACCTGAATCACTTTAGGGTCCGGCGGAAGAGCAATTGCACGGGCACCGTGAGCGAACGAGGAACACAGGAATATTTGATCGGTCCATTGTCGTAGTCGTTGAACTTTCAGGAGGAAGCAATGAGCAAGTTTCTACGCAGTTACGGTCTGGCCTGCCTGCTGGCGCTGGCCATGTCGGCAATGTCGGTGGTTTCGTTCGCACAATCCACGCGCGGCAGTCTGGCGGGCAGCGTCAGCGACAGTTCCGGTGCTGTCATTGCGGGCGCCAAGGTTGTCGCCGTTGCGGTTGAGACCGGCGTCACCAACGAGACAGTGTCCACATCTTCCGGAGGTTACCGTTTTCCGGAATTGGCCATCGGACGCTACAACGTGACCGTGACCGCTGCCGGCTTCAGCGTAGCCGCGGAAAAGGGCGTGCTGATCACCATCAACTCGACAGCCGCGTTGAACGTTACCCTGAAGCCCGGCGCCGTCAGCGAGACTGTGAGTGTAGACGCCAGCTCGCCGGTCGTTGAGAGCGAGACTTCGGATATCAGCGGCACCATCTCGAAACAGCAGATTGAAGATTTGCCTCTCGCGGTTGACGCAGGCGTCGGAGGGCTTCGATCTCCTGAAACTTTCACTTTCCTTGTACCCGGCACCACGGGGCCCGGCTCAGCCGGTGGCCAGTCGAACGGCGGTCTCAATAACAACGGCGTATTTCAAATGAAGATTTCCGGCGGCCAAAGCTACGGCGCCGAGGTAATGCTCGATGGAGCCAGCATCACCCGCAGCGAGAATGGATCGTCATTCGACGAAACCTCGCCTTCGATCGAGGCGCTGCAGGAGTTCAAAGTCACGACTTCTTCACCGTCGGCGGAGTTCGGCCGCACCACCGCAGGTTTTGAGAGCTTCGCTACCAAATCCGGAACTAACCTCTTTCATGGAACCGGCTTCGCCATCATCAAAAATGCGGCTTTCGACGCCAACCCATGGTTCAGCAATGGCGACTACAAATACTATGGCTGCACCGGCAACAGCAATCTGAACATAAGCTCCGGCTGTGCAGGCTATTTGAGACAGCCGGACAGTAAATACGATTACGGCGGCAACTTCGGTGGGCCGGTGCTCATTCCCAACCCATTCAGAAGAGGGAAAAGTCTTTACAACGGAAAGGATAGGACCTTCTTCTTCTTCACATGGGAAAACTTCAAGTGGATACTGGGCGGGTCCACGGTGGCCACCGTTCCCACCACAACGGGCGGCACTTCCGGCGTGGGAGAGCAGGGCGGCGACTTCTCCGCATTGCTGGTGGAAGGCGGTGGCCCGACCACTCAACCCACCTTGCCAACAAACCCCTGCACCGGAGACCCGATCCTGCAGAATCAGATATTCGATCCGGCTACTCAAAACTCGAATATAACGGCCACCAATCCAACTGGAACTCCGTGCGCCCTTCCGTTTGCGGGAAACATCGTTCCTGCAAATCGATTCAGCGGCGCGGCGAAAGCGCTGATGGCAGGACTACCGGCGCCCAACCAGACTGCAACTCTGAATGCTCCCTGGGGCTTCTATAACAATTACGCGAGCAGCGCTATTACCCCGACTTACAACACCACCTACACGGTCCGCATCGACCAGACGCTCACCGAGAAGAACAAGATCTTCGGCTCCTACAGTTCCCGTGACAACTTCAGCGTCCACAGCCTCGCAAACCTTCCCCAGCCCTTCGACGACACGGCCTATCCGCAGGACTTTGAAACCCATTACATACGTCTGGGTTGGGACTACTCCATATCGCCCACCCTGCTCAACCACCTGAACGTCGGCTACAACCGCACCAACAGCAAGAATTTCGCCTCAAGCATCGGCGCGGGCCGAACCCTTACCGCGGCAGGCGCTCCCAACTTCTATTCCAACGCCTTCCCGATTGTTAATTTCGACGGCTTTGATAGTTTTTCTCCATGGATGATCGGCCAAGGCGGAGACAACATCGACAATGGGCTCAGAGCCAACGAAATTGTCGATTGGGAGAGGGGCCGAAACAGCTTCAAGTTCGGCGTGGATTGGCGTCATCAGCAGTACACGGTTGAAGACGTCAACATTCCCAACCTCACCTTCTATCACGGCGAAACCTCAGCGGCGGCTGTGGGCGGAAACTTTCTGGCCAGCGGCAACAGCTTTGCCAGCTTCCTGCTGGGCGACGATGCCGTTGCCAGCCAGACAATTTTCAACCACAATCCCCGTTGGAATTCACACTATTACGCGTTCTTCGTTCAGGACGACATGAAAGTCTCGCCCAACCTGACGCTGAACCTTGGATTCCGATATGACGTTGATGTGCCTCGCCACGAGGCCTTGAACGATACCTCGAACCTGAGCCTTACGGCTCCTGATGCCCTCGCGGGCGGCTTACCGGGCGCTCTTGTGTTCGGCACCAACTGCAATTGCAACAGTGCGTGGACCGACACATGGTACAAGGATTTCCAGCCCCGCCTTGGCTTCGCATATGTGCTTCCAAACACTAAAGGAAAGCTGGTGCTGCGCGGCGGCGGAGCCTTGATTTCCGGCCCGCTGCAATATGACGATTTTGGCGCCAGCATGGATGCCGGCTTCACGCAAGGCCGTCAGACCGGATCGGTGAACAACTTCACGCCCGCCTTCCAACTGGATTCCGGCTATGGCCTGTGGACGCCCGCATTTTTCGCGCCCAACACCGACCCTACCCAATTGACCGCTCAGAACGGGGTGGGCACCTTTACCAACGTCGGCGGCGAGCTGATCCAGAACGGCTCAGGCAGGCCATCGTTGACTAACAACTGGAGCCTTCAACTTCAGGATGAATTGGCCCAGGATCTTATCTTGACGGTTGGCTACATCGGGCAAAGCGCCGAGCATCTACACTCCACAGACATCTCGAATGTCAACAACATCTCGCCCGCAGACTTCGCGTATGGCGATCACCTGAACGATCCCACCGAAGACATTCCTGAGGGTGGTTCAATGTCGTTCACGCCCGAGGGCAGCGGCTCTCCGGTTACCGTCACTGCTCCTTATCCAACGTTCGCGGGAGTTATTTCGCAGGCGCTCCGTCCCTATCCGCAATACGGCTACATAGCCGACGACTGCTGCCTGGAAAACCGCGGACACTCCTCGTACGACGCGATGATCGTATCGCTCAATCGCCACTTCCGTCAGGGGTTCAACCTTCAGGTGTCCTACACATGGGCCAAAAACATCACCGACGCGGACTCTGAAATTGGCCAGGGCGACCGCGGAGTTCAAGCCCAGAACTCCTCCAACTATCGGGACGAGAAGGCGATCAGCATACAGAACATCCCGCAAACTCTTTCCATCAGTTACCTCTACCAGCTTCCGTTTGGAAAAGGCCGGGCATACTTGAATCAAAGCGGCGTCCTGAACGCAATCATCGGCGGGTGGGAAATTGGAGGCATTCAGCGCTACGAAAGCGGGCAACCTCTCTCTTTCGGATGCGCAACCGGAATTAATGCGCTGGGGAACTATACCGGTGTAGGCGGCTACGACAACTGCTTCCGCTTCACGCAAATCGGAGGTACATCGCTCGCCAGCGCGGCCTACAAAAAGAACAAGAACGGACCGAACTTCTTCAATCAGGAGTCGTGGTTCAACCCGTCGTTCCGTGCGCCCGGCACCTACGGTGGCTCCGATCCAGGCGTCTCAATGGCTAACGCAACCCTGGTCGACCAGAATCGCGAAGGTGCGGGATGGCTGCGTCCCTTCTCGCCCGGCTGCGACCCGGTCGGCAGCCCGCCCGAACCCAGTTGCTCGTTCGATCCTTACTACTTCAGCGGCGCTTCGCCGTTGGTTGGTTCGGGAATCGGGCTTCCTCGTGTAACCAGCGAAGTGACGGGACCGCTTTGGAAATCAGAAGATTTCAGCTTGCTGAAGAGCTTCAAGATAACCGAAAAGGTAAGCTTCCAGCTCAAGGGTGAAGCGATCAATGCATTCAATCGTCACCGCTTCGCCATTCCTGACCTGGGGCCAGGGGACGCTGCTGCACCCGGAGCTATAAGCACCGGCTTTGGCATTCCAACCGGCTCCGACATTCTGCCACGTAGCTTGCAGGTCTCGGGCCGCGTCAACTTCTAACCTTTAACCTCAGCATGTCTGTCTGGGGGCAAGCACAGCTTGCCCCTATTCATTCAGTGGGGAATTAGCCCGCGCAACGATGAACTTGCTACGCATGCGCTGTCGTCAGCGCGATTTCAGCAGGGATATTGCTAAGATTGGACAGTTCAATCGCAACAAGCAATCTTTCCGCAGGTCCTTTTTCGATGTCTCTAACTCGCGCCAGTCTTGTTCTGTTGTTCGCCGCCACAAGTCCACTGGTGGCGCAGACCTCCCAAGGCCCGCAACCTCAAACACCGATGGTCGAGTCCAGCGGGACGGAGCTACTCAAGTCCGGCAAAGTGTCCGAAGCTCGCGATGCATTCGAGTCGGTTCTCAACGTAGACCCCGCAAACCAGGAAGCTCAGGCAGGCGAGGTTGATTCAAGCGAGCGCATGGCTCTCGATGCGCGGGCCAAAGGGCGAATGAACGATGCACTCACTTACCTGGTGCGCGCACAGCAGTTTGTGCCGAAGAATGCTCGCCTGCTATTCGACCTGGGAATTCAGGAAGACGATATGCATCTTTATCAGGACGCTGATCGTTCGCTCGGCGCGGCGGAGTTACTCAACCCCGGCGATCCGAATCTTATCTACGCCGTGGCTCGGGTCAAGATGGACCTTGGGCAGTTATCAGCTGCGGCAGAAAATATGCAGACCTATCTCAAACTTCGGCCCAACGATGCAAGCGCTCACTACGGTTTAGCCCGCGTCTACCAACTTGGCTTGCAGTTCGACAAAGCTCGCCCGGAGTTTCAGCGCTCCATCGACCTGGAGCCGGTGCAGACAGAGGCCTATTACCAGTTGGGAGATATCGCGCTGGGGCAAGGCAATTTTTCAGAAGCCATCGCAAACTTCAGCAAGACTCTCGCCCGCGATCCAAAGCATGGCGGTGCGCTCGCGGGGACAGGTCAAGCTTATTTCAAACAGAAGCAATATGTTCAGGCAGAGGACTTTCTTGAGCGCGCCGTTGCTGCCGCTCCCGATTACGAAACAAGCCACTACTACCTGGGGCTGACGCTGGCGCGACTGGGGCGAAAGGAAGACTCCGAACGCGAACTCGCACTTGCGACTAAGTTAGCGGACGAAGCCAAGAAGAACGCACGCAGCGGTATTCAATTGTCTCCCTCGGCCGCCAACCAGTAGAAAATTTCACCAGCGGCCATCTTCCGCCGGATTAGGAGAGTTTTATCATGCGAGCTATTCTTTTGTTACCCGCCTTATTGGTTCTTTCTCTCGCGCTACAAAGCGATTGTCAGCAGCCTCAGGCACTGACCCTAAGTGGCGACTATCCTATAACTCACGATCCGTCGATCGCGCGTGAGGGAGACACTTACTACGTCTTCGCCACCACCTCGAATGCTAAGGAGGGCCAGTTCCCCGTCCGCTGCTCGCATGACTTATTGGCTTGGAAACTATGCGGTTACATCTTCCCAACAATTCCCGCGTGGATTCACGAAGCAAGTCCCACAACTAAAGACCTATGGGCGCCGGATATCTCCTTCTTCGAAGGTAAGTACCACCTCTATTACGCATATTCGACGTTTGGATCTAACTCCTCGGGCATTGCACTGGTGACCAATGACACGCTCGACCCGCAGAGCCCGAAATACCATTGGCATGATGAAGGATTGGTTTTGAAGTCGACGCAGGGAGATAACTTCAACGCCATCGATCCCAACATCACGTTCGACGAAAAGGGCCAGCCCTGGCTGAGCTTTGGCAGTTTCTGGAGCGGCATCAAAATGCGCCGCATCGATCCGGTTACGGGCAAACCGTCCGCTGGCGATCCTACCTTTTACTCACTCGCCACGCGCGCCACTCCTAAATTGCCGGAGCCACCGAAACCCGGTTTGCCCGCTGACTGGCAAGCTGTCGAGGCGCCGTTCATCGTGCGCCATGGAGACTATTTCTACTTGTTCGTATCGTTCGATCTTTGCTGCCGCGGCACAAAGAGCAACTACCGGACCATGGTCGGGCGGTCGCAGCACGTAACAGGCCCGTATGTCGGTGCAGATGGCAAGCCGATGCTCAATGGAGGCGGCACTCAACTGCTCAAGCCCAATGGCCGCTGGATTGGCCCAGGCGGTGAGTCGGTTTTGCTGCGACCGGAGGGCGACATCCTCGTGTTCCACGCCTACGACGCCATCACGGGCAAGCCCGCACTGCAGATTTCAACACTTACGTGGGCGAACGGATGGCCGCATGCCGCGCTGGGAACTGCGGGCGAGTCTAAGTAGACTCAGTTGCCACACGAATGACGCTCAGGAATGTGCAGCACGCATTGCAAAAAACTTGGGCGGCATAGCCCTGGAGGCCGCCGCCCATTCAATCAGGAGAAACTTTGATTCAGGATAGGCCGACCGCCTCTCCAGAGTCTTCAGCGCAATGGCTTAGAGATAGCTCAACCATTTGGTGGAGTCTCCAGCTAACTACCGTTGGTGAATGCTGCGTAGTTATCAAATATCAGTGCGACATCTGATGAGAAACCAAATTGAACGCGGCACCGAAGCAACAATGCAAATCGACATCTTGACTTAGGGCGCAGGATCAGGAGGCAGGGACAGATGAATAACTCTCATGATCGAGGAGCAAGGACGCAACGCGGCTTTTGGTTGAGCATTGCATTGGCTTCAGCCGCAGCTTTGAACGGCTGCGGCGGAGGCGGAGGCACCACGCCCACCAATCCTGTTCCACCCACTACGCCCGACATGGGCACCATTGTCAACGTCAACAATCCAACGCTTTTTACCAATCAGTATCAGATCAAGAATGCTGCCAGCGGACTGGTGCTCGGCATCAGCGGCCAGAGCCAGGCCGAGGGAACCAATGTAATTCAGGAGACGAACACGAGCTCCACGGATTCGATGTGGCATCTGGTGCCCAACGTCTATGCCGACCAGCGGATGAATATTGAGAATATGCTGACCCACCAGGTGATTGGGCTGTCAAGTAGCGAGACGAGCGCCGGGCTGCCATCCTCCTCGGCTCTGAACGCAGGAGCCCAGGCAGGCCAATACAGTGATTCAGGCACGGACGATGAGGATTGGGTCTTTTACGTTTTGAAGGACGGCAATTATTTGATTCAGAATCATTACAGCAACCTTTACCTGCAGAATGACGGCTCCGGAACTACCTCGTCAGCAACCATCGATCAAGGTGATCGCGCCACCACCGGCACGGGTTGCACCTGCCAGGAGTGGACGCTCAGCGCAACGACCACGCCAGCCTATGCTATGCCTCTTTCAGTTTCAGGCACGGGGATCTACGTTCACGATCCCTATATGTTGCAAGACCCGGCCACTCATCTCTACTGGCTTTATGGCACTCATCAAACGCTTGCTTACTCTGCTGACTTATCCACGTTCACCTATACCACCGAGACGACGCCCAACGGAGCTTGCACGGCCGCGCAAGGCACCGACTGGCTGATAGACGACAATCGCTGCCCCATTGTCGGCCCAGACTTCGCGTCGTGGACGGGACTGCAAACTCCACCGTCGGACAACAATGGTGAGAACATAGATACCTGGGCGCCAAGCATGCTGTTTGCGAACGGAACTTACTACCTGTACTATGCAGTTCCCTATGAGCCATCGACGGGCGCCGAGGCGGTCATCGGCCTGGCCACTAGCGCAACACCCTACGGCCCCTGGGCTGACAAAGGCTATGTGGTCACATCCTGGACCGCCGCGACAACCGCTCCGCCAGCTTTGAATCCGTGGGGTTTTGTTGCGACTACCACCTGGAACGCAATCGACCCCGCACCCTTTGTGGATGAGTCGGGAAACTGGTGGCTGCAGTGGGGGTCGTGGCAGGACGGCATGCATTCGGTGCAGCTGGACTCAGCCACCGGTCTTCGGCTCGCATCCAACACAACCATCTATAGCGTCGCCTTCCGTTATTGGGGTGAAGAAGGATCGTT